>Ga0209630_10000346_pt1 | contig 53317 bp, 13 predicted proteins | sample COG_01_FD_184745 | JGI IMG/M metagenome (GOLD analysis project Ga0209630, IMG submission 184745) | Pelagic Microbial community sample from North Sea - COGITO 998_met_01 (SPAdes) (version 2) | ecosystem: Environmental > Aquatic > Marine > Neritic zone/Coastal water | place: Helgoland, sampling...
GCTCATTTCGGTCGCTTTCTTCAGCATGTGGGTCGTCTTAATCGTCGTGCTTTCTCGATTATTAAACAAAGATCGGTTGCTCGATTCTTCTGACGGGGAGAAAACGAATATCGAGACGAAGAAAGAGATTGGCGAAGACGCTCTTTAATTTATCTTCATAAGCGAGAGAGTACTAAGAACGCGTACTTTTAGAAGAGATTATAGTTTTACGTCTGAAACCGGTATTTATCACTGTACGCGTACACACGAAGCGAAGCATAAAAAAGTCAACAACCTCTCTCTCGCGCGCTCAAAAGAGCGCCGCTCTCTTCTTCGTAAAAACTCGACTTCGAGAAGTTTAACAACCCAGTTTTTAAAAGGATATCTGAAAAGAGACCCATTCCTATCTCTCTCGCGTTCTGTCATCTCGTTTTTCATTAAAATCCAACTCTTCTCTCATCATCGCAAGTTGAGACTCTTTTTCTATTTGTTGTCTGTGGAGACCAAAAAGTCCTCATTTCTACTCGTACACCAAAAGCATTCTATTCTCTCTCTCTCTCTGTCTCTCTGTCTGTGTTTGCTTCCTCTGCCCTCGTCTCCCTCGTCTCCCTCGAGATTGCATTATTCGCACTCTATTCGCACAAATATAATAATGAAGCGCAATAATGAGAGTCCTCCTCCTCCTCTGAAGAAGAAGAAGATGATGAAAAGCGAAGAAGACGAGAAAGGAAAAGAAAAGAAGAAAAAGAAGACGATTTCGAGAACGTCGAAATCATCGTCTTTCTTCACCAACAACAAAAGACCCACCACCACCAACAACAACAACAACGCGTTTAGGACGACGAAGAAACACTCCCGCGAGCGGTATCTTCGCGATGATATTTTCTGCGGGATTAAGCAAGCGCCGGTGGCATACAAAGGGAAAGACAAGACGAAATGGATTTTGGATGTAAACGCAGAAGAAGAAGAAGAAAAAGAAGAAGAAAAGAGCGGCGTAGAAGCGAAGTCGATGACAACGAAGGAAAACAACAACAACAACAACATCGAAAATGATAAAATTATTTACGTCGTCGACGCGAACGTGTGTTTACACCAGCTGGACGTGGTATCGCACCCGAAGGCGATGAGAAATGTAGTCGTGTGCACGACGGTTTTAGAGGAGGTTAGAAACCGGTCGAGGAATGCGTACGAGCGCGTGCGGAGGCTTTGTCTAGAAGCTTCTTCATCTACGGGGGATAAAACAACGTCGGGGAGAAAGAATTTCTTTGTGTTTTCTAACGAATTTCACAAGGACACGTACGTCGGAGAGCCGAAGAAAGGCGAATCGGCGAACGATAGGAACGATCGGGCGATACGGGAGGTGGTTAAGTTTTACCAAAAGGTTGTCGGATTGTGTTCGTCGAACAAGCACAACGGCACGCAAAAAAGAGAAGGAGGAAAAGGAAGCGCCGGAAAAGCAGCGGAAGCAAAAGTCATATTAATTTCTGACGATCGAGGAAACGTGTTGAAAGCGAAAGAGGAAAATTTGAACGCGATGAGCGTCAGGGAAGTGGTAAACAAACATTTCGCAAAGTCGTTCCCGGAGTTGGTCGATTTGTGCTCGACGAGAACAGAAGAGTGCTTCGGGGCGGATGAAAACGAAATCGCGAGAAATAATTACGCGAAGAACACAAGAACGACAACGAAAGCTTCCATCAACAAGACGGAAATGAACAGCAAAAAGAGTAACTCGACGGCGAGAGGAGGGTTCACCGCCTTTCCCGAACACTTGACGAAAGCGCAGTATGATAGCGGCGTCTCCGCCGGGAGATACAAAGAAGGCAAAATCAGGTGTTCTCCGTACTCGCCATTTTCGGCGTACGTCGACGTGGGAGACGACACGCTCGACGTGAAAATAGAAGGACGTCATCGCATGAACAGAGCGATGGAAGGAGACGTCGTCGGTATTGAAATTATCGAAGATGAGGATGAAGAAGAAGAAAGGGAGAAAGACGACGTCAACGATGACGATAACGTAGTCTCACTCGCACCAATCGTAAACGCATCAAAAGATGTTGCTTCAGTCGATGATGCGTCCGCGAAGGCCGGTGCAGAAATGCCTCCTTCTTTGCCGGAGTTGAAAGCAAAAGTCGTGAGAATCGTAAAACGAAATTGGAGAGATCGAGGATACGCGTGCGCTCTCGATATTGAGTCCTGCGCAGATCTCGCGAGAAAACAACACGAGAATAGTAACGAAAATGAAACGGAAGATGGAGGTGGTCGCGCGAAAAGAGTCCTTTGCGTGCCGAACGATCGCAAAACTCCAAAGATTCGTATCAATACGCGACACGCGCATCAAATTGCTTCTCAGAGAATCGTCGTTGTCATCGACGCGTGGCTCGCGTCTTCGCCGTATCCAGAGGGACACTTTGTTCGCGCTCTCGGTGAAATTGGAGAAATTGCGTCGGAAACTGCAGCATTGTTACTCGAAGCAGACGTGGACGATCGTCCTTTTGCGCCGGCGGTGCATAAATGCGTTCCGCCGCTGCCGTGGAAGGTGACTGAAGAACACATAGAGGAGCCCAAACGTGAAGATCTGCGGAATCTGCGCGTTTGCTCGGTGGACCCTCCTGGATGTCGCGATATTGACGACGCACTTTCTGCTGTCGTTGTGCCCAAGAACGATGGCGTCGAAGGAGAAGAAGAAATTGAAATTGGCGTTCACATCGCGGACGTGACGACGTTTTTGAAACCTGGAACGCCCATGGACGACGAAGCTCTGCGCAGAGGCACGACGACATATTTAGTTCAGCGCAGATTAGACATGCTCCCTAAACCTTTGACTGAAGATATTTGTTCGTTGAGAGCGGACGTAGAGCGACTCGCGTTTTCGGTTTTTTGGCGCGTAGATCCAGCCACGATGCTCCCGAGAAAAGACGTCAAACCGCGCTTCACGAAATCAATCATTAAGTCGAGCAAGGCGTTGACTTATCCAAAAGCGCAAGAAATCATCGACGATGAAACGAACGATAAGAGTGACTTGGCGAACGATTTGAGACGTTTACGAGACGTGTCAAAAGCGCTCAGAGCGAAAAGAATGGAACAAGGTGCTTTGACTTTAGCTTCGCCAGAAGTGAGGTTCGAATTAGACGACGAAACGAGTAATCCTTTAGACGTGAGTTTGTACATCTCTCGAGAAACAAACAAAATGGTCGAAGAGATGATGCTCTTGGCGAATATCGCGGTGGCGGAGAGGATCTCCGAGCACTACCCGTCCTTCGCGTTGTTGAGAAGGCACCCAGAGCCGAGGGAAAAAATGTTTCTTCCTCTGTTAGAAACAGTTAAATTGCTTGGTTTAGAGAACAAAATAAACTGCGCGTCGAATAAAACTTTGGCGGAAAGTTTGGACGCGTGCGTGCACGAAGATGATCCGTACTTTAATACTTTGTTGCGCTTGCAAGCGACGAGATGCATGTCCACTGCGAAATACTGTTCGACCGGGTCTTTTCCGAGAAACGAGCTCTATCATTACGGCTTAGCTTCTCCTTTATACACGCACTTTACGAGTCCGATTCGTCGATACGCCGACGTGATTGTCCATCGTTTACTCTCTGCGAGTTTGGGATTGATTTCCATCGACGAGGTTTTGATCTCAAGCGTTGAGAAAAAAGTCGCCATGGACAACACCAATCTTTTCACTAAGGAGATTGCCGAGACGTGCAACGCGAGACATTTGGCCGGTCAACAAGCCGGCAGAGCGTCGGCAGAGCTCCACACTTTGAAGTTTTTCAAAGATAGAACGACCGTCGCAGAGGCAAGAGTCTTCCAGATTCGCGGCAACAACAACAACAAGACTACTACTTCTACTTCTACTACTACTACTACTACTACTACTACTAATAATAATAATAATGCTAATAATATCAAGAAGGGCGAGAAAGACGAAGACGAAGATGAAATCGTCGCCTTTGTTCCTAAATACGGCATCGAAGCGAGAGTTAAAGTATCGAAAGGATTCAACGCTCGTCAGAACATGTTTGGAAAACTCAAGGTGAAAATAGAAGTCGAGCAAATGCCGTTTGGACGAAGTAAGTTGAACGTTTCCATAGTCGAATAAAAGAAAACACGCGCGAAACCATCGCGCGAAGAAATAGAAGAGATTTTTAGAATAGAATTCAATAACTTGTGTTAGAAGAAGTATGCATAGGGTGGCTATCGTGATGAGTTTCTTTCATTCGTTCGTTCTTTTGTTATCATATACATTTTCTTTTTCATATTAAATATCATTTTGTTCCCATTTTGTGATCACAACACGGTCCGTCATGGGAAAATTTTGTCGTCAACCGTCCTTTTTGTCTTCTCATCAGTGTTAAATTAAACAGAAGAGTTAAAGAGGGTTAGGAATCAAACTTCCATAAGGAGTGACTTCCTGTAAAAGCTGCAATCCCAAGAACAAGTGCATGAACATGAGCGCGAGACCGTACGGCGCCAACATGGTCGGACAATACGAAATACCCGGAATCAAATACCCCAAGCCGAGGATAAACGAAGTAATCTTCTTCTCCCCTTCGGTTAACCACACCAACGAGGCGATGGCGATTATCCATGGCACGATCGGGTGTAAAAAGAACCCACCAATCGGTCCGAGGAGTCCAGGCGGCGCGAAACCAATCTTGGCGAAGGTTTCAAACTCCATCGCTCTCGGCAAGAGCTGCATCATTGCCATGACCAAACCGGGTCCAACCAACGCAATTTTCTTCACCGAATTCATAAGAGTGTACGGAATTCTCTTCGTAACATCCTTACAGTTGCTCAAAATAGTCGTCATGTGCGCGTAGTGAAACGCGAACGCGTTGACCGCCAACGTCGACGCCGCGCCGACGGCGCTGTATTGCCACACCGCCGCCGCGGCGACGAGAAAGATCAACGAGTGCAAATACGCGGGAACGTCCCCGCCAATCCCGAAAATCCCGGCGACCCCGGCGGCAACGCTCGCCGCTGCACCAGCCTGGGAAAACAAAAGAGGTCCGGCTAACGGCGCCAACGGGCCTCCAACCGCGCCTAACCCGCACGCCGCCATGCACGCGCCCATCGTCGGGAACGCGCCAAATGAACCCGCGCTCATGATCGTCGCCGGCGCATATTTCGACACCCGAATCGAGAGTTTCTTCAATCCCTGTTATCATAAAGAAGTCATCATCAAAGAATTGATGAGGTTTTATTAATAATGGTTAGTGTTATTTAATGAATTGTTCTTCTTCTTCTTCTTCGTCTTCTTCGATGTTGTGTTTACTACTAAACAGCACTTTTCTCCTCAATTTTCTCTGTTAATGTTGTCCTTCAAAAAAAAAGGGGAAAAGAAAAAGCTGACGAGGCAAAAAAAAGGAGAATTTTGAGGATTGAATTGAATTGGATGATGATGATGGAGAGCCAAAGAAGAACTCTGCGTGTCTTTTCTCTCTCTCTTTCTCGCGATCGATGACGATGAAATAGTGGTGGTGATGCCGATTGCTTTTTTTTTTCGCGTTCTTCGATTGTTAGTGTTGACGAAAGAAAAACCATCATCACGAGTTCGCGCAATTATTATTCGAATTCTCCCTTGAGAAAGAAAAACTCATCGTATTTTGTACCTCCACGGATTGCACATCTTTTATCGTCTCTTTCACCGGACCGGTCACGTCGGCGACCGAAATCGCTTTCGCTATCAAAAGACTGTTGTTACTTCTTTTATTAGTATTAGACTTCTTTCTCAACTTCAAAGTCGTCGGGGAAGAGATGAATGCGCTCGTGGTCGACATCATGGACACCATTTTTTTATTCGTTTTTTTTTCTTGTGTCGCGTTTTTGTGTAAAAAGTGGTGTAATTTGTATATTGTATATTGTTTTCGTGATCTGTGCTCTGAGAGTGATTTTTGAGAGAGAATTAATTCGCCACTTACAACCACTTTACACAAGTCAAATTTAAGAATTTAGAGAGGAGATATAATCACAGCCACTCGCTCACGAACGAAAGATGAAGAAAAAGAAACGAGAGCATTTTCGCGCGGTGGCTCTGATAGTGAGCGTTCTTTTATTAATCGTTTTCGTAGTATCGCCGTTAAAACTCGTAAAGGATTACGAGAAGAGTAAAACGCATCTATCAACGCCAAAATCCTCGGTCGAAATCCGATTTGCCGACTCAATTTTGAACAACGACGCGAAGGAGACAAACTATTCTTCTTCTTCTTCTTCTTCTTCTTCTTCGTATCGCGAGAGAAGAATAAGTAGTAGAAGAAGAAACCTGATGCAATCATTGCTGTCACCAGAAACGATCGAAGCGCAGCCGACGAATTACCACGTGCATGTCGACCGACATCACGTCTCGGGAACTTTTTTGAAACGTGTGTCGACTTTTTTGGGTTGCAAAACGGAGTGCGACAGGTACGGGTACGAGTGCGCTGGGTTTACGTTAGAGCTTACGCAAGTTACGTCGGCGTATGAGTGCATCTTAGTCGGTCGAGGGTACGGTTTAGTCGCGGACGAGGTTGAAAAAGTGCATACTTTTTATAGAAAGAAACGAGGGGTGGATATGGACGAAGATTTTGCGGGATACGACGACGCGAACGTATTAGTAGAGGAACGACGGAGTTCGGAAACGAAACGGATAGAGAATGTCACGTACGATGATTTGGTCATTCATCCAAGCCTGATACGAAAGTTAGCCTACGCAGCAGTAAATGGAACCTTAGCAGAGATTACGAGAGCGTGCGAGAGGGATCATCGGTGCGCGGGCTTTTATAGGTGTTCTGGAGCGAGCGACACGGCGAATAGCAAAGCCGCAATCGCGAGTCAGTTTGGAATGAACAATTTTAGAATCGCGTACACGCAGCAACAATTTAGAGCGTTTTCGGAGGCGATTGTGAAGTTGGAGGAAGCGTTTGCTATATCGAACAAAAAAATGGACGAGTTTCACGAAGAAGCGAGGGTGACTGGGCCGCTCTTGGAATCAAACGAGGACGGTTTGAGAGCGATATTCGCCAGCGGGTATTCAAACGCAATTTTCCTTTCGTCCTTGCCAGACTCGAGCGAATTAGTGCAAAGAGAAGGAATACAAACACACTACGTAAAAGTGACAAAAACCACGGGCGGTACAGCGAATGGAGAAAATTGTGTGTTTCCTTTCGAATACGAAGGCGTGGAATATTTCGAACCGACATTAGAAAAATCCTGGGAAGGAAAACCGTGGTGTTTTACCTCGTCTAGCGTGACTTTTACTTATAGCAACGATGAAGGTCAGAAGAAATGGGGTTATACAGATACGTACGCGCAAAATAGAAGAAGAGCGGTGTATGTGAGAAGCGTCAATAGTGAATGGTCGGAGTGCTCTAAAACGTGCGGGGGTGGCTTTCGGACGCGCTCGAGAAGGACGTGTAAAGATTTACTGACGAACCAAGCCGTCGATTCGAGTTTGTGTGGTATTAATAGTGGAAGAGAAGACGACGATGGAAAAGTTGAGATTGAAGTGTGTCACACGCACTCGTGTCAAGATCAGTGTTTCGTTCCGATTGCAGAAGATAGAAAACCGTGCAATCCGTATTACGAAAATATTCATAAGGTGGAGAAAACGTCGGTTTCCGCGGAAAAGGAGAGATGCGAGCTGTACGGATGCTGCTTCGCAAACGCACGAGAATCGGCTTCTGCCTTTAGTTGTTATCAATCTTTGGTGCAAGTTGAGTATATAGGCTCGAGCACGAACGAGTGCGCGGTAAAGCGCGACAGTTCAAGTGCAGTTTCAACGACGATTACTAAATGTGGCGACAGTTGCTGTCGAGCCAGCGACGACGGAGGAAACTTGTGCGAGTATCACGTAGGATACTCGGATCCTTTGAACGCGACAGACCCGTGTGGAGAGTATAGTAATAGTATAAGCAATGCGAGCGCAGTAGTTGACACTGTGAAGTGGGTGTTTTTAGGAGGAAATACGTACATCGAGAATTGCATGCGCTTGAGTTCAACGATATCGAGAACACTCCTCGAATGTCAGAGCGCCTGTCGCGCAGCCATGGCGTCTCGGTGTTCGGCGATATCTTTCTTAGGCGCGAAGAAAAAATGTGATTTGTTCCTGTGCGGGGTATTTGGTAGGAGACGCCCGTTACAAACACAAAATGTGGTTGGGTATGAATCGTACGTCTGGCGATCGGCGGTCTCGGGAAGATGGACGAGCTCCGCGTGGTCCGAGTGTAAAAATACCGGTTATATAACGTACTCGGCATCTTCAGCAGAGTGTACTTTTAAACAGTTTCGAACCGTGCAATGTGTAAATACCGTGAGTGGATCGATTGCGAGCTCAGAATCAGAGTGCGTAGCGGCAGATAAACCATCGATCGAACAATTTTGCCAAGGCGCGTGTCCATCCACGAAAACGTGCGAAGAGCTCGGGACGAATTTCTCGGTACGAGACGCTCTTTTACAAGCGAGTAGGATTTGGGAGAATAACCCCGACGGTGGCGGATATGACCAACACTACGGCGGCTTTCCGTCTCTGCGTTCGTGTGGCACTCAGATTTTTGACGCGGCCCCGAACCAAACGTGGGCGAGCTTCACGAACGACCCTTTGGCGTCTGGGTGCTATCAGGCGACTGGCGCGCAAGGCGTCTCTGGTTACGGTAATTATCCCAAAGACAGAGCTTTTAAATATCATGATTACTGGACGAGCTCTTTAAATCGAAGCTGCGCTTGGAACGACATTACGTGCAACCCAGGCGTGTCCTACGGGGTAAATAAGGATTTGTGCGAATCTCGAGGCGCTCGGTTGTGCACAGCATACGAAGTCGCCCTTGGTTTACCACAAGCTTATTCTGCGCAATATTGCCCAACTTCGTTCGTTTGGACGTCGACCAAATGCGATGAGAACGATTCCACTGGTGTTTTTGTTGCAAATCCGAGTCGCAGTCGTGGTATGTATAAACACTGGAACAAATTAACGTCAGCTATGGAGCAAATGGGGGGCAACGCCAAACATTGCGTTTCTGCGTACACGGATGAATACCAGCACATATACCCAGCGTGTTGCGCAGACTATGCAGTGAACACTGCAAGTAATGCATCTGGATTCAATGCTGCGTATTATAACGACTACAAGGAACCAATAAGTGCTGCTGCGTATACTTCTGTGTACGAGCGAGAAGTTGAAATCAATCGCGGTCTCGCCGGTCTCACCAACGGGATGGATGGATACTGCAAAAGAAAAACATCTTTGACGGACGATTTAAGGACGGTGCGGTCGAGCGACATCGTCGTTTTGCCGTGCAAGGCGTATGAGGGTTCTTGCACGCCAACTTCTTTTAGGAAAACGTCGAGGAGTGATAGGCACTCGGACTGTTCAAGCGGTACGTTTTGTGCCGTCGGAATAGGGGAAAAGTACGGATTACCGAGAGGCTCAAACGTCTGCATACCAACCTATCATTACAATCAGATTAAAGTATTAGTTGGTAAAATACTAACTGGTGTACAGACACCGCTGGTATTTGTCGAACGCGGTACGGCGACACTTCCGGCGAGAGCCTCTGTGAAGATCTTGCGAGGACAGCGTATTGGGTGCATGGGCGCATGGGACGGGACTGCAGACGTTGCGGCATCAAAGACGCTTGTGAAGCAAAGCGGGCACTCGGTGCGTTCGAGCGCTAATTACGTGCACATGCGACCATTTAGCGATGAAATGCACACGAATCAATCGAGTATTCATCAACCGTACATGGAATGGAACGATTTCATCGCCGATGGGCGGTATCGTGTGCCCGGATTTTTATACGAGGACGATAGGCATCAGGTTTGTATGTGTGATTTAGACGCGAATGACTGTAACGCGCCAGCCTCTTGGGACGATTTAGGTTTCGTAACGATCGAAACTGAGTCTGATTATTACGAAACGCAGCGTTGCGGACTCCCTCATGGTGGCGATTTGTTCGAGTCTTACGATTCAGCCTCTTTCGAGGAGTATATTCCTCCTCACACTCTCCATACTTTACAAATCTCGCAAGAACGGTTTAGAAAAACCTATTTTATCGAATTTTGCGCGCAAAGGTGCACATCGAACGCTCGATGCGCGGGATTTGATGTAGTCACTCGATCGGCCAGTCCACATTCTACGTGCCGTTTGCGATCGAGTTCGGTCAAGATACGCCTTCGCCAAGGGAGAAATGAAGATTTATTGATTACATTTTACATGCGACGCGACGAGCGCGATCGCGGAATGCACTCTTGGGATTGGCAGCCATCTTTGAACTTTGCTTCGAATGGTACGCACAATATGCTTCAATCGCATTGGAATCAGGTAATTCCAAACGAAGTTATTCCCAATCTCGCCCTCGGCGGAGGAAGTATGAGTATGAGGGTGAGCGGGGATTTTGGCGGATTTACCGAAAAGATATTTCCTCAAACGGGAAATTTCACTTCGGATTCGTTGACACTAGGTAGTATTGCAAAGTTGCGACGTAATATAGACCCGTTGATTGGTTCAAAGAATTACTTAGGTGCAGGAGCAAGTTCGAAGTTTTACTCCGAGAGAGAACTTTCGCACGTTTCGTTACATTCTGGGGATTCGAAAGTTTTTCCTTTACACGGACAGCGAATTTATCACAGCGATGGTGGTCTGCTAGGCACAGAACCAAAACGTACATATCGGTACATAGCTGCAGATTCAGCTGAGTTGAGCTCGTTACAGACATCAGAAAGTGTGTTTTTCTCTGGAGGCTTGTATCTAGACTACGCGAAGCCTACGTGCGGCGGGACGGCGAATTCTAGTCCGTGCTTCCATAAAAAGTCTCTCGTGATCCACGCAAACGCGGATGGAAGTGATGTTACTGAATACCAGTCGAAGTGCTTCATACCAGCGTTGCATTTATCGGCGTCCCTTGGAGGTGCGGGTTTCGAAAGAGGGCGAAAAATATGTTACACGAATGCTGAGCAAACCGAATGGGGGTATTGCGACTGCGAGGAGGAGCTTTCTTCCGCGATTTTGAAACGCACTCGATATTGGGGACAAGACTCGATTTTTCATAACGCTAAATATCGAGGCGAAGAAGTTGTGATGATTACCGATGATTTTAACGCCCCCATTCAATCGATGAAGTGTGTCGAGTCTGGGTTAGGGCTGACCTCTGGTAAGTTGAGCGAGTGCGCTTTTTACAGCAACACGACGCTGTGCTTAGAGGACGAGCGATATTACGACTGGGTTCGCATCGATTCGCTCTTCATTAAACCGGTGAGTACTTTGCAATACGTACGCAACGACTTGGATCCAGCATTAGGATATCCCACCGGGTACGTGCGATGCCCTGTCGGCAAGGTTCTCACCGGCTTAGCCTTTACACACGACACGAATCAATCATCTGCCAAGGCGGGTGTAGTTCCGCGTTGCGGCACGCCTAGTGGTTTTACCGTTGATAGTTCTAATGAAGTGAAAGCGCGAACTTTTGCATCAAAAAGCAATGCAGTAAAAAAAGGTACGCATTACGAGATGGACGAGTCGTGCGCACAGGGATACATCGCGACTGGTGTCGGTCTCGTCGGTATGCGCCACACCGATTCATGGGGAACCTCTGTAATGGAAGATTCTTCGTTCAACGACAGACACTTGCTGTGCTCGCCGGTTTCAGCTATTGGTCTTGGAATTGCGGATGGATATACTTCGAGGTCGTGTAAAAAGTTGGACTGCGCAAATGCAGAGATTCTTTCTTCACAAACCACCGAATCCTTGAGCCAGTGTCTGGCTGGCGGCGCCAATCCCTTCGGGTTTAGTCCAGCTTCAGGTGCGACGTTTACGTATGCGCGCGAAACGAAAGTATGCAGAATATACAAAGAAAGATGCGATGAGACCTTGACTGCTGTACCTTCGAGTGTTCCTTCTTACGAATCATCAACTTCCTATCTCGGAGAAACTCGTTTTACCCCGGTGGAATACCTGCACCCGGTAACGATATCGGATTTGGCCTCCTTCGTCGTGATGTCCAACGAGGAAGGCGTTGATTATTTCGTAGGAAACGTCGACGTTGTCTGGGCCACGACACCTTGGAGCATATGTTCGAAACCTTGCGAAAGCGGTGTACAATTTCGTAAAGTTTTTTGCGCGCTCAGATCGCGCCAGATTTTATCTGACGCAGTGAACGATTCTAAATGCGCTCATTTCGATGTAAAGCCAAACGGCATGCAATCGTGTAACGCGTTTAGTTGCAATCCGCAATGCTTGTTGAAAGTAGGCACATCGCGAACAATTTGTGTTCCATATGAATTGGACTCTCAAAGAAACACTCAAAATGTCAACATTCGAAAAGCCACGTGCGAGAAATATGGCTGTTGTTTTGTGCCGTCCACCAGTGAAAAGGAGTGCTACTCGAAAAATTTGACGGAGTTAAATGAGGTTCTCCACGCTCAATGGGTGCCACTTGCGTGGGGAAGGTGCGGAAAGACTCCACAAAAGCGTCGTGCGGACCTGGAAATTTCGCGTAACGATATAATTCAGAAAAATCTTTGGAACACCCAGTCGCGCATGAACGCATGCGTGTGGCCAAACGGTACGCGCGCCGAGATACAAAGATGTATAGCAGGGGCAATGCCACCTACAACTCGACTATGCGATCAGTACGAATCACATGGTTTGCTATGTAATGTAGATTGTCATTATGGTCGGTGTGAGGTTATGGCTGATTACGGCACATGCATTTGCCTCAACGGTTGGGCTAAAGATCCGGACGGGAAGTGTACTCTCAAACGCGGCATCGATAATGGAGAATCGTGCGCGACACCTTCGTGGAACGTAAGCGAATGGAGTGCGTGTGAGAAGGCACCGATAGGATCTGGGATCGCAAGCACCGGTGTGCGCGGGCGTAGTGTTAAGTGTATACCATCTTCGGCCATATGCTATACTGCGTATTGTGAAGCAGCCACAAAGCCGGCTGAATTTGACACCTGTAGCTACACAGAAACCCCTGCCTCCTTGTTTTTGCCATCAGGATGGACCCACTTTTTGAAAGCAGAAGCGAGTGAATTACTCGACCCAATCGATGACTTTATTCTATTCGAGCGGCGCGCGCATACGAGCGAGAAGACGTTCAATGCATCTGTCAGTGAGTGCGTCAGGGCGTGCTCGCATACCGCTAGATGTCCAGGTGTGGTTTTCACGCCTGACATTGATGATAACCCCGAAAGCGGCAATTGCGGTTTTATATCAACTAAGAAATTAAGCAGATCAACGTCGCCAGCATTTGAGCGATCAAGTAGGTCTCACGTGTTTGCCAAGCGCGGCGTATTCACGCAATATCCGTACATGGGGTCCGAGGCTTTCGGTGAGCTGTTCAACGTTACGATCGACTCAGGAGAAGTATGGACGGAAGTGTTAACAAACGCTTTGCTTGATTGGAACGAAAATCATACAAAATCTCAATCCTCGATCCCAGAATCGGATACAATTTGGGACTTTATTAGAACTCAAACGGGAGATCAAGGCGTGAGTTTGAGGAAATCGCTCTATTCACTATCGATGCCGACGCATCCTAAAGTTGTGGAAAACCTTCGCTTTTTGAAAAACTTTTTCGACGACGAGCAAATAGTAGATTCGAACATCCCCGACGTTCTTCTCGCGTTCTCGCAGAGATACAGAAACATAGGTTCGCTAATAAACTCAACCTCTCCCGAGCAGGGAGAAGACGGGGCTACCGCAGATGTTGAATTCACAAAGTTGCGAAATTACTGTGCGCAACATGGGAAGCAATTCAACGCACCCACGTCAAGATTGAAGAACCCTTCTCCGATCGCCGCTCTGGATTATTTGATAGGAAAAGTGGGTAGAAAAGATCTCGATTTCCCTCTTACAGATGCACCATGGCCATTACTAACGATACATCCAATTGCTCATATTCCCACTGAGGAGTGCGACTGGATTTGGAGCCGATACGAAGACGCGGAGGCAGATAACCCAGATGAGTACGTTGATCTCAATCGTACCAGTAAAGCCGGCATCGCTACTTCTTGGTTTCGATACAGTTCTAATTACGACAGCAATAAACCAGACGCAAACGTGTGTCGAAATTCGAATTGGTACAAAGACTCTCTACCTCGGATTGCCGAAGATGGGGCAGGGAGCGCCAGGTTGTCGTATCTACATGTTGGAAATGTTGCATGTAGAGGCGGACCGGCGACAATGGTCCAACAACCCGGAGGTCACTCAGCAGCAATCGCATTTAATAAAAGCCCAAGTGGGTTATGGAAAATGAATAAGTTTGGGTTCATTGCTGGTGAAGTATCGACGTGGTTGACTGATGTGAACCCGCTCCCTACAGACGATATCCGGAGACGTGGAGAAGGGATTGAAACGTCCTTAGATTACATATCTTCGATACCTCGCGCAATGAACGAAGGCCTGGATAGTTATTTAGAGGTTCGGCTTGCTATGCAGCTATTTCGCACCTTCTATTATAATATGGGCGGCTTAAACACCCAAGAGCGGGTCATAATGCTCTTACTTTCCACGTTGGAGAAAAATCCTCACGTCCCTGAAGCATGGGATTTAATTTTCACGCACTATCAAATGACATCAATTACGAATACTACAATCCTCGAAAAGGCTGCCAGACAATTCTTGCACGTCGCGCGTTTCTATCCTAAGAGTTTGGAGAAATTTCTTTCAGCGGGCGCACGATTAGTAGGATGTCCTTTTGGTGTGACCAGTGATGGTCCGCTAAGGTATTTCTTGGATGTGGTCATCCCCTACATACTTGAAGGGGAAAGCTCAATGTTTAGATCGGCGACAAGGTATAATGCTCTTCTCAGAATACTACCATGTTATAGGAGCGCGTATGGAAGTAGCATTGCTGTCTTGAATCTGTTCAAATCGGAACTTCTTGCGCTGGCGTGGAATGAACCCTCCGCTGGAATCAGACGAGCGACGCGAACTGACTTTACACTCATCGATACGCCTGGTAGCGCAAATGCGTTCAAAAATGCGTTGACATTTTTGCTCGGATGCGGTCCAGAGTTTACGAAAGGTATATGTTTCAACGGTTTGGCCGGTTACGACGCCAATGCGACGAAGTTGTGGCTGGAGGATTTGTTTCTTGAAATGCCTAGAGGTCATGTTGGTGGCCGCATGGATACTCTTGTTGGCACTTGGACAATATGTAACGAACCTGACATCAAGCCACCTTTCGGTGTTTTAAATGATCCTATTTCAACGTGGACGCAAAGAGGGAGAGTCGCGGAACGAGGTTCTTTTCGAACTTTCAAAGCTTACCTTTTGAAGTATAAAAGGTTTGGGGGTACTTCATTCAACGTGACTAACGAAACTGCTGTTTTCGTGGCGGGAATTGATCAAAGTCTTTCAGATCCGTCCACGTTATATTCCAAAGGTCTTCTAACATATTCAAGTCCACCTAGTAATAGGATAATCCTAGCATCGTGCTCAAGTCCATACGAATATCTCGGAGAAGGCGAGTGTATGGTGAGTAACGGCCTCGAGTCCCCGATGACATTTCGAAAGGAATATTCTGATTTGAATCCGCATGTCGTAGGAACAAATGCGCACGAGGCGAGGAACCGATGTAGAAACAAATGTCTCGAGTTCACGTGGTGCCTTGCCGTAGAAGTTGAGCTCGATGCAGAGTCGCAACTCACTCCTGGATGCAAATTAATAACAGATTGGACGGCTTATGTAGTAGAATCTGGTAACACGCTTGCAAACAATTTGTGGGGAGGCGCAGAAACTCTCGGTGGCGAAACGTATCAAACTCACTGTCATGGTGGAACTTGCCGCGCCGACGCGCCACGTTTTTTCGGTGGCGGAGTGCGCTCTCTAACAGGTCATCATTGCTATGCGAAGCCAGATATTGCACCGCCGTCGCCTGCTACACCGCCCCCCCCCCTCTCGCCTCCCCCTCCGTTACCATTGCTACCTTCACCTCCGCCATCGCAACCAGACCTTGATTACTCGTATCTTGGTGAAGGTGAGTGCCGCCAATCAAATGGAAATTATGGGATAAAATTCTCGAAAAGCTATTACGATTTGAGCCCCCACACGAGCGGTACTAATGCTCATGACGCAATCATTCTATGCAAGGCAAAGTGTATCGTATTCGCGTGGTGTTTAGCTGCAGAAGTTGTACTTCGGGATATTTGGCCAACACCTGGGTGTCGATTAGTTACGGATTGGAACGCTTATGTTGTTGAATCGACGAATACATTCCAAAACAACAAATGGGGAGGTATGCAAAGTATAGATGGTGAAAATTATCAGACTTATTGCAATGGAGGTTCGTCCCTGTGTGGGCCTTCAAATGTTTTCGATGGAGGGAAACTCAACAGTCGAGAGGGATACCACTGTTATCTGAAGACTGCTTCCGCACCTCCGGCGCCTTTACCACCTCCACCCTCGCCTCCATCACCTCCACCACCTCCACCGGACCTTGATTACTCGTATCTTGGTGAAGGTGAGTGCCGCCAATCAAATGGAAATTATGGGATAAAATTCTCGAAAAGCTATTACGATTTGAGCCCCCACACGAGCGGTACTAATGCTCATGACGCAATCATTCTATGCAAGGCAAAGTGTATCGTATTCGCGTGGTGTTTAGCTGCAGAAGTTGTACTTCGGGATATTTGGCCAACACCTGGGTGTCGATTAGTTACGGATTGGAACGCTTATGTTGTTGAATCGACGAATACATTCCAAAACAACAAATGGGGAGGTATGCAAAGTATAGATGGTGAAAATTATCAGACTTATTGCAATGGAGGTTCGTCCCTGTGTGGGCCTTCAAATGTTTTCGATGGAGGGAAACTCAACAGTCGAGAGGGATACCACTGTTATCTGAAGACTGCTTCCGCACCTCCGGCGCCTTCACCACCTCCGAAACCACCGCCATCACCTCTTCTATCCGGTGTGAGTGCGGGAGTGTTATCAGAAACCGCGAAAAATAACAGACGTGTGCTTATGGAAGAGAAATTAAATGAAAACCATCTTATCTTTGACGCTTCATCGAGTTCTGACTCGTTAATATATCGCTTCTTTTACGACGCGGAGATGAATCTCGACGCGGACGATGGCACTTCCAAAGTTCTCGTCGCGTCATTGAGTGCAGAAAACACGAATAGGGGATTCGATGCATCTCTCCTCGCTCCAGTATCGGCAGTCTCTCTCGATCCAATAAAAAGAGAAGCTTATGGTGATAATGGATGCTCTGTGGGGTGCGTAGTTTGTACGAATGCGACCTTTTGTGTGACGTGTGACATCACCTTCAACCCGAATATATCTTCGGGAACGAATTATTCCAGAATTTGTCTTGCGGCGGGTATTCCAGATGCACGATCACCGTTTAACTTTACTCGGCAAGATTTTGCGGTCGCACCCCAGCCACCGTCGCCAATCCCCTCACCACCATTTCAAGCGCCATGGCCACCACCAGTTCATCCCAAACCGCCGCCATCGCCACCAACTCCACTTCCTCCTCCACCGCATCCGCCGTTCCCCCCTCCCTCGCCATCGCCACCTCCAAAGCCGCCGCCGCCGTCGCCACCGCCTCCTTCACCACCACCTCCACCTCCACCTCCACCTCTACCTTCGCCTCCTCCTCTATCTCCACCACCACTACCGCCACCTTTGCCTCCTCCTCCTTCTCCTCCTCCTCCTTCTCCTCCGCCGCGTCCTCCTCCTTCTCCTCCTCCGCCGCCGTCACCGCCTCCATCTCCGTGCACGCTCGATGGAAGTTGTCCTTTGCCTCCTCCATCCCCCCCTCCTCCACCCTCTCCTCCTCCTCCATCGCCTCCCCCTTTCCCACCACCGTCTCCTCCTCCGTTTCCTCCACCGTCACCTCCTCCTTTTCCACCACCGTCGCCTCCACCACCGTCGCCACCGCCTCTCCCTCCTCCTTCTCCACCACCACCTTCCCCCACTCCCCCTTCGCCTCCGCCTTTTCCTCCTCCGTCGCCGCCGCCGCCGTTACCACCACCTCCATCTCCTCCACCGCTCCCACCACCATCGCCTCCGCCGTCACCGCCTCCCCCCGTTCCCCCTCCCCCCTCCCCTCCGCCTCTCCCTCCTCCTTCTCCACCACCACCTTCCTCCCCTCCCCCTTCTCCTCCGCCTCTTCCTCCCCCTTCTCCTCCGCCGCCTTTACCACCACCACCATCACCTCCTCCCAGACCACCACCTTATCCTCCTCCACCGTCACCGCCTCCGCCTGTGCCTCCGCCGTCCCCCCCGCCGAGTCCTCCTCCGCCGAGTCCACCTCCTCCCGCGCCTCCGCCTGTGCCTCCGCCGTCCCCCCCGCCGAGTCCTCCTCCGCCAAATCCACCTCCTCCCGCACCACCTCCGTCTCCGCCACCACCTCCGTCTCCGCCACCGTCTCCGCCGCCGTCTCCACCGCCTGCACAAGTGGGCGTACAAGCAGATATGGATGTCGAGGGATACTCTGCGGAAGAATTTGACGAGGAAAAGCAGCATGCATTTATAGAAGCAATTGCGGACATGCTCGGTGTGCTTCCGTCACAAGTTACTATCGATAGTATCACAGACACCACCTCCTCGAAGAAAGGGCGGCGTCGAAGGAATTCTCGACGTTCGCTTTTGTCCGGTTCGCTTCACGTGCAATTTAGCATCGCAGTCCTTTACGTCGAGGAAGTGCAAAACATCGAAGACACGATTATTCAATCAGAATCTTCGGCAGTCGTTCAAGTGTTCCAAGCAAACGGTCTTTTAGAGGTTTCATCCGTCGTACCGCCAACATCAGTGACAAAATATTATCCCCCACCACCTCCGCCGTTACCTCCACCATTGCCTCCATCGCCGCCTCCATCACCAACGCCTCCACCTTCTCCACCTCCTCCTTCGCCGCCTCCTTCGCCGCCTCCTTCCCCACAACCGCCACTACCATCTAGTCCACCGCCTTGGCCACCAAATCCGGCATCGCCGCCAAATCCGCCGCCGAATCCGCCACCGCTTATTCCCTCGTCGCCTCCACCGCTCGTAGAACCATCATCGCCTCCACCGCAACCTCCACCACAGCCGCCTTTGATCGATTTTTCGGAAACTTTAGCCCCAAATCCATCGCCGATTTCGACGGATACTTCTGGAAATCTCGCACTAGACGAAGTTTACGACACTTCTATCACAGATGACTACGAAGATCCGTTTGATAAGGTTTTCGTGGCATCTAGTAGAACCGCTCTGCCGGATTCGCTCTTTTCCATGCCGCGGTATAATCCAAGATCTGGTTTGGAATACCAAGGTCAGTTTCAAAACCCGGCCGCGGATCCAGATTATATGGGCATGTTACTCGGACAAGCACTACCAGGTATCATGATTGCATTATTTACATTTTTCTGCTCTCTTTTGGGATTATTTATAGTCCTTGGTACAGTAATTGCATACACGAGGAGACAACTTAGACAAATGCAGCGGAGCAAGTCTATAATCCCGAGAGCGTGGTCGATAATTATCAGACCGAAACCGTTCACTGTCAAACAACTCAAGAGAATGAAGAAAGTAATAATAACGTTGTCGCTCGTGGTGTTTGTCGGTTGTATCGCCGTATTGACGACAGGAATGCGAGTGAAAAACTCCATGATTAAATTCGGCGACGTGATGCTTAAATCCGTGGTTGAAGTTGAGGAATCGACTTTGAAAATAGAAGAGGTTCTTTCGCGCGAAAATGTACTCGAGAATGTAACAATTTTTGTCACAAAACTTAACGAAGACATCGCGACCATTAAAGACTCGTATAGCAGTGTCAGATCTGGATTGACGTCGAGTTCTACAGGTATACAGTTCTCGCTAATCACACTGAGCGTGTTCATAAGTTTGCTCGCATTTTTAGCGGCATTTTTCGTATACATCGATCAATGGAAGCTCGTCATCGTCTTGAATATAGTGATATCTATTTTTACGTGTTTTGCTTGGTTGTTATGGTCTGGCATCACGATGATGGGTACGATGACGAATGATATGTGTTATTCAATGCAAGTATTCATCGAACCTGGAGGGGAGGGTTACGTAGATTTGATGGATATATTGCCATGTATATCTGCGCCAATTGCGGTGAGTTCAATTGGTATCCTGAGGGCAACAATTGCGGATAGGGCATACCAAATAAACCGTCGCATAGTAAAGAACGATCCATTGATGGGCCTACCATTGGTTTGCCACGAATATGTCGAGGTGAGCGCTGAATTAACGTGCGATCCTGCAGGGAGGTATGCCGAAACGAATTACGCAAAAACGGTCTGTTCGGCTTATATGAACGGCGTTCTGGATGATGAGTTGAACGTTGGCGAGATGACATTTTGGCCGAGCGTGAAAGGTGTCGGCGGGAGCTGTGGTTACGGTAACACATCATGGAGCGCGTTTGGTTCGCGCGGTCATACAGTTTCTGCGGTCAATTTTGAAGCTGCGTACACGGTGTGCGAAAATAAAGAAGGCTGCGAGAATTCGTTGCCGTCGAAGATTCCTCGGGTTCCGTATACGGAATCTGTAGACTTGTCCTCTTCCGTCGCTGCGCTCGTGGATATCGTTCCTGACACTCAAAAGCTTCTCACGTGCCAGTATGTCAAAGAAGCATTTGAGAGTGCGGTGCCTTTGTGCGACGAAACTATATCGAACTTGACGTATCTGTGGCGGGGTAACTCGATCGTCGCTACTGCGTTATTCGGGTTATGGATTGCACTCTTGCTCGCCGTGCAACGTCTATCGAACAAACACTTACTCGTGAAAAATATGATGGGAGCGATGAAATCCTTCAAAGCCATGAAGGCAGGAGGAAAAGGATCTTTTCTAGGCGGGAAAGTAGAAATACCCCCGTTTGTTCAGCGGATGAAGGCAACTTTTTGGACGACGGGGAAAGAATTGAGAGGAAGTCCTAGTTTCAAACCGAACGCAACGACGAGAATATCAAAAAGATTCAAAAAGCACGTTCAAGCGATTGGAGAATTGCGAGTGAAGATTAAAACTCTTCAGATGAGCAAGTTAAGACGCTTAATTGCGAACATGACACCGCGTTGTCGAGAAGAATTGAAGAAACAAAAGCTGAAAGAGATCAACGCAATTTGGAAACAAAACGCCAAACGCTTAAGCTCGTTAAGAAAAGAAGAGATGAGTTTATCTTTTCGACGTGAAGAAAGTATAAAAAGAAAAGAAGAAGATGATGAACGAATACGAAGAGCCGAAGAGGCTGCTAATAACGCCGAACGTTCGATCACGTTTCAGAACGGCGGTGAGGATAGTTCAGAAGACGATGACAACGATGATATTTACAACTCTCCGGAAACGTTGGCTACGTTTCAGACCAACGATGACGCTGCTGACGACGACATCTACAACCAGGCGTATCTAGGAGCACCGTTCTCTCAATCTCCTCAGAACGAGGTTGAACGAATGCTTTTCGCGCTCGACCGCGCAAAATTAGAGGCGCAAAAGAAAGAGACGGCGACACAAGTAGCCATATCAACCATGATGGAACAACTTGGCACAGCGCGAGCGACAGTTGCGAAAAAAAACACAGAACTAACATCATCACCAATCGAAAGTATGCTCGAAACGATCGAAAAGGCTCGAAATAACGCCGCCAAAAAACTTTCGCCTGTCGCTCCTGCTCCTGCGGGGACAGTCGCTTTACCCATGCCATCTCCTCCTCTCACACCACCACCACCACCGGCGACGACGACGACGACGTCAACGTTTGCCGTAGGCGCTCTGCTTCAACAACTCGAACGAGCTCGAGCGCAAGTTACTTCGAAAGCGACCCCGCCTTCGCCGCCGCCGCCACCGCAAAACGTCACGGAGCGAATGATACAACAGTTATCCGAAGTGCGAGAGCGTTTGTTGTTAGCCGTGAAGGAAGATGATGCCGTTTCTGCCGCCGACGATAAAGACGACCATTCAAGTTAGAAGAGAGTTAATATTATTTAGAAATGAAAAAAAGGTGATGCGTGATGCGTGACTTGTTGATATATTGAATAATAAATACAAAGTGTATGGGATACATTCTAATCTTTACCGAAGCGTGAAAACCTACGAAGATATTGTGAAAGATGCCCCCTACTTCAAAGAAAAATGGGCGGCATGTGCACGATGGCGAAAGGATGAGAAAGATAGATTGTTTACGAACTCGTTTTCTTATCAATTCAAAGAAATACTGGAACGCCGACAAAAAATACTCTTTGCGATAAAATTGAGAAGAACTTCGGTATTAAGATTGCCGAAGATGACCGCGTTTTAATCGCGATGAAAAACTGTTTTGAACGCCTCCTCTTTCGAAACCTCTCTTTTTTCCCGCATGGAGAGGGCCCGAAGCGTCTTCACGACTGGCTTCATGCCATATTGTTTGAAGCTTTTTCCGTCTGCAGATCGCTCGAAAGTAGAGCCGGAGTACAGAGTTTCATCGTCGACTGGCGAAGGTGCCCAAAATTTTTCTTTCAAAGAAGGAGCACTGCGAATCGAATTAACGAGACGGTCGCGGTTCGATAAGCGGTTAATGGCCACCGCGTACGATGACCAAACACAAAATAAGGAGAGCGCCAAGACAACATTTCCTACCCACATAATCTTGAGGTTGTCAATAGTCGCGTCACATTCTACAGAAATCGCTCGGAAGGCATCCTTTACGTAACCGCAAGTCACTAATTTTTGTGTCTCCGGAACGATTCCAATCAAACGAGATGCGTGTTCGGCGGCATCTTTGGCTCGATTATATTCCGATGAAGCTATTTTACCGGCATACATGCGTTCAAAGTCAGACGCATCAACTACGTGTCGACGAGAACCAAGATTGTTATCCCAAGTACTGTTTGAATAAACGCAACCTTTTTCGGGATAAAAGTAGTAACCGTTGGCATCTATGTCGTTGTTCAACAGGCCCGCATCTTTCGCTGAGCATACTGTTTTGGCGTAGTTTGTTTGGGCATAATTCCCAGTTGGACTGCAGGTTTCATTCACCGAAACAGCCACGTACTCCTGGCAAAGTAAAGGGAGCTCCCGAAGTGGATTGTTATCGACGATGATTTGGTTCGCTTCGTATGTTTTTTCCAAAATCGAATTTCTAAGCATGCCAATGGTATCGACGGCGGCCTTAGCGCTCACGCATGGTAAGATATCCATCATGTCCATTCGCACTTCACCATCCGGTTTAACAAATTCTTCCATCGACCAGCACATATCGTTCAAAAAAGTGCCCACCATGGTAAGCAAACCCCAGGAAATCCATGATAAAATCATAAATAGAGATGTGAAAACAGTCACTATGATGAGCAACTTCCATTGATCTTTGTAGACAAGAAAGGCAGAGAAAAGTATCGTCACGATCATGCCCCCTGCACAGGCCCCTGCAATGCCTTGAATCAACGACTGCTGCTCGTTTACCAAGTCTTCAGCAGCTCCGTATATTTCCTTAATATCATCAATATCGTCATTCAATTCAGAAACAAACTCTGAGTACGTTAACAATTTCGTATCAGTTCCATCTACTCCCAAGGTTCTCTCTATCTCCAATGTCGCATTTTGCATCTCAGACACAGACTCGTTCGCAATCGTCAACAAATGTTCGCGCGATCCTAACTCTACTAATTGCGAAACTATTACACCAAATCCAAACAAGCTCATGATCGAAAAGAAAAAGATGACTAACTTCGTCGTTTGCAGCTGCTTCGTTGTGAACGGTTTCGGTTTGAACACGTTGTTGCAAGAATCGAAGCAAATACCAAAACACTTTGTAATGGACACTGCAACCGTCAAGAGAACTGAAACAATCGCCAACAGTAACCCAAATCCTGCGAGAACGAAACCTGGAAGCGCCTGACCCAGGAGCATGCCCTGATAATCTGCATCTTTCATCGGATTCTGAAACTTGCCCTTGTAAGTTGAGCCCGTGTTTGGATTATACCTGGGCATGCTGAATAACGTCTCTGGCAATAGCGATTCATCATTCGAAGTTTGTCTTGTTGGATAAGTCTGATTCGTGTTATGAACCTCTTCATCGTGGTATGGAGCCTTAGCGCTTAGCGCCGTAGGTACAGCATCGTCATCCACGAAAGGCGGAGCATCATCTGGAGGAGGAGAAGGGGGAGGAGCGAATAGGCTACTCAACATTTCAATATCTGGAGGTGGTAATGGCGGGGGCGACAGCGGTGGTGGTGACGGCGGTGATGATGGAACTGGAGGTGGTGAGGGTGGAGGAGAAGGACAGGAGTTTGTTTGCACACATGGCGGGGGCGGTGGTGTTGGTGGCGGCGACGGTAAAGGTGGCGGTGACGGAGATGGTGACGGAGGAGGAAAAGGCGGAGGAGAAGGGGACGGCGGCGGTAAAGGTGGCGGTGACGGTGAAGGTGACAGAGGTGGTGGTGGCTCTGGATGCGGCGGTAACGGAGCCGGCGGCGGACTTGGAGATGGAGGTGGTAAAAGTGGGGGTGGACTTGGCGACAGAGGTGGTGGGCTTGGTGGTTGACTCGGAAAGAGCGGGGTTGGAGGGAGGTCTGGTGCTAAAGTTGGCGGGCTTGGTGGCAACGGCTCAGGTGTTGACGATCCATTTGTGCCGCTACCATTCGTAAAGGTAAACTTCTCCTGCATCGGCGAAATGCCAGACTTAATGCAAACCATATTGCCATCTCTGTTTTGCAAAGAGAAAGACTCTGCGCATACATCACAGGCAGTCAAGTTTGCGCACGAAGCTGTTGAAGCATTCGGACCACATGGTGTTGGAATACACATGATACAACCTAACATGCACTCAGTCGTGTCAAACGCTTCACTCATCACGGGATCAACCTTTGTAGAAGTCTCTTGGGAGTCAGAAGGTATACTTGTCCCATTTAAAACTTCTGATTCTGAGCCTTCAAGATTATCGTCAAATTGCGCGTCTGTTTCGAGCTGCTCCGTAAGAGCCACATCGTTCGAGATAAACACCGAATTTGGTATGTTCAAGAGCGCGCGCCCATTTGGAATTAAAGTCAAATCTTCAGCGTCGCCACTTGGAACGGGAAAATGTTTATCAATCATGTCCTGCATTATTTTGAGCGTCCTTTGGTGTTGCGCAAAGTCTTCGCGGTTCTTCCTCGCAAACGTCATGGGGATGGTAAGTGTATGCGTCCTATTGATCACGCTTTGTGAGTCAAGAGATGGCGTGGAAGCAAAATGTTCTCCTTCATCCAAGAGTTCGCGTCGCATACGTTTCCTAGAAAAGCCGGCACATCTCTTGAATTCCGTCCATATACTTTCCGATTTGTAACTCATCCAACCATTTGCATAAAGCCCCAGCGGATCCGAGAGTCCATCCAAGTACACATTCTCTTCATCCACCCACGAGTTCCACTGACCTAAAAATGACTTGTACTTTCCGAGCATACTCAACACGGCGCCAAAAGCTGCGCGAGGAGAAACCTTACCCGTACGCATCCAAATCGTCCACGCGTCGTTGCCTGCACCAGTTGCTTCGAATTCCGGATAACTGTTTGAATTACCGCACTGATGATAAAACGGAGGAACGTTAAACTGCATCTTCGCAATGTGCCCGTGGGGGATTTTTGTCATCAACTCTTCGAGATAATCGAGTATTTCTGTATGGTTCGTCCCAGCAAGCGAAGCGCTGCAGAAGTCTCTACTTTGTACAGCTTGTTCACGAGTAGACGTTGGTCCACAACCAAAGAGAAATCTAAAGATAGAAGCAAAAGCAGCCTTCGATGTGGGACCATCTGATCGCGCGTAATACGTTCGAGTATCCTTTGTAATACCAAGAGGTTCATTCCAAGCTGCGGCGATTAAATACGGTTCCCAAGCTCTAACGATATCCATTCCTGAGCCGTGTGCACTTCTATAACACGGTAAGATTTCAACGTACATATCGAGCTTCAAACTAAGTTCTCCCAACGTTCCGCCGCCTTCCGAAGTGGCGAGCCAATCTATGGTGTCTTCCAACCACTTGATTGGACCAGATTCTGTGACTCCTCTCGGGCATTCAAACAAAGATCCTGCCGCTGTTATGAGCTTTTTGAATGTAGTTGGATAGTGTTTGGCAATCGGCTTGAATTGCTCGAAGCTTTTTTGGAACAACGTGTTATTTTGCAAAGTCGTCATACCCAGATGCGTAAAAATCAGTTCCCAAGCTTCTGGAACGTGTGGATTCGTCTCGAGTGCACTCAAAAGAATATTAGTAACGCGGGGTAGAATAGAGTTGCCCTCGTTGTAATACACACTTCGAAACAAATGCATCGCGAGACGAACATCCACATACGAATCAAGACCGACATTCATGGCCAAAGGTATGGAAGCTGCGTGATCTATAGACGTTTCTCGTGTTTTTATTGGACCAGAAATATCATCGGTTTGAATAGGATTTTCAAAAGTTGTCCAATAACTGCTATAAATCCAGTTATATTTATCCATTTCCCAATGCCCATCGGGGGCCTTGTCAAAAGCGATTGCAGCCGCGTGCATAGGTTGTCCAACCATAGTAGATGGACTCCCACGACATCCAGTGTTACCCACAGCCATGTATGCCAGACGACCACACATTCCACCATCTTGGGATATTCGTGGGAGAGAATCCTTGTGCCAGTTTGATTCCATGCATTGAACTTCATAGCGCATGTAATTATCAGAGTAGTGTGCCCAAGAAGTGGCCAACCCTGGTGTCCGGTCAGCGTCTACAAATTCTTTCTTATCGGGCTCGGCAAGTTCATATCTCGACCAAATCCATTCGCACTCATCTGTCGGAATATGCGCAATCGTGTGTATCGACATTAATGGCCAAGGAGCCTCAGTTACGTCAAAAGTTGACGAAGCATAGCTTTGTTCATTCTTCTCCAACAAATACTTCAAAGCCGCGAGCGGAGAAGGATTCGGAGTTCTGGAGAGTGGTGCTGAGTTCCAGTTGTCTCGTCCTTTGTTAATGCGACACATCCTTTGAAATTCTTTCGAGGTAGTCCACACGGATGGGTCGTCTTCTCGCGCTGTCGTTGAGTTCATGATCCCACGTAAATTACGGTACTTATGGGCAAACGATAAAACCAAATCTGCAATGCTGTCGTCATCGTAGAAAGAAGTCAAGAAATTTCTTAAATATCGCACATGCTCGATTACTCGCGGATGCATCGGCATCGAAAGCGAGAGAAATGACTTACGAAGTGGCACATCTTGCTTACCCCTTTGGTTCTGAATCCAAGTCCATACTGGATCATCTGCCAATATGCTTGAGGTATTCTTCGCGTCCTGTTCATTCAAATCCAGAACCAATTCTTCCAATTCTTCCGACCATGTTTCCGTGCCGATCACCGCATCGTAAAGATCTCTAGCCTCTTGAGTACCTCCTTGGGGTGTCTGGGTCAGGTACCCGCGTCTCATGAAAACGTGAGACTTAGAACTCCTTTCTAGAGTCTGAAACTTCAACGAACCACGAAAAATAAGCGAACATTCTCCCATGGTTGCGCCTAGCTTTGGTTCAAACATTACACCTATGCATCCAACCGAATCTTTGCAAACTTTCACACATGTATAGATCGCGGCAGAAAAGCTATGACTCGCAGGTGCGCCGCGGAATTCATAAAATACAAAATCGTCGTCTTTATCCATCGCGTGTGACAATTTCGAATACTCGACGGAATTTTTGAGCACGTCGTCCATCGCAGGTGGCAAAGAAGTTTCCAAATCTGCGCTTGCAGTAAAGGTACACGTCTCAATGGCACTAGGTTTCGTCGTTGAGTTGCACGCGTGGTTAGAGTAGCACTGCGAATTCGCAGAGCATGAAACGTCTCTCATCTTTATGCCACCAGTAGCTGGGGGTACTGCCCTTTTGCAATCTCCCCAATCACCCGTTGTCCAGCTCGGATTTGTTGAGCAGTCAGTGGCGTCGCCAACCAATCCGTATCCTTCTTCGTTTTCGATGATGCTATCTACTCCAATCTTCAGTGAGCACGGACCATTAGTAGATTGGCCACTTTTGGTCCAGCCATTGAGACAAGTGCACTTATTGTGCCAATTCCATGGGGAACTTTTGTGCATGACTTTTTCACATGTGCCGTGCTCGCACTCGTTCTCACACTGTAGACACTTTTCGTGTTTTAGACACGATTGAAGGTTCGCAGGTTCAGCAGCTTCGCATTGCGCTCGACTACTGATAGTTCCATCACTTTTTGCGCAGATATTTTCTCGTGTTTTTGTGTTGCGATCTGCTTGTTCTAAGCACACGTCGTGCGGCGCTTTTGTACACTTTTCCCATGCAAGCGGGGTCCACTTAGAACTTTTCCACCAATCGGAGTCTTCTGGTTTCGCGTAGCACTCTAAATCGGTATTGTTCCGACGAGGGGCGAAACAGCAGCCAGAATCTTCGCACGTTTGTCTTCGAATGCTTACACTTTGAGCCGCACTGCGAGTACTTCTTTCGTACAAAGCGCACGGCCTGCGCACAGCCGATTCAGACCGACACCACGGAAGACAGCTGAAAGTGTTACAGCTTCTATACGTCGCTGGTTTTTGTGCAATACCTCCGCAGAGAGCATCCTCCGCCTGACTGTAATCCTCGATCGAACTACCTTTTGGCGCGCAGAACACGTTCCGACTTTGCGAACCAACTCCGCAGGGTTTAGAGCAAACGCTCCACGGGGCGGTGTTCCACGCCAACTTATTCGAGTTAAAAAAGCTGTGAAGAGGGTGTGAACTCACTACAAACGCCGTTAAATTTGCTTTCTTGACTGGATGCTCAAATTCAACTGGTGTAAAAATATTCTTGCCGAAATCTGAGGATCCCTCTGGTGCTTTTAGTTCGCTATTCACATTTCGACCATGCGGCGTGTTTGAAGTTTTGCATAGTTGCACATACAAAATGCAATTATTCGTTGCGTCATCGTAGCTTATTTCGGTGCAGTCTTCATTCTTGCACGCCGCGATGCAGTCATTGAGTGAGTTTTCGCTGCGAGTCATGAGTTGTGTCGATGTCGAGCAGTCTCTTTGCTCGCATACACGTGCGTACCCTTCGTCCGGATCTGGATCAGTGCGAATCACTTTCGCGCAGCGGAGATGTCTTTCTTCATTTTCACCGTACCAACCCATCCATTGATTGTTCTGCTTATGCTGCAAACCCTGTAGAGCTATACCAGTTGCAACAAAACCATCCGGACAGTTGGTGTAGAAAAGATTTCGAAAATCACCGTGATGGACTTGCTCGTGTGCACCATTTATGCCTTTAGAAAGGAGCGTGCTATCGTTTGTCCATCCTTCATCTCCATCGAGCGCAAAACCACTGGGGACCCCGCAACGTGCCAACACTCCTTGCTTCGTGGGATCAGTCTCGTTATTTGCAAATGCGAGTCCTGTGAGCACTTCTCCAGCGGGACAGAGGATTTTTAAATTCGGGTGCGATTCGCGGGTTGGAAAGTTTCGAATCTTCGCATAATAATCAGCAGGCTCGCGAAACAGCGTTTCTGACGAAACCCATTCATTTAAATATCTTTCGTTCTTTAGGCAGAGAGACGTATTTCCAGAGAAAGAACATTCAGAAAGTAACTCCCCGCCCGCTGTGCAACGCATGGTCTGAATTGGCCCGTGTAATTCATCCGTAATCATGACCACTTCTTCGCCGCGGAATTTCGTGTTTTGAAAAACAAGATCGAAACCAAAGTGTCTTGTGTCTGAAATCTCCTCGCAATCACAATAGCCCCAAGTATTTTTATTGCCATCCGTGTAACAGATGGGACGATTCGGCTCGGGTTTAGGTCCGCCCCATTCCGAGGTATCTTGTGGAACAAAGCATACTTGACGCCAGTCATCGTCATCGGACCATTCATCTCTGAAAAAGCCTCCCCAATTGTTTCCATGATGTCCTCCGATGTCACACGGAAAATTTTTCCCATTACCACCACACGTAGACTTGTGACGATGCAGGTAAAGACCGCCCGTAAAGAATACACTTGCAGACGTGTTGAATGAAATCGTGCTTTCATTCTGGACGGAGAAGGATTTTGGATTATCGCTTGCTCTGGCACTGAGTCGCGGGAAAATTTTTGAATCTCCCGAAACCGTTGCGTATAGGACATCCCAAAACTTTCTCCACCTGTAATCACCTTCTCCACTTTCTCGGGCGTCCATTCGCTCGCGTATGTCTTTCACGTCAACGACGGCCGGGTCAAAGTTCTTCTTTGCGCTTATCGGCAAAATTGTCGAATTAAAGCCATTCAGATCGACATTCTTTTGCTTTTCAGCGAATGTTGTCGGATGATTTCTTTCACCTTTTACAGAGAAATTGATCTCTGGTTGCCAATCCCATTGGTGAAGCCCGCCACGTTCCCTTGCAAAAGATTTAAGAATGAAAACTTGTGGATGGGCGGAAGTCTTTCGAAGCCTGATACTCTTCGAACGCATACGACAAACAAAGTTTATCTCTTCGCCGCTCATGCTCGTCTTTGTGTAACTGAATCCGACGCAACGGTCGTTCGCTACGCAACGCTGAGCACAGAACTCGGCAAATTTCGAGTCTTTTGCATGGTGCAACTGTTGCCAGTTACCGGGAAGAGGGTCAACCATGTTTTCATATGAATGTATCAAGTACGGTGGGACGTGCTTGTAGAAATCGCGAGAACTGTACGATTCGTAAAGGTCACCACCAATTGCAATCGCCCGAGAGTACCTCTGAAATAGGTTATAATTTTTGTCGATATCGAGGCTGCCGAGATCGTGCCAGGACGTTGGTGAGTTACAATCCGTGGAGGTATCGCACATGCAAACTTGGTGCCTAGGATCTTCATAATCGTATCCAAAAATCTTGTTTCGACCATCCAGAACAAAGTCCTTCCAAAGCATATACGGTTGATTGACGTTTGGAAGCTCACCACCGAAATCCACATCATTTCGCTTTATACGTTCAATCGTTTTAAAATTTAAGATTGGACCAACGAGTGGGTAGTTCTCCGGTCGCACGATATAGTCGCCCTGTTTACTCAAAGTAGTCTCGGCTGCTACGTCGACTGTTTTATCCCAAATACCGACGCAACCCGTTCTTTCACCCTTCAGAACTTTAATTTTCGCCTCATCCGGGATTATTGCCGCGCCGCGTTCAACAAACAGCACATCTTGCTTCACTCCCCCAATTGCAGGAGAAGAACCGAGAACGAATTGAACCTGATTTAGTCTGTACATCGGAATGCAAACATGTGCCCCTTCTGCAAAACCGTACTTCGCACCTATGCCGGCGGCACAATGGGTGTGTTTCCCGCACCCGCTATCAGCATAAAATTTTCTCTTTGCCTTGCACGAACTTTGGTATTCTGTACAGGGCATCATTCTCCTGGAATCTTTTCGGATGGACGGACCATAGTCACCAGCATTGCAAAAACCGTCCATACCGTTTTCTAAGCGCAAAAAGAAGCGCTGATCATCGACTTCTTTTTCAAAAACCGTCTGAAACTCCGACGCGTTTCCCCAAGTGCTGACAGGATACTCCACACCTAAGTATTCCAGAGTCTTGTTTTTGTAACTACTGGGATAGAGATAGGCAGTAGATCCCGCGGGGTTCGCCTGATTCTTTTTATATTCAGAGCAACACGCTGGATATATGTACCCATAGTCTGCCGTTGTCTTATTAATGCAATGCTTAGAAGGACCGCTGGGCACAGAACTGACTCCGTGGCCGGTGCCTTCGTTCCAGATTCCAGTGGTAGCCTCAGTGACAAATACACCCTCGCTGTTTTCTCCACAATCCGTAGAAGACCACAAGTAGGACCCGGGACAGGTAAGAACGGAGTATTTTCTTGGTACTCCAAAGTAAATTTCGTCCACAGTACACATGCGTGCACCTTCGGCTTCGCAATATTGCTTGGCTGTCGCAAAGTTAACCCCGGGATTCTTTTCAGGGTAAAGGTTCTCCTTTTGGTTCCAGTTATGCATATATTTCCAATAATCACCTTTAGTAAGATTCTGCCACTTGTTCGTAGGTTGAAAACATCCAGTAGGTTTTCCTGCGATGTAAGCTGGATGATTATCAGCTGAATTGATTGCAGCCCAGCTTTGATCTGGACCGTCGTCAAACTGTAGTGTTCCGCACTTGCGCAAGGATGGATGACCCCCGAACAATCCGTTGTTGCCAAGGCCATCTAAACCGCCGCCATTATGATGCCAGATACCCCCAGCATCTGCCAAAATATCTTTCACTCCCCACGTTGTGCCGAGTTCTTCGCAAGATCTCGTGACATTACACGCACCATAACACGTTTTCGATGTATCCGGCTTCGAAAGCTGGAACTGAAAGCACTCATTGTCACTCAAAGCTTGCCCCGCTTCTCCTATGCACGTTGCAGTGCGACTTTTTGTGAGCTCACATTCAGCTGAATCACCGCTTCGCGGTGCATAGGTTTGGCTATTATCCGACGGCGCACAATCCGACCACGGACCGACAATCCACCGGCGTTGAATTGAAGCTTGCCAAACGTAAACTTTAAAATCCTTCGCTTTCATGGTTGTGGGTTCTGATCGTCTCAACCCGCAGTCAGAGAGTCTGCAAATTTTAGATGGTTCGTTGAACGATATCACGTTGCAACCAGGCGTGTTACGACATGCACTCATGCAATTCATTGTCGTGTTCAGCTTACTTGTAGTGATGTGATCACAACCTCCCGTACCTGCCACCATGAGATCTTGGCCCTTCCACGTCCAGCTGACTTTATCGGTCGGATACTCGCCGTAGGTGTTGTTTTCTGCGCGCAGTGCGTCGCATCCATCATCACCCGAACCCGGTTGCGGGTCTGCAAATCCAACATGATATTTGCAAGATTCACCCGTGCTCGTTGAACCTCGACAACACGTCGATCCACATTTTGTGATTGTCGTGTTTAAGAGATCGTCACCTTCTCTAGCGTCGTGCATCACATCACAGCCGGGAACATTCGATACGCTCGTACTGCGGTAGCATCGGAAACCAACAGTTTGCTTGGGTGACCAACAGCATCCCCAAGACTCGCATGTAGATCTTCGTGATGTCAAGGAAGCGTATTTTGACTCGTCGCTCGCATAATATTCATCGCAAGGTATTCGATCTCCGATCGCAGGGACCGCACAACCCTCTGCGCACGAGTGTGTGTTGCATTCCTTCGAAATTATAGGATTTTTCCCACAGAATGCATCGTCCAGAGTGTTTCCATCAGTTCGATTTACACAAGTAGAGCTTCTTGTCAAAAATCCTCCTCCGCAGGTCGTTGAGCACTCACTCCACGTTCCAAACTCCCAAACAGCGCCAATAATGTCTTGCGCAAAGCAATCAGTGTAACCCCACGTGCCCGGGAGCGATGTCATGCAAAACGGTCGGTCGGAAAAATCAAGCGCCACGTCCCAATACTCCTCATTGTTGTATTCAAAAGGGAATTTGCACGGGGCACCGTTCGCGTTTCCTTCGCAAGTTGATAGAGCACGTGAGTAGACGGTGATTCCCGGAGATGTGACAAAGGCACTCGGCTTTGGAAGCGAATTCAACAACACTGCGTTGAACTTTGTTTCGGAAAGTATTGCTCTCAACGCTGGACTCACACTCCCTCCCCTCTTTTTCGCGCGTGCGTGCGCATTAGAAATGGCGTCGCATGTCGTGCCAACTTCGTTTGCTTGTAAACCCTGTCCGGATTCTATTGCCTCGATGACGTCCCACTTCCGCGCGTCCTCATCGCTTCTCACGACGCCATCAGATGTCGCGCTGAACGCATCGACGAGATCTTCGCGAGATATTGCAGCAGAACACGTGTAAAAACCTGCGCACCGATGATCCGCGTTGCACACGTTTTTGATATCATCGATTGTACCATTTATAGCAGTATATACCGAATCCACCAAATCGCTCATCGGCAAAAACGCATTTTGGTTCTCTACGAATGCTTTTGGCACCCGTTTCTTTCGATAAAAATCGGATTCTTCGCTCTTTCTCAACGAGTATCCTCTCGCCACGAGCGTGCACTTCATCTCGTTCAACGCGTATGAAAATCCTGCGCACGCTTCTCCAATGTCATCGCACGTCTGTTCGCAGTTTTCCAATCCCGATACGCGCTTCGCGGCGAGTTGCTCGCCAACCGAGGCTATCCTCGACCCGTGATGAAAGTAGTTTTCTGTTGTTTTGGCGCGAAGAAGTCAAGCGACACATGGTGAGTCTCGCGAAACGCAGGTATCCTCAAAAAGTCACGTATCGCGCGCGTGCGAGCAAAGAAAGAAAGGGGATAAATAAACGGGGGGTCATTTCGCTCTCCAAAATAGATATTTCCTCACCTCTGGACGAAGATTCCGCCAATAAGCGTCTTTGGGTCCTTATCCCACCGTCCGCGTTTTGTTCGCGAACCTCGCTCTCCGCGATCGTCGAGTCGCCGCCGCGAAAGATCACCGCGAATACTGCGACAAGGAAGAGGGCGGCAACGAAGAAGAGCGTCCCTCCTCGGGTTGTTTGGACATTGAAATCCGCCAGCACTCGATGCGTGTCGTGTCGACCGTTTTGTAAACGACGACGATTTTTCTCCTTCCCTTCGACCGCCGCGAGATCTGTCGCGTCGTCCCCTCGACGACGACGCGAACCGGGTTCGGGTCGCGACGACAACAACCTCGACGACGACAACGACGACGCCATTTCTCGCGCCGGTCGTCCAAAGTTTTTTGCACCAAATTGAAGAAGACAACGATCCTTTTTAGATTATGGGGATGTCGTCGACCGTTTGAAAAATGTCGTCGACCGTAAAAAAATATCTGGCATGCATGCATTTTTGGACGAAGAGTTGAGTAGGTTCATCGTTAGCGGTAGTATTACAAATTTTTCCGGTTCGTCTTCGAGGATCCTTTTGAAGCTGCTGACGTCGTCTATTTGTTCTTCTTGTAACTATCATCATCACTACTCGTCCATGAATCTGGTCTGTTCCCTGGATCTTTCCTGTACGGATGGTTATCGTCGTGTTGGCGAGCGCCGGAGTGTGCCCAAATCATTTCCTGCTGGTGGTCGAACGCGTCTTCCCGATTATTTTTTTCGAACCAGTGGCGCGCGTCTCCGTGTCTCCGTCTCCATACTTTCACTCGAACGTCTTTCTCCACCAGCAACGGCGGCCAGAATGGAAACTTTTTGTTCAGTTTTACGCCGGTGAACCCGGTTATATTTCGCATGATTTCATACCCAGGCATTTTTTTGTATTCGTTGATTAACCAATCGTGCCCTCGGGAACCGTCGTCGTGTAACATGGCATGTAAATGACCCTCGTGTTCGTGGTCTTGCCTTTTGTTGTACACGATGACATTGTGATCGTGATAAGCTTGACCGAACCGAGAGGCGCCAGTTTGCGCGCAATGGTCGTCTATGTGTATTCTCACGTGGCCCAAGGTGTTGTGTTCCGGGTTCAACTCGTGGAAGGCGGCCAACGCTTCTCCGCCGGGATAGTTTGCGATGGACGCTTTGGCGAATACACCAATAGATACGGCACAACTGACTATAACGCCCATCCACGCGAGCGCGTGCAAAAAGTTTCCCTTTATGCTCTTCTTTCTGTTCAAATTCAATCGGTGCATCCCGCACGCCGCGCAGAAATTGAACAAAGGCAAGACCGGGAAGAGAAAACGCAACTCTTTGTGTCCTAAAAAGGAATACGCGAAAACAAAGAACGACGCGATCATAAACGCCGATCGACACCGGCGTTCGTGTTTAAACCCATACATACTCAACGGATACGCAATCAATAACATTCTCGGCAACGCGGAATACGCGTACCACAAAAACGGTTTCGTCCCGTAATGGTGACTGCGATTCGCGCCCATCGGATTGTTAAAGGACAACACTTCCCACTCTGGCCATAAATATTCCTGATCCCAATGTCTAGAATCAATCGTAATCGACGTGTACGCAAATGCCACGATCACGGTTACCATCGCCATAACGTTCGCGATAATCCGCAAACTCGCGTCGTATATATCCGTCACGCGAAACAACGTCACGTGTATCCCCAAAGGCGCCAACAACAAAATATTATCGCACCGAAATACCGCCACGACCATGCTCACAACCATTATCGCCAAAGTATCCAAAACCGAACTATTAATCTTTAATCCTCTCCTCTCTTCTAACCATAAACTCAACGCAAACGTCGTCAACGCGAACGCAAAAATGTTCGGCAACGGCCTCGAAGCGTAAAACGCCAGATGAAACTGCGCCAACGCGAGAGCGCTCGCATATACCGCGACGTCGTTCCCGAAATTCTTCCCTATTACCGCATGAAACTTGTGCAAGGAAAAAGTCGACGCGCAGCCTAAAATCATCCTCATTATGACTTGATAATGCATTTTCGTTCTCACGAACGTCTCTTCCTCGTTCAAAGTCTCCACCAAGTGCTTCAATTCGCCCCAAATCTTCTCGTTTCTAAACACGCGTTTCGTCACCGGATTACTGTTCACGACGAGCTCCATCGCTCTCGCGAGAATCTTCGTCATTTTTCCTAACACTAACGGCCCGAGAAATGTCCGAGGCACAACCCCTGGGAACTCTTTGTGGTCCCACACGTTGAGTTCATTCGCGTGGAAAATCACGTCGTGCGTTGCTTGCGTGTTGAACGATTCCTCGACTTTCGTGTACGGCGCCACGCGGACGTACGCGAGGACGAGGAGGAAGAAAAAGAGGTCGAAGAGCTCGTGCGAAATGGTGCGAAGAAGGCGTTTTCTCACGCGCATTTTCGTTCGTGTTTTTAAACAACGCGCGAACGCGCAGCGGCGAGAGAGAAGGACTAATTTTCTTACCGAAGCGTCAAGAGAGAAGGAAGAGAGAAGCTTTTTATGTGCTTTTGGCCGCGAAAAACCAAAACGAATTCCGACCCCCCCGAGAGCCTTTTTTCGTCTTCCTTTTTCCTTTCTTTCTTTCTTTCTTCGTATTTCTTTCTGTACGAACGGACTCTTGACGACGACGGCTTTTTTTTGGACTTCACTTCAAAACGCGCCTCTTCTCTAAGAGAGACAGAGAGACATCGCAGAGAAAACACATCTCACAGGCAGAAGAGAGGAAAGAAGCGAGGAAGAAGAAGCGAGGAAGAAGAAGAAGAAGAAGACAAAGAAGAAGGAACTTTTACGACTTTTACGACTTTTACGATGAAAACGCGTTCCTCTCAGTCCTTTTCTTCTTTTAAACAACCCGTCTTCTTTTCCTTCTTTTCCTTCCTCGTCTTCTTTTTGTCTCTCAAAGAGCGTTGGTTTTGTCGTTCGACGAGACCGTTTTTCTTCTCGACATCATCATCTCTCCTCGAAATCGTCGGAGAAGCTTCTCCGTGTAGGGGAATGTTCCTCTTCGCTCGCGCCGAGGAGGAAGAAGAAGAAGACAAAGGAAAAGAAGAAACTATCGCGACGACGACGAGGAGTATTAAAAGAGAGAAGAAAAAGAAGAAGAGCAAGAAGAGTAAAAATTATAAAAGTAAAATCGAGCAAACGTACGGGGAGAGCGGGGAAATCATCGTGGAAGATTTAACGGATCCGAAGAATTTCGACGAACGGAGAGGCGACGTGCGATCGACGCACCAGATGTTCGACGAAGGCGCCGCCGACGACGACGACGCCACGCGCGGGGTACTGGATGAGTTACAGGAAATCGGGAGGTCGGTGGATGATGTCGTCGACGACGGAGGACCGGCGATACCGAGGCATTACGTTTGCAACGCGTGTCAAGCGTCGGCGAGGAAGTTGGACGCGGATTTGTCCGAGGAAGAGTTTAAACGCGCCAGAGGGGCGAAATACGGGAAGAAGTTGGAAGAGATGTACTATTTAGACGCGATCGAGAAGAGTTGCGACGACCACTCGCACTGGCACTTGTACCACGCGCACGTCTACGACAGCGGGTACCATTATTTAGCCGGACCTTTGTTAGGGAACGCGAGCTCGAGAGGATCGAAACCGTTCGTGAGAGATTTTAGCAAACACAGATGGCCGAAACGATTGAGAGATTACTGTCAAGTTCTGGTGAACGAATTCGACGAGGAAGGCGTGTACGCAAAACACTACGAGTTGCAAGAAGAAAAACTCGCGTGGGAAGAAGAAAAAAGAAAAGAGGAAGAGGAGGAATTGGAGCTCGAGAAGACGATGACGGAGGAGGAAATCAAACTGAGAAGGAGAAAGAAACGAAGAGAGGAGATTTTACACCCGTGGGACAAGAAGAAAAAGAAGCGAAGAACGTTCGATTTCGCGAAAAAACTGTGCTACCAATCCGAACCGCCGAAATGCACTTTCGATACCGAGTTTAAAAAGAAAGCGTTTTTACAACTCGCCACGCACGAAGAAGAACAAAGGGCTAAGGAAACGCAAAACTTAGGATGGAGCGAAAGAGAGGGTGACATTGGAGGCATTCGGTACGAACCGACGACAATAAACACCGCGAAGAAGAAGAAAAAGACGAAGAAGAAAGAAGAGTTGTAGTAACAAACACCAAATCGCGTAAATGCGTTTTCCTTTCCTTTTCGAGGAAGGAGAGCTTTTTTTGGTTGAAGAAAAGGACGACGAGACGACGACGTAAAAGAGGACGGCGCGACGATTACGACGTTGCAGTCGTTGCAGTATTCAGGCGGCTGAATTCGTCGTCTGAATCGTCGTGTTTGTGTATGCATAGTTTAAAAAACCAGTAATAGTAGAGTTAGTCTCCTGCATAGCAGTATTTAGGGTAACATATAAAACCCTAAACTATTTTTTTGTTTATCACCCCAAAAAAAAAGGGCGCGTCCCTTCAAAGAAAAGAGCGCGCTTTCGTGCGCACTCTAACATCAATCAATCAAAGCAACACCACGACATCATCAATAATGAGTGCATCATCAAAAGCAGCAGAGCGCGATCCTCTCCTCCCGTACGCCAGACAGTTCGGGTCCATAAACGACGAAGACGAGAACGATGACGGGAAGAGATTCGAGCGAAGAGGCGCCTCATCGGACGACGTCGAAAACGGGAGAAAGAAGACGTTCTTCCTCTTCGACCACGGGGGGGCGCATTCATCTCGAGACGCGTCGAGTAGGGCGAAAATACACGCTTCGTTTTTATACGTTTTACTGGCGTGCGTTTTGTTCTTCTCCGGCGCGATGGTTGGTTCCTCCTCCTCGCCGTTGTCAAAGATGATTTTGATGTCGAAGGAAGATGGTGTCGCTTCGGCAAAAGGACAACCGCGAAATCAACACCATCGGCTCGGGACGATGGCGACGATCGAAAACGCTCCCGGTCAGAAGACTTTATCATCAACGTTGATGAACAACAACAATAAGAACAAGAATAATAATAATAACAACAACAACAAGAACAAGAACAACGGCACTGCACAGTCTTCTGATGTGGACGACTCGTCTTCGTCTTCGGAATCTTCGTCGGGAGGGCAGGAAGGCGCGAGCGAGGAGGACGCGTACCAGTCTCTGATGGAGATGTTTGGGATTTTCGGCGGCGCGGCGCCACCGACGAGAGAGGCGATCGAGGAACCGGAACCGAGCTTATCGGAGGAGAATCAAGATTTGTTGAAAGAAGAAGAGAATCACTATTCGAGGATTGGATCGGATTTGGGGTACTTCAGAGCGCCGTCGGTGAGGAACGATACTTTAGTGTTCGTTTCGGAAGGGTCAATTTGGCTTTCGCATCTGAGAGGAGGTCCAGCGGCGAGGATTTCGAGCAGTTATTCGTACGAATCGGTGCCAAAGCTCTCGCCCGACGGGAAACGAATCGCGTTTTTAGCGGAAGCTGCGGACGGGTTCGAAGTCTTTGAGCTCCCCATCGCCGGAGGCGTGGCGAGACAAGTCACGCACGGCGCGCAGGCGTACGGGTTGTCGCAATGGTCCGGCGACCACGAGCTTTTGATTTTAACGACGCAATTTTCCGATCTCGGAAATCCGCAGTTGGCGAAAGTCGACGCTTTAACCGGGAAGGTTTCGGTGTTGCCGTTTGAAAAAGCGCACGGAGGCTCGAAAGATCCCAAAGGATGCTACTTGTTTTATCCTTTGAGACAATCGTCCTCGACGAAACGGTACGAAGGTGGCGAACAGGCGAGAATTTGGAGATGGTGCGGTGAAGGTGCCGTCGGCGCGAACGGAACCGCTTGGTCAGAGGCGAAAGAGTTGACGCCAGAATCGTGGTCCATGCGAGGCGCGTGGTCGCCGCAAACCACGGACAAGCTCAGCGGCAAGGTATTTTTCATCAGCGACAAAACCGGCGTGGCCAACTTGTGGGTGATGAACGACGACGGCTCGAAAAAGACGCAACTGACGTTCGAGTGCGAGTTCGACGTGATGGAGTATGCCATCGACGGTACTCGCATCGTCATGCGCGTTGGCGCGGATTTGAAATCAGCGACGTTGAGCGCGGCTCAAATCGAAGGCGGCGTGATCATTTCCGAGGCGACGACGTTGAAGATTAATCTTTTATCCGAATTCCGCGAGGCGCAGCCCATGTTGCTTTCCGATCCGCTTTATGAAATGTCCGAACTCGCCATCTCAGACGATGGCATTTACGGCGCTTTTATCGTGAGAGGTCAGGTTTACTTTTCGCCGCTCGTCGCGCAACTCGGGACGAGAATCGAAAAAGTTACCCAGTACGAAGGCATGGTTCGATACAAGCACGTGCAGTTCATTCCAAACTCGCATCCGAGTGATCCAATTAAGTTACTCGCGTTGAGCGACGCCAGTGGTGAATACGACTACGTCGTTCTGGAAAGAGACGAGGACAACGGAGTCAGCTATTGGTCGGAAGCGCAAGTCACGCAAGACGGGGCCATTCAAGGAGGTTTGTCGTATTCGCAAATTTCTCCCGATGGCACCTCGCTCGCTTTCGATGATACCAACGGCCACGTCAAGTTGGTGAATTTCACCAACACCATCGTCAACACGGAGGAGTTCCGAACGCCAATTTCGCCGGAGGATGACCCCATCGGTGCCGGAGGACTCGGCGGCGCCGAGGACTTTTCTTCGGAAATGCCGCTGTTGTCGCGAATGCAGAACAGCGGCGCGGACGAGGAAGAGGTGCTCGACGCGGCGTCGATTTTGATCAAACGTCAACGCGTGTTGGATAAACGCACGAAGAAGATGCAAGCTGGTCGAAAGTTTGTCAAGGCGGACATGCGCGCGCCAAACTTTCGAGAGACGTCGACGTCGTCGTCGTCGTCCTCTCCGAACGTGGCGTCGCTCGGTAACCCTCAGCAGCAGCAACAGAGTGCCAACGTAAACGCAAACAAGAAGAAGGTGAACAACAACAAGCCGCCTTCCTCGTCCGCGAAACTCTCCGCGTCTGATAACAATCAAGCGAACGTCCGCAACATCGTCTCTGGTTTACAACCCGAATCCGCGGGAGAATACGCCTGGTCTCCAGACGGCACTTGGCTCGCCTACGTCTCTCTCTACCAAGACACTGACTTTGAAGTTATTTATGCTTGGAACACGAAGACGAACGAACGAGTGCGCATCACGCCGCCGTCCTCGAACTCGAGATCGCCGACGTTTTCCCCGGACGGTTTGTTCCTCTACTACTTCAACGACGCGCAGTTTTCCTCCGGGTCAAATTCACCGTACGGCTCCAGAGGGTCTGAACCGGTCTACGAAGACGGAGAAAGTTTGTACTGTTTGCCTTTGAGAGAAGGTTTGGCGTGTCCGTTCTTCTCCGGCGACGAGATGAATGCAGCGGGCACGGTGTTTGATCCTACTTTGGGGCAAAAATACCCGACGAAAATTTCGATGAAGAACATCGAAAAGAGATCCGAGGTGGTTCCTTTTGTCGATCGCGCGAGATACGAAAGCATGTACATCATCGGTAGCGGCGCTACGATTTTGTTAAACATGTACGATTCCATGGGAAGCTATCTCATCGCTGTCGACATCATGCAAGGCTACGTTACGCCAATTTATCCGGACGCTTACGACGTTTTGGTGTCTCGCGACTTGCAAGTTGTCGTTTTGTTCACAGAAGAAGGCGTCGCGCTCATGTCTGCGCAGACCATCGCGGAAACTCCGGATCAAGATGCGATTCTCGCTCAAGCCTTGTTGTGGTTACCGCCGGAGACATGGACGGTGAAACTCAACCCGAGAGAAGAGTGGATGCAAATGTACGACGAGGCCATGCGCACGATGCGAGACAACTTTTACGATCCGAACCTCCACGGTGTCGATTGGCCGGCTGTTACGGAACGGTATCGTCCGTTGGTAAAAAGATTGACCTCCAAGAATGAGTTACGAGACGTTCTCGAGCAAGCTTTGGGAGAATTGTCCGTCTTACACGTCTTTGTCGACGTCGAAGGCGGCGAGGCTTTTGAAAAAATTGGCATGGGACAGAGTTCGGCCTGCTTGGGCGCTAAATTTGAGCAAGTTCCTCAAGGTTTGCGCATTACGAAGATCTACGACACCTCCGAAGTGTTGATGGCCCCGAACTCACCTCTGTCGGCGATGGCTGTGGATTTGAGACCCGGCGATATCATCACTCGAATCGATGGCGTTTTGGTCAACGCTTTGTCCGATCCTCTCCCGAAACTTTTAATGGGTAAAGCGTATTCGCAAGTGCTCTTGGAAGTCATTCGCGGCCCGAGAACGAAGGAAGAGATGGCAGAGTTGGAAGAGTTGCAAGAAATGATTGAAAGCGTGCAACAATCGAGCTCGAGTTTGGGCGTCGCTCAATCAAACGCGCTCCGAAGGTCGTCCCTTTCGTCTTCTTCCATGGCATCAAAAAGGTCGCGCACAAGTACCGCCGCGGCTCCCAGTGGCGATGGTCAACAAAATAGCCCGAAAAGATCCGGCGAGCAATATTTCAACGGCGGGACTTTGAATGCGTTCAATCCGTTGACGGATATCGCACGATCGGCTTTGAAATCGAATCGATTGGGGTCGCACTCGTCGTCGGCGAAACCCTCCAAAGACGCGGACAGTAGCAAATCATCAGACGGCGCTTCTAAAAGTTCTTCCTCGGGTAAGATGGGCGAAGAAGAGGAGGAAGAACTAGTCATGCTCGACAGAGTCGTCGTCGTTCCTCTCGACGTCGGGACGTGCTCCGCGCTTCAAAAAGCGGACGCTTTGAACAGAAGAAAAGCGAAGGTTCGCCACGACTCTAACGACACCATCGGTTACGTCTATCTCGAAGACATGGTCCAAGAAGGACCGGAAACGCATTCCATGGATGACTTTGCCAGTCAATTTTATCCGAACTTGCGAAAAGGTGGCTTGATCATTGACGTGAGAAGAAACCATGGCGGGAACATCGATACGTGGGTGTTGGAACGCTTGAGAAGAGTGGCTTGGATGTTTGAGTCCCACCGCAGCGGCCCGGGAGAGACGACCATGCAATACTCTTTCCGAGGCAAAGTCGTCGTATTGATCGACGAAATGTCCTCTTCAGATGCGGAACTTTTTGCCGCTGGTTTCCAAACCATGAAGCTCGGTAAGGTGATTGGCGCCAGATCCTGGGGCGGCGCGGTCGGGTACTCTGGCAACCCGGAGTGCTCCTTAGTCGACGGCGGCTCGTTCACCATCCCTTCGTTTGGTCCGTACCTCGGTAACGAGTGGTTAATCGAGCAAAAAGGTGTCATCCCGGATATTCCAGTAGCAAACTTACCCATCGAATCCTTCCACGGCACCGACAAGCAACTCGACGCCGCCATCCGAGAAGTTTTGAAGGAAATCAAGGCGTCGCCGGATGTGAAAATTCCAGAGCACCCGCAGTTTCCCGTGAGAGCGTACGACAACGCGAAGTGTTTGGCGGATCAACAAGAGGAAGGAGCGAAGACCGAGTTGTAAGAACGGAGGAGGGCAGGTATTAGAAGAAGAAGAAGAAGAGAAAGAGAAAGCGAAACCGAAACCGAGAAGGAGAGAGAGAGAGGGAGAAGAGAATATAGAAAAGAGAAATTAAACTGTTTTAGAGTGAGTGAGAGAGAGAGAGAGAGAGAGAGAGAGAGATGTGCGCGTAATGCGTTCACGCGCGTTGTAATTTACTTTTGGTACCATTTATTATTATTATTATTATTATTATTATTATATGCGCGTGAATAGAGTCTCCGCGTCGTCTTCTACTACCGAGAAGCGAACACCCTTCAATGTTTCTTCATTTGCTGACTCACGTGTTCTTTTCTCTCCAAAAAGCGTCAGAAAAAAACGCATAAAACTTTCTTAGTGCGCTTGGTAATGTTGCCATCCTCTCCGTCGCTCGCGACTCCGAATTGGGGTGGTTCTCGTTGTCATTCGACGACGACGACGAGGACCTTATTGTCGAGGACGAGGACGACGACGGGTAAGGCACCATCGTTCGTACGCCGAGGACGACGACGACGACGAAACGACAACCTTAACGGCTTTTTTGTCCTCCGATTCTCTTCTTGTTCTCGTTCTTTGAGGACGACGACGACGACGACGACGGGCGGCTCGCTTCTTCTTTCTTCTCCGCGAGAAAGAGGAGGAGAACGCGAGCGACGAGCGATGAGGATGCGCGTCGTCCCGTCTTCTTCGTCGTCGTCGTCTTCTTCTTCTCGAAAAGGCGGCGATTCGGATGACGATGATTTTAACGAAAAGGTTGCCGAAGTGAGCGAAAATTTGACCACGAACGAAGAAGCGTTGCGAGCGAAGATTGGACAGTTGCAAGAACGCGTGAAAGCGTTGAGGAGGACTCAATCGACGCCAAGAAAAGAAAACTTTCCCGCGACCGCCACTGCCGCGGTTTCTGTCGCGGGCGCCGCGGCGATCGACGAGAGAAGAGGCGGCGCGGCGACGACGAGGAGCGGAGGCGACGAGAGGAGAGAAGGAGAGGGCCAAGGGGCGGATGTTGAAGGAGCAGTGGATGCGGATGGGACGGGTACTTTCTGGGAAGACATTTTACGAGCGTCCGTGAGTACGTTGGAGGATATATTCAGCGGCGCGTCGTCCTCTTCCTGGGACGAAGACGAAGACGACGTCGAAGAAGAAGAACGAGAGAAAACTTCGCTGACGGTTGGAATCGAGAAGGGTGCGGAGACCGTGGACGTGGACGGTGGAAAAAGGGAGAAGACGAGAAGAGATGGTAATAGTAGCGGTAGTAGTAACAGTGGTGATATTGAGGGCAGGAAAAAGAACAAGGACAGCAGGTGGGAATGGCAAAGACAGTTTGATACTCCGAATCAGTTCATGGGGCATTTCAAGAAAGCGCCGGCCGAGAAAGGAGAAGAGAAGAGGCTCACTACCACCGCGGCAAATAGTACTACTACAACTGACTCCACCACTCCATTGATAACGACAACTACAACGACGACGACGACAAAAGAAGAAGAAGAAGAAGAAGACTCAACGAATGCTGGGTCAAACTGGATCCCAGACGCGAGCGCGTTTCTTTCGCGTCTTCCGCTTCCGCCTTTGATCGGGAATTTGTTTTCTGGATCATCTTCATCCTCGACTGCAACGGCGACTACTTTTGCTGCTAATGCTGCTGCTGATTTAAGCATAGCTGAGCAAAGTGAGGAAGTAAACACAGAAGACGACGAACGAATAATCGATGAACAACTTCGCGACGCGAACGTAAACGCCGTCGCGGTTGCAAACAACGCCTTGCAAAAATTAACAGCCGCTATTCAAGAGATTGACTTACAAATCGATAGAGAATCGCCGCCGCGCACGCCAAGATCACCATCATCATCACCACCACCATCAACAGCGCAAGAAGGCGGGGCTTTCATCACCGCCGAAAATCAAAGTGAAGAGGATACGTTCAACGATTTAAAGGAGGCGCTCTCCGAGGCGATTAAAAATGCAGACAAAGCAAAAGCAAAGCTTGGAGACGTCGAAGTAGCGGCAAATGACGTTTTGAAAGTGCGCGAACGCATCGAAACGTATCGTCAAAGCGCGACGTATAAGAAGAACGTTTCTTTGACATCTTCCGAAAATGGTAAACGCGGCTTGAGTGAAAGTCAGCCGGAAAATATTCAAGCTTTGCGTCAAGCGCTCGAAGCTGCCCAGGTCAAATTAAAAGAAGCTTCAGCTTCCTCGCGTAAACAAACTGTCGTTGTTGCCAGACAAGTTTTGGTATTGAGAGAACTTTTCGAGCCAGGAGCACAAAAGTCTGCAGAGAAGAGTAGTGAGAATGACGCCGATACCGATATTCAACGAGAACAACAACAAGAGGGACTGGTAGAAACGAAAAGAATCGACGAAGGTTTGTACAGTAAAATCAACTCGGCTCGTAAAGTAGCCGAAGATGCGATTGTTGCGTCGAATATTACCGAAACTTTAGCGAAACTAACGTCGTGGCCAGGCGCAAAACTTTCGCAAATTGTGACGAGGCAACTCGAAGAGATGGCGGCGATTGATGAAGACGCGGAAGATTTTGTCGGGTCAACAACATCAACCGGTGAAACCGACAGAAGCGATAACTTGGATAGCATTCTCCAGCCTGCTTTAAGAAACATGGTTTCCTCGTCCTTATATCGAGCGTCCGAAGAAGATACGAAGAATGCTAGGATTGCTTGTTCTCTTTCCTCTTGGATTTATAATTTTCCGGACCAAACGACAAAGGATGGTTTAACTCGAAACGGTTTGACCATGTTATGGAATTCGCACGAGCACGAAGAAGCTCTTTCGGAGGATGAAATTAGTGGCAACGACAGTCAACAACAACAACAACGACTCGTCCAAACCTCGAGTGTTGAGAATATCAACTTCACCGATGCCGAAGCCGCCGACTCGGAGATGAACAACGCAATTCTTTTAGAAAATTTGAAAAAGGAAAGACACAATCGAGAAGAATCGATTCGCTTAGCTTCTGCGGCGGCGGATGAAGCCATCAAAGCGTTGGCATCGGTGAAGAGAATGCGAGAATTAAAACCTGACGATCCAAACGCGGCCGAGGCTGCAAGAAAAGCCACGGAGCTCGCTAATTTGGTTTCTCAAGAGCTCACCAGAGTTTCGGAGTCTCAGAAAACGTTGAAGAAAGAACGCTCGGCGTTGTTACGCGAAAGCGAGAAAATAAGCGAGTTACAAAAACAAAGAGCAAAATCGAAAGCGTCTTCGGAAAACGGATTACAAAAGAAAAAGAAGAAGAATGGTAATAACAAAGAAGCCGGTGAGAATGCGGTGATGCCGGTGAACTATTGCGTGGGCGTAGACAAGGAAAACGCAACGTTATGGATTGTCGTCGAAGGATCGACCAACTTTGCCTCGTGGCAAACCAATTTAACTTGGACACCCACGACGTTTGAGGATAAAGAAATCAGAGTCCATCAAGGAGCGTACGCTTGCGCGCAAAGAATGTACGATCGCGTTGAAAAATTGTGTAAAGACCATTTGAAGACGTTTGGCTCTAAGAAGGCTCGGATAAAATTAACTGGTCATTCAATCGGTGGATCTCTGGCGTATTTGCTCGGTCTGATGCTCATTCTGAGAAATGGAGTTCCTCGATACGCGCTCGATGATATCTGGACGTTCGGGTCGCCGTACGTTTTCGATCGCGGTGCGGAAGATTTGATGCAAAGGATTGGGCTGCAGCGAGATTTCATTAAAGGCGTCATCATGGGCAAAGATATCGTACCTCGATCGTTTTCGTGCTATTATCCTCCGTGGACGCGTTCTATTTTGGGCTCGGCTCCCTGTCCTCGGCCGTTCAAATGCGTGAACATGCCTACGCTCTTAAACGAAGAAATGATGTACGCACCTTTGGGTGACATGTATCTTTTACAACCCGTACACGGTTCGGCGCATCCACTTTTACCAGAAGGACCGGGATTCTATAAGCTCCAAGGAGAAGAAATGTACGACATAATCGCCGCTAAAGCTCGCGAAAGTAGTTCGATATCGACGATGAGTCTAGATGCGAGTTTCGACGAAGAATCGCATTGGCTCGATGCGCAAAAAGACGAGCGTAAACTTGATTTTTACGCCGATGAAGTAGCTCAAACGCGAGGGTCAACAACAACTTCAACGACGAAGACTCTGTCTGAGAATTTAAACAAGATTGCGTGCTTAACGCAAGCGGATGCAGCATTAACGGCGTCCTTGATAATTTCCCAGATTGATAGAGAGCTTTTGACCAAAGCGAAAGAAGGCGTCGGCGGTGATCTATCGGTGATAATGCGAGAACAAACTCGAGATGCGGCGCAGAGAGTGATACTCAACACGCCACATCCACTCACAGTTTTGTCGGATCCGAGAAGTTACGGTTCGCAAGGTTCAATCAGTCGTCACCATAATCCGTACTCATATCAAAAAGCTTTGTCCAGAGCTGCGAAAGCTTCGGCGGGAGAAAATAAAGAATATTCATAAACACGTGAACAGTAGCAGTGAGCTTGTAAAATAAAATTTGTATGTACAACAGATAATGATAGTATATTTACGCGGCTTTCGCGAAGCCGACTCTGGACCCGCCGTGATCAAATACCGTGTGATACGGTCCCAAAAACACGTCACCTAGAATCCACAGAGGACCCATTGGTTTAGGAACATCTAAACCCATGAAACCGCTAATGCACGTGTTTGAGCCTTGTCCATCATCAATCTCTAAGACGTACTGTTTCGGCGTCAATTCGAAAGATTTACCGGCTATTGTAAACGAAATATTTGGCATTTCATCGATGGCGTTGCAATCGACTCCGGCTTGTCCACCCGGCTGCGCCGGGACAAAGTCACAAACCTTCTCGAGTTCATTCAAAACAACCGTACGAGTCACGTTCGCTTGCAATAACTCCTTCGCGTAATCCACGGCCATTTCACACGCCGAGCACGCAACTTTACTCTTTTTCGTTTCTTTTTCCTCATTCTTCTTTGACGGTTTGAAAAGATCGCCCAAAAGCGAGAGACCCCCGCGAAGACTGCGATGTTTCTTTTCCTCTCTCGTCGTCATCAATAATTTTCGAGACGTAGCCAACACCCCGGTTGGCTCACTTATTTCTTTTTCAATCGCATTTGTTTCAGCGGCAGCTGGACAGATGTTCAAACTCTCGCAGATTTGACTCGAATCGTACGTTTCGATGTCGTCCAAAAATTCTTCGCCGTAACGTTTAATGGCAATCTTACACTCTTGAATCATCAAGTTTTCGGCGCCGATTGCGTCGTTAATTTTATCGATGACGGCGGAAGGTCCGGCGAGCAACGATGTTCCTGTATCTGCAATCGCTTGATGCTTAGTAGAGGAGGAGAACGACACCGTCGTCTTGTCGTTTTTGTCGTCGATGAATGAAAACTCACCAACTTTCACGTCATCCAAATCGAATTGCCAGTAGCCTTTCTTCGTCAAATCCACCCAGACGTGCTCGCCGACGAAGTGCTTCTCGTCGACGCCACCAAAGACGAGTTCACCACCATCAACCACACCGTCTCCGTCTTGATCTCTGTTTAACCAAAACGAAAACTGATCTTTCTCGACTTGATTTTGCGCGACGGCGTTATCAAACACCGGCGTGACCCCGTCGACGGCGATTTCCTTAAATCCCAATCCTAAGATCCCGTCAAACTTAGCGAAAAGGAACGTCAATCCCGGCTCTTTCGTCGCTTCCGCAAACGTCTGATCTTTAATTTCAATCGAATTTCCCAAACGCACCGTATCCGAGCTCAAGAACCCGCTCAACGACCCAGATCCGTATTGAATTGCAAAATCCTCACCGTTCGGCTCGTACGACCTGCTCTTCTCGCTGTCGTACTTTTCGTGCGCGTCGCAGGGAATTTGAGAAAACTTGCACTTTGACGACGGCACCCACAAATTCGAGCTCCCGGTATCGAAACACACCTGAAATTTCTGCCCTGGCGTTCCGATTTCCACCGGACCGTAATATTGCGCGTCCATGTAATTCGCGATGGGCACCGACGACGTCGCTCCTCCTTCTCCTCCGATCGACGCGTCTTCAGACGATTCCATCTTCTTGTCCTCCATTAAACTCGTTTCGGCGTTTCTCGTGTACTTCTCCACCATTTGCTTCTTCTTCATCTCCGCGTGTTTCGCGCGCAGCTTGGACGCTTTCATCTTCGTTTGCCAGTTTTCGCTCATCGCTTCCTTGTCCTCGTTTGCTTTCATCAAAGGCACCTTTTTTTGCAAGGACACGCGGTGAAGAACTCCTTGGACGTTATTACTCTTATTACTTTGATGATGATACCGAAGACCACCAAAACCATCATAAAACAGCATCAGCATCGCTCCTCCTACTAAAGCGAGCGTTATCATCAACGAACGAGGACGTACGCGACGTTTGTCTTCTTCTTCTTCTTCTTTAGGGAACATGATGAAGAATTCTTCTTCTTCGCACAAAATTCGTGATGAAGAAGATGATGACGATGCTTTTGGTATGTAAAAGATGAAAGAAGACCAACGAAGTTTAGTAAAACGAACACTTTCAGAAGACAAAACCAAACGAAGTCTCGACGAATTCTCTTCTTCTTCTTACGGTACACGTCTTCTTCCTTTATTATTAGTATTATTAAACAATATATGAGCGAGAAATTATGATTGAATTTTGGGCAAATTTATTCCTTTGTTTGACCAAAAAACGACTACTGTGGTACTACTCTAAAATACTAAATTTTACCTCTTTCTCCTCTTTGTCTTTCTTTCGAAAACGACGTCGGTACGCGCGACGAATTTACAAGAAGAAGAAGAAGAAGAGTCCCCGTCGTCGTCGTTTTTTGAGGAGGAGAACAGTCTCGAGCCTTCGTGAACGGGAGAGTTCTTCGCGTTTCCGTGAGGGAAGCACAAGACCGCGCCGACTCGCGGCGCGACGGCGTTACCGACGATGACTTTTTTCTTCTGTTCTTCTTCGTTAGTATGATCGTCATCATCGACGGAATAGAACGTCGTCTCGCCACCTCGAAAGGTATCGGTCAAGTAGATGAGAAACGTGAGGCGCGTCGTCCGCTGGTTTTCTTTATTATTAGTGTTGTTACCGTCGAGGAGCGCGTTCGCGTCGACGACGAATTCGTTGGTTTGTTCGTCGAGCATACCGCACGGCCAAGCGCCGTCGAGATGTCTGCGATAGACGCTCTTATCGTCGTATTTGAATATTCGAAACCGCGGGTTTATGCCGACAGGAAGCCAATAATGGTGGACAGAATTATCGTCGTCGTCCTCGTCGTCGTCGTCTTCGAACGCATCTTCTTCGTCGGCGTGGAAATGGTCGCGAATTCGTTGCCAAATATTTTCTACGACAGCATTATACACGCATATTTCGCAATACTCCATCGACTCTTGGTCGTTCTCGTCGTCTTTAACGAGTCCACACGCCAAAGCGCTTCGAACGAATAACTCACACTCTGCTTTCGCGAAAACAGACGTCAACGCGAATATCCCGGGTCCAACCGTTTGACTCAAATCGACGCGATTTACTCTCGGCGCTCGAAAGCCTGCCGGCGCGAGTACCAAAGCGTTTGGAGAGACTGGTCGAAAGAGTTTCAACGGTAAACGATTTGCCGGTCGCCGTCGACCGTCGTCCTCGCAACAAACGATGAAGCGTAAGCTATTATTGTTGTTACGCAAAGCGGCGGCGTGTATTTTTTCCTCTTCCTCTTCCTCTTCCGAACGCGCGGGTAACTCAACTCTGTTTCTAATTTCCACGCGAACTCTTTCGCGACGAGGAGAAGCATCATCATCGCTCACCATCCACGCACGAATCATTTCTCGTTTTTTCATCTCGAGACTAGGCGCGAGTCTTCCCGCGCTCTTCTTCCTCGTTTTTTTCTCCTCGTCGTCTTCGTCGTCGCTGCTTTTGCGAATTAATTTCAATACCCGCCACAAAAGCTCGTCCTCTTTCTCCTCTTCGCCGACGACGACCATGTGACCACCACCGACGCCGCTGAAACTCTTCCTCGCGAACGAACACCCTCGCACTAAATTCTCCTTACCAATCTTCTCGATCGTCTTCTCGACGCCGCTCACGTTCTCGCCCTTTCCGCTCTTTCCGCTCTCGTCAACGACGTCCTCCTCCCCGTCCTCGTTATTCTCAATCAGGAGTAACTCTGCGGCTGCGTTTGCATCTCCCGCCGCGCAAAACGTAAAATACGCGCATCGCAAAGACGCGTTCGTCAAACGAAGAAGTTGATGAGTCGTCGTCGTCGTCGCAGTAAACACTCGTCGACGACGACGCCCTTCAACATTTTTGGTGTTCAACTGCTTGACTTTTCCCAGGACTTTCTTCACCGCTTTCGCGTTCGCGCGGAGTTGACACAACGCGAGCACTCTCTCCAACAGTTGAGAGAGATTGCGAAAAGAAAAGAGTTGTTCCTCCGAGGAGAACAAACACACTTTGTCGTCGTCTGAATCGTCCCCTGTGTGATCGTCTGAGATCAAAAGCAAGTCGTCCAAGACGTGCAAAAACGCTTTCACCGAGGAGGTCAGATTTCCCGCTCGCAACGCGACGTCGCACACGCGCTTCTGTTTGTTCGTTTCGACGACAGAAGAAGAGAGAAACGACGACGCGTCGTTTTTGTTTACTTTCGCGCGACGAGCGAGCGAGGTGTTTATCTCCTTTGTCTTTGTCTTCTTCTTCTTCTTCTTTGACATGATGATGAGGATGCAAAAGCCGTTGAAAGAGCGTGTGTGTGTTCTGAAGCGCGAGCGTTATGCGTGTTCATGTTTATAAATCATAATGAAGGCAAAGTTATTACTCTGTGCGATGCAAAATTAGTATTAAGTAGTGCGTGTTTTACTAAACTCTCTCTCTAACTCTCTTTTGTCTCTCTCATTTCGCGCGATGACGTTATTCTTCTTCTCAACTAAACGTACGCTCTCTCGTTTTCTCGCTCTCGACTACTTCGCGGCGGCGGCTCGAACGTTGAAGACGAAGGCGTCGCACTTTTCTTTCGACTTTACGACGCCGCTCTCGTCGCAGACGCCCGAGGCGACGTCCACACCGTTCGGACGTAACACCATGACCGCTTCGGAGCAGTTTTCCGGCGTCAATCCACCGGCTAAAATCCATCCTTTCCTGGAACATCCTTTGGGAACTTTTAAGTTTTCCCACTCGAATTTCTCCCCCGATCCGGCGTTGACGCCGTCGATTAACACGTAATCTACCGTTTTCCTCGGTCCATTTACCCAATCAATCGGTGCTTTCCACCCTTTCTCCCCGGATAACATTTCTTTCCTTCTCGAGGCTAACTCCTCTTCGCTCTCCCCCGGCATTTCCGTCACGATTTTCCCGCTCTCGTCCGCCGAGCACACCCAAATAACTTTGATCTTTTGCGGAATATCCTTCAGAGATTGTCTGGCCAAATCGCCGTGTAACTGCGCGTGCGTGTTATATCCAAGCTCTTCGCATATCTTCGCTATCGTCGCTCCGTCTTCGTCCACGAACACCGCGACTGGCGTTATCACTCTTTCTTTACTCTTTTCGCACTCCTTTACGATCTTTTTCGCTCGTTCGATATCGACCGACCTTTTACTCTTGGGCCATAAGATCATCCCAACGTGTGAGGCGCCGCTGTCGATGGCGACGCGACAATCTTCCGCGGT
>Ga0209630_10000347_pt1 | contig 53281 bp, 57 predicted proteins | sample COG_01_FD_184745 | JGI IMG/M metagenome (GOLD analysis project Ga0209630, IMG submission 184745) | Pelagic Microbial community sample from North Sea - COGITO 998_met_01 (SPAdes) (version 2) | ecosystem: Environmental > Aquatic > Marine > Neritic zone/Coastal water | place: Helgoland, sampling...
GAACATCTAGCCATTATAATAGGTGAAGAGAATCTTAAAAAAGACCAGCCCGTTTTAGCCCGCTTACATTCAGAATGTTTTACAGGCGATCTTTTAGCTAGTCTCAAGTGCGATTGTGGAGACCAGCTACGCAGCGCAATTAATGAAATTGCACTTGCTGGAGGGGGAGTTTTACTCTATCTGGCCCAGGAAGGGCGCGGCATTGGGCTCGTCAATAAATTACGTGCGTACGAACTACAAGATAGCGGCTTAGATACCATAGATGCTAACGAACAACTCGGGTTTGACGCTGATGAGCGGATTTATTTACCAGCAGCTGAGATGCTACGCCAACTAGGTTTTGAAAAGATCCGCCTTATGACTAATAATCCAGATAAGATTAACTCCTTAGCGGCTTGCGGTCTTAATGTAGTTGAAAGAGTTGCACACTCCTTCCCGTCTAACCAGCACAACGAGAAATATCTTAAAACCAAAGTTGTGCGTAGTGGCCACCTGATCTAGCGATTTCTGACACCTTTTTCCTTGGTACGGCATTTTTTGCCGCCAAAGTCACAGTAGCTTCCGGCTTAACTAATTGATTTATAGACATTTTTGTTGGCACAGGTTTTGCAAAGTTTATTACATACATAATACTCATTATTTTTCGACCCTGAACAAAAACATTATTAAAGACTGAATATTATGAACGGTAGCATCGAAACAAATAGTGACCAATTTGCACTTCCCTCGCCCAGAACATCACTGCAAAATATTGGTGAAAAGCGCGAAGATAAGGAAGACGGCCGTGTTGGGCATAGCTTTCAAGCCTTTGGCGCCGATGGTTTCACTTTTCTTGATTTCCTTGACGTCATTAACCCATTGCAGCACGTCCCAGTGGTCGGCACTATGTACCGTTCCATGACTGGTGATGAAATTGACCCTGGGTCGCGCATAGCTGGAAGCAGTCTCTTTGGAGGCCCAATAGGAGCAGTTGTAGCCCTAGCTAACGTTGCCATTGAGCAGAAAACTGGGCAGGATATTGGTAGCCATATGATGGCTCTTATTACTGATGAAGGTGATAATAGCACAGGAAGCAAAACTGGCATCGACTTGGCCAAATCAACTCAATCTTCTAGTTTTGCCAATGACCCCAGCCCGATACCCACCAATGCGGAAGTTCTAGAGTGGGCACAGAGGGAGTCTGCTCGTTCTGCCGAAGCTGCCAGTGAAGCTCAGATAAAAAGAGCACCGCCGCAGGTTAACAACATTAACACAAATATAGAGGTTTTAAACTGGGCCCGTAAAGAAACTGCACTTTTTCACCCCACTTTTGAAACTGCAACTTCCAGTTTAACGGTTCAAAATAAAGACACCAAACAAGCTACGCTTGATGGGCGCAAAGCAGCCCATAGTAACAGCAACGCCTTGGGTCGAAACCAAGACCAGTTGAGCGGAGCAGCTTCACCTCTTGGCGGTTGGTTTTCAGAAACCATGATCCTAGCACTGACGCGTTATGGCGAAAGCGCCCAACTTGGCAAAAATACGATTGAAAAACGTTCAGTGGAAACGGCAGGTTCAAATTATTAATCTTCGCCATTTCCAATTTTTTTAGATAAAATACAGTATGAATATTTACGTCAACAGCTCTGCTATGCTGACATGGACAGATATTCTGGGCACTGACCACAGTGTGCCTTGCGCACTTGGTTACAGCGGCATTGCCATCAAAAAAAACGAAGGTGACGGTATTACCCCAGTGGGAAGTTTTGCTTTATTAAATGTTATGGTCAGAAATGATCGGCAGGCTTTACCCAACACCGGCCTCAGCATATCAGCTATCAGCAGAAATGATGGCTGGTGCGATGACCCAGCGTCACCTGATTATAATAACCTTGTACGCCTGCCCTATAACGGAAGCCATGAAAAGCTGTATCGCGATGACGGCCTCTACGATATCATAGTAGATGTTGATTATAATCGGACAGCTTCCATCCCAGGAAAAGGTAGTGCAATTTTTATCCACGTTGCCCAGCCTGCTTATCAACCAACAAAAGGCTGTATTGCTCTTACTCTAACTGACTTACTTGAGTTGTTAAAATCCTGTGATGAAAATACACGGCTCATCATCAACCCTTGATTTCCAGTCGATTGCCGAAAATAGCCTTACCAACACGTATATGAGTTGCACCAAAACGCACAGCCAGGGAATAATCGTTACTCATTCCCATGCTCAAATCATTAAGACCATTACGCTTAGCAATATTGGCCAGTAAAGCAAAATGCAGGGAAGCTTCTTCATCAACTGGAGGAATACACATCAATCCACACACAGGCAGGCTCAGCTCATCGCGACAAAAGCTTATAAAATCGTCCACCTGAAGCGGTAAAACCCCCGCCTTTTGTTCTTCCTCGCCAGTATTAACCTGTATCATGATATCAGCGCTATTGCCTGTCTCCTCCATGACACGAGCTAAGGTCTGGGCCAGTTTTGGCCGATCAACAGTTTCTATAACATTAAAAAGTACAAGCGCCTGACGGACCTTGTTTGACTGTAGGGGACCTATCAAATGCAAACGAACGTCCGGATAGTCATGTTTTAGCTCTGGCCACTTGCCTTCAGCTTCTTGAACACGGTTTTCACCAAAAAGCCGCTGTCCAGCCCTAAGAATTGGGCGAATAACTTCCGCAGAATGTGTTTTTGAAACAGCAACTAAGGATACGGATCTTGGATCACGACTGGTTTCATTGACAACCGCTTCAACTTCACCCAAGACTTTTTCAAGGTTGCCGAGAGCATCTGTATGGTTATTATTTTCGACAGTCACTTAAAAACTTCCTTAGATTAAGAAAATATAATGAAAACATTAACAGATCATATACGTACGCGAAAGCTACCCCAAAGAATTTTACTAACCGATAGTGAGCGATTGGCCGACCCACGCGATGCAATTAAAGCACTACCTCCCCGTAGTGGCGTTATCCTACGCCATTACAATGTCAGGGAACGGGCAGAATTAGCTCGCGAGCTATTAACTATTTGTCGCCCTAAAAAAATCCTACTTATAATTGCAGGTGATGCCTGCCTTGCAAAAGCCATAGGAGCCGATGGACTCCACTTACCTGAAGACATGTTGACCCACGGACTTGGTCATTGGCGCAAATGGCTGCGCCCTGAAACTTTTCTTTGCGTAGCTGCTCACTCACCCAAAGCACTTTGCAAGGCAGCTGCGGCATCAGCTAACTTTGCATTGCTTTCTCCTATTTTTCAGACAAAAAGCCATCCTGAGAATAAGGTTATTGGAATTAACCGTTTCGCCAATTGGACCTTAAATGCCCAACTTCCAGTTTACGCATTAGGTGGTGTCACCCATCAACATGAAGGCCGCATACTTGCCACAGGAGCCGCCGGTTGGGCAGCCATCGGTGCTTTGTCAAATAGAAACAAGAACCTTGATTGACAACAGACTATAGTACCCTTCAAATCTTTCGTATATTAAAGACATCGACCCTGATGTTTTAGGAGCCTGCTTCGACATGACTGATCATTTAAATATAAAAGTTAAAACATATAAATTTACTCATAGTCGCCATCTTTCTTTATTGGCGCTCGTTGTTGCAGTCTCACTGATAATTATCGGTTGTACCGAGGGGGAGCCTGTAAGTGAAGCACCAGCGACCTCATCAAATATTAATATCAGGGACCAAAACACCTCTGGGGGTATTTTCGGCAATGATGGTTTTTTTGCAGATGATCCCTATGCCGATGGTCGTTCCATTGGCGTCAATAGCTTTTTATGGCGGGCATCCCTGGATACTATTTCCTTCATGCCTGTTAGTTCTGCTGACCCATTTGGGGGCGTTATAATTACTGACTGGCACTCAGCCAACGAAGCGCCAAATGAACGCTTTAAACTTAATGTATACATACTTGGCCGTGCTCTCAGGGCCGATGGTGTTCGTGTTGCTGTGTTTCGCCAGATTCTTTCTTCGCAAGGCGGCTGGCGTGATACTCCCATTAAAGATGATACAGCAACTAAAATTGAAGACTCAATTCTGACCAGAGCTCGCCAACTTCGCAATGAAGTTTTACAAGCCCAATAATTAATAAACGGAGAAAATTAAACCGTTATGTCAAACTATAATGCGAGGGTAACCGAGGCTAAATGGCAGGCCAAGTGGGATAGTATGGGTTCTTTTAACGTAACTGTTGATCCATCAAAACCCAAGTACTACGTACTGGAAATGTTTCCCTATCCCTCAGGTCGCATCCATATGGGTCATGTGCGCAACTACACACTTGGCGATCTTGTAGCACGTTATAAAAGGGCCCGTGGATTTAACGTGCTGCATCCTATGGGCTGGGATGCCTTTGGCCTGCCAGCAGAAAACGCTGCCATTGCTAATAATGTTCCGCCAGCAAAATGGACCAAAGACAACATCGCTAACATGCGTGATCAGCTAAAGAGTATGGGATTGTCTTATGACTGGAGGCGTGAGCTAGCCACTTGTGAGCCCGATTATTACCGTCATGAACAAAAGATGTTTCTCGACTTTCTTGAAGCGGGGCTTGTCTACCGTAAAGAGTCGTGGGTCAACTGGGATCCAGTTGAAAATACAGTTCTTGCAAATGAACAAGTTATAGATGGAAAGGGCTGGCGATCTGGAGCGAATATAGAAAAGCGAAAACTCTTCCAATGGTTCCTTAAAATTACTGAATATGCAAATGATCTCCTTGATTCTCTTCAGGAGCTCGATCGCTGGCCTGACCGAGTTCGACTGATGCAAGAAAACTGGATTGGGCGTTCAGAAGGAGCGCACATCCAGTTTGAACTGAGCGATCGCAACGATCAACTTGATGTTTTCACCACCCGCCCCGATACCCTTTTTGGGGCCTCATTTATGGCTATTGCTGCAAATCACCCCCTGACACTAGAAATGTCAAAAGGAAACACGGAATTAAAAAGCTTTATTGCTGATTGTAATCGTATGGGTACCAGCGAGGCCGATATTGAAACTGCCGAAAAAGTCGGTGTTGATATTGGCATCAAAGCTAAACATCCCTTTGACAAGACTAGAGAAATCCGCGTCTTTGCCGCAAATTTTGTATTAATGGACTATGGCACAGGTGCTATTTTTGGTTGTCCAGCCCACGATCAACGAGATCTAGATTTCGCCCGCAAATATAATCTGGATGTAATCCCGGTTGTTGCCCCAAAAAACGCTGATCCAGCAACCTTTAACGTTATAAATGACGCCTTTGTTGAAGACGGTGTCTTAATAAATTCTGATTTCCTCAACGGCATGAATATCTCAGACGCAAAGTCCGCCTCAATAAAAGCGCTTGTTGATACAGGTAATGGAAAAAGTATGGTCAACTTTCGATTACGTGACTGGGGTATTTCACGACAACGCTATTGGGGCTGCCCAATTCCGATCATCCATTGCAACACATGTGGCATAGTCCCAGTTCCCGCTGAGCAACTGCCTGTCATTTTGCCGGAGGACGTTAATTTTGAAGGACCTGGAAACCCACTAGAGCACCACCCCACCTGGAAATTTGTAGTTTGTCCAAAATGTTTAAAACAGGCTAAACGTGAAACTGACACCTTTGACACATTCTTCGAATCATCCTGGTATTTCGCCCGTTTTTGCTCAGCTCCAGCTGACCAAGCATTTAGTCGCGATTCTGCTGATTATTGGTTGCCAGTCGATCAGTATATTGGCGGCATCGAACATGCCGTTTTGCATCTTCTTTATTCGCGCTTCTTTACCCGTGCCTTAAAAAAATGCGGCTATCTAAACCTTAAGGAGCCTTTTGCGGGGCTTATGACCCAAGGCATGATTTGTCACAAAACCTACCAAGATTCCGATGGCAAATGGCTTTTGCCTGAGGAGGCCGAAGACACAAGTGCACCCGTCACGATCGGTCGGTCTGTCAAAATGAGCAAATCAAAAAAAAATGTTGTTGATCCCGAAGAGATTATTAACAACTATGGTGCGGATACAGCTCGCCTTTTTATGTTATCAGATAGCCCTCCAGATAGAGATCTTGATTGGACAGATTCTGGCATAGATGGGGCATGGCGTTTCATAAACCGTCTTTGGCGCATGATGACTGAGCTTCAAATACCACTTGCTAAAATTGGCACCCCGTTGCCAGAAATTCGTTCCGAAACTGTTGAAAAGATACACCGGGAAATACACAAAACTATTGATTCTGTCTCTAATGACCTAGACAAATTTCATTTTAATAAAGCTATCGCGCGTATTCGAGAGTTAACAAATGCTGTGGATGCCCTTGATAGAAATGAGGATGGCGCCAATTGGATTATGCGTCAGGGTTTTGAAACAATTGTATGCCTAATTGGACCCATGATGCCTCACATTGCTGAAGAGCTTTGGCAAAAACTAGGTCATGAAACTATGCTCACAGATACACCGTGGCCTGTCGTTAATAAAAATCTTTTGATTGAAGCAAGTTCGACCATTGCAGTGCAAATCAATGGTAAGCTGAAGGGAACAATAAAGCTACCCAAAGGCTGCAAAGGTAAAGAAGCAAAAGAAGCCGCCTTAGCTTTACCCAAGGTTGCAGAAACCATCAAAAACAAAACTATTAAGAAAATAATCATTGTGCCAGATAGGATCATAAATGTTGTTATTTAGATACCAATTCTATAATGCTCGGAAGCTATTCTCCGCCGCGCTTGTTTTGGTAATGAGCAGCTTACTTGGTGCATGTGGCTATGCCCCCCTTTATGACCAGCGCTTAAGTAATGGGCATACAGTAAAAAAACATTTAGAACTCATTCAAATAAAACCTATTAAAGATCGAGTTGGTCAACTTCTTCATAATAACCTGCTTTTTCGTATTAATCCCAAGGGAAAACCAGCAAGTCCGCTATACACACTTAACGTCAAACTTGAAGAATCCAGCTCCAATCTTGGAGTTAAAAAATCAGCTGTTGTAACACGTGGAAATCTCAGAGTATCGGCTACTTTTACTCTATCCAAAATGGCCCGTCTAACCACTGGAATTGAAGCCAAAAAGTTGTTAACAGCAACGGTTATATCAATCAGCAGTTATGATATTCCCCAAGCCCAGTACACAGCCCTTGCTGCTTTGAAGGATGCCCAAACCAGAGCGCTGAAGGAAATTGCCGATAACATCAGAACACGACTTGGTATTTATTTTCGCCAAGCCTCAAAGTAATCCTTCTCTTAAAAACATAATATATGGAGAAGCTGAGCATGAAGATTGTAGGTTCACGTCAAAATAGCTTTGTCAATCAACCTAGTCCTGACATTGCCTGTATTTTGTTATATGGGCCTGACAGGGGCCTTGTTCACGAACGTGCTCTGACATTGGTTAAAACCGTAGTGGATGATCTGAACGATCCTTTTAGGGTCGTCGAGACACATGGTTCCGAATTAAAAAGTGACCCGACTCGTCTGGCGGATGAAGCAAAGGCAATAGCCTTAGGTGGCGGCCGTCGTTTGGTTCGAATAAAAAATGCTAATGACGCCATAACAAAAATCATTGCCGCCTATTTGGAAATTGCTGCTCCAGAAGATGCATTGATTATTATTGAAGGTGGAGAACTTGGTCCTCGCTCAAGCTTACGAAAGCTTTTTGAAAAATCTAAAAATGCCGCTTCCATTGCTTGCTATGGCGATACTTCGCGTAATCTTCCCATTGTTATCAAAGAAATATTGAGTGCCCATGGGTTAAAGCCCACCAAAGATGCCATGGCCTATCTGGTAAATAATCTTGGATCAGATAGATCCGTTACCAGATGTGAGCTTGAAAAACTATCGCTTTATATCGGCGGACCTGGGCCCGTCGAGCTTGCCGACGCTATGGCAACAATCAATGACAACGCAGCAATGGCATTGGATGATATCACCTTAGCTGCCGGGAACGGCGACAAAACTAAATTAGACAAAGCGCTTGTTCGGTCTTTGGGGGAGGGCATTCACCCTATTCAAATTCTTCGAGCAGCAGCCCGGCACTTTTTACGCCTACACGAGTCTGCAGGAATGGTCGCAAGTGGCAAAGATCCTGACATGGCCATGAAATCACTCAAACCCCCAGTGATATTTATGCAGGCAAATGATTTTAGATTGCAGTTGCAAAATTGGCAACCGGCGCGCATTAGCGATGTGCTTGATTTATTGATAATCGCAGAAATGGAATGCAAAGCCACAGGAGCGCCCGCCGAGGCGATCTGTTGGCGCACTCTTATGCGTATTACACAGGTTGCCAAACATTAAATTTTAAGAACACCAATATCTGTCCAATTTTAGAACAGACAATCATAACTTTTACTATCATCGGTTATTTTACTGTCCCAGACAAAACAGAGGTTGTCTTTCAAAACTTGATTAAATTATGAATGTTTTTGTTTTCGACTAAGACGCGCGAGTATATCATCTAATTGATTCAACCCATTATACTGTATCGTCAACGAACCACGACCATCGCTGAATTTTATATCTACCTTAAGTCCCAATTTGTCTGATATATCTCGCTCAAGTGCTAGAGTATCTGAGTCCTTAGTCAGTATCTGAGACGTAGCCCTGTTTTTGCCAGCATTTTCTTTTTTTACTAATCGTTCTGTTTGTCTGACATTAAGCCCTTGTTTTATAATAATATTTGCCAGTTTCTTCAAATTACTTGCGCTTAAAAGCGCACGCCCATGACCTGCGCTCAAGCGTCCATCGTTGATCATGGTCTTGATAAATTCCGGCAGTGATAGGAGTCGTAGCGTATTGGCCACATGGCTTCGGCTTTTGCCCATTGCTTTAGCCAACTCTACCTGAGTATGTGTAAATTCCTGCATTAATCGCTTATAACCATCAGCTTCTTCTAAAGGGGAAAGGTCTTGGCGTTGCAGATTTTCAATTAGAGCTATCTCCAAAGTTTCCTGATCATTTAGATCCTTGATGATAACAGGAACTTCATGCAATTTGGCTTTCTGTGCAGCCCGCCAGCGCCTCTCGCCTGCGATGATCTCATACAAACTTGGACTATTCGTGTCTACTACGGTTCGGACCAACAAAGGTTGCAATACGCCTTTTTCAGCAACTGAACGGCTCAACTCATCAATGCCCTCACCGTCCATATGCTGGCGTGGTTGATACTTTCCCGGACGCAGAAATTCAATTGGAACCATTTTTCCTGCACGGCCGCTATCAAGTTTGGAAGAATTATCATCACCCTCTCCCAAAAGAACTGACAGTCCACGACCTAGTTTACGTTTTTTATTATCAGCCCGGCTCATATTCATTAGGCCTTACGTTCACGGCGAATGACTTCGCCAGCTAAATGCAAATAGGCTTGTGACCCAGCACAGGTCATATCATAGACCAATACTGGACGTCCATAGGACGGTGCTTCAGAAACCTTCACATTTCGGGGTATTACAGTTTTATATACCTTTTCGCCAAAATATTCTCGCACATCCGCCGCAACTTGATCAGATAAATTATTACGCTTGTCAAACATGGTTAGTACAATACCTTGTAATTCTAGATCTGGATTAAAGCCTTTGCGAATACGCTCAATTGATTTTATCAAATGGCTAATACCCTCAAGGGCAAAAAACTCACATTGGAGAGGAACAAGCACTGCATGGGCTGCAACCAAGGCATTAATGGTCAACAGCCCTAATGCGGGGGGGCTGTCTATCAGCACATAATCATAAAAGTTATCTTCACCACTCGGACCTATAATGTTGACTAAGGCGCGACGTAAGCTAAATTCGCGCTCATCAAAGTCTATCAGTTCAATCTCTGCGCCACTTAAATCCATACCAGATGGAACTATATCAAGACCAGGTATGTCCGTCGGCTGTATAGCCTCAGACATACGTATCTGCTCCATTACCACATGATAAATGTTACGTGTTCTGGCATCTTGGCTTACGCCGAGGCCCGTACTCGCATTTCCTTGAGGGTCAAGATCTATAATCAAAACTTTTTTCTTTATAGCTGCTAAAGCCGTCGCTAAATTGATTGCCGTTGTTGTTTTTCCAACACCACCTTTCTGATTGGCTACGGCAATGACTCTAGTGATTGCTTTTTGCCAGCCGAGAGGATTTGTCACAAGTGATTCTGGTGTACTCTTGATCATTCTTGTCGCTTCACATTCTCCAATTTAAGAATAGTCCCAGAAGGGTTCGACAGGCTTTGAATTTTAGTAACCTGCATCATCCAGTTTTTCTGGGTTTGGGTCAATTCTTCATCAGCTTTTTTACCTTTCAGGAACAAACACATTGAATCCTGTCGTAAAAATGGCTCAGCATAAACCAGCAGTTTCCCAAGAGACGCCAAGCCACGAGAAATAACTACATCAACTGGGCCGCTGGGTAAGTCTTCTATTCTGCAATTCTGCAGACGAACTAACGGACCAGCTTCAGTTTTTCGCACAGCCTCAGCTAGAAAAGCACACTTGCGACTGTCGCTCTCAACCATTGTCACTTGCGGTCCACCCAAAATTGCCAATACTAAACCCGGAAAACCAGCGCCACTTCCAAAATCTAAAACTGTGCACTTCCGTCGAGGCAGTAAGGGCAATAGTTGTGCAGAATCTAACATGTGTCTAATCCATAAATCAGCAATAGTATTACTACTTACTAAATTAATTTTTTTCTGCCATTTTTCTAATAGTTCCGCATAGACCTGCAAGCGCTGTAATGTATTATTGTTAACGCCTGTCATTTCTTGAAACTGTTTCACGTGAAACATCAGATCTTTACCTTGTCGCTCCGGCGCACGTGTGTAAGGAGTGCTGTTAAGGCAGCAGGAGTGACGCCTGAAATCCTAGATGCAGCAGCCAATGTCGCGGGCCGAGCCTGTTCCAGCTTGCTACTTACTTCCGTCGATAAACCGGGCATGGTCTTATAATCTAGATCATTGGGTATGGCTAGCGTCTGGTCTCGTCGGAAGGCCATTACGTCTAACTCTTGCCTTTCAAGATAGCTTTTATAATGAGCATCAATTTCAATTTGATCCATAATATCCGAGGGTAATTGTTTCAGCTCAGGCCATAAGGGGATAAGAGTATTCCGGTCGATGTCTTTATAGGACAAAAGTTCCTCGGCACAACGACGCACTCCATCCTGATTAATGTTAAGCCCTAGGGCGGCCAACTGGTTTGGTGTTGCTGATAAACTAGCAAGAAGTTTATGGGCCTCATTTAAAGAATTAGTTTTATTCTGAAATGCCCGCTCTCTTTGCCTGCTAATAAGACCCAACTTAATGCCTTTGGCAGTAAGTCTTTGGTCCGCATTGTCAGCACGAAGTGCCAGTCGGTATTCAGCGCGCGATGTGAACATGCGATAAGGTTCTTCGGTTCCCAATGTAACTAAGTCATCAATTAAAACACCAATATAGGCATCCGCACGATCCAGAACGAATGGTTCAAACTCAAAACTACTGCTACCGGCGACAAGAGCAGCATTTACACCAGCCATAAGTCCCTGGGCTGCAGCTTCTTCATATCCAGTTGTTCCATTGATCTGCCCAGCCAAGAACAAACCTGGCGCCCGAATTGTTTGCAGTGATGGTGCCAATTCACGGGGGTCGACAAAATCATACTCAATCGCATAACCTGGCTTAAGCATGGTTGCCCGTTCAAGCCCTGGAATTGATTTCAGCAAGTCAAGCTGGATATGCTCAGGCAAAGATGTGGAAATACCATTGGGATATACTGTAGGATCCTCCAAACCTTCTGGCTCCAGAAAGATCTGATGGCGCTCACGTTCAGCAAAGCGCACAACTTTGTCCTCAATGGAGGGGCAGTAGCGCGGCCCCGTACCCTCTATCTGCCCTGAATAAAGCGGGGCCCGATCTAGGTTGTGCCGAATTAAGTCATGAGTAGCAACTGTGGTACCAGTAATATAGCAAGAGATTTGTGGTACTGTTATCTTATCAGTCATAAAAGAAAAGGGGTTCGGGGGCTCATCCCCGGGCTGCTCCTGTAAATTGGAATAATTAATAGTGCGACCGTCAAGACGAGGTGGCGTTCCTGTCTTCAAGCGGCCTAGACGAAACCCCAACTTCTCTATTGTCTCAGCCAGGCCAACGACTGGGGCTTCACCAGCCCTTCCAGCCGGTATTTGTTTAGATCCAAGATGAATAATGCCACGCAGGAAAGTGCCCGTAGTAATTACCACTGCTGCAGCCTGTAAGGCTTTACCTTGTGAGGTAATAACTCCCGCCACCCTTCCTAAGGTATCAAAAATTAGGTCTTCGGCAGAGCAGGCCTCCATATGCAAGTTCTGCTGCTCAGCCAATAAAGCTTGAACTGCTTTTTTATAAAGACCTCTATCTGCTTGGGCACGCGGACCCCAAACCGCTGGACCCTTACGACGATTTAGCATGCGAAACTGAATGCCTGCAGCATCAATGGCCCGGCCCATTATGCCGTCCAAAGCATCAACCTCGCGAACCAGTTGCCCCTTAGCTAGGCCGCCGATAGCTGGATTACATGACATTTCACCCACAGTGTCCATCCGATGTGTCAACAGTACGGTATCAGCACCCATTCTTGCTGCTGCTGCTGCTGCCTCCGTGCCGGCATGGCCCCCACCGATAACAATGACGTCGTATGTATTTTTATTTAACATTGCAGGAATGTAGGCATGCAACCGACTAGAGTCAAAGTATTGCTCATCATTTTGTTTCACGTGAAACAATTGATTTATCAATTACCCTCAAATAAATTTTTTGGTTTTGACTAGAAAAAAAGAAGGGAGTGGGTATCAGTTGTGTTAAGGAGTTATTTGCCAATACAAAATTTGGAAAAAATTACGTCAAGAAGGTCTTCAACATCAATCCGGCCCGTAATTCGGCCTAATGAGCGAGCTGCCAGGCGGAGGTCTTCACCCATCAGTTCCGATTCTTCCGCCACGATCGCCCGCTCAAGTGAACGTCGACAATCATTAAGGGCGTCCCGGTGTCGATATCGTGTTAAACTAGGTTCTGAATCACCCGCTAAAAGTTTGCTAGCTAGGGCTTGCAATGCAAGCAATAAAGTGTCAACGCCCTCACCTGTCTTTGCTGATAAAACCAATGCTGGGCGGTTTTTTACTTGATCTGGTAAAATACTGTGCGGCTCATCACATTTGTTAAAAATTACTAGCGTATTGGAATCAATTAATTCCAATGTCAATGGATCCAGTGCTGCCGCCCCTTTTACGTCACCAGCATCAAATACAGCCAATTTCATATCAGCATCTTCGGCCCGTTCGCGAGCGCGGCGTATACCCTCAGTCTCTAACCTGTCCCCAGCTTCTCGCAGTCCAGCTGTATCAGCGGCAATAACAGGGAAGCCTCCAAGGTCTAGATGAACATCAATAACGTCCCGTGTCGTTCCCGCAATATCGCTAACAATGGCCACATCGCGCTTTGCCAGGCGATTTAGCAAACAAGACTTGCCGGCATTGGGAGGGCCAATAATAGCTAAACTAAGTCCAGCCCGCAGACGCTCCCCCCTATGAGCATCGTTAAGATGTTTAACTATTCCCTCTAACGTTTCAACAGCAATCTGGATTGCTTCATCTGTGAGGTCATCCGGAATATCCTCGTCAGAAAAATCAATGTTAGCTTCGCTAAGGGCCTGAGCTTTGATCAAGTTCTCTCGCCAGCCATCATACAAGCGACCCAATTCTCCTCGAGATTGCCTTTGGGCCTGTTTCCGTTGAGCTTCAGTTTCAGCTTCAATCAAGTCAGCAAGCCCTTCAGCAGCTGTCAAATCCATCTTACCATTTTCAAAGGCTTGGCGAGAAAATTCTCCGGGCTCTGCTGGGCGCAATCCCGGCATAATAGATAAGGCCTCTAGAATGGCGTTAATCACTGCGTTTCCACCATGGACATGCAGCTCAACCACATCTTCACCTGTAAAACTGGCGGGAGAGGGAAACCAAAGAACTAGGCCATCATCAAGAATGTCCCCTTGCATGTTAACAAGTTTAGTCCGCTTTGCTTGACGAGGAGTTGGGAGGTCCTCATTGCAAAGATTTCTCAAAGCTGCACCCGCAGCTGGACCCGATAAACGAATCACACTGATCCCGGCTCGTCCTTTGCCGCTCGCAGGGGCAAAAATTGTACCATCAATATTCACTCAGCAGCTCTCAATAAAAGCTGCTGAAGAGTTATTTCAACCTTCATGAGTCATTCTTCCTTAGAAAAATACAAATAATTTTTGCACCCGTAACACACAATATCTATAGGTCAATAGTCTAATAAAAAAAATACATGCTTGAGTCACTATCGACAAAAAAATAAATCAGCCCATATATTTTCAACATCGCACTAATTGTTTTCATTAAAGATTACCTGAAATAGATAGGCCTGAAACACCAAGGTACGAAAAACTTGAAAACATCCAACTAAGAGATAAACTCACAAAAATGTACTTTAAAACAACTAAAAGCCCTCTCGGGCCTCTCACACTGTTCGCTGACGTTGACCGTATTATTGCCCTCAAATTTGGAACCACAAAAGACAATAAGTCATCTCCACTTCTAAATGAGGCAACCTCTCAATTAAAAGCTTACTTCAAAGGTCAACTCAAACACTTTAATTTACCACTTAACGTTCTAGGAACAGACTTTCAAAAAACTTTATGGGGCCTTATAGAAAATATACCTTATGGCTCTACTAGTAGTTATGGTGAACTTGCCCAAGATCTAGGAAGCGCCCCCCGTGCGGTAGGTGGAGCCTGCGGAAAAAACCCAATTCCTATTATTGTGCCTTGCCATCGAGTGCTTGCTGCCAACTATAAAATAGGTGGTTTTAGTGGTGGCGATGGTATTCAAACTAAAGCCTCATTATTACGCCTTGAGGGAATCACTTTGGATTTTAAAATAACAAAATAGGAATAATCATGAGCAAGGCAATTCGAATCCACGAAACTGGTGGGCCCGAAGTTTTAAAGTGGGAGGAAATTGATGTCAAAGTCCCTGGGTTTGGCGAGGCCAAGATCCGACACACGGCTATTGGTCTTAATTACATTGACGTATACGGACGTACGGGCCTTTACCCTGTACCCTCACTTCCACACACACTCGGCATAGAGGGCGCAGGTATTGTAGAAGCAGTCGGTGAAGGAGTTCATGATGTGGTTGTCGGCGATCGAATCGTTTATGTAATGTCGCCTCCAGGCGCTTATTCAGAAAAACGCATTGTTTCAGCTAGCCGCCTTATTAAATTGCCAGATGATGTATCCGAGGATGCTGCTGCAGCAATGATGTTAAAGGGTATGACCGCTCAATATTTATTGAACCAAACATATAATGTCAAAGAAGGTGATCACATTTTAGTTCATGCCGCTGCGGGCGGTGTTGGCCTAATTTTATGCCAGTGGGCCAAACATCTGGGGGCAAAAATAATAGGCACCGTTGGAAGTAAAGAAAAGGCTAGGCTAGCAGTAGCCCATGGTTGTGATCATACAATTGTCTACACCCAAGAAAGTTTTAAAGACCGTGTATCCGAAATTACAAGTGGAAGAGGCGTCGATGTTGTTTACGACTCTATAGGTCAATCCACCTTCATAGATAGTTTAGATTGCCTGAGACCACTTGGTTTAATGGTTACTTTCGGTAATGCCACCGGGCCAATAACATCTTTTTCACCTGGTATTCTTGCCGCCAAGGGCTCTTTGTTTTTAACCCGCCCGACAATATTTACTTACATAGCCGAACGGGAAAACATGTTCTCTATGGCAGCTGTGCTTTTTAAGATGGTTTCTTCGGGTGCAGTAAAAATCGAAATTAACCAGATTTATAAACTTAAAGACGCAGCTCAGGCTCATTTCGACTTAGAAGCCCGCAAGACAACAGGGTCAACTATTCTTAAGCCTTAATTGTTGCATCTGGATCAAAAAATTAAATAATTTGTTGACCTGATTTAATTCTCACTTTCAAGTTATGATACTGCTGTTTAATTTAACTTTACGACCAGAAAGCCAATAAATATTCTGCCATGTCAAAATCAACCCCAAAGTTAAAACTAAATTTTAATAAATCAAAATGTCTGTGCTTTTAGCTATTCATAGAATCAAAAAAATCGTCGTTAGACTTTGAGTCCTTGAGCTTTCCATTAAGAAATTCCATGGCGTCGACAACACCCATCGGCATTAATATACGTCGCAATACCCACATTTTAGATAAAGTACCTTGCTCCACTAGTAATTCCTCTTTGCGAGTTCCAGACTTAGTAATGTCTATAGATGGCCATACTCGTTTATCAGACAGTTTGCGATCCAGAATAATTTCTGAGTTACCGGTGCCCTTAAATTCCTCAAAAATTACTTCGTCCATGCGCGATCCTGTATCAATCAAAGCTGTGGAAATAATGGTTAATGAGCCACCCTCCTCAATATTTCGCGCTGCGCCAAAAAAACGTTTCGGACGCTGTAGAGCGTTTGCATCAACTCCACCAGTAAGTACCTTTCCCGATGAAGGCACGCAGGTATTGTATGCGCGCGCTAAACGGGTAATAGAATCTAGTAAAATGATAACATCCCTTTTGTGCTCTACTAAACGTTTGGCTTTAGATATAACCATCTCTGCCACTTGAACGTGCCGTGAAGCTGGCTCATCAAATGTGGAACTGATCACTTCACCATTCACTGAACGTGACATGTCTGTAACTTCTTCAGGACGCTCATCAATTAAAAGTACTATTAGATAACATTCCGGATGATTCGCAGCAACGGCTTGGGCAATATTCTGTAACATTACTGTTTTACCTGTACGCGGTGGAGCAACTACCAAAGCTCGCTGGCCCTTACCAATAGGTGATATTAGGTCAATGACACGAGACGTACGATCTTTAGCCGCAGGGTCATTAATTTCCATTTTCAAACGCTCATCGGGATAAAGCGGGGTTAGATTGTCAAAATTAGTGCGATAGCGTACTTGCTCCGGATTCTCGAAATTGATTTCGTTTACTTTCAAAAGTGCAAAATAGCGCTCGCCATCTTTAGGAGACCTTATTTGGCCCTCAACCGTATCACCTGTGCGTAATGAAAAACGTCTAACCTGGCTGGGAGATACATAAATATCATCTGGTCCGGGTAGATAGTTTGCTTCAGGCGAGCGTAAAAAACCAAAACCATCTTGTAACACCTCGATGACTCCATCGCCAAAAATAGCGACATCATTTTCAGCAAGCCTTTTTAATATGGCAAAGAAAATATCTTGCTTGCGTAGTGTTGACGCATTCTCAATTTTCAGTTCTTCGGCATAGGCCAAAAGGTCTGCTGGTGATTTAGCTTTCAGTTCTTTAAAATTCATAAGTTTACTCTGGTGAGCTGAACGGTTTTGGGAATAACCGTTGCGAAGTTGAAAAAAATTAATTAAATGGGATGGTTACTGCGAAAATGCAGGCTTTGCATATTAAGAAATCTCAGACTTCACAGATATACAAATTTATTTTGCATGTCATGAAGATTTAATCAAAATGAAATGATTAAGATAACACATTCAAGACTTAATCAATCACAGCCAGAAAAGCAACCCCCTATTCACCAAGGTTTAAGAACAACTAGTAAAACAATTATAATCATTAATAACGTAGGAACCTCATTAACAAAGCGAAAATATTTTTGTGATTTGGTATTGACATCAGTCTCAAATGACCGCCTCCAGGCTGCCATTTTCATATGAGTAACCACAAGCGCGCCCACACATATAAGTTTTACATGCAACCAATAAGCACTCCAGTCAGTTGAACTATCTGCCAATAGCAGTCCCCCAAAAAAAAGTGAAGTAAACATAGCAGGATTCATAATTGCTCTAAGCAGGCGACGTTCCATTGTTTTAAAGAGTTCTGAGGCTTCAGAACCTACTTTAAGATTAGAGTGGTATACAAACAAACGTGGCAAATAAAGTAGACCCGCCATCCACGCAATAACTGAGATTATATGCCCCGCTTTTAACCACAAATAAGTGTCATCTGAGAAAACTATCAATTTAGTCCTTTTCGTTATTGCGGCATTTGGATCCTGTGACAGAACAAATTTTACAACCTGCCCCTGAAAATATTTGAATCACTTCTGAGTCATCAGTATCCTTGAATACCTCAAGGGCCTTTTTAACAAGCCCTTTGAGACCATTTATAAATTGTGGTGTGATATAGGCCGTGGCAACACGATAGTATTCGGTAACACCGAGGGATGTTGCTAGCTCATGATATTCAACATCAAGCTCTACCAAGGTTTCAGAGTGTTCAGATACAAAAGCAATCGGAGCAATCACTATAGGCACACCATCTTTAGCAGCGCGAGCGATTTCATCATCAGTTGAAGGACCAATCCATTTGAGTGGTCCAACCTGACTCTGGTAACAAACAATCCAATCAAGGTCCTTAATATTTAATTGCTTAACGACTGCAGAGGCAGTCATCTCTATATGATCTGGATAGGGATCACCGGCATCAACTATTTTCTGTGGTAGTCCATGTGCAGAAAAGAGTACACGTGGACTTCCATTTTTAGACGCTTTAACGATAGCACTGCGAGTACCTTTAACGACTGATTCTATAAATCCTGTTTCTTGAGGATAACAACAAATTGCTACAGTTGGTTCATTTATGCCAGCTTCTCGAGCAGCACGTTGCCATTCCGTTATACTTGAACCAGTTGTGGTTGTGGAGTACTGGGGATAAAGAGGGAGCAAAATAATACGATCTGCGCCAAAGTTCTTAACCTCCCTTGCTGTTTCGTTACTCAGTGGGTGCCAATAACGCATGGCGATAAATGTTTTAACTTGTTCTTCCTTACTGAATAGTTCTTCTAAAGCTTTTGCTTGGTCTATAGTCTGCTTTAATAAAGGTGAAGAGCCACCTAAATGAGCATATATAGCCTTTGCAGTTGGCGCTCTCCTATAAGAAATTAATTTAGCTAGCATCCATCGAAAAGGATTAGGAATACCTATTATTGCAGGATCGTTAAACAAGTTAAATAAAAATGGTTGAACAGCTCTAAAGTTGTCCGGACCGCCTAAATTAAATAGAACTACAGCTACTTTCATTTAAAACTTTCTTTAAAGTTTCCATTTGTTAATTATTTCTACTAGCCTTGATACATTTTCAGGTGGTGTTTGTGGTAATATTCCGTGACCCAGGTTAAAAATATGTGATCCCCCAGAAAAACCTTCAAGAATTTTATAAATTTCTTTTTCCATCAGGTCACCACCAGCAACTAAAGCTGTATTGTCCAAATTTCCTTGAACAGTACATTTTGGTTGAATGTTTTTTGCAGCCCACTCAACTGATATACCGTTATCTAAACTAACACCGTCTACACCAGTTTTATCAATAAATTCTAGATAACGTGTACCAGCACCCCGAGGGAAACCGATTACGGGAACATTTGGGTAAACATTCTTGACCGCCTGTACAATTTTTCTTGTTGGTCCAATAACCCACCGTTGAAATTGGCTCTCACTTAAAATTCCAGCCCAAGTATCAAATAATTGTACTACTTCTGCACCATGATCTATCTGTTTAATCAAGTAAATATAAGTAGCCTCAACCAATAGCTCAATTAACTTACTAAAATTCTCTGGCTCTCGATAAGCCCATGTGCGAGCTGCTGAACAATCTTTCGAGCCGTGACCTTCAACCATATAAGTTGCGACCGTCCATGGTGCTCCAGCAAAACCTATCAAAGCTGTTTCTTTAGGTATTTTTTTTGAGAGCCTTGAAACAGTTTCATAGACTCCTTTTAAATGATCATGAAAACCATCTATCGATAGACGCTCAAGATCTCTATAATTACAAATAGGATCTAGAATTGGCCCCCTACCTTCATGGAATTCGACTTTTTGGCCAAGTGCATCCGGAATAACTAATATATCACTGAATAAAATTGCTGCATCCAGTCCGTAACGTATAAGGGGTTGTAGTGTCACCTCAACAGCAAAATCAGGGGAATAACAAAAATTTAGAAAGTTTTTTTCTTTGGAGCGAACATCGCGATATTCAGGTAAATACCTTCCTGCTTGTCTCATTAACCATACTGGTGGTCTCGTTATAGTTTCGCCACGTATAGCTTGAAGAAATAATTTTTTATTTGTTTCCATTATTAGATAAACTAGCTGAGTTTTTCTTTTACAACTACTTTTAAAAATATTTTTTAGAGATAGATAGTGGTAGTAGTAGTAACCTGAAAAACAAGTATTATTTTAAGTTAACAGGTTTTCCACAATTTATTTTTGATTACATTAATTTTATAAAATTAATGTTAGAAAACTGTTGAAAAAATAAAAATTATTAAAAATATCTTTTAAAAATCCCTAGAATTCTAATAAAAAATGAATTAGTTGATTTATAAAAAAACCAATTTAATTATATGAATTATGTGAAAGATTTTTAAATAATTAAATTTTTTACTCTCTATTATTACAAGTTTATAAAAATACTCTCCTCTGGATAAATTGTAGGATTAAAAAGTGCGTAGTGAGGAAAATAAAAAGATTATAATTATTCTGGAGGATAACTTGTTTCTATCCACAAAATAACTAGAAATACAATTATCCAAAAGTAGTCCTTATTTTATAAACATACTTATGATTAAGATAATTTACTTATACAACAGAGGTAGATTTTGAATGTCTCAAGATGTCACAAAGGCTGGCGTTATTGGCTGGCCAATTGATCATTCGCTATCGCCAAGGATTTTTGATTATTGGCTAAAAAATTATGGGATAAAAGGTCTATATAAAGCCTACGCTGTTAATGACATATCACTCTCTAAAGTACTGAGTAGCATGAGAGAAAAAGGACTAACTGGCTTAAATATTACAGTACCTTATAAACAAACAGTTATAAAGTATGTTGACCAACTGAGTAGTTGTGCTCGTAAAATTGGGGCAGTTAATACCGTTACTTTACAAGAGAATGGATTATTATTTGGTGATAATACAGATGGATTTGGCTTTATTGAAAATATAAAGCAAAATTATAACGGTATAAACGCATTCACTGGGGTTAGTATCGTGATCGGTGCAGGGGGTGCGGCACGTTCAATTGTCGCATCTCTAGTTAGTGTTGGTGTAAAAAAAATCTACATAATAAACCGCACCCGTGGGAACGCGGAAAAGCTAGCGAAAGATATAGGTGGTCCAATTAGTGTTATGGACTGGAGTGAACGCCACGTTTCACTTGCAGATGCTACTTTTGTCGTTAATACAACGACTTTAGGCATGAATGGAAAACCACCTCTTGATTTAAGGCTCGATCTATTGCCAAAGAATGCTCTTGTAAATGACATTGTTTATGCCCCTATAGAAACACGACTTTTAAAAAACTCTAAGATCAGAGGAAATCCAACTGTAGACGGTATTGGTATGTTATTGCATCAGGCTCGTCCTGGTTTTACTACATGGTTTGGCGAAGAACCAATTGTTACAGAAGACCTGCGCAATCATGTTTTAGCTAAAAAAGGTGATTAAGGCATGATTATCCTTGGTTTAACAGGGTCTATTGGCATGGGTAAGACGACTGCCGCAAACGCTTTTCGTTCTTTAGGTGTTTGTGTTTATGATGCTGATAATACTGTCCACAATCTGATGAAGCCGGGAGGTGCTGCGGTAACTCAAATTTTAAAAGTTTTCCCCAACACTTATGTGAATGGCGGTATTAACCGGCAAGCTCTGGTGACAACTATACTTACTGATAAAAAAAAAATAGAAAAACTTGAAAACATTTTACATCCATTAGCGCAAGAAAAACAAAATGCCTTTCTTGCAATAAACGCTCGGAGAAATAAGCGTTTAGTTGTTCTGGATATCCCATTGTTGTTGGAGACTGGGGGGGAACGTAAATGTGACGGAGTTGTCGTTGTTAGTGCCCCAAATATAGTTCAAAGGCGGCGAGTTTTAGGGCGCCCAAGTATGACTGTCGAGTACTTTCAGATGATTCTTGACCGTCAGATTGAAAATAATCGTAAATGTCATATGGCAGATTTCGTCGTTCAAACAGGACTTGGACGTTTGCACAGTTTGCGTGCGATAGATAAAATTATAAAAAAAACAAAAACTTGGACACCACGTCATTGGCCCCCAACTTACAATCGATAAAAAGGAGTTAGATTAAGATGCGTGAGGTTGTTTTGGATACGGAAACAACAGGCTTGAAGCCTTTAGGTGGAGACAGAATAGTTGAGATAGGTTGCATCGAATTGGTTAATCATTTAGTTACTGGTAATAGATATCATCAATATATCAATCCAGAGCGTGATATGCCTGATGGAGCTTTCTCAGTTCACGGGCTCTCAGCTGATTTTCTCAGTGGATATCCAAAATTTACAGAAATTGCCGATGCCTTTCTGGAATTCATAGGGGATACGACTTTAATCATTCATAATGCTCAATTTGATTTAAGTTTTATCAATGCCGAATTAGATCGTACGGGTAAGTCTTTTTTATCTATGGAACGATGTGTGGATACTGTGAGTATGGCTCGCAAAAAATTTCCATTTGCGCAAGCCAGTTTAGATGCCTTGTGTAGGCGTTTTAGTATTGATAATTCTAATCGCGAACTGCATGGCGCTTTGTTAGATGCCGAACTACTTGCGGAAGTTTACTTGCAATTGATTGGTGGTCAACAACCAGACTTGATTCTACCGCACAAGTCTGAAAAAAATACAGGTGTCTTGACAGACGGTAGCTTGAAAGCAAAAAGAACTCTTAAACCACGTCCTCATAATATAAGTAGAGAAGAATTGGTTGCTCATGAGAAATTTATAAATAGCTTAGAAAATTCTATTTGGAAAGGTCCAACAAAATATGGGATCTAAATCTCAATCTTTTTTGATGCTCTTTTTCTTTTTTGGTTTCTTTTTATCGGCCACGTTGGTGCCGACTGATTTTGCCACTTGAACGTCCGCTTGTTTTTGAAACATAGAGACAAAATCAACTGGAGCAATCATAAGTGGTGGGAAACCGCCGTCGCGAGTAGTGTCGGCAATAATATTTCTGGCGAAAGGAAACAACAAGCGCGGGCACTCGATAAGCAAAATAGCCTGCAGGTGTTCGGGTGGAACGTTAATTTTAAATAGACCACCGTATGTCAATTCTGAAATGAAGGCTGTCTCCTCACCAACCTTACAAGATGCATGGATGTGTATTTGAACTTCAAAAAGAACATCCTGAATGTTTTGAGCATTGACATTTACATTGATGTTAACGTCTGGCGCCTCGTGTTGCATCTTGGACAAGATATTAGGTGTTGAGGGAGATTCGAAGGAGAGATCTTTTATATATTGAGCATTAATTTGGATTGGAGGTACTTCGCTTGGTGTATCTTGTGTATTATTGTCAATCATAAATTACTCTCCTGTTGCCAAACGGCGCCAAATTTTAGATCTCAGTGAATTATACTTAACTTTCTGCGAAGACAACAGTCGCTTCTTCTCAATGTAATCCTTACGACTTGGGTGGAGACAAAGGATTATTATTATTTATGTTTGTACTGTTGTTGTCATTATCAGTTTTGATTTCATAAAATTCACCATCAATTATATTTGGGCTTTGGTTGCGTTCCGTTTGTTGTTTGAAACCTGGAGATGTGTTCATATTTATCACTCCGCTGTTTCTCAGGTGTTTTTTTGCAAAACTTTTGATTATATCTCTAAAAATGGGTAAGAATAACAATAAGCCAAATCCATCGGTGACAAAGCCTGGGGTGATCAAAAGAGCTCCAGCTAACAACAAACATATTCCATCGAAAAGCTCATTTAAAGGGAGTATTCCAGCATTCATATTTTTGCGCATATTAAACAAGGCAGAAAGACCTTGATGGCGCAATAGGGCTGAACCAACTATAGCCGTTAATATTACTAGGCCTATAGTTGGCCATACGCCAATTTGTTCACCAGCCTGTATAAACACAGTAATTTCTATGATTGGAACAACAATCATGACTAGTAAAATTAACAAACCCAATAAATGCTCCTGCAGTCTTTAATACTATCTATGCTTGCTTACCCTTGTCCGCAAAGTCAAGACGCCTTATTTCTAGAGACTTACGTGTGCTAAGTCGCTACTCTATAGAGGCTTAAAGTGTTTAAACTGGGGATTAAAGTTATTTAATACGTTAATTCCGCAATATATTAAAAATTAGTGAAAGCATCATGAACAACGGTATTCAATTTTTCGACTTAATCCTTTTTGTAATGATTGCGGTTTTCTTAATACTGCGTCTACGCGGTGTACTAGGCCGTCGTGATGGTCATCAAGGTGACTTTTCAGATATCTTCAAACAGGCCTCAAGGAGAGAAAAGCACGAAGATGATAAGGAAAATAACGATGAGAATGTTATTGCCCTAGAAAATGAAACAGCAACTGCTAATGAGCAACCTGAGGTTGATCTAGCTTCTCAGACGCCTCTGCAAACGCAGTTAAACTCCATTGTATCCGCGGACAAAGATTTTGATGCAGAAGAGTTTATTTCCGGTGCACGCATTGCTTTCGAATATATTCTTGGTGCCTATGCTGGGGGTGATTCAAAAGCTCTAAAACCACTCCTTAGCATTGATGTTTTTGATAATTTTAATTTGTCTATTCGTGAACGTGAAGAGGCTGGACAAATTATGGAAGAAACATTGATTGGTATATCTAAGGCTGAACTGGTTGAGGCGGAAATGGAAGGAACGGTTGCTTTGATTACTGTCAAGTTTGTAAGTGATCAAGTACATGCACTGAGTGATCGTGATGGCATTGTGGTTGATGGCGATCCTGACAAAATTGTTAGTGTTACTGACTTTTGGACTTTTTCACGTGATACTCGTTCCGATGACCCTAATTGGTTATTGGCTGCGACAAGAAGTTTGGACTGATTTTATGCGGGGTGTAGTCTTCGCCTTTCTGCTATTGCTCTCAGCTTGTGCTCAAGTGACGGCTCCAAAAGAGCTATTAACGAAAAACTTAGAGGGCAAGTCTTCGCCGATATCCCCAGCAAAGTCAAAACTTGTTCTTGCTAAAACAAATTTTAAAAAAATTATGGGCTGGAATGGCGATAGACATGATCAGGCCCTTGTTGTCTTTATTCGATCGTGCGCTAAAATAAAAAAAATGCCCTCTAACTTTGCTTTGGGTCCTGTTAGCGGACTTGCTGGTGACTGGCAAAAGCCTTGTGAAATTGCATCTGATTTGCCTGTGGATCGCCCAGATTTGGCTCGACGTTTCTTTGAAACCCAATTCCAACCTTTTTTGGCTACAGCAAATGGGCGCCCCAAAGGCTTGTTTACTGGTTATTTTGAAATAGAGCTCAATGGCTCTTGGTTACGTAAAGGGTCGTACACAACTCCTATCTACGCACGACCAGCTGAACTAGTTGAAGCCAACCTTGGCTTATTCAATATTGAATTGAAAGGTCAGAAATTGGTTGGAAAGGTTGCTGCTGGTAGATTTGTACCTTTTGAAGATCGCGGTGAAATCGAAGGTGGTGCTCTTGCTGGTCGTGGTCTTGAGTTAATCTGGGTTGATAGTCCAATTGATGCTTTTTTCTTGCACATTCAAGGATCAGGTAGAGTAATGATGGATGACGGCACAATTATTCGTATTGGTTATGCGGCACGAAACGGCCACCCTTATTATTCCATTGGGCAGGAATTAATTAAAATGGGTGAGCTGAAGCGTGAGCGCGTTTCCATGCAATCTATTCGAAGCTGGCTGAGGGACCATCCCAGAAAAGCTGGCCAATTAATGGCAACAAACCGTTCCTTTATTTTCTTTCGAATTATCGATGGAGCGCTTAAATCTCTGGATAAGCAGCACGGCCCTGTTGGTGCACAGGGGGTTACACTAACTCCGGGTCGTTCGCTGGCGGTTGATCGTAGTTACATTCCATTAGGCACTCCAATTTGGCTTGATACCACAGACCCAGTAAACATAAGTGAGCCTTTGCGACGTTTAGTAGTTGCTCAGGACACTGGCAGTGCCATTAAGGGCCCCGTTCGCGGTGATTTATTTTGGGGTTTTGGGGTTGCAGCAGCAACAAAAGCAGGCTTAATGAAGCAAACTGGGCGCTATTTTCTGTTGTTGCCTAAAAAGTAAAGTGATTTGATTATAGGCAAAAAAATCTCACCAATGATTAATGTTTTTTCAATCGTATTAGTTTATTTTCTTTAAAGTCAAAACTGATGTAGCTAATCATTAAATAATGTAATTAAAGGGGATGGAGCGTTTTTTCTAGAAAGAACCAAGGTCAATTTGTAAACAATTAGATGGCTCATTGGGCATTCAAGAAAAAATCAATGTTGGGTGTATATTGCGTATGGACGTACATAGTTCAAAATAGACTTACACAGTGACCTTAAATGACAAAAAACCCTATAAAATCTCTTAAAATGAAAAAAAAAGAATTCTTAATAGATCAGGGAATATGGGATCATGTAACAGCTAGTGTCAAGCCTTTGCACGGCAACCTAAAAAATAGAGTGTCTGAAAAGGAAGTTTCGCCAACCTTAAGAAGTATTCATGTAAAAGTTACTAAACGAGGGGAATCCATTCCTAGGAGATCTGATGAATTATTTCGATCATCTTCCTTACCTGAATTGAGCCACAACAATCAGACGGGGCTTGATAAAAGGAATGCAAAAAAACTAAAAAAAGGTCAGCATGCCATTGAAGGACAATTAGATTTGCATGGAATGACACAAGAGCGTGCTTATGTGGCAATTAATAATTTCATAGATGTTTCTTATCGTGCAGGAAAACGCTGTATTTTAGTAATTACTGGCAAAGGCCTAAAGACAAACGGTTCTGTTGGTATTCTGCGTTTAGCGGTGCCGCGTTGGTTAAATGAAGAATCAAATCGTACCCGAGTGCTTGCTTTTTCCTATGCAACTCAGAAAGACGGAGGCGAAGGAGCTCTTTATGTTATGTTAAAGAAAAAGCGATGACCCCGTTTGGTGAAAAAGTCAGACAGTTGCGAAACCAGAGGGGAATACTGTTAAAAAAAATGGCCATGGATTTGGGCGTTTCTAGTGCGTATTTGTCTGCTCTTGAGCATGGCTATCGTGGTCGTCCTGGCACAGGGTTTTTGCAACAAATTTGTGGTTATTTTAATTTGATCTGGGACGAGGCTGAAGAAATCAAACACCTAGCTCGACTATCTCAACCCCGGGTGATCGTAGATACTTCAGGGCTGAGTCCGCAAGCAACTGAGCTGGCAAACGTCTTGGCTGAAACTATTCGTGAACTTGATGTTGAAACCTTGCAATGGATAATTAGTGAAATAAAGGGACGTCAAGCTCCACTGAAAGGACCAACACATTAAAGAATAAATTTTCTCAGATCTGCATCTTTGGCCAAATCACCTACTTGTTGAGAAACATCATCAGCGGTAATTGAGAAAGTTTCTCCTCCTTTTTCTGACGCATCAAACGAGATGTCTTCCAGTAGCTTTTCAAGCACTGTATGTAAGCGCCTAGCGCCAATGTTTTCAACACCTTGATTGATTTCTTCAGCTAGGTCGGCAATTGCACCAATTGCGTCATCGCCAAATGTTAAGGTTACGTCTTCTACAGCCATTAAGGCTGTGTATTGTTTGATCAAGCTAGCTTCGGTTTCTAAAAGAATGCGAACGAAGTCGTCACGTGTCAACGAACGAAGTTCAACTCTGGTTGGCAGACGGCCTTGCAATTCTGGCAAGAGGTCAGAGGGCTTGGCAACATGAAAAGCGCCTGAGGCGATGAACAGTACATGGTCAGTTTTTACTGTGCCGTATTTTGTAGAAACGGTTGTACCCTCAATCAGCGGTAGAAGATCACGCTGGACACCCTCACGGCTTACATCACCCCCAGCTCTGTCAGAGCGTGCGGTAATTTTGTCAATTTCATCTAAAAAAACAATACCGTTATTTTCTACATTGTTAAGAGCCTTTTTTATAATTTTATCTTCATCTAGCAGCTTGTCACTTTCTTCAGCAACCAAAATTTCATATGAATCAGAGACTTGCATACGTTTGGGTTTAGTTTGCTGGCCGAAGGCTTTACCCATCATATCACCAATGTTGAGCATACCCATTTGAGCACCCGGCATGCCTGGAACGTCAAAGGTTGGCATATTCGTCGTTGCAGTCTCGGCGACATTTATTTCAATTTCACGATCTGCTAGGGACCCTTCACGTAATAATTTACGAAACTTTTCACGAGTATCGTTTGAAGAATTATCTCCGACAAGAGCATTAATAACTCTCTCCTCTGCAAGGACTTCAGCTTTAGCAACAACTTGTTTTCGCATTTCCCCACGCACATGGTGTAATGCAACTTCAACAAGATCACGTATTATCTGTTCTACATCCCGCCCAACATAACCAACTTCCGTAAATTTAGTTGCCTCAACCTTTATGAACGGAGCTTGAGCTAATTTAGCCAAGCGGCGGGCGATTTCTGTTTTGCCAACTCCAGTAGGACCAATCATCAAAATATTTTTTGGAAGCACCTCCTCGCGCAAGCTACTCTTGAGTTGTTGACGTCGCCAACGATTGCGCAGGGCAACGGCAACGGCGCGCTTGGCGTCAGTTTGTCCAATTATGTAGCGGTCAAGTTCAGAAACGATTTCACGAGGAGTAAAGCTGGACATGGCTTAAAGGCTTTCAACGACGATATTGTTATTAGTATAGACGCAAATTTCAGCTGCAATACCCATTGCTTTTCGAGCAATTGTTTCGGCATCCATATTGTCTATATCGATTAAGGCACTGGCTGCAGCAAGCGCGTAGTTTCCGCCAGAGCCGATTCCGGCAAGACCGTGACTTGGCTCCAGTACGTCGCCTGTGCCTGTTAAAACTAAAGAAACCTCTTTATCTGCAACAGCCATCATAGCTTCCAGTTTGCGTAAGTAGCGATCCGTCCGCCAGTCTTTAGCCATTTCAACACAGGCTCGGGTTAGTTGTCCGGGGTATTGTTCAAGGCGGCCTTCAAGACGCTCAAATAGGGTGAAGGCATCAGCTGTAGCTCCAGCAAAACCGGCGATTACAGAGCCATCTCCGAGGGATCGGACCTTACAGGCATTCGCTTTAAGTACCGTATCGCCCAAAGTTACTTGACCATCTCCAGCAATAACCACCGCACCATTTTTACGAACTGATAAAATAGTGGTGCCACGCCAACCGGGAAATTTATGATCATCCATAGCTTACACCTCTATAATTAAAACAGATTAAGGGATTTAGGCTGACCGGGCGTCGGGGTCAAGTGGGATGATTGAATTGCTGGGGGGTTTAATCATGCTTGGACAAGAGCATTGTCTGCCTCACACATTGAAAAACAAAGAAGTTCACGATATTGATAACAAGCTTGTAAGGTGTTTGTTGTCAATGAAAAACTTTTTTCTAAAAGTCGTTCTAAGCTTGGCTGAGTAAATGTTTAAAAATCATAAGATGTTACAGGTCTCCAAAAACCGTGCTGGTAAAAGATGGAGCTATATGGCAAATTTGTAATAACATTATGATCAACTAAAACAGAAAAACTCGCTTATGTTTCACTAGGCAGATGAGCTGGGTTAGTAAAAGAAACATATTATTTGTTGTTGTCGTGTGTTTCTGAAGTTTGAGGCGTTTCTGGACCACTTAAACTAAAACTCGCAAGCGGGCCTTTCGGATTGCGCCTTCACCTGCTACAAGGAGATAGGATTTGCAGATAAAAAGAGAACGTTATGCGAAAGGCTAGTGTAGAGCGCAACACAAATGAGACGAAAATCATAGCTTCACTAAATCTTGATGGTACAGGAAGATACTCAGTATCGACAGGTATAGGCTTCTTAGATCATATGCTTGAGCAGTTGTCCCGACATAGCTTAATTGATATAGAAGTTAAGGCTGAGGGAGACCTACATATTGATTTTCACCATACAACTGAGGATACAGGTATTGCCATTGGAGAGGCTTTTTCAAAAGCACTTGGTGACCGCAAAGGGATCGCACGTTTTGGTCAGGCTATGTCGCCCATGGACGAGACCTTGACCCGGGTTACCTTGGATGCGTCTAACCGTCCTTATTTGGTTTGGAATGTAGACTTTACGCGGGATAAACTTGGCGAAATGGATACAGAATTATTTAAGGAATGGTTCCAGGCTTTTGGGCAAGCTGCTGGTCTGACATTGCATATAGAGTGCCTGTATGGGGCAAACAACCATCATAAAGTTGAGTCCTGCTTCAAAGGCGTAGCCCGTGCGTTGCGTCAAGCAATTGAGATTGATATGCGTAAGGCTAATGCAGTGCCATCAACCAAAGGTGTTCTTGGCGGTTCCCTCTAGATTAATCTGGTTAAATAGCACAATAGCCATGAAAACACGCCTATACACAGTGCACTTGTTGGATAATTCTAGCGATGATGGTCTTGTATTAGTTAAAGAGGGCTTTTGCTGGCTTGCCTTTTTTATTGCTATACCTTGGGCCTTATTTCACCGCATGTGGGCAGTGGCGGGAGCCTTTGCTGTTCTGCAAATTTCCTTAATAGTGTTGTTTAAAGTTGCAAACATTATGGTAACAGGACAGGTGATTGCTTTGTTTGGTCTTGCCCTAGCTTTTGGTTTCTTGGCGGACGAGCTTAGACGCAATGCTCTTACGCGGCAGGGCTACTATCTTGAAGAAATAGTGCTGGAACAAAATATTGATAGGGCTACTCAACGTTTTCTTGATGCCCGCCCTGAGCTATCGGCAAGAATGGCATCACGTTCATGAGTATTGTTATAATTGACTATGGTTCTGGCAATCTACAATCTGCTGCTAAAGCATTTGAACGCGCAGTTGCTGAAGCTGGCCTTTCTATAAATGTTCAGGTTAGCGCCAATCCTGACCACCTTCGAAAAGCATCTCATATTGTTCTGCCGGGTGTTGGCACTTTCGCTGATTGTAAGGCTGGCCTTTTGGCCATAGGTGGTATGGCTGATGCGTTGCATGAAGCTGTGTTGGAAAAAGCTAAGCCATTCTTAGGTATTTGCGTTGGTATGCAGTTGATGGGAACATTGGGCTTGGAGCATGGAAGGCATTTGGGTTTGGGTTGGATTAGTGGAACGGTTCGTTCACTTGATCCGAGCGATAAAAATTTAAAAATTCCACATATGGGTTGGAATGAGCTAGATCTTAATAATGCGTACCATCCAGTATTGGACGGTTTGGAAAACAGGCCCCATGTTTACTTTGTTCACAGTTATTACTTGGCTTGCGTAAGTCAAGCGGATGTTCTCGCGACGGCAGATTATGGTGGCCCCATAACAGCTGTGGTTGGTCGTGATAATATGGTCGGCACGCAATTTCACCCAGAAAAAAGCCAAGAAATAGGCCTTAAATTAATTAGCAATTTCCTGAAGTGGAAACCATAAAAGCAATGATTTTTTTTCCAGCAATCGATCTAAAAGGTGGTCAGTGTGTGCGCTTATTGCGAGGTGATATGAACAAGGCTACGGTTTTTAATGATGATGCGGGTGCGCAAGGCAGTGCCTTTGCAGGGTCCGGCTGTGAATGGATACATGTAGTTGATTTGAATGGCGCTTTTGAAGGATGGCCAGTAAATGGTACAGCCGTAAGGGCAATTCTTGAAAAGGTCAACATTCCGGTCCAGTTGGGAGGTGGCATTCGCGATATGGAAACTATTACCTATTGGCTAGAAGCAGGAATAGCCCGAATTATTTTGGGAACTGCTGCCTTGAGAAGTCCAGATTTGGTCCAGCATGCTTGCAAGAAATTTCCCGGACAGGTCGCTGTTGGCATTGACGCCCAAGATAGCTTGGTTGCCGTTGAAGGTTGGGCTAAGGTATCTGAAATGCAAGCTTTAGACTTGGCTTTAAGATTTGAAGACGCTGGTGTTGCAGCGATCATTTATACGGATATTAGTCGTGACGGTGCTATGCAAGGTCCGAATGTAGAGGCCACAAAAGCCTTGGCTGAGGCGATATCAACGCCGGTTATCGTTTCTGGTGGTGTTTCTTCTATGGCTGATTTGAAAGCCCTCAAAGATGCAGGTGGCGATTTGTTTGAAGGTGTTATCTCTGGCCGGGCGGTTTATGATGGTGAAATTGATCCTGGTACAGCGACACAATTTCTTAAGGGTTAACAATATGCTAAAAGCACGCATCATTCCCTGTCTCGACGTTGAAGGCGGCCGTGTCGTTAAGGGAGTTAATTTCGTTGATCTTGTCGATGCTGGTGATCCCGTGGAACAGGCCCGTGTCTATGACAATGCTGGAGCTGATGAGCTCACGTTTCTTGATATCACGGCTTCTCATGAGTATCGTGACACAATTTTAGATGTTGTTATGAGGACTGCTGAGCAATGCTTTATGCCTCTGACGGTTGGCGGTGGTGTTCGTAACACAGATGATATTCGTAAGCTTCTACAAGCAGGTGCAGACAAGGTATCAATAAACACTGCGGCAGTTCATAACCCAGATTTTGTGCGAGATGCTGCAGAAAAATTTGGTTCTCAGTGTATTGTTGTTTCGGTCGATGCAAAATCTACTAGGGAAGACAAGTTTGAAATCTTCACACACGGGGGTCGAAATGCTACTGGGCTTGATGCGATTGACTGGGCCATGCAAATGACCTCTCTTGGGGCGGGAGAAATTTTACTGACCTCCATGGATCGGGACGGTACTGGGCTTGGCTTTAATTTACCTCTGACACGAGCCATTTCAGATGCAGTTCAGGTGCCAGTTATTGCTTCGGGTGGGGTTGGAACACTTGAGCATATGGTTGAGGGTATTCGTGATGGCCATGCTTCAGCTGTATTAGCTGCCTCGATTTTTCACTTCGGCACCTTTACCATAGAAGAGACAAAAGCCTATATGGCGGGTAGTGGAATCCCTATACGCCTAAACTCTGTGAGAGATCTATTATGAACGCAAAAGAAATTAATAGTGAAGTACTGGAAAGATTATTTAAAACCATTAAGAGCCGTTACAGTGAAAGTATGTATACTTCTTATACGGCTAAGTTGTTTTCTGAAGGCCGTGGAAAAATTTCCTGTAAATTGGTTGAGGAGGCAACAGAAACCATTGTTGCCGCTCTAAACGAAGGAGACGACAAGGTAATAAGCGAAAGCGCCGATTTGCTATTTCACCTGTTGGTGCTATGGGCAGATGTAGGGGTTGAACCTGCCCATGTATGGAAAGAGCTCGCTCGTCGCGAAGGAACCTCCGGCATTGATGAAAAAGAAGCCCGAAAGGAAAAATAAACGAAGGAAAAGTTGAATGGTCTATGACAAAGAAAATATCTTCGCTAAAATTCTCAGGGGCGAGATTCCTTGTGATAAAGTTTATGAAGATGAATTTGCCCTAGCCTTTCGAGATATTAATCCCCAAGCCCCTGTGCATGTGTTGGTGATTCCAAAGGGCTCATATACAAATATTATTGACTTTTCAGCAAAAGCAACGGACGCAGAAATTGCTGGATATATTCGTGCAGTTGGGCAGGTCGCAGGCAAATTAGGCATTGTTTGTAAGGGGTTTCGCACCCTTGCGAACAATGGTCCAGATGCCCACCAGGAAGTACCACATTACCATACTCATATTCTTGCAGGACGTGAGTTGGGTCAAATCATCAAAGGCTTTGAAGACTAGGTTACTTTGTTTGTGTTTATAAGGACAAATAGGAAGTTGTGGATAATTACTTTGGATTTTACGGTAATTTTGCTTCAATTGCGTCCCATAATTGGCTTTCTAGTTTGACCTTATTGAAGCGATTTATTTCTTGTAAGCCAGTTGGCGAGGTAACATTTATTTCAGTTAAAAAATCTCCGATGACGTCAATGCCGGTAAAAATTAGGCCGCGACTTTTCAGCTCTGGGCCTATGATCTCACAAATCTCAAGGTCACGACTAGTCAAAGAGGTTTGAAGTGGAGTACCCCCCGTATGCATGTTTGCGCGTACATCACCTTCAGGTGGCATACGGTTGATTGCTCCTACCGCTTTTCCGTCTATTAAAATTATACGTTTGTCACCTTTTCTGACATCAGTCAGATAGATCTGCACCATGAGTGGTTCATTTGAACGTTCGGCAAACATTTCAAGCAGAGCACTAAAATTATCATCGTCCGGAGGCACATGGAATACCCCAGCACCCCCATTTCCATAAAGTGGTTTGATGATGATATCCTTGTATTCATTTCGAAAATCTTTGATTGTTTCGACGTCACTTGTGATGAGTGTGGGTGGCATTATGTCTGGAAAAAGGGTTGCAAAAAGTTTTTCAGGTGCGTTGCGAACAGAAGCTGGATCATTAACAACCAGAGTATTTGGATGAATGTGATCCAAAAGATGGGTAGCAGTAATGTAGCCCATATCGAAGGGTGGGTCCTGGCGCATAAGGACCACATCGATTTCACTTAGATTAATTATTTGAGACTTACCAAAATTAAAGTGATTTCCTTTTTCACGATAAAGGTTCATGGTTTGCGCTCGGGCTGTTACAACCCCATCGTTGAAGGCTAAGTTTTTAGGTTGATAGTGATAAACGGTATACCCACGTTCTTGGGCCTCTAGTGCTAGCAGAAAAGAGCTGTCAGTGCTTATGTCAATGCTCTCGATTGGATCCATCTGGATGGCTGTTTTTTTTAAACTAGTCATTTAAGAAGTGTAACCTAATTTAAGCGTTCACGTAGTTCTTGCAATAAAATAGAAGTTCGGTAGCTCGATGCATCACTTCCAGCATGGCTTAAAAACTCCTCAAGTGCTGCTACCGCTTCTCTAACCCTGTTGAGTCGGGCGTTTAAAATTCCTGCTTCACGCCATAGGGCTGGATTTTTCGGAGCAATAAGTAGCAGAGTATCAACAACATCAAGTGCTTGCTCAATATCATCTGAGCGCAAATGCAAAACTTTAGCGTTACGCTGTGAGCGTAATATAATTGCACGGTTGGTCATGGCCATCGTGTGTTCTGGTGTAATTTCAACGTGAGGACCCGATACTGCTTTATAAAGGCCGCGTAAATCAAATGGCTCAAGAATTCGCCCACCACAGAAAGGATCGAGTATCTTGCGTTCACCTGAAAATTCTATGCGTATTAAAAAACGTGGAGGAAAGTCTATCCCATCCATGGTCCACCCCAAAGCGCGCGCTATATGAAGGTAAATAATTCCAAGCAGTGTCGGTAGGCCGTCACGACGGTCGATGACCCGCATCAGGTTGGTACACTCAAAATTTTCATAAGCGTCGTCACTACCACCATAGCCATAGCGTTTTGCAATTATTTGCTGCAAGGCTTCTATGCGTATTTGAATACCGTTTGTTTCATTGTTTGCCTCTTTGCCCGCGTAGGAGGCAACATCGTCAGTTAATTTTTCTAGATGGCGCTGATAGACCCTGGAATCAATGCCTGGCCGTTCTGCCCCGGCTAATATCAGGGCGGTCTCACTAAGTCCTAATTTATTATCGTCAAGTATACCTATGGAACTTAAGCGTCGGCAAAGTTCTGGTGACGGTCTCATGAATTAATTTTCCCCAATGGCTTTGGCCTCAGGTTTCTTGACGCGCACATGTGAAATTATTCTCTTTACGTAAGAGATGTTTTGCGCGAGGTCAATAACACGGTTCAGCTCAGCTTGGTCTTGCGCAATGCCAAGCAGAAATACTATGCCCTGTGTAGTTTCGATGGCATAATTTACAGCAAGAATTTCTTTGTTGAAGGTGAGACGAGATTTAAGCTCGGTCGTTATGAATGTGTCGCGGGCAATTTCAATAAAGGTTGGCGTGTTGCCAACGACAATCTCGTTCATAACATTCTTAACACCGTCAGCTTTCCATGCTAGTCCAACTGCGACAGCACGCTCTTCTTCAGTTTTGGCTATGCCCGTTAAAAGTACTCGGCTTTCATAAACTTCAATACTCATGTACTTAGCCATTGACTTGTCTGTATTAAACCAATTTTTAAAGATTTTTGCTTCGATGGCAGTATCACGAGCAAGACCTTTGATGCCGCGCTCTTGATAAGCAGCAACTCCAGTTGAAGCTCCAGCGCTGACAGCAACAGACACAGGATCACAAGCGGAAAGGCCCAGTAGAATAAATAGTAGTGCCAATAGTTTGGAAATTATAATCATTGTAACAGTATTAAAGATTGCGGCTAATCTGACAAATTTTTTTTACCAATTAACAAACATCTTGAGCTCATTTGATTCTGGTGCGCAACTCAAGGGCGCGGGTATAAACTTCCCTTTTTGAAGCTCCTGTTGCTTTTACTACAGCGCTTACGGCATCTTTCAGGGACGATACTGCTAGGACCGTTTCCAACAAGCGATCAATATCTTCTTGAGGTGTCTCCATCTCGTTGGCAGTTGGTGGGGAAATGACGATTGTAATTTCACCCTTGGGTACTCCGTCGCGCGTGTAATGATCACTAAGTTCCTGTAATGACCCTTTCCTGATTTCCTCAAATTTTTTTGTTAATTCCCGTCCTATAGCTGCCTCTCTGGGGCCAAAGACACGGGCCATATTGTTAAGTGACTTTACTAAGCGTTTTGGGTTTTCAAGAAATATTAAGGTTGCTTGAACAAATTTAAGACTTTCAAAAAAATTCAAGTTTTTCAACTCTTTATTGGGTGGAAATCCAGCAAATAGAAATCGGTCTGTTGGCAACCCTGCCAAAACTAAAGAGGTTAAAACAGATGACGCCCCTGGTAGGTGGGTTGCATAAATTTTTTCACGGGCGCAGGCTTGGACCAAGCGAAAGCCTGGGTCTGAAATTAGCGGTGTTCCTGCATCCGATAAAAGCGCAACAATTTCTCCACGCTTCAGGCGTTTAATGATCTTGGGCCCTGCAAGCTCAGAATTGTGTTCATGATAGACAATCAGGGGTCGGGTAATATGGTGAATAGCCAGAAGTTTAGATGTGACTCGAGTGTCTTCACAAACAATAACGTCAGCTACTTTTAATGTGTCTAGGGCGCGTAAAGAAATATCTCGGGCATTTCCAATGGGTGTGGCAATAATATATAAGCCGGATTTAAGTTCGTTATTCTGGGGTATAGGTTTACTTGCGTTGGCGCCAAGGCTATTCTTGTCGTAATTGTTTTTACTGGAAGGTTGTGAGTGATAGGATGAATGCTTCAAAAGCTTTGACTTTCGCCTTAGTTCACCTTTGGGCTTGCTCATTCAAGAGGTCCATTTCATTTACAATTTTAACTGTGTCTCTATTTACTTTAACTGCTTGTGAATCCTCACAACTAACATCTATTATGCAAAGTTCCAACGTTCCCGTCGTAGCGAAAACTAGTGCAGACGTAAATGAACAAAATCAATCTAGAGCGGCGTTTCCACCAATAGTAACACCCACACCTACACAAACACCTAAAGATAAAACATCAGCTCACTTCGGGCAGCAGGAGGAAACCCCCTCTCTAATTCCTTATCTGACAGGTCAAAAATCATCAGAAAATCAGGCTGACCAAATTGTGCGGCCACCAATTTCCCCATTGGCAACCTTATCTGCTGTTCGCATTGGCCTATTAGTTCCTTTGAGCGGTCCAAATGAAAAACTTGGGAGATCTATGCTAAATGCTGCCCAGATGGCTTTGTTTGATTTTTCCGACTCCCACTTCGAGTTGCTTATTTTTGATACCCTCGGAACGTCGGAAGGCGCTGTAGCAGCAGCTCGTTTTGCAATTGGAGATGGGGTTTCTGTTATTTTGGGACCTCTACTTGGAACTTCAATAAGTGCTATTGCTCCTATGTCTCAGGCCGCTAATGTTAAGGTAGTTGGGTTTTCGAGTGACCGAACGGTGACTGGTGAGGGTATTTATACCATGGGTTTTTTTCCAGAAAATGAGGTCAAGCGGGTTGTTGATTTCGCCATCAAAAAAGGAAAAAAGCGTTTTGCGGCTATTGCACCTAATGGTCTTTATGGGCAGGCAGTCGTTGAGGCTTTGCGCAACACGGTTACAACACTTGGCGCTGAGGTTGATCGAATATTATTTTATGATATTGAAGCCCAGGATTTTTCAAAGGTTGTTCGTGAGTTGGCCGATTATGATAGTCGTCGCCAGGCCTTACTTGATCAACGTTTTGAGCTAGAAGAACGGGATGATGAAATCTCAAAAAGAGCTTTGAAGCGTCTAGAAAAAATGCAAACTCTTGGTGAGGTGCCATTTGACTCATTATTACTCGCTGGTGGCGGTGAGCGACTTCTTGCGATTGCTGCTTTGCTGCCGTTTTATGATGTAGATCCCAAAAAGGTCAGGATGCTTGGTACGGGTCAATGGGACATGCCAGACCTGGGTGTCGAGCCTGCCTTAAGAGGGGGCTGGCACGCTGGACCGCCACCAGAGGCTCGTGCAGACTTTGTCAAACACTATAAGAGCGTTTATGGAGTTAAGCCGCACCGGCTTTCCACACTGGCCTATGATGCAACAGCTCTTGTTGCCGTAATGGCACAGGCCGAGGGTGGGCCCGATTTTTCCGACGAGGTTTTGACAGCTAAAAGTGGATATTGGGGTAGGGACGGTCTTTTCCGATTTCTTGATGACGGTACGGTCCAACGTGGTCTTGCGGTGTTGCAGGTGGAAGCGCGATCACTCAAAGTTATTAGCTCAGCACCGCAAGCCTTCAATAATTAGTTTGGTTTTTTAGTACATAATTTTAAATGCTAAGAAGTTCACTAATAACACTGTTTAGGCATAACTGACCTGTATCCGTAGTTCGTAAAACTCCTTTTTCCATGACCAGAAACCCACCTTCTTTTAGGCGAAAGAGGGCATCATTGTTTAGAAAGCTCTCAAATGGACGAACCTCAATACCCTCGCTTAAGCGAAGTCCAGTCATGATTATTTCCTCAGCCCGTTCGTTGGACGTAAGGCGGGTTCGTTTGGCTGTTGCATGGCCTTCATTTTCAACTTTTTCTAGCCAACGATCTGGGTTGTAAATTTGGTAGAGAGCATCAGTGTCTAAGCCCTCAGACATTCGTCCATGAGCACCAGGGCCAACGCCAATGTAGTCACTGCCACGCCAGATAGAAACGTTGTGTTGGCATTCCTCACCTGGGCGAGCGTAGTTTGAAATTTCGTAATGGTTTAAACCAGCTTGGGCGGTTAAATTATGTGTTAAAGTATATAAATTGGCTCCAGTTTCTGAATCGGCCTCGCTAACTTTGTCAGCAAAAAATTGTGTCCCCGCCTCAATGCTTAATTGGTAAAGGGATAAGTGACCGCAAGCGATGCTAAGCGCTAAATTTAATTCATTCTCCCACATTTTAGTGGATTGTTCTGGAAGGCCATAAATTAGATCAAAAGAGTACCGCTCAAAGTATGTATTGGCCAGTTCGATTGCAACTGTAGCCTGTTTAGCAGAATGCTCTCTTCCAAGGAATTTTAATGTCTTATTTGAGAAACTTTGCACGCCAAGAGAGAGCCTGTTAACCCCAGCTGCTGCAAAATCTTCAAGTTTACTGGCGTCAACCGACGTAGGATTGGCTTCGAGGCTGATCTCTAGATACTTTGGGTTGGGCCAATAGCGTCTTGCGGCTTCGATTAGCGCTGCTGCTGTTTTGGGTGCCATGGTTGACGGTGTACCGCCACCAAAAAAAATACTCACAAGCTGGCCATTTACAGATTTGTTTGCAAAATGATCCAATTCAGTTAGCAAGGCACGTCGCCATCGGGCTTCTTCAATGGGCTTTTCAGAAACATGACTGTTAAAGTCACAATAAGGACATTTAGACACGCAAAAAGGCCAATGGATGTATAGGGAGATAGCAGTACTCATTTAATTGGCTCAAAGCACGCTTTTACTAATTTTTTGAAGGCTTTTGCTCGGTGGCTGATGTTGTGCTTGGCGTTTGGTTGCATTTCAGCAAATCTAATATTCATACCGTTGACTATAAAAACTGGATCGTATCCGAAACCTTTATCTCCTTTTGGCGGCCAGACCATGTGTCCATAGACCTTTCCTTCAAAAGATTCAACATGTCCATCGGGCCAGCACAATGCCAGGGCGCAGGTGAAGTGGGCACTTTTATCATCAAATTTTTTAAGCTTTTTATGAATTTTTTTCATTGCCAAACTAAAGTCTTTATCAGGTCCGGCCCAGCGAGCAGAGTAAATTCCGGGTTCATTATTTAAGCTGTGCACTGAGAGGCCTGAGTCATCGGCTAGTGCAGGTAATCCTGAGCCTAAGGTGGCGGAATGGGCTTTGATTTTAGCATTTGCGACAAAGGTAAGGCCGTCCTCAATAGGTTCTGGAAGGCCCAAGTCACCAGCCGAGACTACATTTACATCAAAAGGTTTCAGGAGTTCTTTAATTTCCCGCACTTTACCCAAATTATGACTAGCTATAACAAGTTTGCCACCTTCAAAAATGCGGGCCATAGGCTTTATCCTCAGTTTAAGCCCAGGGTTTGTCGCTGCATGACGACTAACTCATCAATACCCTTGCGGGCGAGGCTCATTAATTCACCAAACTGATCTGCGGTGAATGGCTTTTCTTCAGCCGTTCCTTGAATTTCGACGATACCCTGTTTACCCGTCAACACGAAATTTGCATCGGCCTGTGCAGAGCTGTCTTCTTTGTAATCTAAATCAAGAACGCCTCTTCCCTCATAAATGCCACAAGATATGGCCGCAACTTCATCGATTAATGGAATACTTTTTAGGATTCCGAGGTCAACCATTCGTTGAAAGGCCAGATACAATGCGATGTAAGCTCCCGTAATTCCTGCTGTGCGTGTGCCCCCATCAGCCTGAATTACGTCACAATCGACTGTGACCTGTATTTCCCCCATGCTTGTAAGATCGGTGACTGCCCGCAAGGAGCGTCCAATTAAACGCTGAATTTCTTGTGTACGGCCCGACTGCTTGCCTCTTGCGGCTTCGCGGCCCATGCGTGAGTCAGTGGATCGTGGTAACATGCCATATTCAGCTGTAACCCATCCTTTGCCAGAATTTCTCATCCATGGTGGAACTCTCTCTTCCACACTGGCCAGACATAATACTTGCGTCTCGCCCATCTTGATTAGGCAAGAGCCTTCAGCATATTTGTTTACGCCTGTGTCAAGTTTAATAGCTCGAAGTTCATCTAGGGCGCGGCCTGAAGGTCTCATTTTAATTAGTCCCATTCATGTTAAAAGATGAACGCAAGCTAGATCAAATGTTCATTATGTGGAAACACTTAATTACTGTTTGCACGGGCTTCCGTTGACGGCGCAAGATCTGGTGGCTACATTTTTATTTATGATACCAGAACTTGATGAGCGCTCTCGTGAAATATTTAAAAATATTGTCGATGCCTATGTAGCGACGGGCGAGCCAATTGGTTCGCGTACATTGTCAAAACGTTTAAATTCTTCACTGTCACCGGCGACAGTAAGAAATGTCATGTCTGACCTTGAAGACGCTGGTCTCTTGTTTAGCCCCCACGCTTCTGCAGGGCGCTTGCCGACGGATGCGGGCTTAAGACTATTCGTCAACGGTTTACTACAGACAGGTTATTTAACGAGGGAGGATCGTCAAAGCATAGAAGGTCAGTGTCAGGTGGAAGGAACGTCTGTTGAAGGGCTTTTGAAAGAGGCTACATCAGTTTTGTCTGGCCTTTCCAATTGTGCTGGATTGGTGATGGCTCCAAAGACTGATGTTCCTTTAAAGCACATTGAAATGATTTCTCTTCGTCCTGGTCGAGCCCTGGTTGTGCTCGTAACGGAAAACGGAATCGTTGAAAACCGTATTATCGACATTCCTGCAAATCTTCCTCCCTCGGCTCTGGTTGAAGCTTCAAATTTTTTAAGCGCGCGTATGGTCGGCAAGACCTTGAGTGAGGCCCATGCACAAATTATTACCGAACTTGATCAGCATCGTGCACAATTGGACAGTCTTACTAGTAGCGTTGTCAAATCGGGCCTTGCTAGCTGGGCTGGTGGTGATGAAGGCGGCACTCTTATTGTCAGCGGCCAAGCTAATCTTTTTGAAGACATTAAAGCAGCGATGGACCTCGAACAAATACGTTCTTTGTTCGAAGCCCTTGAGACCAAGGATACAATGCTTAAATTACTCTCATTAACAGATGTCGCAGAAGGGGTGCAGGTATTTATAGGGTCGGATAATCAATTGTTTGGAATGTCGGGATGTTCAATGATTTTTGGTTCGTTTCGTGATAGCCGGGAACAGGTAGTTGGAGCAATAGGAGTTATCGGACCAACGCGAATGAATTATTCTCGCATTGTCCCTATGGTAGATTACACGGCGAAGCTTGTAGGCCGCTTGGTCGGCAGCCGCTGAATTCAAAGTTTAACAAGAAAGAATTGATTACAATGTCACAAGTTACAGATCAGAATACAGAACTGGAAAATGATAACGAAACCCCGAGGGTTGCTGGTGGTGATAAGGGAGATATTTCAGAAGAGCTCGAAAATAATGAAAATGAATTACATTCTGATTTAGACCCTGAAAAATCAGATGACGAGGCTGATCTTCCTGACATTGGGGGGGGGGACCGTCCCAATGAGTTTGAGGAAGAGCTGGCGGAGACAAAAGATCAACTCTTACGTGCAGTTGCTGAAACTGCAAACGTACGTAGGCGAGCTCAGCGGGAGAAAGAAGACGCAGGTAAATATGCAATAACAAACTTTGCCCGCGAAATGCTCAGCGTTTCAGATAATATGGTCCGAGCGCTAGATAGCGTTCGTTTGGAGGAGGAAAAGCACCCCAATACTGAAATTAGTGCTGCAGTCTTGCTTGAACGCTTTAACAATTTTATTCTTGGTGTGACGATGATAGAAACTGAAATGAAAAAAACGTTTGAGCGTATTGGAATTGAACAAATAGAGCCCATGGGTCAACCCTTTGATCCAAAGTACCACCATGCTTTATTTGAAGTAGAAGATCTTGATAAGCCTTCGGGGACTGTTATTCAAGTCATTGAAGCAGGCTATTTATTGCGTGAGCGCTTGTTGCGAGAAGCTAAGGTTGGCGTTTCAAAAGGCGGTCCAAAAATGATCGTTGATGAAGTGGTTCAAGAAAGTGATTTATCTGAAGCCGAAGATGCAGCCCATGCCTATGAGCCATCAACTGAAACTGGCGGCAAGGTAGACAAAGAGCTTTAGGTAGGTAAAATTTTCCAAAGATGGTTGCGCCGCCTGAATTAGCTACATATATAACGCCCGGGCATTGAACTATCAGTAAATTTAAATTTATGAAAACGTCTGGCTAAACGCACCCCCAGGGGTTTTAAACAAGTAATTGGCTTTAAGATGACAAAGGATCAAACATGAGCAAGGTTATCGGTATCGACCTTGGCACCACAAACTCCTGTATCGCCCTCATGGACGGTAAGGAAGCCAAGGTTATTGAAAACGCCGAAGGCGTCCGGACAACGCCATCAATTATTGGCTTTACGGATTCTGGTGAGCGCCTTGTTGGTCAGCCTGCTAAACGACAGGCAGTAACCAACCCAGAGGACACCTTGTTCGCCATCAAGCGCTTGATTGGTCGTCGTTATGACGACCCATTGACTGAAAAAGACAAGAGTATGGTCCCCTTTAAAATTGTTTCTGGTGAAAGTGGCGATGCTTGGGTTGAGGCAGCGGGCAAAAAGTACAGCCCCAGCCAAGTCAGCGCGTTTACTTTACAAAAAATGAAAGAAACTGCTGAGAGCTATCTTGGCGAGGACGTTACACAAGCAGTTATTACGGTTCCAGCTTACTTCAACGATAGTCAACGTCAGGCAACCAAGGATGCGGGTAAGATTGCCGGTCTCGAGGTATTGCGTATAATTAATGAACCAACAGCCGCAGCTCTGGCTTATGGGCTTGAAAAGAATGAAAGCGGTACAATTATTGTTTATGACCTTGGTGGCGGCACTTTTGATGTATCTGCTCTTGAAATTGGTGATGGCGTTTTTGAAGTTAAATCAACCAATGGTGACACATTTCTTGGTGGAGAAGATTTTGATGCCCGCATTGTTGATTACCTTGCCGATGAATTTAAAAAAGACAACGGTATTGATCTTCGTCAAGATAAGTTAGCACTTCAGCGTCTAAAAGAAGAGGGTGAAAAAGCTAAGATTGAACTATCTAGCGCTATGCAGACGGAGATAAATTTACCGTTCATCACTGCTGATGCGTCAGGTCCAAAGCATCTGAATATCAAGTTAACTAGAGCCAAGTTAGAGGCCCTCGTTGAAGATTTGGTTAAGCGTACCATCGAGCCCTGTAAGAAAGCTCTTAAAGATGCCGGTTTGACAGCAGGCGAAATTGATGAGGTGATTCTGGTTGGTGGTATGACACGTATGCCTAAGGTGGCAGAGGCGGTTAAAGAATTCTTTGGCCGTGAACCTCACAAGGGCGTTAATCCTGATGAAGTGGTCGCTATAGGGGCAGCTATTCAGGGTGGTGTGTTGCAGGGAGATGTCAAAGACGTTCTTCTACTTGACGTCACCCCACTAAGCTTGGGTATTGAAACCTTGGGCGGTGTTTTTACACGCCTCATTGATAGAAATACGACGATTCCAACACGTAAATCGCAAGTATTTTCCACTGCTGAAGACAGCCAGACTGCGGTAACAATACGCGTCTTTCAGGGTGAGCGCGAGATGGCGGCTGATAATAAGGTTCTAGGTCAATTTGATCTAGTCGGCATTCCCCCGGCCCAGCGTGGTATTCCACAAATTGAAGTAACTTTTGATATAGATGCAAACGGTATTGTTAATGTTTCGGCAAAAGACAAAGCTACAGGGAAAGAGCAACAAATTCGCATCCAAGCTTCGGGCGGTCTAAGCGACGATGACATTGAAAAAATGGTCAACGAAGCCGAATCTCACGCTGATGAAGATAAAAAGCGAAAAGAAGTAGTTGAAGCTCGCAATCACGCTGACGGTCTTGTTCATTCAACGGAAAAGAATATAAAAGAGCATGGCGATAAAATCTCCGAGGAAGATAAGCTTGTAATTGAAACGGCTCTTCAGGAATTAAAAACTCTACTCGAAGGCGAAGATCCAGATCCAGATGAAATAAAGACCAAGAGCGATTCTTTAAGCGAGCAGGCAATGAAATTAGGCGAAGCTATCTATAAGGCTAGCCAAGCTGAAGCAGAAGGAGCAAACGGAGACGCTTCTTCCGGTGAAGAAGCTACTGATGACACAGACGTAGTAGATGCTGAGTTTGAAGAAGTCGATACGGACGAAGAGCTACCCAAAGATGAAAAGAAAGAAAACAAAAAAGGCAATTAGAAATTTTTATTTTTAACTAAAAAAACAAATCACCCCTAACGAGTTTAAAAAAAACACGTCATGGCGGTTGTCCATTAAGGCTCAAATAGATATGTCCAAAGAAGATTTCTATACACTTCTGGGTGTTGGGCGGGATGCAGGTGGCGATGATATTAAAAAGGCCTACCGCAACTTGGCAATGAAATATCACCCCGATCGAAACCCAGGAGATGAGGAAGCAGAACGAAAATTCAAAGCAGTCAACGAGGCTTATGAGGTCTTGAAGGACGAAGAAAAAAGAGCCGCTTTTGACCGATTTGGTCATTCTGCGTTCGAGCAAGGCGGCCCCAGTGCAGGTGGTGGTTTTGGTGGATTTTCCGATATTTTTGATGAAATGTTTGGTGATTTTGGAGCCCAGGGTGGTACTAACACCAGCGTTGGACGTGGCTCCGACTTGCGCTATAACATGGAGATTAGCCTTGAAGAAGCATTCGAAGGCAAAAAAACAAATATTAGGGTTCCCACATCTGTTTCTTGTGACGGTTGTCATGGTACTGGTGCAGCTGGTGGCTCTGCACCTGTAACATGTTCCACCTGTGGAGGGCATGGTCGGGTCCGCGCGCAACAGGGTTTTTTTACAGTAGAACGCACCTGCCACTCTTGTCAGGGAATCGGCCAAGTGATCAAGGAACCATGTTCTATTTGTGGAGGCCAAGGTCGCATTCACAAGGAAAAGAACTTGGCAGTCAGTATTCCATCTGGTGTTGAAGATGGCACGCGCATTCGCCTTGGTGACGAGGGTGAGGCCGGATTGCGTGGCGCTCCTGCAGGTGACCTTTATATTTTTCTGTCGATGAGGCCTCACCGTCTTTTTAAACGCGACGGTGCTAATATCCATTGTCGTGCACCTATACCAATGACTACGGCTGCTCTTGGTGGCAACATCGAAGTGCCAACGGTAGAAGGCAAGCTGACCCGGGTTTCTATTCCGACAGGAGCTCAATCGGGCCAACAGCTTCGTTTAAAGGGCAAGGGCATGCGGGTTTTAAGGTCAGATGCTCGTGGTGATATGTTTGTTCAGGTAGCTGTAGAAACGCCTATCTCCTTGAGTAAGAAACAGAAGGACCTGCTGAAGAAATTTGAATCTGAAAGCTCGCACGAAAAACATAGCCCAGAATCTCATGGCTTTTTTGACAAGGTCAAGGACCTGTGGGAAGATTTGAAAGAATAAAGGATCTTCTCTGATGAAAGTTGGGATAGTTGGTTGCGCGGGGCGCATGGGACGAATGTTAGTAGCCGAGGTTATGGCTAGTGACGGAGTAACGCTTATTGGTGGCACAGAGCACAGTGAAAGTGCTTTTCTGGAGCAGGATATCGCTAAACTTGCTGGTTTTGATGAAACGGGTATCGTTGTTGGAAGTGATACTGATGCTCTTTTTTCTGTTGCTGATGTAGTGATTGATTTTACGTTGCCGCAAGCAACTATTAGCCATACGCAAGCGGCAATCAAGCATGACACAGCCCTAGTCGTCGGCACTACGGGCCTAAATAAAAAAGAACAGGCAGCAGTTGTAAAGGCATCGAATAGTGTGGCTGTCATTCAGGCGGCAAACTTTTCCATAGGTGTAAACCTTCTACTTAACCTGACCTCACAAGTTGCGAGCGTGTTAGAAAACGACTACGACATTGAGATTTATGAAATGCACCATCGTCACAAAGTGGATGCGCCTTCAGGTACCGCCCTAGCGCTTGGTCAGGCAGCGGCCAAAGGTCGTGGCGTTGATCTAGAATCGGTATCCGAGCGTGTCCGAGATGGCCATACAGGAGCACGTAGTCCTGGGAATATTGGTTTTGCCACGTTACGAGGTGGGGATGTGGTTGGTGACCATTCTCTTATTTTTGCTGCTGACGGAGAGCGCTTAGAATTAACCCACAAGGCATCTAGCCGCACAGTTTTTGCACGCGGTGCAGTTCGTTCTGCTAAATGGTGCGAGCATAAAGCACCCGGACTTTACTCTATGCGCGATGTTCTTAGTTTATAAGCAAACATCGTTTTTCAAGCATATAAAGTAGTTTTATTACATTTATAAAGTCCAACGCGATTATGTCGCGCTTGGTTGGTTTGTTGACCATGTTAATTTTGAAGAATTAACTGAGAGAGTAAAATGAAAAGTGCTAATATTGAATTATTTTATCAGACATTGTCTGCTCAAGACCCAGAACCTGAGGGCGAACTTCATTGGATAAATGTTTATACTCTTTTGGTCGCAGTAGTGTGTTCAGCACAGGCAACTGACATTAGCGTTAATAAGGCGACTAGACCGCTTTTTAAAATAGTGACAACCCCACAGGCTATGCTGAATCTGGGCGAAGGAGGTTTAAAAAATTATATTAGATCTGTTGGTTTATTTAACACTAAAGCTAAGAATGTCATTAAATTATCTCACATGTTGATTGATGAGCATGCAGGTGAGGTGCCAAAAGATCGTACTGCTCTTGAACGTCTGCCTGGTGTTGGGCGTAAAACTGCTAGCGTCGTCATGAACATTGCTTTTGGGGCACCTACTATTGCTGTTGACACGCACATATACCGTGTTTCAAATCGGACTGGGCTTGCAGCGGGAAAAACAGTCTTGGAGGTAGAAAAAAAGCTTGAAAAGGTAACTCCTGAGCACTGGAAATTGCACGCACATCATTGGTTAATTTTACTTGGGCGCTATGTATGTAAGGCTAGAAAGCCGGAGTGTTATAAATGTGCAGTAATTGATGTTTGCAATTTCAAGGGTAAAATATCTGACAAACCAACTAACGTTTGATGCGCAATGCCTTAAGAAGGCAATTTTTTTGTGAAATTTTGCTTATGCTGCGACTGCGGGCTTCAGCGTGTCTAACGCTCAAAGTATTGGATTTTTGCTTATTTACATATAGGAAAATATCCAGCAAACATTCTTTCTTTCTATATTGCCATATTTCAGCAGGTGGGTCGTAATGCTTGAAGTCTGGAACGCCAAACATTTTTTCGACATTCTCAGCCAAAAGTCCGATCATTCGCTGGGGGCTGAGGATGTATGGACCACTGACACCATTTCGAATGTGTCTTTCTGGCTGCAGCATTATGACTTGTGCCCGAAGGTCAGGCTCCTCATTTCGATTTGATGCCTGGATGGCACTTGTGCTCGCCTCCTTTTGCTTAGAAACGACACATCCACTCAGGGGCATGATCAAAATAGAAGTCAAAATTATGAAATGTAGTATTGTAGTCACACCGGGCTAGAAACCTTTTCGGACATCTCAAGGGCCTGCATGTCCCCGGAGACTTCACCGCCAGCTTCAATTATGATGCTGCCATAACGGACTGAGCCGCTGATTTTTCCACTTGAGAGAACGGTCAGTTTTTTATTAACTGTTAGGTCGCCATCAATCTGGCCACTAATTATTGCATCATCGACTTGGGCACTGCCCTTGAAGATACCGCTCGAAGCCACTTCGAGCAGACGTGCATTATTCAAGGTAACCTCAACATGACCCTCAACGACAAGATGCTCACAAGCTGCAATTTCACCAGAAAGTCGAATACCCCGTCCAACTACCAAGCGTTTTGCATCCGCCTCACCTTGGTGAGGATAATCTAGGTGACTGTGACGATTTGGAATAGAAGAAACATTAATATGACGCATTGGTGTCGGTATACTTGTGTTTCCACCAGCCAGGTTTGTTGCCTTTGTTGGTGTGTGTGTTCCCTTTGACGCAAATGGTTTTATAGGCGGTGCATCGGTGCTGCTCTTGTTATCGCCCTGTTTGTTGTTTGCGTTATCCTTGTCTCGCCGGAACATAGCATCCCCTCCAGTAATAATATTTAAGCGCGGTGACTAAAATCTTCGAATAAATGAACCATCATTCCTGTGGTTATGATTGGAGCTAATAAATTTACAATTGGAACAGTTAACATAAATGCAACAAATATACCGACCAAAAAAATCTGAAATGCATGTTTTTTTCGAAGAGCCTTTGCCTCAGAGGTGCCTGTACGTCGAAAGGCCACCAACTCAAAATATTCACGACCTAGAAGATACCCGTTTATGCTGTAGAAGACAAAAGGGAAAAGTGGTCCTGTTAATAAGAAAGGCAACATTAAGATGTTTAAACTTAAAATAATAGCTAGAAAACGTAGAGTTCTCAGTACTGTATTAGCAGTGGAAATGACATTAGCAGGGCCCAAGTCTGGATAGTGCCTTTGTTCCACAGCGCTGGCTATGTCTTCAAGAAAAAAGCCAATTACAGCGCTTATTGCTGATGGAAATAGCAACCAAGTTAAAGCTCCTGTTGCTAGTCCACCTAGCCAGTTAATGGCTATTTCAAGCCATCCAATGGAAAAAGAAGCTGTATTTATGAGAAGGGCACCAACTAGCACCCACAACAAAACAAATACCACAATCGCCGTTGCAAGGGCAATCCAGACTACTCGTCTTGCCTTAGGATCTAAAATTTGATCCGTTGCCTTGATCAATGCTCTAATCACTGTGCCTTCATTTTTTAACGCCAGAAAATTAACCCAAGATTTTTTAAACTTAAATTAGTGTGTCCGGCAATATCATTATCCTTTGCCGAGGAAGTCATCAACTTCTTACTAGCTGAGCTATCAGCCCCTTGCAAGCTAGGCCTTTGTCGCTATACTTCGCCGCCTTGGATTCCCTTGAAGGAGAAATTTATTATGATTGATCCCAGGTTTACTGTGGTCGGTATTGGTAATGCCATTGTTGATGTGTTGGCCTATGCAGACGATCAGTTCATTATTGAAAACGATTTGATTAAGGGAACCATGAGCCTAGTCGATGAGGCCGAAGCGGAAATTATTTACTCAAAGATGGATAAAGGTGTTGAGTGCTCTGGCGGCTCTGCTGCTAATACTATTGCCGCCCTTGCTTCTTTGGGGTCAAGTGGTGCTTTTATAGGCAAAGTAAAAGACGACAAGTTGGGCAAGGTATTCCATGACGACATTACGTTGCTGGGTATTACCTTCAAGACAGCGGCCAACACAGACGGTCTTTCCACGGCACGTTGCATGATTCATGTTACACCGGATGCACAGCGGACCATGCAGACTTTTCTTGGTGCTAGCAGTAATCTTGGCCCAGAAGATATTGATGAGTCCATCATTTCAGATGCTAAGGTGACGTATCTCGAGGGTTACCTTTGGGATCCGGATCTTGCTAAGCAGGCTTTTCGTAAAGCAGCAAAGACCGCAGAATCCGCTGGCCGTCTCGTAGCACTTAGCTTATCCGACCCGTTTTGTGTAGAGCGCCACCGGGTTGATTTCCTTGATTTTGTGAAAAACCATGTAAATATTCTTTTCGCAAATGAGGAAGAGATTATGTCACTTTATCAGCTCAAAGATTTTGATGCTGCTATGGAGGCCGTGTGTGCTGATTGCGATATAGCTGCTCTGACACGCGGTGAAAAAGGCTCTATTGCTGTTCGTGGTGATGAAGTTCACATTGCTAAAGCAGAGCCAGTAACAAAGGTTGTCGATACAACTGGTGCTGGAGATGCATACGCTGCTGGTTTCCTGCATGGCCTAACAACCGATCAACCTCTTAATATATGTGCTCGTTTGGGGGGTATCTGCTCAGCAGAAATCATTAGCCATGTTGGTGCACGCCCGAGTGTCTCCCTGAAAAACCTTATTGAAGAGAAAATTAAATAAATGGAACTCCGTAACATCGCCATCATCGCCCATGTTGATCATGGGAAGACCACACTTGTAGACACTTTAATGCAACAGTCTGGTGCTTTTCGAGAAAACCAAAAAGTTGAAGAACGGGTTATGGACTCTGGCGATCTCGAACGTGAGCGTGGCATTACTATTTTAGCCAAATGCACTTCTGTGAAATGGAGGGGCGTGCAAATTAACATTGTTGATACCCCTGGCCACGCGGATTTTGGTGGGGAGGTTGAACGTATCCTGTCCATGGTTGACGGGGTTCTGTTGCTTGTTGATGCAGCAGAAGGACCTATGCCACAAACAAAATTTGTAACGGCCAAGGCACTGAAGTTAGGTCTCAGACCTGTGGTTGTTGTCAACAAGGTTGATCGCCCCGATGGGCGCCCTTACGAAGTCCAGGATGAGGTTTTTGATCTGTTCACTGCCTTGGAAGCTAATGATCAGCAGTTGGACTTTCCAACTATCTTTGCTTCTGCAAAAAATGGGTGGGCGGCTATGGAACCGGACGGCGTTCAAGAAAATATGCATAACATATTTGATCATATTTTGAGTCACGTTCCAGAGCCTGAAATTGATATGACGTCACCGTTTTCTATGTTGGCGACGACATTGGAGTCCGATCCTTTTTTGGGCCGAATATTGACTGGGCGTATTCAGTCAGGCACGATTAAGGCTAATGATTATATTCATGCCTTGGATCGTGATGGTAAAGAAGTCGACCTGGGCCGCGCCACTAAACTGCTAGCTTTTCGAGATGTTCGACGCGAGCCGATTAATGAGGCATCCTCCGGTGATCTTATTGCTATTGCTGGACTGACCAAGGCCACTGTTGCTGATACCATTTGTGCACAAGAGGTGACAAAGCCCTTAAAGGCAGATCCAGTTGATCCGCCGACTTTGGCAATGACATTTTCTATCAATTCATCTCCAATGGCAGGACAGGAAGGCTCGAAAGTGACGTCACGCATGATTCGTGATCGCTTAATGTCTGAAGCCGAGGGTAATGTTGCTATAAAGGTTACTGCCTCTGGCAATACTGACGCCTTTGAAGTGGCAGGACGGGGTGAATTGCAACTGGGAGTTTTGATCGAACAGATGCGACGTGAAGGCTTTGAGCTTTCTATTTCACGCCCGCGGGTGCTCTTTCAAGAAGATCCTGAAACTGGCAAAACCCTGGAGCCGTACGAAGATGTCCAGATTGATGTTGATGAAGAATTTTCTGGTATCGTCGTTGAGGCAATATCAGTTCGCAAAGGTAAGATGACAGAAATGCATCCCTCAGGCGGCGGTAAGGTTAGGTTGTGTTTCTTGGCGCCAGCCCGGGGTCTGATTGGTTATCACGGTGAATTCCTGACGGAAACCCGTGGTACTGGAGTTATGAGTAGGACTTATAACAGTTACGGTCCACATGTGGGTGTGATTACTGGTCGGCGTAACGGCGTATTAGTTTCAAACGCACCGGGTAAAACCGTCGCTTACGCCCTAGCAAATCTTGAGGGTCGTGGTTTCATGTTTATCTCCTCTGGTGTGCATGTATATGAGGGAATGATTATAGGTGAACATTCAAAGTCGGGGGATCTTGAGGTTAATCCCATGAAGGGTAAGCAGTTGACTAACGTGCGGGCATCCGGTACGGACGATGCTGTACGCCTAACAACACCGCGAAGCATGAATCTGGAAGAGGCGATTGCTTATATAGATGATGATGAACTGGTTGAAGTAACGCCACAAAATGTCCGTCTACGTAAAACTTATCTGGATCCTCACGAACGTAAACGGGTCGAGCGCGGTCGGGAGAAACGCGGTTAGGTGGAGAAGGTTTCCCCCCATGGACTGTCGTGGTGATAAAGGCAAACTATCAATTTTTAAATAAGTTGACAGATGCACCCCTTGCCCCAAGTCCCTGCTACACGTAAAAAGAGCTATGAGAGATACACCCAAATTTAAGACCTCAAAATCTAATGCTTTTTTTACTAGCAACCTATTTTGGCGGCTACTACCAGCCGGTATGCGTCGTCGCTGGTGGATGTTTAGGTTGTTTGATTTCGTTGCCAAATATACACCAATCTTTCGTAAACGCCGTGGAGTGCTGGTGGTTCGCATGGATGGTATAGGTGACATGGTTCTTTTCAGGACTTCCCTAGATCACTATGGAGAAGTCTTTGGGGTGAAAAAGTCGGAAATTACTGTCCTTGGCTGTGATAGCTGGGGCTCCATCACAAGTGAGGTCTTCGAGGGTTATAAGGTCCTGACTATTGATGAACACAGCTTTGCCCGTTGGCCGCTCTATAGGTTTTGGGTGTCTTTGAAGGTGCGAGCTGTTAATCCGGCTATTAGTGTTTGTGACTCCTACTTAAGGCGTGCCCTTATGGCAGATAGCTTGATGTGGATATCCGGGGCTCCGCGCATGGTGTCATCTTTGCCGTTCATCAGCGAAGG
>Ga0209630_10000350_pt1 | contig 53149 bp, 53 predicted proteins | sample COG_01_FD_184745 | JGI IMG/M metagenome (GOLD analysis project Ga0209630, IMG submission 184745) | Pelagic Microbial community sample from North Sea - COGITO 998_met_01 (SPAdes) (version 2) | ecosystem: Environmental > Aquatic > Marine > Neritic zone/Coastal water | place: Helgoland, sampling...
CATTTTTTACTACTCCTTAATATTTAAGGGTTATTGATTACCTCCTGAACGCGACCAATCAGAAGAATTTTTTACATCTAGGTTAATCCAGAAACATTGAGCTCAGGGATTCACCTTCTGCAATACGACGCATACTCTCAGCCAGCATTGCTGCCACGCTGAGTTGTCGAATACGATCACAGGTAGCAGCCTCTGAGCGAAGCGGGATTGTATCTGTTACTACCAATTCATCAAGTCTTGAATTCTCTATATTTTTAATTGCATTGCCGGAAAGCACGGGGTGGGTACAGTAAGCAACCACTTTTACCGCTCCAAAATCCTTTAGAGCCCCTGCTGCATTGCATAATGTGCCTGCTGTATCGACCAAATCGTCAATAATCACGCAGGTACGGCCATCGACGTCGCCGATGATGTTCATAATCTCTGATTCGTTCGGATTTGGACGTCGTTTATCAATTATCGCCAGATCCGTGTCATCCAGACGTTTCGCCAAGGCTCGGGCACGCACCACACCACCGACATCGGGAGAAACGACCATTAAATCAGGGTATTTATGCTTCCAGACATCACCCAACAAGACTGGCGAACCATAGACATTATCCAATGGGATATCAAAAAAGCCCTGAATCTGATCGGCGTGTAAATCGACGGTTAACACCCTGTCTATCCCTGCCACAGCGATCATATTGGCAACTACTTTGGCGGTTATCGGTACCCGTGATGAGCGTGAACGTCGATCCTGACGTGCATAACCCAGATATGGAATAACAGCGTTAACTCGGGCTGCTGATGCACGCCGGAAGGCATCGGCCATGACCAATAATTCCATCAAATTATCATTCGTCGGCGCACAGACCGGCTGCATGATATAGACATCTCGACCACGGACATTCTCATTGATCTCAACCATGACTTCACCATCGCTGAATTTGCCAACCGATATCTTGCCCAAGGGAATATTTAGATATTCCGCTGCCTTGAGCGCTAATTTTGGGTTTGCATTACCACTGAACAACATCATATTGGAGGTGGTCATGAACTTGCGTTCTCCAGGCTATTTAAAAAAATGGCTGGGGTACGAGGACTCGAACCTCGGAATGCATGGATCAAAACCATGTGCCTTAACCAACTTGGCCATACCCCAATTAATCGTTTCTAATATCTTTTTACGAATGAACTGTAATTAAGCTCTGGATCGTTCAGTCGCCAATCGTTCCAATAATGGAGATGTATTCATCCCCTTTACAACATAGCCTTGCCAATTATCAGGCAATTGTTCTTTCACGGCAGTCGCTGCCTCAAAGTCTGTGAATGGCGCAAATAAACAAGCGCCCGTCCCTGTTAACCTCGCAGGTGCAAACCCAGATAACCAATCTAGCGCATTTGCCACCTCTTTGTAGTGTTTTCGCACTACAGATTCACAATCATTTATGCCTCCTCTTTCGAGGAAGTCGCGTATTGTGATTGTCGATGTATTCCGTGTCAAATCATCTGCGCTAAATACTTTTGCTGTAGCAACACCACAACCCGGGTGGACGACAAGATAAACGCTTTCTTCTGGCTCAATTGGCGTCAGATCCTCGCCAACACCTTCGGCCCAGGCCGCATGAGAGTGAATGAATACGGGCACATCCGCCCCGAGCGAAAGGCCAATAGTGGCCAGTTCTCTGGTCGATAATCCACAGCGCCATAATTCATTCAAAGCAACCAGCGTCGTAGCTGCATCGGAACTTCCACCGCCTAAACCACCGCCAGTGGGGATTTTTTTATCTACCTTAATATCAACACCGAGTTTACAGCCTGTTTTTTCCTTCAAGGCATGAGCTGCTTTAACAACTAAATCATCCGTAGCGGCAACATCCTCCAGGGTTGAACTACGCTCAACCTTATCATAGCCCAAAATTGTAAAATCAATCTCATCAGCCAGCTCAATAAACTGAAATACGGTTTGTAACAGATGGTAACCATCTGGCCGTTGACCCGTTATATGTAAAAAAAGATTTAACTTTGCCGGTGCCGGCCATGACGAACTTAACATCTGACTATGTCTTCCACTCTTTAATGACTAACTTAAGTTGAATTTCATCACCTTTAATGGATAATTTTTCTGGTAGAGAAATACCATTCTGCTCGGTATAGCGCAGAACACTTACGTTGAAACCAGACTGCTTCATATTTGTGAGCCGTCCTTTTTCATCAAGTAAAAGTTCACTGTAGGTCATATAAGGTTCAGGAACCCCGCGTATCCAATACTTTAATCCATTGATATGTATCTTCCAGCCCAACGCCTCATAGAGTAATTGTTCTGCTGTGTTGGCTGTCGTTATTTTATTTTTAGGTCCATGCATAACGACTCCATCTCGAGTACCTTTTAAAATATATGTACCTTGACCTAGTGGCGCGATAACTCGCAATTCATAATCGGCATAGGATTGCTCCCACAGCAAAGTGGCGGTGCCACTGTCTTTCTCGTTTTTTACTCCCAAACGTCCATTGATATTCCAGGCAGTAATACCATTGATTGCAATTTGATGCTCAAGCCATAATTGCGGTTTTAAGTCTTTATCAATTTTTGGTGCAGTACTACACGCAGCTAGCAGAGAAACTGCTAGTAAAAGTGGTAATAATCGAATCACGGTTTAAATCGTTTTATGACGTCTAACAAGCGATCATCAGTCGGTGTATCTTTGAGTGCCGTGTCCCAAATATCTTTTGCTGCCTGCCTATCTCCCCTGACCCAGAGAACTTCACCAAGGTGTGCCGCTATTTCAGGATCGTTTCTCAATTCAAGCGCCTTTTGTAAATACACAACCGCTTCATCCAGACGTCCAAGGCGATATAAAACCCAACCCATGCTATCCAATATATAAAAGTCGCTTGGGCTTAGCTCATAAGCACGTTGTATATAACCATAGGCTTCTTCATAACGATCCGTACGATCCGCAAGAGTGTAACCCAAGGCATTTAATGCGGTGGCATTATTCGCATCTTCTTCAAGAATAGTTTTGAGATCGGCTTCCAATAAATCCATACGTCCCATTTTTTCAGCAAGCATTGCGCGAGAATAGAGTATGTCTGCATGACTCTTTTCTTCTATAGCCCCATTAAAAAAATCCATTGCTTCCTGATAACGCTTGGCATTGATAAGTATTTCACCTTCGGCCTGTATCAATATAAGCCGGCTAGAGCCTTTGGCTTTCTGAATGGCACGAATGTTACTCAATGCTTTATCAACGTCACCTTGCTTGGCAAGAATTAGGCTTAAACGAATCCTTGCATCAAGATAGTTTTCACCACCATGTACACCTTGATATAAATCACTCGCCTTATCTAACTGTTCTCTTTCTTCGGCGATACGCGCTAAATAATAATTAGCATCAAAAACCTGTTTTTTTAATTCCGTTAAACGTAGAAAGTATTTCTCAGCCTGATCAAGCCGATTGGTCTGTAAATAAAGTAAGCCAAGTGCGTAGAGCACATCGACATTGTTTGGTGCTTGAACAGAAAGAATTTCAAACTGACGGCGAGCATCATCAAACCGCTTTGCCTCTGTCAATAAACGCGCATAAGCCATCCGCATGTTAAAATCATCTTCCTTACCCTCAAGGGCAGACTCGATCCACTCCAATGCTTTATTTGACTCGCCTTTCTTTTGCAATAATGCGAGGTATGTCATTGCTGCTGCATTGTTATCTGGTTTCAATTCAAGCACACGCTCCAGTAAATCCTGAGAACGTTCCATGTCACCCATTCGCGCAGTCACATGGGCAAAAGCAAACATGGCCTCAGCATCATCCATGTGGTTTTCCATCAAGCGTTCCATCAATTCTAAAACCGCAGCTTGATCGTCCTCGCGACCAAGGAAATTAGCAATCATCCACAGTTTTTGGTCAAACTGACCTTGTGAGTTCTCCAGAATAATCTCAAGATGATATAAGGCCTTATCAATATTACCTTCACGCAAGGTCATTACCGTTAAAACCTGATGAGCATCAGGGTTCTTTGGATCAACCTCAACCCAAAGACTGGCCGCTTCATAAGCAGACTCATTATTACGTGCATAAACTGAGATTCGGGTTGCTCGTTCAATGACCACGGGATCTCGGGTAGATTTGGCTAAATCGAGGTAATTATCAACAGCAACATCTATTTTTCCACGTTGTCCGGCTATTTCAGCAAGCAGTATTTTAAAAAGAATATCTTCGGTGAGTTCAATCTTTGGGCGTTCTGGTAATACTCGTTCGGGTATTGGTTCAGGTTCTGGCTTAGTAGCAACTGCTTTTACTTCTGTTGCCGACTCTACGTTTTCCAAGCTGACCTCTTCTTGAGGCACTGTACTACAGGCAACCACTATGAAAACCAGTAGAAATACCGGTAATTTGAGTAAAGTCTTATATATTGAGTATCGAGACATATTTGCTATTTATAGTTCTATTTTGTTATATCATTTTGTCAGATCGGGGCTAAAAATAATACTACGCCTGGTTTATCGCTTATTGAAAAGATAAACATATTATAATTGATTCGGTACTGGGCTATTTGTTCAGTTGGGTCATATGATTTATATTTGATGTATTAGTCATTGAAATCAATATTTAGCCTTATTTTCCTTGTATTCGGCCACATCATGGCACAGAATTTTCATATAGATATCATTTAATTGCCAATACCATGACACTTATTGCCTACGGAATTAACCACTCGACAGCACCGATTGAAGTTCGGGAAAAGGTTAGCTTTGGTAATGATATCGTCAATGATGCCCTGAACGAGTTGAAGCACCAAAACGGGGTGCATGAAGCGGCTATTCTTTCCACCTGCAATCGTACTGAGATTTATTGCAGTGTAGACCAACAAAATAATCACAACCCGATAGAGTGGTTACACAATTTTCATGGAATGAAACAGGATCAACTGCAGCCTTTTTTATATAAGCATCCTGATCACAATGCTGTGCGCCATGTATTACGTGTCGCTAGTGGTCTTGATTCAATGATATTGGGTGAACCGCAGGTTTTAGGGCAACTAAAAGACGCCTATCATAAAGCTATTAGTGCTGGCAGCATTGGTCACCAGTTAAATCGACTGTTTCAACATTCATTTCACGTTGCCAAAGAAGTTCGAAGTAATACTGCTATTGGGAACCACCCTGTCTCTGTGGCTTACGCGGCCGTGCGTCTGGCACAGCAAATCTTCGGTGATTTGAAAGATCAAACAGCATTATTGATTGGTGCCGGCGAAACCATTGAACTCGCTGCAAAGCATCTACACGACAATGGCTTAAGCCGAATGATCATAGCTAATCGTACATTAGAGCGATCACAACGTCTGGCAAGTGAATACTCTGGCTACGCCATTCAGATTGGCGATATACCAACGCATCTGGCAGAAGCGGACATCGTCATCTCATCGACGGCTAGTCCATTACCGATCCTTGGTAAAGGTGCAGTTGAAAGCGCAATAAAAACCAGGAAGCATAAACCTATGTTCATGGTTGATATCGCCGTACCCCGCGATATAGAGGTTGAAGTAGGCGACATGGACGATATTTATTTATATAGCGTCGACGATCTAAAAGACATGGTCCAAGAAAATTTAAAAAATCGTCAAGATGCAGCCAAACAAGCAGAAAAAATTATTGATACACAGGCACAAGAATTTATGGACTGGCTGAGTTCGCTCGATGCCGTTTCAACAATCCGGGCATTGCGTGGACAAGCTGAACAAATTCAGGAAGATGTTATTCAAAAAGGATTATCTAAGTTGCGTAATGGTGCTGATCCAGAGACGATCTTGTTGGAAACAGCACGCAATCTTACCAATAAATTAATTCATGTCCCCAGTTCAAAATTGAGAAATGCAAGCGCCCAAAACAGAGATGATTTGCTTCAAGCTGCAGAAGAGCTATACAGTTTAAGAGAAAGCTCCGAATATAAAGACAAAAAACAGTAGCTGTCGCCGCTACTGAATAAGTTAATCGCCTAATCAGGCACGATCCCAAAATATTTTTATTAAAAAATCATGAAAGAATCATTACATTTAAAACTTGAAAAACTACTAGAACGCCAGGAAGAGCTGGACGGTTTACTATCTGATCCCGATGTTATTAATAACCAAAATAAATTTCGTGAATTATCACAAGAGTATGCTGAGGTGCGTCCTATTGTCAGTTGTTTTAACAATTACCGAAAGACAGTTGAAGAAATCGAAAACGCAAAAGAGATGTTAAAAGATAGTGACAAGGAGATGCAGGAACTTGCAACAGAAGAGCTTAAAGAAGCCGATGCAACATATCAACGACTTGAAGATGAACTTCAAGTATTACTACTACCAAAAGATCCTGCCGATAACAGTAATATATTTCTTGAAATACGCGCCGGTACCGGTGGTGAGGAAGCAGCATTGTTTGCTGGCGATTTAATGCGTATGTATTCACGTTATGCAGAATCAAGAGGTTGGAAGATAGAACATATCAGCGCAGCCGAGAGTGATCTTGAAGGCTATAAAGAAGTCATCATGCGTATAATTGGTGAAGGCGCTTATTCAAGATTGAAATTTGAATCTGGTGCACATCGTGTACAACGTGTACCTGAAACTGAATCACAAGGGCGCATTCATACTTCAGCATGTACGGTTGCTGTTTTACCTGAAGCGGATGAAGTTAGTGAAATAACCATTAACACTGCAGACCTGCGTATCGATACCTTTCGTGCATCTGGTGCTGGCGGACAACACGTCAATAAAACTGACTCAGCAATTCGTATTACACATATTCCTACCAATACGGTTATTGAATGTCAGGATGAACGTTCACAACATAAAAACAAAGCGCGCGCGATGTCCGTATTACAAGCCAAGCTACTCAGTAGCGAGCGTGATAAACAACAAAGTGAAGAAGCTGAAAACAGACGCAACTTAGTGGGCAGCGGCGATCGGTCCGAGCGTATTCGCACTTACAATTTCCCACAAGGCCGAGTTACTGACCATCGAATTAACTTAACACTATATCGCCTCGATGAATTCTTACAGGGCAATGTCGACATGATCATTGATCCCTTAATTAGTGAATATCAAGCCGATCTACTGGCGTCGATAAATGACTAACTGACGATTGATTAAGATGTTATGCAAATAGTTGATGCCGTAAAAAATGCTCAACAGAAACTTGTAAAATCTGACAGTGCGAGGCTAGATGCAGAGGTTTTGCTTTGTTCAGTTTTAAAATGTGAACGCACCCACCTTTACACATACCCTGAACAAAGCTTATCCAGTAAAGAGATACGATCATTCGATGAATTAGTTGCGTTACGCGCGCAGGGTCATCCAATTGCACATTTGATTCAGAAAAAAGAATTCTGGTCACTGGAGCTAAAGGTGACTACTGACACACTTATTCCACGCCCCGAAACTGAAATACTTGTTCAAGCAGCATTAAATTGCATCCCTAATGAAACTCCATGTTCTATTCTTGAATTAGGAACGGGTACGGGCGCGATTAGTATCGCAATTGCATCCGATCGACAATTGGCAAATATTACTGCGACTGACATAAAACACAGTGCACTCCAAGTTGCACAATTGAATGCCGAATCGCACCACTTAAATAATATTACTTTTGTAAAGGCAAATTGGTTTGATATAAAAAACATCGATACCTACGATTTAATCGTCAGTAATCCACCCTATATTAGTAATGATGATCCACATCTCGTGCAAGGTGATGTTCGTTTCGAACCAGAATCGGCTCTAGTATCAGGAAAAGAAGGACTAGATGATTTACACATAATTATTACTGGAGCAAAAAAACACCTTAATACGAATGGTTGGTTATTACTTGAGCATGGTTTCCAACAGGGTAAAGCGATAAGACAGTTACTTGAAGAGAATAATTTCAGTACAATTTCAACATTAAAAGACTATAGTAATTTAGATAGAGTCAGTATCGGGCAATGGTTATCATGAATAAATCAGATTCAGACGAAAAAGAACTTGAGACTGTAGCGATAAGAGGTCATTTTATATCTTCATTGAAATGTTATTGTGAAAAAAATCGACGCGACCACCATAAACAAACTGCTGGTTGGGGTTATTATATTCAAAGCCTATACTTGAGTTTACAACAATAAAAGTCCAGAACATGAACGACGAACAACTACTACGCTACAGCCGACAAATGATGTTGCCTGAAATCGATGCAGCAGGTCAGGAACGACTCAATGATTCGCGTGTATTGATCATCGGCCTTGGCGGCCTTGGTTCGCCTGTATCAATTTATTTAGCCAGCGCCGGTGTCGGTCAATTAGTACTGGTTGATTTTGATAAAGTTGACATCAGCAATCTGCAACGACAGATCGTTCATTCAACCCCGGACATTGGTCGATTAAAGATTAAATCTGCAAAAGAACACCTTCAAGCAATCAATCCGGAAATAAATATTGAGTGCATTGATCATGCTCTGGAAGGTGACGAACTATTAGACGAAGCTAATAAGGCAGATGTGATCGTCGATGCCTCTGATAATTTTCAAACACGTTTCGCATTGAATGAAGCCTCAGTAAAAACTAAAACACCACTCGTGTCTGGTGCCGCTATTCGATTCGAAGGTCAGGTTACCGTATTCAATCCTAAAGATGACACATCACCTTGCTATCGATGTTTATACGGAGAAGATGTTGCTACCTCGGAGACTTGCACCGCCAATGGGGTAATTGCACCCTTACTCGGTATCATTGGCAGTATTCAGGCAAACGAAACAATGAAGTTGATAATGGGTATCGGTGAAACCTTACAAGGTAAATTACTGTTGCTCGATTCACTTTATATGGATCTAAATCAAGCTATCTTGAAAAAGGATCCCGCTTGTCCTGTTTGTAATTGATTGAAAAAATTTCAATCAATAATCTCATTTGCCTGTTTTCTTAATTTAAATTTTTGAATCTTACCCGTAGATGTCTTTGGTAAAGGCCCGAACACAACCGTCTTTGGTGCTTTGAAATGCTCTATATTCTCTCGACAATAACCGAGAAGCTCTTCAACGCTTAATTCCTCACCTTCTTTTATTGTGACGAAGGCACAGGGTGTTTCTCCCCATTTCTTATCATCTCGAGCAACTACAGCGGCTTCCAGGACTTTCGGATGTCGATATAAAATACCTTCAACTTCAATACTTGAGATATTTTCTCCACCTGAAATAATAATATCCTTAGAACGATCTTTAATCTCAATATAACCGTCTTCATGCCATACCGCTAAATCACCACTATGGAACCATCCTCCCATTAAAGATTTTTCCGTCGTAGTGGGGTTTTTTAAATAACCCTTCATAACAATATTACCTCGAAACATGATCTCACCAATTGTTGTACCATCCTTTGGCACTGGTTCAACGGTATCTGGATCAGCTACCATCAAACCTTCTAACATTGGGTAGCGGACGCCCTGCCTGGATTTAAATTCAGATTGCTCGGATATATTTAGCTCATTCCACTCATCTTGCCAAACACAACCAGCCGCAGGGCCATAGGTTTCTGTTAGCCCATAAACATGCGTGACATTAAAACCTAGCTTCTGCATGGCTTCCAAAACAGCGGCAGGTGGAGCGGCACCCGCTGTCATCACATTAACTTTATGATCTATACCCTGTGTAAATTCAACATCGGCATTCGCCATCATGTTTAAAACAATCGGCGCACCACAAAGATGATCAACTTTTTCCTTTTTTATAAGATCATAAACTGTTTCTATCTGTACCTTACGTAGACAAACATTTGTACCTGCAATCGCTGCAATCGTCCAAGGGAAACACCAACCGTTGCAATGAAACATCGGTAAGGTCCAAAGATAAACCGGGTGTTGTGGCATTTGCCAAAACATACTATTCGATACTGCATTCAAATAAGCACCACGATGATGGTAGACCACACCTTTAGGATTGCCTGTGGTGCCTGAAGTGTAATTCAAGCTTATCGCACCCCATTCATCCTCGGGTAGTTCCCATGCAAACCCAGAAGAACCTTCTTTGAGCAGTTCCTCATATTCAAGCTCACCGATAAACATACCGCCTTCATAAAAAGGGTCATCGACATCAATAACAAGCGGTTTGTTTTCAAGCTTAGCTAAAGCTTCACTGATTACGTTGTAAAATTCTCGATCTGTTAAGAGAATTTTTGCCTCTGCATGTTCAAGCATAAAAGCAATTGAATCTGCATTTAAACGTATATTAAGTGCATTCAACACACCACCAGCCATAGCAACGCCAAAACTGGCTTCATACATCGCAGGCACATTAGGTAACATAACAGCAACCGTATCGCCTTTACTTATTCCCCTGTTCTTCAACGCTGAGGCTAGACGACGACAACGGCTATAGGTCTCTGACCACTGGTAGCGGAGATCACCATAAACGATAGAATCGTGATTTGGATAGATTGAAGCTGTCCTTTCCAGAAAGCTTAATGGTGAGAGAGGTGTATAGTTTGCGCGATTCTTATTAAGTCCCGCTTCGTAAATATGATCAGGGTTCATTTAAAAACGACCTGTTTATTTAATTTTTACTGATTCCATTTTGGTTTACGCTTTTCTATGAACGCGTCTATTCCTTCCCTGGCATCATGGCTATCTATATTACAAACTATAGTTTGATTAGCAGCACCATACGCAGAACTAAGATCCATATTTAATTGTTGATAAAACAGTTTTTTACCAAGTCCGATTGCCAATGCAGACTTGTTGGAAATAATCTCAGCAAGTTCTTTTGTCTTTGTGGTCAGCTCTTCAATAGGGACTACTTCATTGATCAATCCAAATTGCTGTGCCGTCTTTGCGTCGATAAATTCACCGGTTAGCAACATCTTCATAGCCTGCTTACGATGCATATTGCGACTGAGCGCCACTGCAGGTGTAGAACAAAACAGGCCCACATTAATTCCAGAAACAGCAAAACGCGCACCCTCTTCTGCTATTGCAAGATCACATGCTGCAACCAGTTGGCAACCTGCGGCAGTTGCTATGCCGTTAACTTCAGCGATAACAGGCTGAGGAAGCTGGCTAATCGATTGCATAAAGTTACTGCATTGAGTGAATAAGACTTTATGAAATTCAGGATCGTCAGTGGAACGCACCTCTTTTAAATCATGTCCCGCACAAAAGGCCTTACCGTTCGCAGCAATAATAACGACTCGAATTGAATTATCTTGTGCAATGTTATCGAGCGCATTTTGTAAAGCCGTCAACATATCACCCGACAAGGCATTGTATTGCTTCGGCCGATTCAATGTGAGCTTAGCAATACCGGCATCGATATCGATCAATAATATTTCATCATTGATAATCTCATTCGCATTGGCTGACATAATTTTCTCCAAGAGGATATAAAGCTAAAGGAAAATTAACTTTATCCATGTAACGTCCCGTTAGCAACCAAGTTTCAATCAAATAATGATAGAAACCATATCTACCGACAACGAACTTACGTTGCCAACAGTTCCTTTAGCACAGTATCGATTTGCGCCTGACAATCAGGGTCGGTTCCAAACAATGCTAGATGACCATCTATACTGCTGATGACTTTGAGCTCGCTGTTAGGTATGAGTTTTTGCTCAACTTCACAGTCTGTAGGTGGGAAAAACATATCATGACTGATCGGCATAACATATGTCTTCGCAGTTATAAGACCTAACGCCGCAGCCAAATCGCCATCAGTATGTCGGCTTACATCTCCACGCTGCCATTTCCAGGCCATACAAAGCAGATCATTCGGATCCATCGGTCCAAAATAACCGGTCATGAATTCATCAACAAACGCTCGCATTGATTCGAAACCCAGCGCTTGGTGACGATTCTGACGAAAAAACTCCGTACTCCAACCCATCACCGTCCACAACTTGGCATGCCTTCTCAACCCGGCAGCCACTTCCGTTGAATCTGCATAATTACCATTATTGAATTTTGGATCGGAGATGATGGCCTCAATAAGAGTCTCAGTGTAGACAAAATCATGTTCAGTATTTTTTGCCGTACCAGCGATCGGTGCTGCACGCTTTACCATATCAGGGTAACGCACAGCCCATTCATAAGTTTGTTGTGCACCCATTGAACCGCCAACTACAAGAGCCAGGCTGTCGATACCAAATTTTTCAGTAAGTAGTGTGTGTTGAGCACGTACGTCATCACCAATACGCACCTTGGGAAATGATGCTCCATCAGAATTGTGTGGCGAAGTCGAAAGACCACTACCAATTTGGTTAACTACTACAATGAAGTATTTATCTGGATCCAGTGCTCGACCGGAACCGATATAGACATCTTCTATTATCTTGCTGGTTCCTGAATACCAAGTTGGAACAAGGATGGCATTATCCTTTTCGGCATTAAGCGTGCCATGTGTGGCAACGGCGAGTTGGCAGTTTGAGATTGAACCACCCTCTTCCAACTCTAATGTGCCAATGTCCATCAATTTATATGGACCATGTCCTTCTTGGTTATAATAAGTATTCGCCGTCATGCCCTTCCTCCAGAATTTTTAAAGTAGCTTTCAGTTGCAATTTTTTCGAAAACACGCCGCACTGCCATTATCTTATTTTTTTATATAACAGAATCAAGTCTAATGACTCAAGCTTATCAACTATCTGACTAACATTCTTTACATTTAATTTAGTACGTATAAGACAGTGATATCGACCCAAAACTCTGTCCATTTGCTTGTCCTTTAAATTCCTTTGAACGAAATATTTGAGCATAAGAGATTTTAAAATTCTTTATGACCACACTGGAACCAATGACAAACTCTCCAACCAGGGATTTCTTATCAATACTATGACTATCTTCGAATGTATTCCCATCGAGAAATATATCACGTAATACCCAACGACCATTTACGGCAGCAAAAATATAGAAGCTCAATGCATTTTTCCCAAACTGATAACGTGGGTCAGTTGCATCAGTTGGTGCATTGGTATTGCCCGCAGGTCGTATCAAGGCTGAACCAAAGTCTGTTGGTATATTCCAGCCAAAACGAAACTCGGCACCTGTATTCAAATGTGTAAGCACATTACCCAGAGCAACACCGCCGTGCATGATCGTATCAAAGCCTAATAAACCGACCATGTCCGTGCGTCTTATCAACCGTTGTTTACGATCATAAATAAGTGCCAGACCGACTTCGTTTTCGAGTTGATTGTCCCAGCCATTGGCTTTATCGATCCCGCGTATAGAATGCACCAAGTCCTGCGCCTCTTCTGCCAAAGAAATATCACCAATGATGCCTAATTGAATCTCGAAAGTATCGAGTCGCCTTTGGTTTTTACTATGAAACGCAATGTCCCCATATAACCAGCCAGCATAGGGTCGTTCATTAACCACTAAGCCACTACTGACAATATCTTGAGGGGTAAACATTTTTTGTCCCAATGAAAATGACAGATGTCGTTGTCGGTCAGGATCGCTACTAAACGGTAATATATCGATAAAATTTCTGGCCTGTCGACCTAGAAAAGTGTCTTGCTTGAACCATTCTAAATCTTCAAACCATTTTAGTTCTGGCGAAATCCAATTGAGTTGTATGCCGTTAGTATAAAAACGATCGGTATCTGCAAATAGGTCGTTTTCATAACCAAAGCTAAAAGTCCAGGATTCGTGTGGTGGTTTATCGGCCGGAGAATTATCTGCGATAGCCGAGCTTGAAAAAAACAATACAATTAATACTAAAAAATCGTTTCTAAAACACATTATTTTATAATAACCAAGGCCCAAACTATGGCGGCATTAATTAAAGAAAGTAATACCGCAGCTGAACCAATATCTTTTGCTCGGCCAGATAATTCATGATATTCCGTACTAACCCGATCGACAATCGCTTCTATGCCTGAGTTTATTAATTCAATGACTAATATTAATAGAACAACACTGACAAGAAGTGCGCGTTCAAGTCCATTTTCACCAAGGTATAAAGCTAGAGGAATTAATACGATGCTTAGATAAACTTCCTGTCTGAAGGCCTGTTCGTTAGCAAAAGTGGCCTTCAAGCCTTTCCAGGAAAATTGCGTTGCTTTTACTAACCTCGTCAAACCGCTTGTTCCTTGCGAGGCCATAACCTTGGTTACTTCCCTGTCTTATTAGTGATAATTTTTATTTATAACGTTGCGAGTGCCGCATCATAATTTGGTTCTTGCGCAATCTCTGGCACTAGCTCTGAATGGATAACCTTTTCATTCTCATCTATCACCACAATTGCCCGGGCAGTGATCCCGGCCAAAGGTCCATCTTCAATCAACACACCATAATCCTTGGCGAACTTTCGCGAACGCATCATCGATAGTGCAATAACATTGTCCACCCCTTCAGCCTTACAAAAACGTGACATGGCAAAAGGCAAGTCAGAAGCAATCATTAGAAAAACAACATCTGATTTTTCTTTTGCTGCGTCGTTAAACTTCTTTGTTGATGTGGCACAAACTGGCGTGTCTAAACTAGGCACGATGCTAAGTAATTTTTTCTTGCCCTTATATGTCGCAAGTGAAACATCGCCAAGTTCAGCCGTGACTAAAGAAAAGTCAGGCGCATCATCTCCAGTTTTTGGGAGTTCACCATTGGTATGAGTTTCATTACCTTGTAATGTTATTATCGCCATCTTATAAAACCTCTTCCGCTAACTCCGCATAAGCATCCGCATCGACTAGTTCTTCCAGTTCAGATTCGTCATTTGTTTTGATTATAAATATCCAGCCATCACTATACGGCTCCGAATTAATTAATTCCGGTGCATCTTCCAATGCCGGATTAACCTCCAGAATAATACCGCTTAATGGACAATAGATATCGGATGTTGATTTAACCGATTCTACTACAGCACATTCGTCGGTCTGCCCATATTCACGATCTATTTCTGGCATCTCAACAAAAACAATGTCACCTAGTTCATCTTGGGCAAAGTCTGTTATACCAACCCGATAGGTATTTTCACCCATATCTTCTACCCATGTATGTGTAATCGTATATTTTAAATCAGCAGGAACACTATGCATCAGTTTTGACCACTCGTTTTTATTATGATTAATATTAAATTGAACTGCTATATCTTACTAGTTTAAGACAGGAAAGGACTAACCGCTACCCTAAGTACACTTCTATTTCTCAGGAAAAATAACCAGATGATCTATTTCCAAGCGTATACCGATAGGTTCATTCATTGGATGATCATGATGACTTGGTACGAGACTCAAGACACGCAATCCACTTTCTAGTTCAAGCGTGTATAGAAATTCAGCACCCCTGAATGCCTTGTCGATGACTCGCGCTGTCATAGTGCTGTCATCATCATGCAAAACATCATCAGGCCTGATCAGAACACGTACTTTCTTACCTATACCGGTCTCATGAGCAACAGTGCTTTGAATAATACCAATTTCTGTTTTAACTTCTTTATCATTGATAACCTCACCTGTGATAAAGACACCTTCCCCAATAAAGTCTGCCACCATTGCCGTCTCCGGCTCATGGTAGAGATCAAATGCAGTATCCCATTGCAATAATTGACCGTCATTCATGACACCAACGACGTCTGCCATAGCAAATGCTTCAAGCTGATTATGGCTAACCATTATTGTTGTAATGCCATCGTGTTTTAATATCTGCCGTAACTCGCGTGCTATTTGTTCGCGTAATTCTATATCGAGGCTAGCGAATGGCTCATCTAATAACAACACCCCTGGGCGAGGCGCCATTGCACGCGCCAAGGCAACACGTTGCTGTTGTCCTCCGGATAAACTATGCGGATATTTATTTATGTGCTTCTCTAAAGAAAGTAACGTCACTAATTCTTCCAATCTTTGCGATACCATCTTTATGTTCAGATTCTTCAAGCCAAAAACAATATTGTCTCTAACAGTCATATGTGGAAATAAAGCATAGTCCTGAAACACCATGCCGATGTGCCGTTGTTCTACCGGGAGATGGTGCGTCGGATTACTGACCCTGACACCTTTGATCCATACTTGACCTTTATATTGTCTTTCAAAACCTGCAATGCAACGTAACAAGGTCGTCTTGCCACAACCACTAGGCCCAAGCAGACAGGCGATCCCGGCCTCATTAACACCAAAGGAGATATCTTCCAATATGGATCGTCCTTCTATTGATAATGAAACATCTTTTATTTCGATTGCGTTATTCATGGCCAGGGCGTGATCGTGAAATTGAATTGCTAATAATAATAACCGGGATAATGCCTGCAATCACTATCGCTAACGCCGGCACCGCAGCTTCGGCCAATAGTTCTTCATTGGCAAGTTCATAGGTGCGAACCGCAAGCGTATTAAAATTAAAAGGCCTTAATATAAGTGTCGCGGGCAATTCTTTAAGCACATCAACAAAAACTAACAATAACGCGGTTAATAAACTGCCACGCATCATTGGTATATGAATGCGTTTTACAATAGTTCCAGCACGCATACCGGTTGTCTTTGCGACTTCATCCATGACCGGCTTTATTTTAACCAAAGCTGCCTCAACAGTATTAATAGACACCGCTAAAAAACGAACTAAATAGGCGAAGACAAGTGTAAATACCGTGCCACTGATCAATAAACCACTGCTGATGTTTAAGCTTTCCATTAACAAGGCATCTAATGAATTATCGAACCAGGCGAACGGGATTAAAACTCCCACGGCTATAACAGTACCGGGGATCGCATAACCCATACTGACAAACCGTACCATTATTCGATTCAGTAATGACTGATTGTTTCTATTTGAATACGCCATGAACAACGCAATAGCCAAGGCTAATACAGAGGTAACAAAAGCCAATAACAAACTATGAAATAATAATAGATAAAAATCCTTGCCAAGCACCTCTGCGTAGGTATCCATGGCCCAGTTGATTAAAAGAGAAACTGGAACAATAAAACCAAACACTAACGGCATCACACAAATAACTGAAGCTATAAAGCCCTGCCCTTTTGTTAAGCGTTGCTGCATCAAGGAACTATAAGTACTGCCGGTGTGGTGATATCGTGCTTGTTTTCGAGATCGCTTTTCAAGATACAAAAAAACGGCAACAAATACTAACAACAATGCGGATAGTTGTGCAGCAGCGAGACTATTACCCAAGCCAAACCACGTCCTGAAAATACCGGTCGTAAATGCAGATACACCAAAGTATTGAACCGTACCGTAATCCGCCAAGGTCTCCATAACAACCAAAGAGAGACCGACCATTATGGCGGGTCGTGCTAATGGCAAGGCAACACGCCTGAAGGCATCGAAAGCATTGCATCCTAATGTGCGAGACACCTCTAATACACAAACCGATTGCTCAATAAATGCGGCGCGCGCCAATAAATAAATATACGGATACAGAACCAGAGATAACATCGCTATAGCACCACCTAAGGAACGAACTTCCGGGAACCAATAATCACGATACTGCCAACCGGTAAACTCTCGAAGCATCGTTTGCAATGGGCCAGCCACATCCAAAGCACCAGTATAACTATAGGCAATAATATAGGCTGGCATAGACATAGGTAATAACAGTGCCCATTCAAGCTGGCGACTCAAAGGAAACCGATACATAGTCACCATCCATGCAGGTAAAACGCCGAGCAATAAACTAAAGAACCCAACACCGACCAACAGTGCTAATGAGTTTCCAATATAGTCAGTTAGTACGGTCGCTCTTAGATGCTCCCATACTTCATACTCTGGAAAAAATAGAGAACCAAATACAACAGCAAGTGGAATGCTAAACAGTAATGAAAGAAAAACTAAAACAGAGTTCCATTTAGTTACTTTGAGTAAACTTGTTTTAAAGGCTGAGACATTGGGTAATGCTTGAGCAGCACGAGTTGCAAGCATCTGAGTCTCTGCTTACTTCCAGCCGACTCGGTCCATTAACAGTACCGCATCGGTGTTATGTTTACCTAATAAACTAAGGTTAAGATCGTCTGCTTTAAATTTACCCCAGCTTTTTAAAACCGAGCCACTTTCAATTTCAGGGTTTATTGAATATTCATGATTGGTATCGGCATACCATTGTTGCGCATAATCGCTAACAAGAAACTCTAGCAATTGTATGGCTTCTTTTTTATGTTTTGCTGGTTTTAATACGCCCGCGCCACTAACATTCATATGTGCACCGCGACCATCCTGATTAGGCCAGAATAATTTAATTTTATTTGCCGCTACGACTTCGCTCTTTTGACTGGATTCAAGCATGCCAGCAAGGTAATAATTATTTACTAAGGCAACGTCACATACTCCGGCAGCGACGGCTTTAATTTGATCACGATCACCACCTTTTGGTGGTCTTGCAAAATTGCCCACCAAACCTGTCGCCCAGCGTTCTGCTTTTTCAAGACCGTAATTAGCTATCATCGCTGCGACTAAAGATTGGTTATAAACATTTGATGATGAGCGCACACAGATACGATTTGCCCATTTTTTATCTGCGAGGTCTATATAACTATCCAGATCACCTTCATTAACGCGATCTGGCGCATAAATAATTACTCGTGAACGCAATGACAGCCCAAACCACTGCTTATCATCATCGCGATAGTTTTCAGGGATTATTTTATTCAATAATTCAGAATCAATTTGTTGAAACAAGCCTTTCTCTTTTGCTCTTATCAAGCGCGCAACATCAACGGTTAACAAAAGATCAGCTGGTGTGTTTCTGCCTTCAACTTCCAGACGTTTGAGTAAAGTATCAGCCTTCCCGGTAACAATATTTACCGCAATCCCTGTTTCTTTATTGAATTGATCCAGTAACGGTTTTATTAATGCCTCTTTACGTGCGGAATAGATATTGACTTCAGCAGCAAATGATAATTGCTGTACAAATAAGAGACCGATAAATAATAATTTATTCATGATGCGTCAGGTTTGTTAATAATTACAATATTATAAATGATTATGAATTACATGTATTTGTAAACTTATAACCTATTAAAATATATATTGTGCAACGTTTTTAGCATGAGAGTATTAAGCAGACTTTTCATATTTTAAATCTGACTTAGTAATTATTTTTGCTTATTCATGCAGGCTAAAAAGCGCTAGTAAATAATTGACTACATTTCTACCTGAAAACCAATATACCAAGTTCGTGGTGCCCCAGGTCGTGGTCCATGCGGTTGTCGAGAAACAATGTATTCTTCTTCAAATAAATTCTGTATGCCGGCAAATATTTGCACATCACTTTTGACGTCATAATAGGCGGCAATATCAACAATCTGATAAGAATCAGTCTGTCCAAAACGTGCATCTGCAGCACCTAGACCGTTTACTTCACCACTAACGTTACTTGCACTGGTAAAGGTTTCATCTACAAAGCTAGCTCTGACAGAAGCACCCCAGCGAGAAAACTTAACGGAACTACCAACAGTCAGCTGATACTCCGGAATATAGGGCACTTCATTGCCTGCGCTACCAAAACTAAAAATGGACTCGGCATCGGTTGAGCTAGAGTTATTTTGCTGTTCGGCATCGGTATAGGTAAACGCGACGAAATATGGGTTACTAAAAGACCAATCTCTCGCCAAACCTAAATCAAACTGGCCGGATAATTCGAGGCCTAAGGACTCAACTTCACCAAAATTTTCGTCATTGCCAGTACCAGTACCACCGATATTATTAACCACAATTAAATCTTCAAATTCGGTCAAGAAACCAACGGCTTCAGCAGTAAGTACTTGGTTACTACTGGCATATCGAAGTCCAATTTCATAGCTAGTACTGGTCTCTTCCTCGAGGTTATTGTTGATTGCACCGCCCGGTGAAGGTGGTGAAAAACCAAAGTGAACGCCACCGAAGGCTTGAAATTCACTAGTAATATTATAGCCGATACCTATACCTCCACCCAATAAGTCCAAGTCATCATCTTTAGTTGTACCCGCATTATAATCAACGCGTTCTAGATCGAGATATTCATAGCGAATACCCGGCGTAAACCACCAATCACCGAGTTCAACTCGGTCTTCCATATAGAACGCCAATGCGGTTACTTCATCTTCTCTATCTGCCTGCGAACCGAGCGCACCAAATGTCACGCTGGTAATAGCACCCGTTGCGTCCTGATTGTAAACATCATTTTGTTGGAAGCGATCTTCTTGATCTCTATGGTAACGCACACCCAAAGTCAGCTCGTGCTTTAACACAGCAGTATCAAAACGAAGATTCGCTTCACTTTGTATTCCGGTTGAATAATATTCGCGATTATTAGCTCGTACACGTAAACCACAAGCTAGATTCCCTTGCAAACATTGCAGTCCAGTACCGTTTTGATTGCCCGCTAAGGCCGTAGACAAACTATCATTAGCTGCTAAGCCGCCTGCAGCAGCACGAATATCATTTAATTTGTACCAATTACGCGCAAACTTGTTGTAGTAAGCCGTTGTAACCAAGTCAAAATTATCTGTCGGTGAAATAAAATAACGTAGGTAGCTACGATGTTGCTCGCGGTCGATTTTGTCGAAACGAGATGCTGAATAGCGCCTGTAAGGATCGACCCGAAAATCTGCAGTACTCAAGCCTAGGTATGTTTCGTCTGCCTCAGAATCTGTAAAGCCATATTTAACTTCTAAACGTTGATATATATTTGTTGCAGGCTCCCATGCAAGCTTGATCATTGGTTCAATATTTTGAAAACCAGTATCGTCCCTGTCGATAAAACCGGGAGCAGCATCAATGGTTTTAAAACCATCAACGCCTCTGAAGTAACCTTCGACTAGAAAGCCAAATCGACCTGCTGCAGTCTCCACAGTATTACCATGAAACGCATGTGTACGGTATTCGTTGTCTTCACCATACTGCGCACGTAAGAAAGTACGTTGTTCAGATGGTATTGGTGTGGATAGGTAATTGATAGCGCCACCCGTTGTATGTGGCCCGTATTTGATTTGACTACTTCCTTTTAAAATTTCGAGGCCACTCATACGGCCAGTCGTTGGAGAATAATAGGCTGAAGGTGCTGCATACGGTGCGGGAGCAGCGAGCACGCCATCTTCCATGAGCGTTACTTTTGCACTGCGTGATGTATCAACTCCTCGCAAACTAATATTGGGGAATAAACCATAACCACCTTCTTCACGGATGTAGACACCAGGTACTTGACGAAGAGTACGGTTGATATCGTCGTATGAAAACTCTCTAATTGATTCATAATCGATGTAATGTGCTGAACCGGGAATAGTATATACAGCGGATGGATCACCGATAATGCTTACTTGGGATAATATTTCGGTTTCTTCCGCCATTACAAACGATTGAAAAGAAAAAAATAAAATACTGATCACCAAGCCATTACGAGATGGTGTCTTAAAAAAGTTCATAACATATTCCCCAAAAAAGATTAATGCGTGTAATTGCTCAGTTTAGTAACAAACCTGAATAACGATAATGAGAATCATTAACATTTAAAGACCGTAACCGTTTCAAAAAATTAAACAGCAAAGGGATTAAATGTGCTCTAAATACTGAAAGGATTAGTAGATTGCATTTGCGATTCCATTGCGCGATCCAAACACGCAGAGGCATCACAGGCACACGAACCGCACTTATTACCAACACCAAGCTTACTTTCAAGCTGATGCAAACAGTTTGCACCCTCTCTTACAGCTTTTTTGATGTCGGTCTCGGTTACCGCGTTGCAAACACAAACATACATAATTAAAGATATTTATAATTCTTAGTTAAACAGTAATAGTAATTCTAGTAGGAATGAGAACTATTATCAAATAGAAATTAATAAAAAACCCTGGTTTTTTAATCTTCAGGGTTTTCAATTAGTTACATTTTTGATTGTAGATAATTTTCCAAGCCAACTTTAGAAATCAACTCTAATTGTGTCTCCAACCAATCAACATGCTCTTCTTCACTTTCTAATATCGACTCAAAGAGTTCTCTGGAAATGTAATCTTTTGTCGATTCACAATAATTAATAGCTTCTTTTAAATCAGGCAGTGCATCCATCTCTAATGCAAGGTCGGCTTCAATCATCTCTTTCGGTGATTCCCCTATACGCAGTTTGCCCAAGTTTTGCATGCTCGGTAATCCTTCTAAAAAAAGTATGCGTTCAATCAGTTGATCCGCATGCTTCATCTCATCCAGAGACTCTTTGTACTCATATTCATCGAGTTCAGTTAAACCAAAGTTTTTATACATGCGAGCATGCAGAAAATATTGATTAATCGCTGTTAATTCATTTTGTAAAACTTGATTAAGATGCTTAATTACTTGTTTATCGCCTTGCATGCATGTGTTTCCTTTAATGGTGTTTTTTTAGGATTATAGACTCAATGATACAATAGAAAAACCTGCTTATATCTATTTAAATCATTGATCTAAATTGATAATTAATACTATTTACATTACTTTATATGTCAACCTCATTACTTAATGTAATGACTTACTGTTTAAGACAAACAATCGAAGGAGGAGTGAAATGGACGTTTCCAGTATTATCTTTTTGGGTATCCTCGCCGCATTGGTTATGTATCTTGTCACTATATACAACAATTTAGTTTCTTTGAAACATGGCGTCTCCAAAGCCTGGTCAAATATCGATGTGTTATTAAAGCAACGTCATGACGAACTACCCAAGCTCGTCGAAACTTGCAAACAATACATGGGGTTTGAACAAGAGACGCTGGAAAAAGTTATGCAGGCACGCTCTGCGGTGTCATCCGCTAGAGAACGTGGCGACGTTGCAGCATTAGGCCCTGCTGAAGGCCAACTTAGAATGGGTTTGGGCAGTTTGTTTGCCGTGGCAGAAGCCTACCCTGATCTGAAGGCCAATGAAACTTTCAAACATCTACAACAACGAATATCAGGATTGGAAGACACGATTGCCGACCGACGTGAATTTTATAATGAATCAGTCAACGCTAATAATGTACGCATAGAACAATTCCCAGATGTCATCATCGCTAGGATGATGGTCTTTCCTGCGCGTGACTTACTCATCTTTAGTGAAGAAGAAATAAAAGACGTCGACGTAAAAGCGCTATTTAGTTAGTAGCTGTATATGAGTGACCTGTTTATCGCTCTTAAGCATTGGGCTAAATCTGGACCTGCCGATGATTTCTGGCTATGGGCAATTGGCCTGTTAATCGCGGCAATTGTTGGTTTTTTGATTTCCTTTATTACGCTACATCGTAAGCGCATCATCGAAGACACACCTACGTCAAAAATACGCTCCGCGGCACAAGGATATGTTGAATTAATCGGATATGGCCAGTTGATGGAAGGTCAACCCATTGTTGCGCCACTAACGGGAACAATTTGTACCTGGTATAAATATAGTGTTGATGAACACAGACAGTCCGGAAAAAATAGCAAATGGGTCACCATTAAGAGTGGCACCAGCGAAGAACTGTTCTTGATCAAAGATGATACGGGACAATGTATCATCGATCCTGAGGGCGCTCATGTAACATCTACAAACAAAGATATATGGCATGGCGCTGAAGCTAATCCATTGGGCAGTCCAGTAACAGCTAATAAAAAACAGTCTTTCTTCTCAGGACTTGGTCGTCATCGACGTTATCGATATACCGAGGAACGTTTACATACTGATGAGAGCCTCTATGCCATAGGTCTTTATAAAACTGTCGGTGGTGCTGGCACCAAGTTCGACATAAACGAAGATGTTCGTGAATTAATACGTGAATGGAAAACAGACTCAGAGGCATTAATAAAAAGATTTGATGCGGATAAAAATGGTGAGATTGATATACAAGAATGGCAAAAAGTCAGACAAGCAGCCTATGACCACATCGTTGAAAAACATGGAGAACAAAAAACTTTGCCGCCAGTGAATATCATGAATAAAACAAATGATAGTCGTCGACCATTTATCCTGTCAGCTATAGAAGAAAATGATCTCATTCATCGGCTGCATATTTATTCTGTTTTATCACTCAGCCTGTTTATACTATGCGGTAGTCTCTCAACCTGGCTAATAAGCATTCGACTGGCAGCTTAGCATTCGATCACTAACACCTTGAAATAATAACTATTAAACCAATATCAACGCATATGAAAAACCCACTTATACAGACAGAAGGCCTTCCTGCCTTCGAAAATATCAACGCATCGTATATTGAACCTGCTATCGATCAATTACTGTCGGAAAACAGAAGTACTATTCAATCACTATTAGATAACCACACAAATTATAGTTGGGATAACCTCCTGCAAAAACTGGAAGACATGGATGACCGTTTAAATCGCGCCTGGTCACCCGCCAGCCATCTGCACTCGGTTGCTGATAATGATCAACTCCGAGAAGCTTATAATGCCTGTATAGCCAAGCTCTCTGACTACTCTACCGAGATGGGTCAAAATGAAGCGCTGTTTCATGCATATGAGCAAATTGCACAGGCCGACTCATTTAACGCTTTAACGACTGCGCAACAGAAAATTATCACTAATGCTTTGCGCGACTTTCAGCTCTCTGGTATTGCTCTGGATAACAAATCAAAAGAGCGCTACAAAGTAATCCAGCAACAATTATCAAAGCTGCAAACTAAGTTTGAAGAAAACTTACTCGATGCAACACAAGCCTGGAAAAAACTAATTACTGATAAAGATGAACTCACGGGTTTACCTGAGTCATGTCTCGCTCTAGCTGCACAAACTGCAAAAAATGAAGATCAAGAAGGGTGGTTATTTACGCTTGAGTTCCCATCTTATATGCCGGTAATGCAATATGCTGATAATGCCGCTTTAAGACGAGAAATATACGAAGCTTATGCGACTCGCGCTTCTGATAAAGGCCCACTGGCCGGTCAATTTGATAATAGCGAAATCATGCGCGAAATCCTTAAGTATCGAACAGAAAAAGCCAAGCTACTTGGATTTGAAAGTTACGCACATTATTCACTCGCAACAAAGATGGCAGAAAACCCTGACGAAGTCTTAGGGTTTTTAAATGATCTTGCGGAACGAACAAAGTCCTATGCAGAACAAGAGTTTGCAGAGTTAACACAATTTGCCAACGAAACAGCAAACGTGCCTCAACTTGAAGCTTGGGATATCGCTTATTATTCAGAAAAACTGAGACAGAAAAAATTCGATATCTCACAAGAAATGTTACGCCCATATTTCCCTGTACATCAGACTTTAGAAGGTCTATTTGCAATTACTGCAAAGCTCTATGACGTCACCATCAAACAACGCCATGGAGTTCAAGTCTGGCATGAGGACGTCATGTTTTTTGATATTCTTGACCCCAAAGGCGAAATAAGTGGCAGTTTTTATCTGGATCTCTATGCCCGTCAACATAAACGAGGTGGGGCATGGATGGATGAATGCATCGTCAGAAAAAAATCAAACGCGGGCATCCAAAACCCGGTGGCCTACTTAACTTGTAATTTCACACCTCCCGTCGGTGAAAAGCCCGCTTTACTAACGCATGATGAAGTAACCACGTTATTTCATGAATTTGGTCATGGCCTACATCACATGATGACACGAGTTGAATATAGTGCCGTATCTGGGATCAACGGAGTGCCTTGGGATGCGGTCGAATTACCAAGTCAATTCATGGAGAACTGGTGCTGGGAAAAAGAGGCTCTCGACCTTTTTGCCAGACATGTTGATACCGGTGAACTACTTAATGACGAATTATTCGAAAAAATGACCCGGGCAAGAACATTCCAGGCCGGCATGCAAATGGTTAGACAGCTGGAATTTTCTTTGTTTGACTATCGTCTGCACATGGAATTCGCAACAAATCAATCACTTCAGATACAAGATTTGCTTAATGAGGTTCGCGAAAAGGTCGCTGTCGTTCGAGCACCAGACTTCAATCGTTTCCAGCATAGTTTTGCCCATATCTTTGCCGGCGGTTATGCAGCCGGTTACTATAGTTATAAATGGGCCGAAGTTTTATCGGCTGATGCCTTTTCCAAATTCGAGGAAAGGGGTATCTTTGACAAAACAACTGGTAAAGAATTTCTTCAATCGATTCTTGAACAGGGTGGCAGTCGTGAGCCAATGGATTTATTTGTTGAATTTCGTGGACGAAAACCGAGTATTGAACCTTTATTAAGACATTCGGGAATTACAGCTTAAGGATAAATAATGCATAACTTCAGAGTTAAATACGCACTACTCGGCATACTTTGCCTACTCACAACTATTGTGCATGCCGAGACAGTCTATGTGATAGATGAACTAAATATTGGTTTACATGAAGATCGCACCATCGATAGCCCTATTATTAAACTTGTGCCTAGTGGCACATCATTATCTGTCATCGAACGTGAGAATGATTTGATTCATGTTCAAGAAGCCGGGGGAACCAAGGGTTGGATAAATAGCAAGTATGTCGTTGTGGAAAAACCCGGTAAATCGCGCATCACAGAACTGGAAAAAAGCAACGAAGCTTTGAAACAAGAGATAGCACAACTAAAAACGAAAACAACACCTAGCAATGGGTCAGAAGCTCAAAAAGAGCTTGAACAACAATTAAACTCGGAACGTTTGAAAGCAGGTGACTTGGAAGCACAACTCGCCGCTCTTAAAACAAATGTTGCAGATATAGATAACTCAGGGAAATTACTCGCTGATATTGAAACGTTAAAACAGGAAAACCGACACCTAATCTCACAACTCGAATCATCTGGAATTGAAGTAGAAGCAAATTCCGCATCCTTGAGTGAAAGTTATACTACTATAGGCGGCATGAAACAGATAATAGTGACACTGCTTATCGTCTTTGCGATCGGTATAGCGGGAGGTATTTTTATACTGGACTTTTATAATCGACGCAGACATGGCGGTTTTCGCGTTTAATTCGTTTTTTTCTAAACTAATTTTAATAACCTTTAACTCCCACTATAAATCGTGTTCAAGATAGCCACCTGGAATGTCAATTCCCTTAAAGTCAGACTGCCGCATGTTTTGCAGTGGCTAGAATCGGAAAACCCTGATGTTCTCGCTATACAAGAAACGAAAACTACCGATGAAAACTTTCCGGAAGAAGCAATAAAGGAAGCGGGTTATCACGTCAGTTTTGTTGGCCAGAAAACCTATAACGGCGTTACGACCATATGTAAATCGCCTATTGAAATCATAGCAACAGCTATACCTGACTATGATGATGTACAAAAACGAGTCTTGGCTATTAAAACCCAAGGCATTACCGTTTTAAACCTATATGTTCCTAATGGATCAGAAGTGGATTCAGACAAATACCGCTATAAGCTTGAATGGTTTTCAAAGCTGCATCCTTTTATTAAACAACTTCAGTCAAAAAATGAGTCTGTCATCATCTTAGGCGATTTTAATATTGCACCTGAAGATCGAGATGTACATGCACCAGAAGAATGGGAAGGGTGCAATCTGGTAAGCCAGCCTGAACGAGATGAGTTAAAGAGAATATTAGCTAGTGGTTTCAGCGATTGTTTTCGTTCATTTGCTCAAGCAGAAAAAAGTTTTTCCTGGTGGGATTATCGCGCAGCCGGATTCAGACGCGATCGCGGCCTAAGGATTGACCTTATCCTTGCCTCAGAGAACTTAGCAAAAAGTTGTCGCGCGTCTTATATCGATAAAGAGCCCCGCAAGCTAGAGCGGCCCTCAGATCACACGCCTGTGGTTGCAGAATTTGAGCTTTAGCGTTATAAAAGACTCTAGATTATCGGCTAGTTCTAAATACAACTGCTTAATAATACAGTAAATTTATGCAATACATGAATAGCGGCGCAGAGTTTGATTTCGATGAGTGGGCAAAGCTCGCTAAGGAAAATCCTGACGCTTTTGAAAATAAGCGTCAGCAAATGATACAAGACGTCATTGATACGTCTTCGCCAAAGATCAGACGTCGCATGCAAGGTCTTCAATGGCAAATCGACCAGATTCGCGCTACTTCAACAAATCCAATGGCCTCTTGCTTAAAGATATCTCAAATGATGTGGGACAAGACAATCGGAGAAGATGGCTTAGTCGACCATTTACAACAATTAACCGATGCAAGCTACAATCGAGACACGTCGAACCAGATCAAGCAATCGGCTACGATAATTGACTTAAAAGACAGGTTAAATAAGTAAAAAGGTTAAAATCCAGTATCACACAGGATTGCGGAATGCTCGGCTTTCGCATAAACTCCCCGCCCCAGATTGAAGATTAGACGAATTGAGTAAAAAAACATGAAAACAGACATACACCCAACATATGATGAAGTTGACGTTAAATGCAGTTGTGGCAACGCATTCAAGACTCGTTCAACGCACACCGGGGAGCTCCATCTTGACGTTTGCTCTGAATGCCATCCATTTTATACCGGTAAACAGAAAATGCTGGATACAGCAGGTCGAGTTGATAAATTCCGCAAAAAATATGGTATGTAATATTGTTTTAGAGAAGTATTACCAAATATCTAAAAACGCCCTTCTAGGGCGTTTTTTTATTCCTGCATTTTTAATCCTATTTAGCCCGACATGTCTCTCAAAAGAGAACCCAAATCAAGGTTGTGTAAGTACCCACTTTGACGAAAAAGCAATAATTGAGTATGTCATTGATGGCGATACTGTTGTTTTAAAAGATAAACGACACATCCGATTAATTGGTATAAATACACCCGAGTTGAGCCACAATAATAGTCCCTCTGAAGCGGGCGCAGTCAGCGCACATAATGCGCTTAAAAAAATGCTTGGCGATACACTGTTCATTCATCTTCTTTATGGGAAAGAACGCCTTGATAGGCACGGCAGGACTCTGGCGCATATATATGCTGATGGCATAAACTTACAAAGCCAATTACTTAAGTCTGGCCTAGCAATGCCCCTACGAATTCCACCTAATCTCTCTTTTGCTGATTGCTATAATGAAGCAAGTCAATTTGCTAAAGATCAACGATTGGGCCTGTGGGCATTACCACGTTATAAAACTCGCAGCGTTAAATCACTCAGCGGCGACGAAAAAGGATTTTATTTCATCTCAGGGAAAGTGCGACAAGTCTCAACTAGCAGATCATCTGTCTGGATAAACCTAGGACACAATGTCGCTCTTCGGATAAAGAATGATGACTTAAAATACTTTAATAAATCGAAATTACTTTCATTGAAAACTCAAACCATAGAAGCTAGTGGTTGGTTATATCAGCATAAAGGTCAAATGCGCATGCGACTGCGTCACAACCTAGATTTAAAAATCACCAAAACTGAAAATTGAACTGAATTAATTCACTGCCTGTCTTAAAATCATGAAAATGAAATATCTATTTACCCTATATTTTTTGTCCTTACTCTCAATAAGCTCATGTGCCGTTAATCCTGTCACTGGAAAGCAAGACTTGGTACTACTGAGTGAAACTGACGAGCTGGCCTTGGGCCGTAAGACTAATGCAGATGTTCTTAAACAATATACTATCTACGATAATCCCGCTTTACAGAATTACGTTCAAAATATTGGTGTAAAACTTGCCGCAAAGAGCCACCGCTCAAACCTGTCTTATAGTTTTACTGTGCTCGATAGCAAAGAAGTCAACGCCTTCGCCTTACCAGGTGGGTACATATACATAACTCGTGGACTAATGGCCTATTTAAATTCTGAGGCGGAACTAGCTGCGGTACTTGGCCATGAAATAGGACATGTCACAGCCAGACACTCGGTACGACAACATAGCGCAACCCAACTAACAAACATCGGGGCTGCATTAACTTCGATATTTGTACCCGGCATGACTCAAGCGTCGAGCCAATTAGTGCAATTCGCTGGCGGGGCATTACTACGTGGCTATGGACGTACTCATGAACTAGAAGCTGATCGCCTTGGCGCTGAATATCTCGCCCGAACAAACTACAACCCGGAAGCAATGCTCGACGTCATCCGCGTATTAAAAAATCAGGAAGTATTTGACAGAGAACAAGCCCAAGCCGAAGGGCGAGAACCCAGAGCCTACCATGGTGTATTTTCTACACATCCGGATAGTGACACACGACTCCAGGAAGTCATTGGTATGGCTAAAGGACTTAACAAATCCGGAACGGTAAACTTTATCGGACGAGATGAATACATTTCACTCATTGATAACCTGATATTTGGCGATAGTCCTCAAGAAGGTATTTTACGTGGCCGTAATTTCTACCATGAAGGCATGGGATTTGCCATGCGCTTCCCACAAAAATGGAATATGACCAATCTTCCAAATCAGATCTTGCTAGCTGCTGCTGATGGCAATGCCTTGATGCAAATCAGTGCTGAAAATGCAGACAATAAACTATCACCAAGAAATTTTATGATACAGCGCATGGGATTGAATAATCTCGAAAATGAATCGCCATTAAATATAAATGGTCTCTCTGCCCATACTGGCATTTCGGTTATCACCAATAAGCAAGGGAGTATTCCTACGCGGTTCACTGTCATCTATTTTGAACAACGAGCCTACATAATTGCCGGAATGGCCAAAGGTAATAATCTAGCTAAGTATGACGATGCGATACTTGCAACCGCAAAAAGCTTCCATCCTTTAACAACGGATGAAGCAGTTTTGGCAAAACCAATACGAATCAACATTGTAAAAGCGAATAGCAAAACGAAATTTAGTAGCTTGGCCAAACAATCTCCACTAGAGAGCCATGCAGAATCACAACTTCGACTTTTAAATGCAAAATATCCAACAGGTGAACCTGACAAAGGGACACTGATAAAAGTCCTTAAATAGACTTTTCAGCTTAAACTTGCTGGATTCTTAGTTACAACACTTCAGGTCATTTCTAGCTTAGTTAAGCTAAGTAATTGCTACTATTCAGGGTTAATTTCTTATCCACATTTTCTGTGGATAACTCTGTGGATGTAGTGCGAAAATAACGTCAAAAAGACCATGGTTAACTCATCTCTGCCAAAACTGATAAAAACTAACCGGCATCCTATTTATTTATATTATACAATAAGTTACACCATTCCTATTTGCCTTCAGAGGAGATCGAGTGTCGCTTAAGTGATACTAGTGGACCACCAAAAAATAACTGTGCATAAAGAGAAAAATTTCGTTGACAAAACCTTATTGCCGGGAACTCTACGTAATACCTAGGCTCTAAGCATTTAAGAGCATATTTTTCCTTCTTTTCTTCCCTTAGAAGGGAAAATTAACCCGGTTCTCCCCAGCCGGGATTTTCTGGCCCCGGATGCATACTTTCCCCTAAAAAGATCGCCCGGGGCATTTTTTTATGTTGAAAAAATCACTTTTAAAATAACCAATCAGCGAGTTTTTGACGCGCCTCATCTAGCCCCACCCCCTTCAAAGCAGAGAATTGCTGCACACTGCCATTGATATCTGCCAATTCACGACTGACATCCATTGTGGTCTTGTTTGCAGCGCTTTTAGATAACTTATCTGACTTGTTCAATAGGATGTGTAATGGCAGCTCACAGCTCTTACAGTAATCGAGCATTATTTGATCAAATTTCCCCATTGGATGCCGAATATCCATAATCAAGAACACCCCTTTCAGGGAATTTCTTTCTCGTAAATACCGTTCGAGTAATTTTGCCCAGGTATTCCTCATTGTTTCGTCTACCTTCGCGTAGCCATATCCCGGCAAATCAACGATATGTCTTGATTCATCATAGGCAAAATAATTTAATTCTCTGGTTCTACCGGGCGATTTACTGGTTCTGGCTAGAGAACGCCGATTGGTAATCTTATTTAAGACGCTCGATTTTCCAACGTTAGATCGGCCTGAAAAGGCAACCTCAACACCACTATCCTCCGGAAGTTGATTAAATGCAGCAACACCCTTAATAAATTCAAAGCGGCTGAACCAACCATTTGGTATTATTTGTTTTGTTTTTATATTCATCTCTAATTGAACTGCTAAATTTTATTTAACCATTAAAATAAGTGGCTTATGTTTTTGAAGATTATTGGGTTTTGAATTAACCTTCGTAATCAGGACATTGTTCTGAAAAATAATCATACTATGAGTTTATTATTACTACCCGGCATATATGTTGTCTTAAAGGATCTGGAATTATGAAAAATTATTTATTTGTTATTTGTCTGTTAACGCTTACCTCTGCTTATACCTATGCTGCGGGGGGCGATCCTGAAAATGGCAAGTCTCTCTCACAAACTTGTGCTGCCTGTCATAGTGTCGATGGCAACAGTGTAAACCCTGTTTGGCCAAAACTGGCCGGGCAGCATGCTACATACATCGTAAAACAGTTAAATGATTTCAAAAAAGGAAACCGTGTTAACGCCCAGATGACAGCGATGGTGGCACCACTAAGCGATCAAGACATGCTCGATCTCGGTGCTTATTTTGCTAGTCAAAAAACAACCTTAGGCACTGCTGAACCTGAACTAATTGAAACAGGGGAGCTTATCTATCGAGCTGGGGACTACACAACGGGCGTTCCGGCCTGTATGGCATGTCATGGGCCTAATGGCGCTGGTAACCCAACTGCTCTGTATCCCGCCTTACGTGGCCAGCATGCTGAATATACTGCTATCCAACTTAAAATGTTCAAGGCTGAAGATCGTAGTAACGACCCTAATAATATGATGCGTACCATCACAGGACCAATGACAAACCTACAAATTGAGGCTGTATCTCAATATATTCAGGGCCTCCATTAAAAATTCTTACTTTTACTGAAGTAAAACCGGAATTTAGGTGTCTATAGCTATAAGGCTGGGTTAACCACGCCCTAAATATAATAAATTTAAGGATTACCATGAAAAAAATAGTTACGACTCTTTCGATATTTTTATTTCTCCTGATTAGCAACCAATCATACGCAGATGGCGACGGCTATGTGACCATCTCTCCAGCACAGCCAACCCAGTCAGGAGACAAAATAGAGGTAGTCGAAGTATTTTGGTACGCATGCCCGCACTGTTTCGATTTTGAGCCACATATAAGCAAATGGCTAGCATCCAAACCTGATGATGTCGAATTTAGACGGATGCCGGGTATTTTTCGCAAAAACTGGATCCCGCATGCCAAGGCTTATTTTACTGCAGAAAAATTAGGTGCTTTGGACTCCATCCACTCACCATTATTTGATGCCATACACAAACAAAAGAAAAAAATACATGATGATGATGCAATCAAAAGTTTCTTTGTAAAACATGGTGTCGATAAGAGCGAATTCACTAAAGCATATGAATCTGATGAGGTTCAGACCAAAGTTAAACAGGCTTTTGTCATGGGACAACGATACAAGCTCACGGGTGTCCCAGCCGTCATAGTCAATGGCAAATATATGGTTAGTGGTTCCACTGCTGGCAGTTTTGAAAATGTACTAAAGGTTATTGATCAACTCGTCGATAAAGAAAGGGCGAGCACAACAAACGAGTAAACTAAAGATTCAGAGTCAATCATTCCTGTCTGAATGGCAGGAATGATAAATACCATCGATTGTAACGCCCGCACCATGTTTTATTTAATTGCCGGATACAATCAATGCTGTCACAAGAAAAAGCTATCGACCCTGATACAGACTGGAAAAAACAATACGTTCAGAGCCTGAAAGAGCTGGATGTTAAAGAAAAGGAATGGGAGCAACAGCAGCAAGAATTACTAAAAACCGTATTAAGGTTGACCTTCGCCTACCAAGGCTCAAATGACATTCTCGATAAAAAGCTGTTTGACCTCAAAGAGACTTTAAAACAATCTGGCAACAACCTCCCGCAAGAAGAAATTGAGCAAATTGTGCTGTCCGTCCTGTCACTGAAGAAGGATAAAGATGCCGATGCATCAAGAACAAATCAATTAGTTACAAACGTAATTCAATTGCTATCCAACGACAATCAATTTGGTCAATATTCAGAGGCAGTCGCTGATATCAACAATGACATTCAGGACAACTCCATTGAACCCATAAGCCGATTAAAATCAATAAATGATGTCGTTACTAATATAAATAAATCATCGGCAAAGGATAAACAAAAACCAGACACGTTTAAGGTGTTCTTAAAAAAACTATCCGAGCATCAGGAGACAGAGGCTTCACTTGCTAATCTATGTAAAAAATCCATAACGTTAAAAAATGAACAAGAAAAATTAAAAGTAATCAATCAATGTATAGAAAAAATTAATTTACAATCAAACCAGTCAGGCAGCAGCACATCAACACCTGCTATAACAGAGAAAGAGTCTGACTTTACTGTTAGCCACCTGGTTACTATGCTTGACTGGATAACCATCCCGGGCAAATCACAGGCAAAGCTCGACACTCTAAAGCAACAGCTTGAACAACGAAGCGACGGGGCGGACATTAGCAATTTACTACGCCGCATAGCATTGACGATAAGCAATGCCTACATGGAAATTCAGGCTGAGCTGATAGAGACTGAAGGCTTTTTGAAAAAAGTAACTCAGCAATTAAATGAGATTACCTTACAGGTAGCTGACATAGAAACCCTTGAGAACGAATCATTTTCAAATTCATTATCACTCAACACCGAGATGGGAAAGCAAATCAACTTAATTCAAACAGGTGTTGATGAAGCAGATTCGCTTGAGAATATCAAAAATACCATCAATAGCCGAATTGAAGTCATACAAAACAACATGGACCAGTTTATCAGTGTTGAACAAACCCGGAAAAAAACATCTGACAATAGCCATAAGGAACTGACAGACCGACTCAACAACATGGAGTCCGAAACTGAAAAACTCAGAAAGTGCATTGAGGTAGAGAGAAGCAAAGCCTACACCGATGCATTAACAAAAATACCAAATCGTATGGCCTTTGATGAACGTATTAGCCATGAGTACCGACGTTGGCAACGATACAACAATAAATTAACACTATGTCTGGTCGATATAGATAAGTTTAAAAATGTAAATGACACTTATGGCCATAAAGCGGGAGATATTGTTTTGCGAACTGTCGCGGGAAAATGCAGTTCAAAAGTTCGTGGCAGTGACTTTTTTTGCCGATATGGCGGTGAAGAGTTCGCTTTAATTTTACCAGAAACTGATCTATCAGCTGCAATAACTGTCGCAGAATCATTAAGAGAAGGTATAGAAGGCTGTTCATTCCAGTATGGGGATAAAACAGTGCCAATAACCATTTCCTGCGGCCTCGCTGAATTCAAGGGCACGGATAATCTGGACACGATATTCAAAAGAGCAGACAAGGCCTTATATAAAGCAAAAAATAGCGGGCGTAATTGCTGTATTAGTGAAGACCAACTGCGCCTAATCTAAATTAATTAAAAGTTAGGCAATAAAAAAGGGACCTTACGGTCCCTTTTTTATTATTCCGAGAAGGAAGTCTTACTTGTTGTTGATGTACATTGTTACTTCAAAACCAAAACGAATGTCGTTGTATTCAGGTGTTTGCCAGTTCATTGTTATATCCTCGTATTAAGTTATAAGTTTGTTTATAAAGTTTTTTCTTGTCTTATATAGAGCAGATCATGTGCCAGTTTCTTAAATAATTAATTTTATATATAATATTCAAATACTTACTGTCATTTATCTGGTTTAATCAACTCCATTTTATTGGTTAATTTGGTTGTTAATAACCAATTAACTGGTTTTAAATAACCATATTACAACCTTTTTAATAGCCACCATGACCATACAGAATCCACAATCTATGCAGCAATTTCGGCAACTATTAACAGAATTACAGATTTACTACGTAGATTATGCTAAATTCGCCGACTTTTTTAAGGGCGTGTAATAAGAAAAACGCATGACAAATACTCATAACAAAACCAGCAATAAGCATATTGCGAGCGGACATCGAATTGGAATCGTTGGTGGTGGTCAGCTGGCAAAGATGACGGCGCAACCCGCGATGGAACTAGGTTGCGAGATCGTTATCCTGGAAAGAACTGAAAACACACCAGCTTCATGTCTTGCCGCAGATATTTTATATGGCGACTGGGACGACCCAGCCAATTTGCTTAATCTCGCAGACAAAGTTGACGTAGTATCCTTAGAAAATGAATTTGTCGATGCAAATAGTTTAAAAGCCATAGAACAAGCAGGCCATCAACTGTACCCAAGCTCGACAACGATTGGGCTGGTACAAGATAAACTAATTCAAAAGCAGGCTTTAAGTGATGCAGGGATAGCGGTGACACCCTTTGCAGCCGTCAATTCACAGGAAGAAATCATACAACGCGCTAATCGACTTGGCTGGCCGCTAGTCTTAAAGACAAGACGCAATGGTTATGACGGAAAAGGAAACGCCACTTTAAATAGTGCAGCAGATATTGGGGATGCCTGGACAAAACTCGATGGCAATAATCGAGAACTCTACGTTGAAGGATTTTGCAATTTCGCTGGTGAATTAGCAGTAATGGTAACGCGTGGCTCGAATGGCGAAATGGTCAATTATCCCGTGGTTGAATCCGTACAGAAAGATCACATCTGCCATATCGTACGTGCACCTGCCCGTATCGGTGATGAACTAGCCGATACAGCGATTGAACTCGCACGCAAGGCAGTTACAACTATCGATGGCGTAGGTACCATCGGCGTCGAAATGTTTCTCACCAAAGAAAACCAGATTATTCTTAACGAAATGGCGCCAAGAGTACATAATTCCGGGCACTACACGATTGAAGCTTGTGAATGTTCACAGTTTGAGAACCATGTAAGGGCTATCCTCGGGCTACCGCTCGGTTCAACTGAAATGATTGCGCCAGCAGCGGTGATGATAAACATGCTCGGCGAAGAGCAGGGCACAGGCTACCCGGTTGGCATTGAACAAGCCCTAGCAGTGAAGGGAGCCCATATACATGTATATGGAAAGACAGCAACAAACATAGGGCGCAAAATGGGACATATCACCGCGTTAGGTTCAGATATTAATGAAGCTGAACAAATTGCATCAAAGGCTGCATCATGTATTCGTTTCGGAGCACAAAAATGAAAGCGCAAACCAAACCACTCGTCGGCATTATCATGGGCAGTGATTCAGACTGGCCAACCTTAAAAGCAGCTGCAGACATCTGTGAACAGTTTTTAGTTGCCCATGAAGTACACGTCGTCTCAGCACACCGTACACCCGATGACATGGCTAGGTATGCAAAGAACGCTTATAAGAAAGGCTTGAAGGTAATAATTGCCGGCGCCGGAGGCGCAGCACATTTACCCGGTATGGTTGCCAGTCACACACCCTTACCCGTCATTGGTGTCCCAGTTAAAACTGAAGCATTAAGTGGTATGGATTCATTATTATCAATCGTACAAATGCCAGGTGGCGTTCCTGTTGCAACAGTCGCAATTGGTGCGGGTAAAAATGCCGGTCTATTAGCCGTAGAGATCCTCGCAACGAGTAATACAAAGTTGATGGATAAACTGTTCGAATATAAGAAAGACCTTGCTACGGAATCACGTAAGAAAGACAAATCATTAAATAAACAAATTAAATAGTAATACTCTTACACTTTTCGTATCAGTACGAATAGCGATTTTAGTTTACCTGAATGATTTTGATCAGCTTATTATTTTCATCAAACTGAATTTCAAATAAACCAAAGATGCCCTCGTGCGTAAGAAATTTTCGAATTGCATCAGCTGGAAATTTTAAATTCAGATTGTCTTCTGAACGCACCACAATATCTCGTGCTATCCCTTTGTAATAAGCAAGGTACTTATCTGCCTCTATGGCCAAACGAAAACGAATTCTATGTGATACGTTTTTTTAATCATTCGATAATTGGTTTATTACTGCCAATTCCAGTTTCCCGTTGTTTAGCTATTTGCAGGATGGTTTTACGTTCTTTACTATTCGCTTGGCCCCAGCCGATAATTTCTGCAATTGTTCTAAAACATCCCATGCAAACATCATCTTCATTCAAACAACAATTTCTTACACAAGGTGATTCCACATCATTTGTATTATTCATGGCATGAATAATTTAATACCGCTAATTTCCAGTTCTCGTATATTTTCCTTGCTGTTTTATTAAAATAAGTCATGTTTTCCAGCGTTTCTTGTTCTAGTTTGTTGACAGCGTTTTCACCCAGACTTTTTTCCAACGCGTCGTTATAAGCTAAAATAGCGCTCCAATCTGATACTGTTGAAGCAATGATTTCCTGATGGTATTGCATGGTAAATACTTGTACTCCCAACGATAAGGATTGAATAGCACATTTATCCGAATAACTTAATATATCCATTCCGGGTGGTGCGCTCTTTACTTCAGCACTATGCCACTGCAAACAATTCATCTTGTCCGGCATGTTTTTTAAATAGGGACTTTGTTTGCCCGAGTCAGTTTTATGAATTTCCATAATACCAATCTCGGCATGATCTCCCAGGCCAACTTCAGCACCAAGTGCATCAGCCAATAATTGATGGCCAAGACATATACCCACATAAGGCATCTTCAATTCATTCACGGCTTTTCGGATAGCCGCTTTTTCATCGATTAACCAAGGGTATTCTGCTTCTTCCCATACATCCATCGGGCCACCCATCACCCACAGTGCATCGTAGTCTTTTAAATCAGGGATCTGCTCACCTTCGTCAAGCTCTATAATAGTCGACTCAACATTGTCTTCTTTAAAAAAGTCGCGAAAAATGCCAGGGTGTTCTATTCGTAAATGTTGAAAAACAAGTATACGATTAATTTTCATTCTGTTTTATCAAGTTAGAAACTGCTTTGCGAAAATCTACATGCTTCGGCTGCCAACCAGAGCGTGAGATCGTAACGCTGTTATCACACCTTCGACCCATGCCACGATCATTACTGTGATGAGAAAAAATTGGTTCTAATTGATTTAGCTGTTTCGCTAAAAATGAATAATACTCGCCACGTTTTATTGGATGGCCATCACACGCTAGTTCAATTGGTTCAGAGTCGTCCATCGCGCCTATACGCTTTAGTAATTCTGCTCCATCATCAACATGGATCAAATTAAGCCAACCGTTAGGATCACCATTAATCGTATCACCTTTTAATATTCCGTTTTTTCCAATCACGCGCTCAGGGCCATAAATTCCTGCGAAACGAATAATGCTTCCTTTTTTTACAGCAGCTAACCAATCTTGTTCTATAAAGCTTTGTCGCTCAGCTCTTTCGCTATCTATATGAACATCACTATCGGCATCAACAACTCTGTCTTTATTGCCATAAACAACCGTTGATGAAACTAAGACAGCTTTTTGAACATCGAGTTTATTTAGTCGTTCGATAAACCCGGGGAAGGCGGTTCGATCTATTTGGCTTGGAGGCACCATAAAATAAATTCTAATACTTGTTTTTTTAGAAAGCACATCCAAGTTACGCCAGGTCTGTTTATCATTAATATTTAAAATGAACTGGTGATTATCCTCAACTGAATTTATTGCGTTATGCTGTTCTGATCTGTTTACAACATAGTTACTTTCGTCATGTAAAATTTTAAGCAGGCTTCTTCCCAAGTACCCACACCCAATGATCAAGTTTATTTTCTTCATCTCTTCAGAAACTCTGATAATTGCATGGTACAAATATTAAAAAGAGGCCTATTCATTAACACTCAGTACTTGTGATTCAGCATCTTCATATTTTATAAGCACAGTATAATTATCGCCTTCACTATCACGCATATTTGAAACGCCTTCGAAAATCCGTAAAGCTGGCTTATCACTATCATAATAAAGCTTCAATGTGCCAGCAATAACGCGGACAAAGAAACTGTTTGGCTCAATATTTATCAATCTTAAAGATTGGCCTTCTTTATTCACGATAGCATCTTGATATATTCTGAAACTTAAAAAGTCCTGCATGCTTGGCACAAGAAAATCGCGCTTGAATTTCTTACCGGCAACAATTTGATCCCAATGCTCTATAATAAAATTATCAAAACCAGCATCGCTAATCGCACCATCTTTATAGTTTATTTGTGATTCTTTCCGGGTTTTATTTTTTGATTCACTAAAAATAACTTCGTACTTATTACCAATAAAGCGCGTTTTTTCTTCATGTCCGGTGAGTGTATTTTCTAATGTAAACTCAGGCATAAATTGACTATTACTAAAATCGGCAACCTTACTAGCAAAGATATTTTCCGCAGGGTCCTTATAAATCACTTCCGAGCGCTGTAACACCCCGTCACTGTATTTCTCGTGATGGTTCTCGGTATAAAGTAATTGATTAGTGATGCTGTCATAGGCATGCCCCACTCGAGTCATCGCATCTTTAGCAACAGCGGAAGATACCCATAACCAGAGAACAGTTAATAGAACTATCCTAAACATACATTTAACTGCTATTAGTCCGCTTGCCCAACCAGAACCTTGTCATACTACCCTCCGCTTCATAAAATGATTTTAGGACATAAAGACAAGACAGCATATTACCAAGTAATAAAATCAGTACAGACCATGATAATGCGGTTGTTTTATTTTCTTCACGGCATAGAACCCAAAATGAAAACAACAATAAACCTAAATAAAGATCAACTAACGTCACCATCCCCCATGCCATATCGACTAAGACAGCACCTTCTATAAAAAAGTCGCCGTAGACTAATGCATAACAGACGACTAGTAACATAATTAAGAAACCAGCGTAGGCAATAACTGCTGGCATCGAAATAAATCGATTTTTTTTAACCGCAGTTGTCATGATAATACCTTCGGTGGTAAGGGGAAGAACATACTTGTCGTTTTCTGATACTCCCTGTATGCATCGCCACGACTACGTATAGATTGCTGCTCGGTATAAGGCACACCAGTAATACGTGTGATAAATACATAGATAACAATCAGTCCGGTCCAGGTTAACCACCAGTAATCACTACCGTAGCCTATCAAGACAAAAGCCCACCATTGCAACCATTCGAAAAAATAATTGGGATGCCGTGAATAACGCCATAGTCCAATATTACAAACAATGCCTTTATTAACAGGATTCATTCTAAAATGGTGTAATTGCTGGTCGCTTATAACTTCACCGGCGATAGCAATCATCCATACCAATACGCCTAGAACATCTAATAGGCCAACTTCAGGATTACTATTTCTCGCTGCGGCCCAAAATGGTAATGCAAACAATATTGTCCACGTCGCTTGTACTTGAAAGAAAATGAACATCACAACTTGCGCATGCTTGCCACAGTATTCGCGCATGTATCGATAGCGACCATCTTCAACTTCATTCATGACCCGGTTATATAAGAAAGCGCCTAGGCGAAAACCCCAGAAAAGAGCGAGCCCAACAATCAACCACTGGCGAGCGTCATTTTCGATTTGATCCATGAGTATTAACCAGACACCAACCACTGGCGTTAAAAATGACCAAGCGACATCGACAATGCCCGCATTCTCTGTTTTATATTGCACCATCCACAGCAGCAACATCACAAACGCACTAAAAGCCCAAGCAATTAAGAATATTGATGCTAATGTCATTTAGATTTCTCCCAGCCTAGAATGCTCATTTGTTCTTGGATCAATTGTTGTCTGGTAAAAATATCTGAAGCCCATATTAATATGGGCATAGCAACACACCACATGATCGAAACAACAAAAATAGAAGTGTTTCCGAGTAGCGTAATTGCACCCAACTTTTCACCTGCAACATAAGCCAACGGACCAGCAATCGCTGACATCGCACCAGCAAGCAGATAACGGCGTTTTAACCATGATAAAGAAAGATTAATAGTAGCAGCAAGATTTATCCAAAGGCAGACCATCCAAAGAGGAGAAGGACCACCCAGCATAGTGTTTTCGGGAAAGGCGATGAATCCAGTCACGACTAATATTGAATCTAAGAGATAACCTAAGAATGCTGTAAATAAAAATAATTTTATTTCAGTATTTCGCATCTCATCCATTATGGATAAATGAAAAAGCATCCATATCATCGTATAAGCAACACCAATATAGGGCACACCTTTGGCAGCTGAAATGATCGTCACAAACCAAGCTAGTTGAAACAGAATGAAGTTAGTTAATTTCATAGGTTCAAATTAAACTTAATTTGTTGAACTGATCGCGTTTCTGCCATAAGCAGGTTTATTCATCAACATGTGCACTACACCGGTATAACGTTCAAGAAAACCTGCCTCACAGTAACAAAGGTAGTACTCCCATAACCGAATAAAATCATCACCATAACCCTGGTGTTTCACTTCATCGAGTCTTGCATTAAAATTTTCTCGCCAAACACGTAATGTCGTTGCGTAATCCAGTCCAAAGTCTTCGACTTGATTGACTCGTAAGTCAGTCGCTTTTGTCACCGAGTCAATCATCGCAGTCAAGGAAGGGACACAACTGCCAGGAAAAATAAACTGTTGGATAAAATCAGAACTCTTTAAATATTGTTTATATCGCTGATCTGGCATCGTTATAGCCTGAATCAACATTTGGCCATCATCTTTTAGAAGCGAAGCACAACTTGAGAAATAAGCAGGCAAAAACTCATCACCAACAGCTTCAATCATCTCTATAGAAACAAGTTTGTCGAACTTGCCCGTTAGATCGCGATAATCACATAATCTTATATCGATAAGATCGGTCAACCCTTGCTCCGCTATTCGTTCTTTAGCAAGACTGTATTGTTCTTTTGAAATAGTAATTGTTGTGACATGGCAACCATAGTTTTTGGCTGCATGAATCGAAAAACTACCCCAACCACTACCTATCTCAATTAATTTATGGTGCGCTTGCAGATCGAGCTTTCGACAGATTCGATCAAGCTTTTCTATTGATGCTTCTTCAAGCGTTGATTGATCATTAAGGAATACCCCTGAAGAGTAGGTCATCGTCTTATCCAGAAATAATTGAAACATGTCATTACCGAGATCGTAGTGCGCATGAATATTTTTCTGGCTACCTTGACGTGTATTACTTCTCGCTTTATGTCTACGTCGTAACCACCAATTGCCAAGAGCAGCAAATCCATTTTCAAGTTGATCTGTGTTATCAAGATTTCTTACCATCAACTGAAATACACCGACTAAATTATCACAAGACCAATAACCATCTCGGTAAGCACTTGCCGCACCATTACTGCCTGCCAACAGCACGTCCAAATAGAAACGCAGATCGTGAATTTCTAATGTGAAATCCGGCTCCCGAGCGTAATCGGTTTGCCATACATCAAGTTCATCTTTGATGGCAATACAACCAGAGGACAGGCTACTGATTTTTTGACGTATTATTCTTTTGGCAACCATGACAAAAATATTTGCCGTGCCTGTTGCTTTAAATTCATCTGCTTTTAGTGTCGTTGATCTCATCTAGTTATCTCTTGCGTTAAATGTTTTGGGTGAGTGTAGAAGGGTGTTTTTTTGAACCACAATTTCATCGCCTGCCAATAGATAGTGCTAATTACTTTTAACGTCATTAAAGGATACACAAACAGGACCCGATTAAGTTGAAACCCTGTAATCGCTTGTCTTTTTAAATTCATTGTAGCGTTAAAAACTTTTTCCTCATTCTGAAAACTATTCATATTAACCATCAGGTTTTCTTTTGGTTTAGGTAAATGCCATTCGTAAACATGCTCCATTTCCATAAATGGTGAGACATGAAATGATTTTAAAAATTTATAGGCATCTGAATCATCTGCTAATTCAGATCTATCAAGCACATAACAATGTGTTTCTCCCCATGGTGTGTTGTGTACCTCGGCAACGATATATTCGAGCTCTGTATCCTCATCATTCCAACAATAATAAAAACTTACCGGGTTCATGCAGTAACCAAAATAACGCAGGTGGGTTAGTAGCCGAATAGCCCCTGAATGTTCTTGCCCTGTTTTTTCCTTGATGATCTGACGTACACTTTCGTCTAACGGTACATTGCTATCACCAACATGATCTTTTCGTCTAAACCAAGCCAAAGCAGGGCGCTTCGAAGACCATAGTGGATTAACATTGAACAGCTCTGGCAACTCGGCTAAATCGAGATACATCATGTATAAGGTGTAGCGAAAATAATGATTATGCGGTGATAAGCGATTATGAGACACCAGCCCTTCATAGATGCAACTATTCATGCTGCTAGCACCTGATCATAAGTAGCACACACATCTAATGCACTACGCACACCATCTTCATGAAAGCCGTAACCCCAATAAGCACCACAATAGGAAATACCACGTCGTCGGATTAACTTATCATGTTGTAATTGTGCGGAATCTCTACCAGGCTGAAATATTGGGTGGTGATAATTGATGCGCCGTATTATTTTATCCGGATCAATCTGATCCGATTGGTTGAGTGAAACATTATAGGTCTTCTCGCTCTCAATGCCCTGTAGCATATTCATATTGTATGTTACAGCAGCATGATTATTTTCAGTTGCGGGTATTCGATAGTTCCAACTTGCCCAGGCTCGTTTATTTTCTGGCAGAACACTAGTATCGGTATGCAAGATGGCTTCATTATATTGATACTTGAAAAGCTCTAATATGTCATGTTCTTCAGCCTCAATATTTTTTACGAGACGACGACTGGTATCAGCATGCGTTGCCATGACAACCTCGTCAAACAATTCAATTGTGCCATCGCTCAATACCAATTCAACCTGATTGGTTTTTCGAGTTACACTGCTAACACCTTTATTTAGATATATCTTTTCACGAAAACCATTTGTCAGTGGTTCGATATATTGATAAGACCCTCCTACCACTGTTCGCCATTGAGGACGATCATTAACTTGTAACATGCAATGATTATCCAGAAATTCCAGGACAAACTTGATAGGAAAACGACGAAACTGTGCTGCTGGACTGGACCATAAAGAAGCACCAAGAGGAATCAAATAATATTCAATAAACTTCTTAGAGTATTTATTCTTCTCTGCAAATTCAGCAACGGTTACGGTGTCATCAATACCATTACGTAATGCAGCAGGTGATTCATCATTAAATCGCATGATGTCTTTCAACATTCGCCAAAATGTTGGGTTAACAATATTTCTACGCTGGCTAAACACACGGTTAAGATCACTGCCGTTGTATTCTAAACCCGTCTTTTCGCAATGAACGCTGAAACTCATGTCTGACTCTCGACTCTCTATATTCAAGACATCAAACAACCTGCAAAGATTTGGGTAGTTACTTTTGTTGAAAACTATGAAACCAGTATCAACGGGTATTTTATTGTTACCTTCTTTGACAAGAATTGTATTGGTATGCCCGCCAATATAATTATTAGCTTCGAATACATGCACATCATGTTCACGATGTAACATATATGCGGCTGTCAGGCCAGAGATACCAGTGCCAATGATTGCAATCTTCATTGTCGTCGACCTTCTTCCAGTATATGTGCCGGTACAGGCTTGAGATCTTTAGCCAGCCCAATTGCAGCAAGCATCTTAATCAACATAAAACTGATATCTAATTCGCCACGGTAAAAACCTTGTCGCGTCGCAGCCGGATAACGATGATGATTATTATGCCAACCTTCTCCCAGTGTTAAAAAGGCTAACCAGACATTGTTACGACTATCATCATTCGTATCAAAGCGACGCTTACCAAAAACATGTGCTAAAGAATTAATAGTGTAAGTTGCATGATAGAGAACAACTGTTGAAACAAGCCCGCCCCAAACCAAAAGTTGCAGACCATTTGTATTTAAAGCGGGAAAATATGCCGTCAAAATTTGACCCAGAAAATAACACCCAGGAAATAACAGCAGGAAAGGCACCCAATCAAACTTTTCCAATAACTTGAGCTCAGGGTATTTGAGTAAATCTTTTATACGCTGATCATGTAATGAAAAATTACCACGACGAAGAAACCAGAGCATATGGCTATTCAGAAACCCATTCTTTGGCGAATGCGGGTCAATCTCTGTGTCTGAATTTATATGATGACCCCGATGATGACCTGCCCACCATAGCGGGCCTCGCTGCCCAGCGGTACAACCGGAAAATGCCATCAAGAATTGAACCGGGCGCGAAACAGCATATGTGCGATGGGAAAAATATCGATGATAGAACGCAGTAATAAAGAACATTCTGACAAAATACAATGCCAACATCAGGACAACAGCAACCCAACTAATACCCACATAGAAAACACTCAAGCAAGCAATATGCATAAAGATAAACACCACTAATCGAAAGCTATCGATCTGGTGCTTTTCTTCATCGTTTAATCCTTCATACAAAGAAGCATCATTAAATATCCAACACCAAAACTTTTGGAAAATGGATGGATTGCGCGTTATTTGTGATTTTTCGCTCATAAATGTACCTTATTTCTTAACACTGTATAAACTTCACTGTGAAGAGGCAGTGGAGCAGACGTGAAGATTATGTGAAGAAGCTAAAAGCGATAGCTTTATTCTGCTGAAGCTTCCGGGAAATTGACTTTTACTCTCGTACCAGAGCCTAATTGGCTATCAACATCGATGGACCAGTGAAACCGCTCGGACAACATTTTAACGATAGTTAAACCTACTCCATAGCCGCCACGTTGTTTATTATTGCCTCTTTGAAATGGTTTAAACATTTTTTCAACGTCTTCTTCTGCGATCCCGATACCGCTGTCCTCAATGATCAAGTGTTTCGCAGAAATAGTGATAGTGACGCTGCCTTCATCCGTATAGGAAAACGCATTGCGGATTAGATTACCGATCATTACCGACAGCACCTTATCTGATCCGATCACATACAGTTTGTTGTTTTCTACAACGGAAACATTTACCGGTTTATTCACAAGCAGACTGCTTGTTCTTTCAACTTCTTCTGACACAACATCATTGATACAGACTGGTTCGAAAGATAATGCACTGTCAGACTCTCTGGCAAGTATCAACAGAGCCTCAATTAATTCTTCCATGTCTGCAGCATTATTCTTTATACGCTGTAAGGGCCTAAGCTGGGACTCATTTAGCGTCTCATCCTCCAATAAAAAATCTGTGGCAATCTTAATCACTGTTATTGGGCTACGTAATTCATGGCTTGCATCACGGGTAAAGTTTCGTTCGCGGACAACAAACGATTCGATCCTCTCAGACAAATCCGAAAGTGCCTGAGATAAAATAGCAACTTCTTGATCAACATTTTCTGGCAAGGCTTTTTTAAGATTTTCAGAAAACTCATCGCTTAATGGATCTAATTCCTCAAGCGTTTTGGCCATTTTAATTATTGGCGAGACTGCCTGTGATAAAAAACGGTATGACACCCAGCCAGAGAGGTAGATAACGATAAGAAAAAGAGCAAGTGGAAATATACCAAAAAACAAAGCCAATTCACTGACCTGCTCACCATCAAACTCGAGATAAAGAATTTCACCTTTATGTTCTGAGACATGCACAATATAAAGATCCGAATTACTATCGCTCAGCTTGTGTAAACCCGGATCAAACTTTAAAAACTCAGCAGGAATATCTACATCAATCGATTTTATATAACCCGTTAAGTTGAATGTATTAGGCCTCGGGCTAGCATCATCTTTGTCGTACATCGCCCAGTAATGGGATGCTTCGTCGTCCAAAGCACGTTGAATCAAGATATCCCCAATAACAAAACGAGCAGCGTATACACCTAATAGGGCAATTACACTTATCAGCGCAGCCTGCACTAAAAATGCCTGTAATAAGCGTTGATTGATTCCTTTGTTAGTTGTCATCAGGATCAACCAGTCTGAAGCCTGTATTTTGCATAGTCTCCATTAATTGTTTTTCAAATGGCTTATCAATTGATTTTCTTAGATTATAGATGTGGCTACGTAGAGTATCGCTATCAGGTAAGATATCGCCCCAAACTTGGCGCTCTATTTCGCGCCTACTAACAACACGTGGTGAAGCATGCATAAGAATCTTCAGAATTTTAATGCCAATCGGTGTCAGTTTAATTGGAGTATTAGCACGGGAGACTTCCATGGTGCCGGAATCGAATACGAGATCAGCGACTTGTAACTTCTCTGGACTGACCAAACCACGTTGTCGGCGTATCATGGCCCTTACTCTTGCTTCCAGTTCCTTAATCTCAAATGGCTTGACCAGATAGTCGTCAGCTCCTGCATCCAGCCCAGCAACCTTATCTTGTAATGTATCTCTGGCGGTCAATATCAATACAGGCACAACACCTTTTGCTTCATTGCGTACTTTTTCTAATAGCGCAATACCATCCAGACCAGGCAACATAAGGTCAAGGATAATGGCATCATAGTCATTACTTACTGCAAGGTGTAAACCAGTTATGCCATCGGCAGCGTGATCCATGACGTAATCGCATCGCTCAAGATACTCACATACCATTTCAGCAATATCATAATGGTCTTCTATAAGAAGTAGATGGCCCTGATTATTTGCGGACATGACTTAAACCACTGCTATGTTAAAAATAAAACATTACACAACAAGTCATGTGATGACCATGTGAAATTTATTAAATGAATACCCAGATTATCTTAAATATGCATGCAGGACTGTCGAGCCAGCATCGTGTTTAAAGCGGTCATCGTATTTTTTGTTCATTTAATTCCAGTTCACGTCTTGTATCACTCCCGTAATTAATGTCTCTCTCTTCTGTACAGACCACGTTTAGGAACCTGTGTAACCAGCATTTTCTTCTAAATCTATCTATTTTTTCAAAAACTTCATTTAGTTGGTACAGATCCTGAATATAAATTCAGCATTAACTAGCTACAAATAACGATAAACATGGAGGTGCCACAAGTGCCAAATACACAAGATTATCTGGTCGATGTTTCAAACTTAATTACCCTGCCTGATATATACATCGCAATTAAGGAAACGATCGAAGACCCGGAAAGCGATATGAAAAAACTGACTGAGGTCATTTCAATTGACCCGGCTGTATCAACAAGGCTTTTGAAAATTGCCAACAGCCCTTTTTATGGACAGGTAGCTGATATTGACAGCTTAAATAGGGCCGTTTCATTATTGGGAACAAAGACTATCCATGACACTGTGTTAGCTATTACCCTCTCTCATGTATTTCAATCTATGGTCGGTGTGAATTTTGATGTCCCCAGCTTTTGGCAAGACTCCATCATGCGCGGTGTTGTAGCAAAGTCATGCGCAAAAGAATTGAAAATTCATGACCCCGACAGATTATTCATTTTGGGCTTACTATCTAACATCGGCCATATGGTTATGGGCATTCGTGACCCGATTTTGATGCAAAAAGTAATGACTCAACATAGGAAGAGCGGTTTTCCCATTCACTTGTTTGAGCGATCTACTTTTGGTTTTGATTATGCCGAGCTTGGTGCAGATATACTTGAGGGGTGGTCTATCCCCAATTCAATTATTAGCGGGATTCGTTACCAAAATTGTCCCGAGATAGCGCCTGAATGTAAACAGGAAGCGGCTATCGTTTATTGTGCCGGACGATTACGGCCTGATGAGGATGAATTTCCTAATATGATCGATGATGAAACACTAATCCAATCGAGTATTGACCGTTTCGACTATGATCATGTCCGCAATCAGGCAAAAGACCTCTATATCGAAGCCTTATCCTTATTACCAATACCCCAATTAAAAGTAGCCGTCTGATATTCCTCAAATGCTGAGTGTTCCCTCGGATACAGTCAATATACCAGTGATAATTGGAAATACGGGATTTAGAGTGTGTCTGTCTTTATCCAGAGCAGTGTCGCCTAAAGCGCCTGCTGTTGGATTTCCTCCTTTCAGGGAGTGCCATGCGTGTCATCACGCCTTGCTTACATGGATGTAGGTACTTAGCTTGCGTCGGGAACAGGCAAGCTGCGTTCTGAATAAAAACAGACACACTCTAAATCCCGTATTTCCAAGTATCACGGGTATAGGTATACTTTTGCCCCTTAAATATAGAAAATACCAAAAATTTGGAACATACCCTTGGGGATAAATGATGAGTAAAGAACAAGATCAAATATTTTTCAGAAATTTTTCACTGGCACTTGGCGTTATCGCCGTAATGATGGTGGTATTTTTCGTTGTCGCACAGTTTGCAGCTTCAGACGATGAGGCAGAGGCCAAAATGCGCTCAGTAAAAGTAGCCGAAGTGACTAAACCTGTAGGACAAGTCACAGCTGTTGGCGAGGAAGTTGAAGTCGCAGAAGAAGAAGCTGCAGCAGTTAGTGAGGTGGCTAGTGGCGATGTTGGCAAAACTATCTATGACGGTCTATGTGTCAATTGTCATGGTATCCCGGCAATGGCTGCCATGATCCCACAAACAGGAGACGCAACAGCTTGGTCGACAAGAGTCGAGCAAGGCAATGAAGTCCTATATGACCATGCTATTAACGGTTTTGTTGGCGAAATGGGCATGATGCCTGCCAGAGGCAGTAACCCAAAACTCACCGATGATGAAGTTAAAGCAGCGGTTGATTATATGGTGGGGCAGGTTGACGCAACCTCTGCAGGTGCATCAACCGAGGCTGCTGCAGCGCCAACGGCTGATGCAGGCAAGACAGTCTATCAAGGCTTGTGTGTAAATTGTCATGGTGTTGCAGCACTCGCATCGATGATTCCACAGACAGGCGATGCAACTGCTTGGGCTGCACGTATCGAAAAAGGTAACGACACTCTTTACGACCACGCAATCAATGGCTTTGTGGGTGATTTGGGTATGATGCCGGGCAAAGGTGGCAACATGAAACTAAGCGATGACGAAGTGAAGGCTGCAGTAGATTATATGGTGCAGCAAGTAAAGTAAGCTTTATCTCCATGGATGGGGGGCAGGATTCTTGCTCCTGACTAATATAAAGCGCCTACTTCCGAGTAAGTCAGAAGCCGTGAACCACTGTAATAAAAAGGGAGCCATCGGCTCCCTTCTTTATTTCATTCCAGCCTTAAACTCGCTTGATAAGATTCTTCGGATAATTCATCCCAACCCGCATAGTTGGCGCGAAAATTCTCATACGCATCATAAACTCGTTTGAATGCTGGACTAGCGGCAGCCTCCTCATCAAGCGTTTGTTTAGTCAGTTGTTTAAAGCTAGATAATACCTCTTCAGGAAATTCAAGGATCTGAACGTTTTGTTTCGTCTTTAGCTCAGTTAATGCCTGTTGGTTGTGAAATTCCATTTGTGCATAGATCCATTCACTGGTAGCCGCGGCGGCAGTCTCGACAATCTTCTGCAGATCCTTTGGTAATAAAGACCATTTTGAATCATTAATCATCAATTCAAAGACTGTACCCGGCTCATGCCATCCAGGATAATAATAAAAATTAGCGGCACGGTTGAGGCCCAGTCGCATATCATGAAATGGTCCTACCCATTCTGTGGCATCAATCGTTCCACGTTCCAAAGCCGTATAAACCTCGCTACCCGCCATTAAGACTGGGTTACCACCTGCCTTTTTAAATACCTTGCCACCCAGACCCGGAATACGCATACGTAACCCCTTAATATCTTCCATTGAATTGATCTGTTTATTAAACCACCCCCCCATTTGCACGCCGGTATTACCCATTGGGAAGGCCATTAAATTAAAAGGCTTATAGATCTCGTTCCAGAGTTCCAGACCACCGGCATTATATAACCAGGCATTCATTCCCTTTGCCGTCATTCCAAATGGCACAGATGAAAAAAATTGCGCCTCAGGCACCTTCCCCGCCCAATAATAGGGTGAGCCATGACCCATCTCCACCACACCATTTGAGACTGCATCAAATACTTGCAGTGCAGGAACCAACTCACCGCCGGCATAGACATGAATATCCAAACGATCATTACTCATGGTACGCACATCATCAGCAAATCGTTCTGCACCTTCCTGAAATATCGGAAAATTAGCCGGCCAAGTCGTCACCATCTTCCACTTAAACTTTTTAGAAGGATCAACACTAGCCTCACTATTAACTGCAGACTCAGATGCACCACCGCAAGCCGTCAATGCTAACGTGAGTAGTACATAAAAAATAATATTGCGTTTATTCATAAGTAATTTTTACCTTTAGTAAATTCTGTCTGCTAGTCATGCAATCTGTTGATAACAATTTCAAACTACAGAGGCTCTATCTATTTCCCAATACTTTAATTTTACTTCATCAAATTGTTGCTCAAGTAACTCCAGGCCATTCTCTGCTATATATTCACGTTCAGCATCGCTTATAGGTATTAAGCAAGCGACACGAGTACGATTAGCCGGAATTAATTCAATCGAAGGATCAAACGAGTAGGGCAATGAAACTAACCAGTTCTCACAAAGAGACCCTTCTAACCAAGGTTCGCCGATAGGTACAGTATCGGTATATTCAAGCCCATGTTGCGAATGGAAATAGGTCACCATCGCCAGCATTTGAACTATGCGATCTGTCTCAATAGGTGAGATAACAATGAACTCGTATCGACCTGCTGTTTCATGATTAATCTTCGATGTACCCACCGAACAGTAAACCCACTGGTCACATTTCTTGCCTGGCGAAAATTTTACTACTTGAAACTCAGGAATGATTTTTTTAATAGGCCCGGTATCCCAAGTCATCAATTCAAAGTCATGCCCTTCAAAATAAGACTTAAAATGTTCAATAATGCTTTCTATCTCTGCCGCCATCTTTTTCCCTTCTCTAATTAATTATTATTGAGTGTTTATATTAAACAGCATGCTGTAGTCAAGCTGGTGACAAATTTGCGTATGAGGCAACCAACCACTTACTGCCAGCTTGTTCAAAGTTAACCTGGATACGCATATGGCCACCACTGCCCTCAAGGTTAAGTACAATACCTTCGCCAAACTTGGCATGTGAAACACGCTGACCAAGCGATAAAGAACCATCGCCGCTTGAAGCCGAAACTGCGACTTCACTCTTACTAAATAATGATTCTGTAACACTGCCTCCGAGTCGTATGTCGTTAAGTAATTCGGAAGGTATTTCATCTATAAAACGTGACGGCGATGGATAGTAATCAGAACCGTGCATCCGACGATGTTGTGCATGGGTTAATGTTAGTGTTTGTTTTGCACGTGTAATACCGACATAACAAAGTCGACGTTCTTCTTCCAATTGCATCAAATCTTCACTACTGCGCTGATGTGGAAATAAACCTTCTTCCATGCCGACAAGATATACGTCGGGGAACTCTAAACCTTTTGCAGAATGTAAGGTCATCATATGCACACAATCGGAGCTATCGCCTGCCTGTGTTTCGCCAGACTCTAATGCCGCATGAGCCATAAAGGCGGATAAGGCATCCATCTCGGCAAGTTCCTCATCATCACCTATTTCAAACTCTCCTGCTGCAGTTACCAGTTCTTCAAGGTTCTCAACTCGCGCCAGCCCTTTTTCACCTTTTTCTTTTTTAAAATGTTCG
>Ga0209630_10000352_pt1 | contig 52751 bp, 33 predicted proteins | sample COG_01_FD_184745 | JGI IMG/M metagenome (GOLD analysis project Ga0209630, IMG submission 184745) | Pelagic Microbial community sample from North Sea - COGITO 998_met_01 (SPAdes) (version 2) | ecosystem: Environmental > Aquatic > Marine > Neritic zone/Coastal water | place: Helgoland, sampling...
AGAATTCCCATCCATATAAAAAATTTTTACCCCCACCTAAGAGTCCCAATAAGTTTTTCGGAGGTATTCATAGTGGTTAGTAGAAATTTTTGCGAGATCATTCCAACGTTGTATACGTCGATCAGAATTTTCTAAGATATCGGGAAGCATAAGATCTAAGCGTTTAAGAGAAGGACCAGAACCATAGTAAGCATCTTTAGTAATTTGCCAAGAGTTGAGAGACATATGATTCATTCCATTCATTATACAGGATGTTCCGTTATCTGACTTATCCTTACAGTCAAAGTAAGATTTTGTCAGGACTTCGGAGATATAGTAATCGTGACTGTGAAGTGGTGGCATATTTCTCTCATATGGCAGGAGGTGAGTATTGTAGTCACGAGTTCTGCAATCCTTCCAATATTTTGTATCATCACGTTGAGTGAACATATAATGAGATGCAGTAAATTTTGCGAGACCATCAAAGTTTGATCTACAGAGGATATTGAACTCATTAACTTGGAATTGATTATACCCATCATCATTCAGAATTTCTGTAAGGCGATCAATGGTTGTGATAGTAGTAAAGAGACCGGTAGATTCTAAGGGTTCAATGAAACCCGCAGAGAGACCAACAGCGACACAGTTTTGAATCCAGAGATCTTTCTGAACACCGTTGCGAAAGTGAACATCATTATATGAGGATATTTCAGATGTCTTATAGCCTTGAGCTTTAAGGTGGGAGGTGAATTCTAACAGGGCGTCGTCTGATGTCGTGTAGTGATCACTATACACGTAGCCTGTGCCGATACGAGACCATGTAGGAGTATTCCACACCCATCCATTGCCTAGAGCGGTACAATCTGTATAATTCTTCATTTGATTATGAATATCATTGTAAGGCACTCTTGCAGTCCATGCTCGATTGTTAGGAATGATATCAGAATATGATATCCACTCAGACTTAAGTTTATTAAGTAGAAGAGATTTGAAACCGGTACAATCAATAAAGAGATCAGCATGAACTAGATCGCCATTTTTTAATTGGACAGATTCAATTCCATCATCATTTAAATTGATATCAGTAACAGTAGAGGAGATATGTTGAACATTACGAGGAATGCAGACATGATCACGAAGATAATCAGCGAACATGATGGCATCAAAATGAAATGCATATGCCCGTGAAAGATCTAGATTAGCAAACTCTCTATTTTTATTAAAACTAATTGTATTGTTATGACACAGTGCTACTGCAGGCCAGTAAGAATCTGCAAAATAAGAATTAGGTAATTCTGGATATTTCCACTTAAGATATTGGAAAGCATTAATACCTAATTCTTGAAATATTTGTTTGTCTGGAGATGATGAACCGAAGGGATAATGAAAACCCTTGTCATCTTTTTTATAAAACTGATTAAATTTAATACTAAGTTTATATGTTCCATCACAATAACGAAATAGATCAGTAGGATCAATACCTGCTGAGTGTAACCAAAAGGTGAAATGTTCTAATGTACTTTCCCCGACACCAATTCTTGGAATGTCTGGACTTTCGATAACAGTAATTTTTTTATTAGGAAAGAATTGACTTAAAGATGATGCTGTCATCCACCCAGATGATCCGCCACCTACAATTACAATACTATCCGAACAATTCATAACAAGAGACTTTCATAACATTATACTATATATTTTCCGAAAATGCTATATAAAATTAATTACACATAATAGTTATGGAAAGTATTCATATAGATTTGTCAGAGCATGAGATGGATGTAGTTCTGAATGCATTAGAGATTGCGGTCGATAATGCTGACGAATATGACAGTGGTGAGTATGAGGAAGTATTGTTTGGCGTACAGCGAAAGCTTGACGAACAGTATGAGCTTGATGTAGAATAGTAGTTTACCATTAGTAAAAATGCCTTACACCGTCTATAGTAAGAAGAACTGTTCTTACTGTAACAATATCAAAAAAATTCTAACAGGATTGGGAGAGAGTTATATTGAGTTAACGTTAGATCGTAATTTCACCAAGGAGGACTTCATTAGGAAGTTTGGATATGGAGCATCGTTTCCAAGGATAATGGAAGGCGATCAATTATTAGGAGGAGCAAATGAAACTATTATGCATTTGCGTCAGAAGGGATTACTATGAAAGTAGGAGTTCAGATTGGAGAGAATAGCGAGATGATCTTTGATAGTTATGACAAGGCAATGGATTACATTGAACTTATCATACCAGAGGTAGAATCGTTAAATATAAGTACTGATGACATCAAGGTAAAGTATTATGGCTAAAAAATGGCATATCAGAGAAAAGAACTCTTCACGTTATGTTGAGGGTGATTGGATCTATTACATTCAGGATAACATCTGGGGTGGATTTGACAGAGCAAATTATTGGAGAACCAAAAAGGAAGCGGCAGCCTATCTTACTGACATTTTGAAGAGAGGTGAAGTTTATGGCGAATGAAGAATACTTTGACTTTGAGGAGGTGCTAGCCCGCATAAATAATCTCGAAGTAGTTGTATCAGGGTTATCTACTCCAGAGTTGAATTATAAACGACCTGGTAGTGAAGAGTATGAGAAACTTACTGATACATTAGATTATCTCCACAATAAGATAGCAGAACTAGAAACCAAATGTCATACACCATAGTATACAGTGATTATAATGGTCTCCCTGGTGGAGAAGGTAACTATGATTTTTTAAGTGGTGCTCAGGCACCAATACTACCTGCTGTAGATCTATTCAACAGTTTCAATTTTGAAATCAAGGCAACGACAGCAAACGTTGCTGCACCTCCAACACAGAAGACTGGTGCAGGAAAAGATGGTCGGACATATAGTAATTCAACAAACTATAGGACCAGAGGTTATAGGTATGGTTCTAGCACTGCTAAGCCTCAAGGAGCATATGGCGGTATTCATGTTGCACGTATTCCTACCGATGTGAGATGGGTAGATACCAATGGTCCTGATGGTGATGGTATTGCACAGAATGAGAAGGGCGATTGGTTTAATCGCGAAGTGCTATCTAAAGCAGATGGAAGAGGTGGCGGTGTTACTTTTGTAAAAAATCCAACAGCATCAGGTAATACTAATTTATCGTTTGTTACAAGCACAGAGGAAGTTACAGCAGCAGAATCATTTACTATTCCTGCTTGGAATAGTTTAAGTATTCAAGGTTCTTATAATGGTGGTGTGTTTTGTTATAATGAATTTGGATATATCGATGAGGATCCAAATACTTATGGAAATGCAGATTATACATCCCAAACATATGAGGTAAGTAATCTTTATGAATTACCTGAAAAGATTGATAACCTTTATAAGTTTATTCCTGACCAGCGAGAGACCACAACACTTACATTCACAGTTGAAGTAGATTGGAGAGTCTACATTAGTTATGGCATATATGCAGGATTCATTGATGCATCAAATCAGGCAAAGATTTTAGATAGAATGGGATATACTAGTGCTACTCAAACTGGTACTGATGTTCACATAATCACTCATGTTATTAATAATGATACTAGTAACTGGCCTAAGATCTTAGAAGACATACTAAGTAATAGACAAAGATCACAGGCAGAACAGAATGAGCGTCTCGGACAAACATTCCCCACTACTGACATTGAAGTTACGCTATCTCAGAAAATAGAGGCAGAATAATATGTCATTAAGAGCTGCTGGCAGGATCGGAGATGTTTATATAAACAGATGTAGCACACCAATGCAAGGTACAGGTGCTCCAACTGTTTTTATGGAACAACTTGCTAGTAGTAGAATTGGTGATAGGACTATTCCTTATCAGGAAATAGTTCCATGTCCAAAATGTTGTAAGACTTTTACAGCAACTGTTCTTTCTGGTTCTCCTAAGGTATTTGCTCAGGGTTTAGCAGTAGAGGCAATTGGTGATCTTGCATTAGGTATTACTGGATCATTTCCTTTACTTAAAGGTGCTCCGACAGTATTTGTAATATGAGAGTAATTCCATTTAGTAATCAAGTTAAATTTATTCCTAAAGACAGTAAGAGTGATCGGATAACTCCTGCTGCTTGGTTTACTGTAACTGAAACAGATATTGCTATTTCCGAATCTGGTTCTGGTGCCACAACTGCCAATATTGCGGATCCTAATAATTCTCCTGGGGGAGCTGCTGCTGCCGGTGGTAGTGGTGGATCTACTCTGGAAGATTTAATACCACTTATTAATAATGTAACGCCAAGGGAAGATACTTTTATTCAATTACTTGAACCAACAACAGTTCCATATGTATTAATAGCATCTGCTGGCACTAACTTAGCGGATCCAGCATTGCTGAGATATCAGTGGCAAGTGAAAGATTCTGGAACTAATACTTATGTTGATATTTCTGGTGCTAATTCTGTATCATATTCAGTTGCTGCTGGGTTGACTGTAGCAACTGATGATGGTGATTGCTATCGTTGTAAGATAACTCACCTTGGTACTGCAGTAAACTCTCCTCAGTATACATCCAAATATGAATTTGATATTCGCAGAACAATTACGATTACATCACAACCTGAATTATTATCATCTGCAGTGGCTGGTGATACACTTACTTTAACTATTGCGGCAACAATTAGCAGTGATGTAGTTAGTTTTCAGTGGCAACTGAAAGAAAATAATACTAATACTTTTATTAGTATTATTGGTGCTAATTCAGCAAGTTATACTACACCAGTATTAGACACCTATGAAGATAATGGGGATCAATATAGATGTATTCTAACTAATCCATTTGCAAACACTGTAACATCGTCTATTGTTACGCTGATTGTTGATGGTGCTGACTTCAGAGTTAATCCTCCCATTTATCGACTTGATGTTGATGGTGTTGGATATAATACAGAATTCTGGAGTTTAGAAAAAGATGGGGCATTAATTCTAGATCCATTAGAAAGTTCTGACTACACTATTACTTCATTGGATAGTAGGAGAACTAAATTTCTTTCTCATCTATGGGGTCAGGGAACATGTGCTGGTAAAGGTGGTTACACAAAAGCGGGTGTTCCTATTGCATCAACTGAAAGTGTTTCTATGATATTGAATGCCGGTGGAGGTGCTGCCGGATCCTCTGATAGTGGACGCTATGCTGAAGCAGGTGGTGGGTATGCTGGTATTTTTAATGGTACTTTCGATGAAACTACTATATCTCATACGAATGCTCTTGCTATCGCAGGTGGCGCTGGTGGTTCTAGTCTTAACACAACTTCTTCTTGTACTGGATCCCAATCATCAATATCATATCCTTATACTACTACTACTTCTTATCAGCAAGCATATGATTGTTCGACAACTGAGTATAGAAGTAATTACGGAAACATCTATCATCTTTTTGATTGGGCTGGTAATCGTACTTTATCTTTAACGCATAATGGAACCCCACTGCAGGCTCGTTTTGCCCTTGGTGGGCAATACCAGGCAAGAAGATATTATGTATTTTTTGCTCCAGGCCATTATATGTTGGATAATAATTATTCTTTGAGCATTTCTAGTAGTGGATGTACTGCTGGAAGCAACCCTAGATGTCCTGGGATGTATTATGTTATTAATATGAAATACTTCCACTTTTTCTCCGTTACTTTTTATAGATATGATATGAATGTTACTTCATTCACATCAAGGTTCACTTATTCGGCTACACAATCAAAAAGAACTCCAAGAACATGCTATAGAACTGCTTATACTAGCACTACTAACTATTATTCACATACACCAACTGCAGCAGTCTCTGGTGGGTCTGGAGGTGGTCTAACAGGAACTGATGGTGGTGATAGTTCACAATCAGTAATTTCTGCTACTGGAGGCGATGGCGGATCTCAGTCTGCGGGTGGGTCAGGAGGCACCACATCATCTGCTGGATCAACTAACGGATCTGATGGTTCTGCTCTGCGAGGTGGCGCTGGTGGTGGTAATAGCGGATCTTATGCTGCTGCCGGTGGCGGTGGCGGTGGTGGCGGTTACTATGGCGGCGGCGGTGGTGCTGGTGGTTATGATGGATATAATGGAAGTAGTAATCCTGGAAGAGGAACGCAATCAGGTGGCGGTGGTGCTGGTGGTTCAGGTTATATTGATGTCAGTGTAGTTGGAACTACAGGATCATTCGCCAATGAAACTAATACAAATAGAGGGACTGCAGGTGAAGAACAGCAAAATTCAAGAATTGTTATTAATGCGACATATATTGAAGTGACAGCAGAACCAGAATCTTCTATAGTTAATGAAGGAGATACAGTTACATTTACTGCAGGAGCAACAGTAGTAAATGGTGAAGGTGAGGTAGTAAGTTTTCAGTGGCAGAAAAAGACATCTGGTATTTGGAATGATATTTCTGGAGCAAATTCTGCTAATTATGTTACACCTTCATTAACTCTTGCAAATACTAATGAATCTTATCGTTGCGTTTTAAATAATGACTACTGTGCAGAAAAAATTAGTGAAGAAGCTGTTACTGTTGTAGCAGGAGCAGCAGAAACTAATTTTGTAATTACTAATACTGGTCAGACGAATATACCTATACCATCTGCTGCTTCTGAGTTTACATTTAAAATCTGGGGTGCTGGCGGTGCTGGCACTGGAGAAGGTTTCCCTGTTAGAGGTGGATCTGGTGGATTTGCAATGGGTACTATACTCATTCCTGAATCTAATACAAATAGTATTAATATATTTGTTGGTGCTACTGGTTTAGGTTCTCCTTCAGGTATGTCTGGATATGGTGCTGGTCGTGGTGGTCAAAGATCAGAAATGACATTTGGTTCAGATATTGTTTACGTTGGTGGTGGTGGCGGATCAGCACAAGCAGGTAATGGTGGATTTGGTGGTGGTGCTAATAGAAATGGTGGTGCTGGTGATGGCACATTTGCTCCTGGTAGTGGTGCTAGCACTGGAGGAGGTGGCAGTACTGGTGGTACTACAGGTCGTTCTGGTGGTGGAGCTGGTGGCGGTTTCCCTTACAACACTGGTAACCGTGGTGGTGGAGGAGGATCAGGATATTATGGTGGAGGCGGCGGTGGCGGCGGTAATGGCACCACAGGAAAATCTGGGGGTGGCGGCGGTGGATCAGGATATAAAACTGGAACCGGTATTACTAATTTTGTAACTGCTGATGGTTCTAGAGGATCTACTACTGCTCCATATTCAGATGATCCAGACTATCTTTCTGGTCGTGGAGGTGCTGGTCAGAATGGTCTTGGTGTGATTAATTTCCTCGTAGAAAACCAATTAGTCATGACTGGTCTTAGTAGTTCTAATACAACTGATCTCAGTACTTTATCTTCAACTTTAACTCTTACTGAAAATGTCCTTCTATCACCGCTTGATGGAGACTATGATGTAGTTATAAAATGTCGTGGAGGAAGTCCATCTGGAACAGGTGCATATGTTCAGGGAACAATTCACATGACTAGCGGAAATATTTACAAACTTTATTATGATGCTAACTATGCGGCAGTTTTCTTCGGAACTTCGGTAGATGGGAATAAGTGTATAATGCTTGGTGCTCAAGGTGGATTTCAGGGAAATGGTGTATATGGTGGAGTTGGTGCCGGTGGTAATGCTGGATATCCGTCTGGAAATTCTGGAAGCAATCTTAACGCTTCTGGTGGAGGTGGCGGTGGAACAACAACTGGATATAGATCAGGATCTGGTGGTGGCGGTGGATATGCGGGAGCTAGTGATGGATATACTGGATCTCCCGGAACTAATGGTGGGTTCTTCCAATCTGGCAGAAAAGGTCGTGGTGTTGATGGTAATGGTGGTAATGGTGGTATGGGATATTTTGGCGGCGGAGGCGGCGGCGGTGGTTGGGACTTAGAATATAATGCTGGTGGTGAATTTGGTGGCGGTGGCGGAGGAGGATCTTCATATTATGGAGGTCTTCCAAAACCTTCTATTAATTCTTATAGTCCAGCAGAAGTTGTTGTTAGTAATCCTTCTGCTGGTAATGAGGCAGGAGGAGTTCAACTTCAAATTATCAGTGTGACTGCTGCATAACTTGACAGATTTCGTTTATCTTGGTATACTACTTGAGTAGTCAATGATTGAGTAATGGCAAAAAGCCCAAAGTTCGGTTCAAATGAAAATATTGAGACCAAACCGAAAAGAACACGTCAGGGAACTGGTAAACATACTAAATATAGTGCAACCTCCAGTAATGGAAAGCGTAAACGTTATCGAGGACAAGGAAGATGAGCGAAGAAACACCAGCACCAAAGTCTTATGGTTATGTTGTAGGCAAAAGAGCCTCTGAGCAAGATCATCCAGATAAAGAAAAGTCTGATGAGTGAAATTGAAGAGCATATTAAAGAGTGGATTAGTAAAATTTCCGAGTTTAGACCAGAACTAAACAATTTTGCTATCTGCCCTTTCTCTTCAACAGCAACTTATAAGATTATTCAAGCACCTATTGACGATATCATGCCTTTAACTGGGTGTGATGTCGTCATTTTTGCTGTTGAAGACTATTTGGATGTCAATGCTATTCAAATGTGGTGTGAAATTTATAACACTATTTACCCTGAATACATTTTTTTAGAGGATTGCGCTTATTCTCATACCTTCATTAATGGTATTCAGACAAATAATGCGAAATATAACTTACTCTTATGTCAAAGTAAGGAAAAATTGCGAAAAAGTCGTAAAATACTAGCAGAATCGGGATATTACGAGCATTGGAATGATGCAATGATGAAAGAAATACTCGGAAAAGATTTTGATGTAGTAAACCACTATAAATAATTGAAAAAAACCATATCAAATGGCATTAAAAGCATCAAGATCCTATAAGGACTTGAGTTTCACATTTAAAACCAACCCTCTCAGGAAGGATTTAAACCTTTTGAAGGATGAAAATGCGATTAAGAGGTCACTCCTTAATCTTTTTTCTTACAGGAAGGGTGAAAAGTTTTTTAATGCTAGTTTTGGTAGTGGAATTCCTGAATTGTTATTCGATCCATTTGATTTTATTACTGCTGGATCAATAAAAACTGAGATAGAAAATTTAATTACTTTATATGAACCCAGAATTAATCTTATTGAGGTAGTTTTGGATTTGAATGAAGATCAATATGAGTATGATATTCAAGTAATTTATAGTATTCCTGATACAGATCCTCAAATCTTCACCACTTCGTTAACATTAACGTCATCATCAAAGATATAATCAATGGCATTCGCACAAGTTAGTTCCCTAGATTACGCTGATATCAAAGCCGCCTTGGTTGAATACCTGAGGCGAAATACTGATTTTACAGATTATGACTTTGAAGGATCAACACTGTCTTCTATTGTTGACCTCTTAGCATACAACACTTATTACACTGCCTTCAATACTACGATGGCAGTTAACGAGAGTTTTTTGGCATCTGCCTCTCTAAGAGACAATATTGTAAAAGTTGCTAAACAACTTGGATACAGTCCAAAGTCAACAACTTCAGCAACAGCATTTCTTAAATTAAAAGTTGATTTTAGTAGTGTTGCTGCAATTGACCAAAGATTGGTCCCATCATTCCTTACTCTCAAGAAGGGGAATTGTTTTGTTTCATCAAATCCTGAAAATAGAAACGAAACATATCAATTCTCGACATTAGAAGATATTGTATCTCCAGTAACGAATAATATTGCATATATTTCAAATGTTTCATCAGATCAGTTGCAGGTAACTGAAGGAATTTACTTAAAATTTAGTTATGCTGTAGATAATACAATTCCTAATCAAAAATTTATCATTCCTACTGCTAACGTGGACACTGAAAGTATTAAAGTAGCAGTAAGAGAAAATGCTGCTGCATCTAAAACTGAAGTTTTCACAAAAGTTGAGAATATCCTTGATGTAACAGCAGTTGATAAAGTATTTTTTGTTCAAGAGACTGATGATGCTAGATATGAATTAATTTTTGGCGATGATGTATTAGGTAAGAAAGTTACTGACGGACAGATCGTTGAAATTACATATATTGCGTCATCTGGTAAGTCAGCAAACAAATTAAAGAATTTCGTTTTTTCCGGGGAAATTTATGATGAAGATTTGAATCGAGTTTTAACCGGTATTACAACAACAGTTATAGTTGGTTCCGAAGGTGGTGATGATATTGAAGATAGTGAAGTAATCAGAAAAAATGCTCCTGCATTCTACTCCTCACAAAATAGAGCAGTAACACTAGAAGATTATAAGGTAATTACACAAAGACTTTACTCATCAATTGCTGATATTATTGTATATGGTGGTGAAAATGAAGAACCACCTGAGTATGGTCGTGTAAAAATTGCTATTAAACCAAAATATAGTGATATTTTAAGTAATTCTACTAAAAGAGATATTATTAGCAAGCTTAAGAAGTATACAGTTGCTTCTGTTACTCCAATTATTGTCGATCCGTCAATTGTTGATGTAGTTTTAAGAACTAAAATTTATTATAAGCAAACTGAGACTAATTTAACATCCGAGCAAATAAGAAATGTTGCTATTCAAAATTTAACGGAATATAGAAATACTAATAATATTAGTAAGTTTGGTGGGATTGTTAGAAAAAGTAAAATAACCACAGTTATTGATGCTTCAGAAAGTTCAATTGCAGGTAATGTTACTGAGTTTACATTAAGAAAGAAATTAATACCAGCACTTAATACTGTAGCCCAATATTTGTTGTGTTATGTAAATGAGTTCCAAACATCATGTGTTGGAAAAACCACTATCACAAGTTCCAAATTCAGGACTGTAAATTATCCAAATGACGATTCATACATGGAAAATACTGAGGATGGTGCAATTAGAATATATACTATTGATTCTGCTACTGCATCAAAGAAAATTCTAGTTGAAAATGCAGGAACTGTTGATTTTACTAATGGCAAAGTGAATATAAATTCAATTCAATTTATTAGCGGCAGTAATGAAGACAATGAAATCTTTATTAGTGCTACACCACTTAATGATGATGTGAGTGCGGTGAGAGAAGTATACTTAAATCTCTCAATAGAAGATAGCATTCTCCAGGTATTCCAAGAAACAGCATAAAATGAATTTTAACAAATTAACTATCTCAGACTTAGTAGATCAGCAACTACCAGAGTTTGTTGTCAACGAATTTCCTACATTTGTAAAATTCTTTGAGGAATACTATAAATCATTAGAATTATCTGGTGGTCTTCTTGATATCACCAATAATTTCCTTGATTATAAAAATATTGATAATTTAAGAAAATATAATCTTGTTACTACCTATAAATTACAGCAACTAATTTCTGATACTGATGAAAGCATTGTTTTAGACAGTCTTGATGGTCTTCCTTCTGAAAATGGATTGATCAGCATAGGTAATGAGATTATTCTTTATGAGACAGTTAATTTATCGTCTAGAACGCTCTTAAATTGTAAAAGAGGATATACAGCAACAACTAAGTTTGATGGCACTGCAACGACCGTAGAGAGCACTGTAGCAGCATCACACCGACCAGATGATACTGTCACAAATTTATCAAATCTTGTTCTATTTCTTATCTTAAGAAATTACGAACATCAATACCTTGCTGGGTTCCCATTCGAGAATATTTCTTCTAGTATTGATAAAGATACCTTACTTAGAAATATTAAAGATTTTTATAATTATAAGGGAACTGATATTTCCATTGAATTTTTATTCAGAGCTTTATTTGATGAAGAAATTACGGTAAAATACCCAAAAGATTATGTAATCAAAGCTTCTTATTCAGATTTTACTGTTGATGATATTATTAAAGTAGAGGCAATTGAAGGAGATCCATATGATCTTATTGGAAATGAATTAAAACAAACTGATGCTAGTGGAGTATTGACATCTAGTGCTGTAATTGATGAAATTTTAATTAACAATATTTCAAATTATGCTTCTGCCAATAAAAATGTTTATGAGTGTAGGTTAAACGTTCTCAATCAACAATTTTTTCAAATTCCTAGAGAAAGTATTCTGAGAGGAGTCTTATCGTCTACGGATTCTGTAATTACTGTTGATAGTACAATTGGATTTCCTCAGTTAAATGGAATTATCCAAATCGATGATGAAGTTATTACTTATCGATATAAAACGTTCAATCAATTTATTGATTGTGGAAGAGGTGTTTTTAATACTGTTGCTGTTAATCATGCAGATTTAAGTGATGTTAGAACTACCGAATTTCTTTTTGGTTATAGTGATGGTATAGAACTTGAATCAAATAAAGTATCCATGAGGTTACTTGGTGTTTCTTCTAGTGTAACTGTAGATGATGGTGGTGCTTATTTCGAGGAAGCTGAAAAAGTAGATCTATCACCTGATGGAGATATTGATTCTAGACCACAATTTACAACATGGATAAAAAATGAAGTTGGAACTCTCTCAAGTAGTTCTGATGTTCAGATAAACAATAATGTTGAAACTATTACCACTGAAATATCAAATATTTACAAAGATGATAATTATGTTTATCTTGTTTCTTCTGGACTTCCTGTTCATCCTATCGGATCGTTTATTGGAACCGGATTTAGAGTAAATAATCAAAATCTTTTAAAGTTAATTCCACTTTCAACTGAAAAAAATACTCAAACTCAATTTACTGGGAATAAAGCAGTTGGTTTGTTTATTAATGGCGTAGAAGCATTTAGTTCTCAGGATTATGAAGATATTTCATTCGGTAATATCGAAAGTGTTGAAATTATTCAAAAAGGATTTGGTTTCGAGAATGATATTCAACCCGTATTCAGAGTAGCGAATTCTACCGGCACAGGAGCTACATTTAATGCAAATATTATAGATGGAAAAGTATTTTCAGTATCAGTAGTAGATGGCGGAAATGGATATACTCAAAATCAACCATTAGAAGTTACATATGGATTTGATGCCACTGCAACAATTGCTGATGATACACATATCATCAATGGTTCTATTAGAACAATTACAGTAACTAATCCAGGTCAAGATTATGTTACCACACCTAATGTAGAAATTATTGATAGCACTGGTAAAGGAACAGGTGCTTACGCTATTGCTGAAATAACTAATAATCAGTTAACTGGTATTGTTGTTCTTAATGGAGGTGTTGATTACAGTGATAAAGATACTATCACTGTAAGGATTGTTTCTAAAGGTACTGGTGTTGTTGCCAATGCTGTAGTTAAAAAATGGTCTTTTGATAGAGTATTTAAGACAAAAAACTCTATTGACATAAATGGTAACTGGGCACCTGCACAAACAATTAAATCTGATACTGGTAACGGTTATCTATATCCAAGTAGAAATATTGCGTATAATCTTCAGTATGCATATCCATCAAATCCAAAAATCCTTAGACATTCACTATCTGATAATGTTCAGGGTGTAAATGCTAACTACGATGAAAAAACATCTGGATTTGTTCACTCTCCTATTTTAGGATGGGCGTATGATGGAAATCCAATTTATGGTCCTTATGGATATCTTACTCCAACCGTTCCTGCTAATGGTATTTCTAGACAAACCAGTTCTTATGTATTAAAAACTACTGCAGAAGCTACTAGACCTAACGTAGTAAAATATCCTTTAGGTTCTTTTGTCAATGACTATGAGTTCATTCAAGGATCTGGAAGTCTTGATGTCAATAATGGTCGTTTTTGCATCACTCCAGAATATCCCGATGGAAGATATTGTTACTTCATCACCGTGGATAGTTTTGGTGCTGGTGTTTATCCATATATTCTCGGAAAGACATATCATTCTGTTCCAGCAGAAAATAATTTCAATATTGAGTTTAATCAACAGAACGAAGATAATTTACCTAAAGATGCAAGAAGAATTAGAAGTTCTTCTACCCCAAGTAAAGGTTTTGATGCTATTTTATCAGTATCCAATGTAGAAAGAGGAACTATTGATAAATTTGTTGTTAATGAAAGTGAGAATGTATTCAAAGTATTAGATTCTTTATACATCGATAATAACGATACTGAAGGTTCTAGGGCATTTGGTAGAGTTGAATCAGTTAAAGGTGAAAATGTAACTACCGTATCATATCAAGTTGCTTCGGGATCTACTATTCCATCAACAAATGGAATTCCTGATGCCCCGTGGCCTTCTGAAATTAGTGCCCCTCAATATACAGACACCAAATATGATATAACTGTAGAAACTTCAACACCACATTTATTATCTGATGATGATATTGTTACACTAGCATTAGATAGACAAGCAGTATCAGTAACAAAAACTTTTAAAGTAAGAGTATCTAATTATCAGACAGTACATTACACACCTCCTGTTGTTGAAAGTTTCTTAGTTGTTGATGTTGCTTTCAACCAAACAACTATTAACGTAGATAACTCTGATGATTATAGAGAAAATGATTATTTGAAAGTTAATGATGAAATTTTAAAAATTGTATCTATTGATTACAATTCAGATCAAATTACCGTCGAAAGGACTCAATTTGGATCTCCATTAAGATTACATGCAGCTACTAATAAAGTAGAACTTTACATACCTGATGATCAACCAGATTATAGATTAACTGAGGGGTCGGCAATCACAAGTAGTGGTGTTTCAGGAACAATTTATAATATTGATAAGGAAAATTCTTTTATTGAAGTGAGAGTTGGTTCAGGCACGCTTACAAATTCAAGTGTTCTTACAGATACATCTTCACCAACAGGAAGAACTATTAATGTGAGTAGTGTAACTAATACTGAGATTTATTGGGAATTTGATCCTACTGGAACTGGTAATCATTATGTTCGCGATTTATCTTTTAGATTAATTAGGGGAACTCAATATATTTTTGATACTAGCGATGGAAGTATTTTTGGGAATAGTTTAATTTTCTCCGAAGATTCAGCAAATATCAATACTGTCACAGGTGTAACATCTGTTGGAACTCCAGGCACTTCTGGATCATCAGTAACTATCACAAAAGATGCATTGCTGAACTTTGATGTTTCTAGAATATATTATTATGAGCAAAACGGTCAAATCCTCAATAATAAAACATTTTTCCCAGTCCTCACATTTCCTGATGGCGTCAAAACAATCAAAGTTGTTAATGACAATAGTTTTAAGTTCACTATTCCCATTCAACCTGAAGAGACTACTTATACAAATTTAGTTTCATATACTACAACTTCAGGAACTAGTATTGGTGCAATTAATACTGTTGCGGTAGTTGATGGTGGCGAAGGATATAAAAAACTTCCAAATATTTCTGGAATTATCCATACTGAATTAGATGCAGCAAAATTGTCATATTCAATTACTGGTGGTTCATTTGATGATACATTCAGTGTTTTAAATCCAGGAAATAGATATTCAAGTAATACAAAAATTATTGTCAATACTCTCACTGGTAGTGGAGCAGTTTTAACACCAACAATTGTTGGGGGCAAAATACTTTCGGTAAAGGTTACTGTTGCTGGTAAAGGATATGATGAAAATGATACTATTTCAATAATTGATACTGGTGCCAAAATTTTCCCAATCAGTGATAGTATTGGCAGAATTAAAACTATTAGATTTAATAATAGTGGAAGTCAGTTTAATCCTGATAGAACATTCTCTAAATCTTTAGTATTCAAACAAAAAGTAATTATTACTGGTATTACTGGCGGTGTTTATAAACTTTCAGAAAATGTAACATCTTCAGGTGGATTATCCGCTAAGATTGAAAAAATAAGAGAAATTGGTGTTGATATTTACTTACTTGATTTAAAAATTAACTCAGGAACTCCTAAAGTAGGTGATACACTTACTGGTTCTGTTTTACAGGTAACTTCTACAATTTACTCGGTGACAAATCCAGATATTATTGGAAATATTTCTGGATTTATTTCAAAAGTTGGTTTCTTTGATTCTGATTTAGGTAAAATTAGTGCTTCATCACAAAAAATTACTGATAGTTATTATTACCAAGATTTCTCCTATGTTATTAGAAGCACAAAATCTCTAAGTGATTATAAAAAATATGTTGATGAAACAACACATCCACTTGGATTTAAATTATTTGGTGAAGTATCTGTAGAGAATGATGTTGACTTTGATGATACTGTAACAGGAAACCCATTCAGTATCGGTCTTGCTGACGATCATTCTGCCAATGAAGTTATTATTACATTACCTAATGTAAATGTAGAATCAGATATTGTTTTCAAAAAATATGAAATTTCTAGACTTAATACAGCTAATTTAAAAGCCTATCGTGGTATAGGAGCTGCTCGTCTTAATTTCTTGGATAATCAAATTGAAGCAGTGCAAATGGCAGATCTTTCTGCAGATCTTGATGCTAGCACTCAAACATATACCTTGACGACACAGGATGGTAATTTCCCATTAGATACTTTTAATACATCCATACTTCTTTCATTGAATGATGTATTCCAAGAACCATTCCAAACATCTACTGTAAGTGGAATTAGTTACTCTGGTGGAATTGCAACTATTACTACTGCTACAGATCATAATTTAGCAACTACATCAGTAGGTCAAACATATCCAAATCAGAAATATATTCATATCTCTGGTGTAACCAATACTGGCAATTTAAATTTTAATGATCAATTTGAAGTATATGATGTACCATCAACAACGTCAATTAGAGTTCTTTTTGATAATCCAAACGGTTATTTGACAAATAATGATCCTGCAGTTTGTGCTGATGTTCAAAGTACTATTGAGAGTCTAGTTGGAATTTTAACGTATTATTTAAATAATCCATCTGATGCACTTCCTACAAATAACACAGGTATTTGGTTGGATGAAGATCAGTCAACTGTTGTTAGTGCCAATAGACATAGAGATGGTGCTGATTTAATTGATCTCAATAGATTTGAAATTATTGATAGAGCTAATGCAGAAATTTCTTTAGAGTATCCTGATTTCTACTATCCAAACGATACTCAGACCACCGGATATAGCAGACAGAAAGATGCTTATAGATTAATTCAGCAAAACCGTAAAGAATTGATCGACAGAGGTGCTGCTGAAATTGCAGTTCAATATCCTGATTTTGTATATCCTTTAGATCCTGCTACTGCAAGTGATTATCGTTTCAAGGATGCTTACAGACTTATTCAGCAAAATAGAACTGAGATCATTGATAATGCTTGGACAACTATGCAGGGTGGATCAAATCCTGCAGATGCTGCTGTAGAAACTAAGTGTAAACGTGATATCGGATTGTTTATTGATTATACTTCACTTGACCTGGTTAATGGTGGTAACGAGTATGCACGTAAATTCGCGTTACAGTATTTTGACGGTGCTGGAAATCCTCTTACGAATGGATTACTTGGTGAGGAGTTAGCATCAGTTGATGGATTTACTGCTGCTAAGGATAATATGATCCTTGCATTTACCAATCAACTTACAATTACTGATACTACGATCACTGCAGATCCTGCTGGTGCTCCTTTATGTGCTAACGTAACATCTGCTATTACAGTTCTTGCTGGTATTGTAAATGATGCTATCACAGCAGGATCTACTGCTGGTCTTCCAACAGAAACTATCGGTGCTGATACTACTGGCGAAGCAAAATGTAAGCGCGATCTTGGATTGTTTATTGATGCCGTATCACTAGATGTTCATACTGGTGGTAATGTATATGCTATTAAATTCCTCAAAAAATATTTTAATGCTCAAGGAACATCATTTATCTCAAATGGTCTTTCCGGTGAAATTCTAGAATCTAATACTGCATTCAATAAAGTAAGAGATTTGATGAAGCAAGCAATTGTAAATCAACTTCTCGTTAAGGATCTTACTATTACTGCTGGTAATGCTAGTTACTGGGGGAATGCAGTTGGAACACCGACAAATGTAACCTATGATGCTAATACTGGCGTCTCAGTTATCACGATTGCTAATCATGGATTATCTAATGGTGAAGATGTTAAGATCAGAGATAATGGTTTGACATTTACCTGTGAAATGGATGGGAACGTTAAAGAAAAATCTTATCCAAGACTTCTTGATGGCAATTCAAATACAGCAATGTCTGTTTCTAATGTTACTACAGATACATTTGAAATCAATGTTGGCACTTCACCTATTGTAAATTTCAATGTTAGTGATGCTACTTACACTCCTTCTACGGGAGATGTTGAGATTAACATTGGCACTCACTCATTACGTGCAGGAACATCCATTAAACTTGCTGACGAAGCACTTACATTCACCTGTGATTTTGACAACAATCAAACTCAGCATAGTTACCCCAAGACTGCTATCTTAAGTGAAACTGTTACAGATGCCTCTTATGATCCAGTACTTGGTGTTCTTACTGTTACTGTTAAAAATCATGGATGGGAAAACGGAGATCTTATTAAATTTGATGATGACTCTCTAGTCTTTACTTGTGGAATGGATGGAAATGCTACTAACCACCCATACCCTCGTTCTACTGATCCATTCAGTGGTAAGTGGATACCCATTTACGCTGTAACAGGAAATACTTTTAGGGTTGCGGTAGGAGTTTCAACTAATACTTCTACACATACATTTGTTAGTGCAGTCGAAGACGGATTGAAGAAGAAAAAAGATAAGACATACGATACTGCTGTAAATATTGTCACAGTCACAGCAGATACAATTACCATTAACGTAGGTAGTTCAACGGATACATCAGCACATACATTTATTTCTGCTGTTCCGAATGCTGTTATTTCTGGTGCTGATTATCAGCATACATTCATAAGAGCAGTAACCGATGCCATTGTAAGACCTGTGGTCAATTCTCCTGTTTCAAATAACAGTAATGGTGCATGTGCTGACATTAAATCAAATATTAATGATCTTGTCGAAATCGTAACACTATACTTAACACAAGGATCGTTAACTTTCCCAAATGCTCTACCAGCACAATCCATAAGAGTTCCTTCTGCTGGCGAAGCAAAATGCAAGAGGGATTTAAGTTTAATTGTTGATGCTGTTATTGGTGATATGAGAACAGGTGGTAATTCCAACATTAGAAGTTCTACTGAAAAATATTTGGATGGAGCTGCTTTATTAAGTAATGGTCTTGCGGGTGAAATAAATGAATCTATCACTGCTTTCAATAAGGCAAGGGATCTGATGAAACTTGCTATCGCTAACCAACTTTATATTCAAGATTTAACTATCTTACCTGATTTCCTTACTACTTCAGGAACTATTGAGGCATCGAGTCTCACTAATTCTATTTTCACCGAAGGTCAGTTTGAATATTCTAATGCGATACTTAAACTATATGAAACTGTGGCAGAAGGAACTGTATTCCATAGTACTTTCTTCAAATTTGTTTCCGCTGGAGATGATAATCGATATTCATATAAAGTAAAAAATATCTTGTTTGATGGTGTTAGCAAGAACTACCCTCTATATAAAATTAATGGCACTAATGTCACTACGGAGGCAGATGAAAATCTATTAGTGTTTATTGATGGTGTTCTTCAACTTCATGGAGAATCTTATACCATTGATAGAAGTGTAAATCCCAATGTAATTAAATTTACTGATGTAATAGAAAAAGACAGACACTTCTTCTCGTATACATTCAGTAAGTATAAAGTCTTAAACAATTTTGCAGACAAATTTAATTCTAGTGCAAAATCATTTGAATTTGCGTTTGGAGAGGACAACATTCTTCCTCCAGATGATCATCAAATGTTGGTGATGCTTGATGGTATTCCTCAAGTAGAAGGATCTTCATACACTATTGTTGATAACGTAATTACATTTACTGAAGCACCTACTACAGGGAAAAGATGTTTTGTATTATATTTCTATGGAAAAGTCTTCGATAAAACTATTTCAATTTGGAATGGTGAAGTATTTGAAAACTTAGAATATATTGGTCAGAACAGTCCTGAAGGATGTCAATATTTAAGTAAGGTTGCGAATACCGGAGATATTATTAAATCTGGGGATAAGATCAGAATTGATGGTGAATCAGTCAAAGAAATTATTAGAGTTGAAGAAAGAGCACTTAAGAATACTGACAACTTAGTTTACACCGCATTAGTATACACCGATAATTCATATATTCGCGGTAAGAATGCTGTTGCTAATGCTGTAATAGATCCTAGTGCTACTATGGTTTCGGGTGGTAATCCAGTTGGCATTGATGGAACTGTGGGTGTTGAATTTACTATGGGAATTCCTACAGTATTTGCTCCAGGACCAATCACTAGCATCAACATAACAAATCCTGGTCTTGAGTATGATGTAGCTCCTATCGTTTTATTCAAAACAGAATGTGATAATCCAGGAACTGGTGCAGAAGCTATCGCTCAAATTACTAATGGTAAAGTAACTAATGTCATTATCACAAATGGTGGTTCTGGATATACAGCAGCACCTGAATTGATTTTTGCTAAAAAGTATGAGATCATTAGACCTCATACACCATTGTTTATGAGAAATAACACAATCGTTGATATTTCTTTGGCAAATGCATTGTTACCTGGATTTAATGTCGCAAATGAATCTGAACTAGAAGATATCATTCCTTTAGTTTCAACTCAACTTACTACTTCACGCACTAATGTACTTGAAGTTGAAAATAAAACTAACCGAGATACATCACGTCCTGGACTTTCTTATGTTCTTGAGACATTTGATAATAACAAATTCTCGTATGAACCTCAAGAACTTAATGATCCATTGGCATCTTACCTTGGTACTGGTGTTACTATTGAAATGATTAATAGATATGCTCCTGCTCTTACAGTTGGTGACTTTACTACTCACAGAGGGGCTACACAAGGAGCGACTGAACCAAATATTATTAACATTGGACCAGAAGCATATGTGGCATATGGTCTTACATTAAATGGTAATATCAATGATACTGTCACTACAATTACAGTTACTGGCGATGTTTCCAACTTCCCTCCAGCGGGATATTTGGAGTTTGGGGATGAGATCGTTCAATATACTTCAATTTCAGGACAAGATTTTATTGTTGTCCGAGGAGTAAATGGAACTACAGCAACATCACATACAGATACAGATTATTTGAGACTCGCTTGGCGAGGGTGATAAATATAAATAACACAAGGAAAACCGTAAACATTAACATTTATAGAAATGCCAGCACTTATTTCTGAACAATTTAGAATTCATAATGCCCAACAGTTTGAAGAAGCATTTTCCGAGGCAGCACCCACGAACATGTATTTCTTCATGGGTAGACCCCAAGACTGGGATACCGCTGCTGTAGCTGGTGCGACTTCATATGTCGGTCAAGCTTCAGGTAGTCAGCACAGTGGATCTTATCTCGCAGCTCCTGATGAGAACAATCCACCAACACCCATCGATAGTTTCAATTACGAAAAAGAAATTTTTGATGATATGATTTCTCTTAAGAGAATTCAATCGTCAGATGTTAGATTAGTTGTCAATAGATACAACTGGACTTCAGGAACGACATATTCAATGTATCGTTCTAACTACAGCGCAGACTTCAAGGCAAACTCTGCCGGAGAAAATGCACCACATATTTACTCAGCAAAATATTATGTTGTAAGTGACTATAAGGTTTACAAGTGTATCTACAATGGATCATCACCTGCTAACCCTAATGGTATTGCTTCTACTGTTGCCCCTAGTGGAACTGGAACTACTATCTTCACAACTGCTGATACTTACAAGTGGAAATTTCTCTACAGCATCGGAACTGATGATGTAATTAAATTCTTCACAACTTCCTATGCCCCCGTCCCCGCTAACTGGGGCGTCGGAGCCGCTGGAGACCCCGCTAATGGTGTTGATGTTAAAGCAGCTGCTGTAGACGGTGCTATCGACACTGTAGTGATTAATACTGGTGGCACAGGATATACTGATAATGCTTTGACCGGATATACTAACGTCCCCATCCGTGGAGACTGGGCGCAAAACGGAGGTGTTCAAGCACTTGCGACAGTCAAAGTTAGTAGCGGTGCTGTTAGTGAAGTAACAATCACTACTCCCGGATCTGGTTATACTTATGGTTACATTAATGTAAACTCAACTGAAATCTCTGGTATCGGTGCTCCTGGAGTAACAGCAGTCCTGGAAGTTATCATTCCTCCTGCTGGTGGTCATGGATATAACATTTATAAAGAACTTGGCACTAAGCGTGTCATGGTGAACTCTAGAGTTCAATATGATGAGAACCTTGAGTTCCCTGTTGATACTGATTTCAGAAGAATTGGTGTCCTTCGCAATCCTGAAGAATCTGGCGGCGGTGTTGCTGCTGGTTCTACCTATAATGGTTTGACTGCTATCAAGTTCCCTTCTGCAACAGTTGCTTCATTCAATGTTGATGAGACTGTTACACAAACTACAACTGGTGCCTCAGGTAAAGTTGTTTCTTGGGATTCTAGCACTAAAATCCTTAAAATTTATCAGAGCAGCTATGAGCACATTGCTACTGGCAATCAGGGTGGAGATTTAACTCCTTTCTCTGGTTCAAATGCAATCACTGGAGCACTTTCTTCATCTGTTGAAACTCCAGATACTACTTATAGTTTGACTACTTCAAATCTGACTTTTGCTAATGGTTATTCACCATCAGAAATTAAAAGATATACTGGTGACATCATTTATGTTGAGAACAGAAGAACTGTTTCTCGTTCCATTGATCAAATTGAAGATGTCAAATTGGTCGTAGAATTCTAATATATACCATATAAGATCAAAACAACATTCTAGTCTAGTAATATGCCCCAGAGTACTAATCTAAACAAAGCTCCATACTTTGATGATTTTGATCCGAATAGTAACTTTTATAGAGTTCTTTTCAGACCTGGATACTCAATTCAATCTAGGGAGTTAACAACTCTACAATCTATTCTACAAAGTCAAGTTGAGAGCCTTGCTAAAGCAAACTTTAGGCAGGGATCTGTTGTTGTTCCTGGGGAAGTTATTGTAGATAAACAGTATAGTTATGTGAAGGTAAGTTCCTTCACAAATAATTTACAAATTACCGATTATATCGGTAAGAAAATGACGGGTAATATCTCTGGTGTAGTTGCTACGGTATTAAATGCCACTGCTTCTACCTCTACAGATTCACCTACTTTATTTGTTAAATACGAAACTGGTGGTAATACTAATACAGCACTTACATTTAGTGAAGGTGAAACAATTACAGCAAACACTCCAGGATCTCCAACCGCAATTGTTGGTATTACTGGAAATGTGAAACCTACTGAAAGTAGTGCCATGGGATATGGTTCTGCTGTTTCGGTTAGAGAAGGTATCTATTTCATCAATGGATCTTTGGTGAAAAATGAAAACGCAACTTTACTTCTAGATAAGTATGGTAATAGTCCTACTTATAAAGTAGGTTTTATTGTATCAGAGCAACTTATTACGCCAGAGGAAGATTTCTCTCTGCTTGATAATGCTCAGGGTTATTCTAACTATGCTGCTCCTGGAGCTCACAGACTTAAGTTATCTGTAACGTTAGTAACAAGACCTATTAACTTAGAAGCACAAAAAGATTTTGTAGAGTTACTTCAAGTAAGAAATGGAAATGTTGATGCTACTGTAGATCTCGTTTCCCCTAATAGTCTTATTGAAGATATTCTTGCTAGAAGAACATTTGATGAGTCTGGTGATTATGTCGTCAAAGAGTTTCTATTAAACTTTAAGGAAAGTTTAGCAACTGCAGATAATAATGGTGTATACTCTGCAACTCAAGGTGGATCTGAAGATAAATTTGTAGCAGTCATTGAACCCGGAAAGGCATATATAAAGGGTTATGAAATTGAAACTACATCAGTAAGATATGTTGAGATTGATAAAGCAAGAACAACTGAAACACAAGAAAATAATTCATTAAGTCCCGGTGAAGGATCCAACTTCACAGTAACTAATCTTTTATCATTCCCTGATGTTGAAAGTAAGTCCCAGTCATTAACTGGTACTGGATTACTTAGCACCAACGCATATCAGGAACTGAAATTGTATGATAAGTACAATGATATTGTATTCGGTCAGTCTACTGCTAATCTAGATGGCACTGCACCAGAAGCAGAAAATTTCTGGATGGTTACAATCGAGACTTTATCTGCTACAGATCAAGTTGCATTAAATACTAACTATAGCAATGGCGCTCTTTCAGGTCAAGTCAGATATTATCAATTAAATGCATCTTTAACCGAAGCAGTTGCTATTCTTACGAAAGCATCGTCAGTTGGATTTGATATTGGTGATAATATCACCATGGGTGCTGTTTCAGGAACATTGAAAACAGCAGAAAGACTTACGACACCTTATATTGGTGTTGGTAAGACTAAATCAGTTAAATTTCTTACAGGAACTTCAGCAGCAGGAGTCTATAATAAAACATCACTTTACAAACTTGGTTTGTTTGGTGTAGAATATTTTACTAAAATTTTATGTCGTAATCCACTGAATTTCTCAGTGGGTAAATTTATTACCGGACAGTCAAGTGGTGCCAGAGGTATTGTAGAGCAATTACTCACTGATACAAATGAATTAATTCTATCCAGAGTTTCCGGTAATTTTACTGATGCAGAAACTTTACTTTCAGAACAGGATGGAACTACAACACCATATAATTTTGTAGAACCAAAAGGTTCTTTAGCGTCACTTAAAGTAGCATCTTTTGGTGCAACATATGCAGCAAATACAGACATCACTGCAATCAATGTTAATGGTGTAAATAAACTTACTGAAATTGGTGCTTCAAATATTACTATTTTAAGTAATGAAATTAGATCTATTGCGATCACAGATGCTGCGAGAGCAGCACTAGGAACATTTACAACTGCTCCCACTATAGAAATTGTTGATCCAACTGGTAGTGGATGTGTTGTTGTTGCAGATTTAAATGATAGCACTATTGTAAATTATGATTCATCTTTTGTGAAGAGTTTCTTTAATGCTACGACAGGAAATAATTTTGCCGGTGATATTTACAGTAATGACTTGTCTTTCTATATTGATAATGGAGCTACATTCAGTGGCACTGAAGGAGACTATTTTATTACTGCAGATAATCTTGGTTCCAGACCAGATGTAGATCTAGTAAAAGGAGATGTTATTGCTGTTGTTGATAATGCTGGTGTTACCAGAAAATACTTGACAAAATATTCAGTGCCTGATGGTAGTTCAGGTTCTGCTAAAATCTTTATCTATGGCGCTGTTCTTTCAGCATTCGCAACTAAGAAAATTTCTAGAATTCGTTCAAAACTTTCTGGTGCTGAATCAAATACTTTATTATATCCACTGCCAAATAAGCATGTAAAAACAATGGTGTTGGACGCCAATAACACCAACATTGATTATACAGTACAACAAGAATTCTTAGGAAATCTTGATAATAGTGGTTCTATTAGTATTAGTGTGGGAACAAACGAACAGTTCCTAGGATATACATCAGAAAATTACGTGATGTCAAACCCAAATACGGGTGAATTACTTGATCTCAGTAATAATGATCCCAGTAACCCTACAGTATCTTTGGGCAATAGTGCTCAGAGTATCACACTTGATCTTGGTGCCACATTTGCTGACATTCCATTCAAGTTAATTGCTCCTATAAGAAAGGCAGATACTTCTCCCAAGACTAAAATTCTCGTTGAAAATCAAGAATACAATGTATCTACAGGATTTTCAGATCCATCAATTCCCATTCAATATGCTGATGGATTGAAATTAAAAGCAATTTATATGTCTGCTACTGCTGCAGATGCTACTAATAACGATGTTCAAGTCACTGATCGCTTCAATTTCGATGGCGGTCAAAGAGATACGCATTATGATCTTGCTCGTATTACACTAAAACCAGGAGCAATTGCACCTACCAGTAAACTTCTTGTGGTATTTGATTACTTCAAACATATTGGTGGTGTTAATACTGGTGATTATTTTACAGTAGACTCATACACTAATATTACTTACAGTGATATTCCATATTACAATTCAAGTGTTTATGGAAGAATTTCACTTAGAGACACAGTTGATTTTAGACCTAGAGTTTCTGACTATGATGGTCTAGACACAGCTACGGTTCTTCCTGGATATAGTGATAAAGTAACTGTAAATGCTCTTAAGTTTACTGGAACCGGATCTTCACCATCCACACTTCCTATTTCAGGAACATCTTTTGATTCTGGATATGAATTCTATCTGAATAGAATTGATTCTGTTTATATTAGTAAGAGTGGTGGTTTTGTTGTTTCAAAAGGAACTCCGGCACTAAACCCACAGACACCTCAAGAAATTTCTGATGGTATTCTTTTATACCACTTAAACATCCCTGCCTATACCTACAGTCTTTCTGACATCACTTCTAAAAGTTTCGATAACCGTCGCTATACGATGCGTGATATCGGTAAACTTGAGAAGAGAGTTGAGAAACTTGAATACTATACAGTATTAAGTCTCCTGGAACAGGATACATTCAACACTCAAGTCAGAGATGAGTTTGGTAATGACAGATTTAAGAATGGTATTCTTGTAGATAACTTTGAAGGTCATGGAATTGGCAATACAGCATCAACAGATTACAAATGTGCTGTTGACACTCAACTAGGAATTTTAAGACCTAGTTATGCTGCCTCTCAAACAAGTCTTATTGAAAAGGATTTAAATGACGCTCAAAGGACTGCTAGTGGGTATGTAAGAAAAGGTGAGCTTATTATGCTACCTTATACTGAGATAACAACAGTAGAAAATTTAGCTGCCACTAAAACTATTACAGTCAATCCAAATAAATCAGCAAAGTTTGCTGGTGTGATGACATTAGAACCCAATATCGATGAGTGGAAAGATACTTATACGGCACCTGAGTTAATTGTAAATGAGAACTCAGTTTTTGATAATATCAAAAATAACAATTCCGAATTGTGGGGAAGTCTTTGGAATGAGTGGCAGATCTCATGGACTGGAACGCCAACATATGTTCTGAATAACTCTACTAACTTTACTGGTTCTTCTAATCAATTTGCTTCTGTACCTGATGTTGCTATCGCTAGTAAGACTAGAACGAGATCCAGAAATGGTACATTAAATAGAGTTTCACCTTATGGATCTGCTGCATTAGACAGAGGTCAAAGATCTTTAGCAACTCCTTACAATCCTTATATCAGAACTAAGAAAGTTCAATTTGTTGTTAGCGGTTTAGAACCAAATACTAAGTTGTATGCTTTCTTTGATGGCATCTCAGTTTCTTCATGGGTAAATCCAGATGATGTGACTAACATCACAACACCATTTACTGGCATTGCTGGATATGCTGAAAAAGGTTTCGGTGAAGATATCGTTACTGATGATAATGGAAGCATCAGTGGTATTTTCTTAGTTCCTAATGGATATGCTCCAACCAAAACTAAGAAGACAATTGATTTACAAACTTCTCCTGGAACATTCTACGATAACACAAGTTCTAAGAAATCATTTGTTGTTGGTAGTAAATCATTTAGATTAACTTCAAGTGCTACAAATAGTGGTTCCAATGCAGATGTTGCTACTTTTGCAGAAACATCATATAATGTAACTGGATTACCTGAAACATTCACAACTTCTATCCAATCAACTAGAGTACCTTATATCAGCAGAAGGTCAACTTCAAATTCTGATACAGTTCAGTATGTTGGTAGTTCACTAGTTAATATCAATCAGTCTGGATTACTAGATCCTCTTGCTCAGACATTTAAAGTTTCTGCTTTTGAAGAAGGATTATTCCTTTCTAGTATTGATCTTTACTTTGGCAATAAAGCGACTCCAACTGGAGAAGACACTAATAGACCAGTGAGTGTATACCTAACAGAAACCAATGGCGGTGTTCCTACGAGAACAGTTTTACCATTTAGTGAATGCACTATGGATTCTGACACTAGACTTAGAATTAAAATGAGTGTTGATGTTCCTTCTGGTGTTACACTGCTTGCTGGAGAAACAATTACTGGAAAAACTTCTGGTGCCGTAGGAACAATTAAAACTAATTTAACTACCACAACAGCAAATGCTAGATATAACTTAATTCTTTCAAACCATAATGGAATCGAATTCCTTGCTGGTGAAGAATTTACTGTCAATAGATCTCCTGCTATCACTATCACTACATTTAATGTAGATGATGATTCTGGTGTAGTTGAAAAAATTAAAGTTACTAGTTTTGGTTCTCAATACGATGATTCGACTACAACAGTCAATATCACTGGCGATATCGGCGGATCATTCGGTTCTTCTGCTAGTGCGTCAGCTAAAATTTACAATGGCAAAGTTTATGAGGTTAATCTAACTAATAAAGGATCTGGTTATTACACTGCACCTACAGTAATTATTAATGGTGGTGACAGTTTAGCATCTGCTACAGCGGTATTTAAAGTGACAAATCCAGCTGTTAAAATGGGAATTTCATCTTCAACTGATGCTTCTAATAAAACTAAGTTTAATTTTAGGTCACCTGTTTATCTGCAAAATGATGCAGTGTATGCTTTAGTCGTAACTACCTCATCTAAAGATTATACTTTATACAGTTCGGTAGTAGGTGATACGCTTTTAAATAGTGGTATCGCTGCAGCAGCTCAACCAAATGTAGGATCGCTGTATAAGTCACAGAATTCTTCAGCGTGGGTTGAAGATAAATTACAAGATCTTAAGTTTGTTGCTAACAGATGTGTATTTAATACTGCAGGAACAGGAAATATTGAATTAGTGAATGATGATTTAGATGTCGTAGAACTTCCTGACAATGCTATTTCTGTCGATAATACTCTAGGAACCTCAGCACTATTTGGTTCTAATCAAAAAATTCTTCGTGTCAATCAACCCAATCATGGTATGAAAGAAGGTGATCTTGTCATAATTGATAATGCTGTTGGTGCTGGTGCAGAAAATGGTATTTTCGGAGTTCCTGTAACATTAATCAATGGTTTGCATTCGGTTAGTAATGTTGGTATTGATGAGTATTGCATTTTTATTGATACTACTCTTTGGAATGCTGCTAATGTCGCTATGACTGGAAGTGGTTCTGGGGGTGGAAATGCAATGACAGCAACCACCAATAAGTTGTATCAAATCGTTTCTCCTCAAGTTGCTCTTCTAACTTTCCCGTCATCTACAGTTTCTCAGAATATTAAAACTGTCTATGGCAAACCAGTTGATTCAACTACAACTAATGAATATAAAATTTCTCCTACCTACTTTATTACTTCCAATGACAATTATTACTTTGAAGAAAGTAGAGTAATTGCTTCGGCAGTCAATGAAGTATACAGAGGTCAATCATCTTTAATGAATGGAGAAAGATCTGTAACTCAAACTATTTCGCTTCAAACATCAAAAGATAATATCTCACCTGTGCTTGATGCCAACAGATGCAATTTGATCACTGTTTCTTCTAGAATGGATAATCCAACTGGTAAAGAAGATAGATTTGGTACTGTCTCTCAAACTTTAATCGTAGATGTAAATTCCGACTATACAGTAACAACTGTTAGTCCTGATGTAGTTTCAACAGGAGTCTTTACTTATTCAAATTCTAGTGGTGGTGATTTTATCAATACCATTGATACTTCTAGTAGACTAGTACAAACAGCTTCTGGTGCGTCAGGTCAAATTGTTGATGTTGATTTAGCAAATAGCACATTAAAATTAATTGATATTACCGGCACTTTTGTTGCAGGCAATCCTGTTACTCAGAGTGCAGTAACCGCAACATTATCTACTACCACACTTAAATCTGGTATTGTTATTGGTTGGGATTCGGGAACTGGATCACTGAAAGTTAAAGTTACTACTGAGGATTTATTCGTATCTGGTGACATTATTGATGATAGTAATACAGGAACATCTCCACAAACGAGCAGAGTTATTAATTCAATCACGGGATCTAATGGGTTCTTATTTGTGGGTGAAGATTCATTCAACAGTTCTTCATCTTCTAAGTATCTCACTAAAGAGGTAACATTAGAAACTCCAGGAACATCTCTTGATTGTAAGATTACTGCAAATATGTTTGATAATAAAAATATCAAAGTCTTCTATAAAGTAAGACCTGATGGCAGTTCTGATGATTTCAAGAATATCTCATGGGAAGCCTTCAATGGCACAGGATACTCAGACAATACGAATACTGTAATTCCAAGTAATCTTAAATCTTTCTCTCCATCGGTAGAAGATTTAGGTTCATATCTGGAATATGCTTATAGCGTAGATAATCTGAAACCATTCTCATCATTCGCAATTAAAATTGTGTTTGTTGGAAATGATCCATCACTTGCTCCAAGAATTGAAGACATTCGTGCTATCGCTCACTCATAATGGATAAGGTCAAAGTAGAAGGTCACAGCAACTTATATCGTGATACACAAAGTGGTGCTGTAATCAATTCCAATCGTTCGGAATATGAAAAATATATGAAAGCCAAGCAAAATAGAACTGGCATGAGAAATGAGATAAATACTTTGAAGCAAGAACTTGATGAAATCAAGCAGTTACTAAAGAAACTTACAAATGGCAATTAGAGAAGTATTAGTTAGTTTTACATTCGAGCAACAGCGCCAGATGCTTAATCTGATCGGCGCTGATGTGGGAGATGCAAGTTTATTACTAACTCCGACAAATGTTGTAGTCACTGCAATCAATGAGATCATCACTGGTGATGTTGATTTATCAAACCAAACTATTGGGATGGATGATGGCACACTAGTATCACCAAGTTTATTTTGGGATGCGGGTCAAGGATTTTATAAAGTAGATGCTAATAAATTAGGATTAACTACCAGTCTTGCCGTTACTGGTAACTTAGAAGTAGATGGAGATATTACATTTAGAGCTGGTTCTGGAACTGGAGGAACATTAACATTCGGTGATCTTGATACTGATAATATTGTCCTTAATGCAGAACTTCAATCAAGTATCGTTCCTGATAGCACAGCAAATTATAATCTAGGTAGCCTTAACAAGCAATGGAATAACTTATGGATTGATGGAACTGCTTCTATTGATACACTAGAAGTGGATTTGAATACTACACTTACTGGAGAACTTGCAGTAAATTCAGGTATTCTTAAGGTTGATAGTGGAACTGTAACGACAGCAACTATTTTCAATAATTACATCACTACTGCCCAAGTCCTTATGGACGCAACTGATATTACAATAGGTGCTAATGTTGCTGGCAGTCTTGCTATCAGAAATAATAATATTACAACATCGAGAACTAGTATCAATGTTTTTAATACGATAGCAACAACAGTTAATGCTTTTGGTGCTGCCTCTAATGTAGTTACTGGTTTTAGTACTTTTGGAACCACTGGAGTAAATAGTAACTTTAATATTAGATCTGATGATACCGTCCTAGATGGTGACTTAAACGTCAATGGTGGTGAAATTCTATCATCACAAAATACTTTTGATCTTTTAATTGCTAATAATGATGTAAGAATTGGTGCTGCTAATGGTGTTGGCGAAACCATAATTAATAATTCACTGAAGGTTACTGAGAATGTAAATCTTGCAAACTCAGGAACAAATATTACTATTAAAGATAATACAACAAACGCTCTTGCTATCAAAGAGGGTTCTAATACTTATGTTCAACTTCAGACGACTGATGCATCTGAAAGAGTTATTATCTATAAAGATCTTTATGTTGTAGGTAACCTTGATATTTCGGGTTCATCAACAGTCATTGATACAACTACTTTAACAGTAGAAGATAAGAATATTGAACTTGGAACTAGCGGATCACCTACCGATGCCTTAGCAGATGGTGGCGGAATTACATTAAAGGGAACTAGTGATAAGACAATTACTTACAGTAATACTAATACAGCATGGACATCTTCGGAAAACTTTGATCTTGCTAGTGGAAAACAGTATAGAATTAATAATGTAAACTTCTTAACATCCACTCAAATTGGTCCGTCAACTGGAGTTATTTCACTTGGTGCTGGTGTAACAACATCATCTTTGACTTCTGTTGGAACTTTAAGTGCTCTAACAGTATCTGGTAATGGATCAATTGGTGGAACCCTTGGAGTTGGTGGAGCAACTCCAAGTCTTTATCATTCTGCTACTAATGGACTTGTAGTTTCAAGAGGTGGAATAAATGAAGGCATCACAATTGACTGTTCTAATCAGGCAGGTATATTTTTCAGCAATGGTTCTAATGGTGCCGTAGATATTAACGGACAACTCATTTATTATCATACAGCTAATGATGAAAGTATGAGAATGCTTGTTGATGGTGGTGAAAGAATGCGTATAAATAATGATCGTATTATAACAACAGTTGAAATAGTTGATCCTCTTGGTTCAATAAGAAGTTTTGGAGTTGTTACAAAAAGTTCTGACTATACGCCAGTTCATACTGATGCTGGAAAAATGATTAAGAGAACTGGTGGAAATGTGACAATTGCTTATGATGGTGCTTTCGATAATGGTGATATAATTACCATCCTCAATACTTCATCAACTTCTATGAGTATTATTCAGGGTGCAGGTAATACTTTATATAATACTGCAGATGGAACAACTGGTAATAGAACATTAGCAGCTAGAGGATCAGCTACAGTTCTTTCTGCAGCTGGTACAACTTTTTATATTTCTGGTTCTGGGTTAAGCTAATGCGTATTAATTGACAGACTAAATAAATTGTAGTATAATAACAACTGAAACTGAGGAACCACATGGAAGCAGCAACACTGCGTGAAAATTTCACACAACAATTTAATAGTGCCATTGAAGAGATCAAAAATCTCCAAGCACAAGTCGAAGCAAAGAAAGAACTTGCTTTAAAACTCAAAGGTGCTCTTGAAGCAATCGATCTGATGGAACCACCCGAAGAAACTACAGAACCGGAAGTAGTAACTCCAGAAGTAGAATAATATAAATACTGACCTTCCTTATAAATAACAAGGAAGGTCTTTTTTTGTATATGTCCGCAATTACACTTAACTTAGTGATAGAACAGGGGACTGATTTTTCAGCAACCTTTACTATCAAGAATTCGGATGGCGCACCAGTTAATCTTTTGGGTTTTACTGCTGCCGCTAAACTGAAGACTAGTTATTACACAACCAGTGCTGCAACAGATTTTGCAGTCACTTTCGTAAATAGAAGTAGTGGTATAATTAGAATTGATTTATCGGATACTGTTACAACTACATTGAAGCCAAGAAGATATGTTTATGATATTGTTCTGACATCCGCGACTGGAAATAAAACCAGATTTATTGAAGGGATTGCAACAGTAACACCAGGAGTGACAGTATAGTGTCGAATTACGAAATTAATACTACAAATTTTACTGTTACTCAGGGTGCTACCGATCCTTATAGTATCGGTCTTAATTATGAAGCGCCGGTAAAAGGCATTCAATATCAGAATTTAATTCTGGATGATCTTGCTTCGCAATTTGATGGTGCTCAAACAGTGTTTAACTTGAGTACTTCAGGTACATCATATGAACCATTGAATGATCAGCAACTGATTATTTCGATTGACAGTACTATTCTTCAACCTGGAGTTGGATATACAGTATCTGGAAATCAGATCACATTTGCAACTCCACCCGCTAGCACTAGTGTGCCGTTTTTCGGCATTGCTCTTGCTAATACTGCTGATCTGACAAGAACAATTAATTATGTAGTAGATAATGGTTCGCGACCAATGACTACAGGTAACAAAGGTTATTTGACTATTGATGTTACCGGCACTATCAGGTCATGGGTTTTACTTGCTGATGCAGATGGAACATTAGAAGTAGATTTGAGAAAATCTACCTTTGCTGACTATCCTAACGTTGTATCAATCTGTGGGGGTAATACTCCACAACTTGTATCCACTAATAAGAATACTGATATTGATTTAACTAATTGGAACACCACTTTGAATGCAGGTGACATCATACAATATGAAGTTATAAATACTACAGTATCAATCAGTAATTTTGCTATCTCATTGAAAGTAGAATTATAATAATTTTACTTTGAGTAAAATTATAAATATAAACAGATAAAACGAATTTTCCGTGGAGGAACACTTTAAATGGCACTTTTAGTACCTAACATTGGTGAGGTAGAGTCACTTCGCTATTTGCTGAATGCTACTCATCAAATCCCTAGAAACTTAACTCTAAAGCTTTTCACATCAAACACAGACCCTGCAGAAGGTGATGTTCCTTCAGCAACTGCTTACTATGAGCCTTATGCTGATGGTAACACTAATGGTTATGGATCAGCAGTTGATACAGGTTATCCTTTAGTAGATAACAACCGTGCTGATCAATCATATAATGCTAACTATGGTATTCTTTTAAATGGTAATCGCTGGGCGATTGCTACTGCTGGAGATCCTATTGCTTCTGGAACCGGCACTGGAACTGCCGCTGAATATACAATTACAGTTTCTTCTGTAACCGGAACTATTAGTGTTGGTAACCTTGTATCAGGCACAGGAATTGGCGCAGGAGCAAAAGTTTCCAGAGTTTCTGGTTCAACAATTGTTCTCACAGTTGCCAACGCTGGTGCTGTTTCTGGAACAATCAACTTCTCTGGTGGCGTAACTACTGCTACTTATCCTGAGCAAACCTTCACATTTACCGCTGCTGCTGGTAATGTTTATGGTTACTACTTGGCTCGTGCAAACAACATGCCTCTGACAATTCAGGGTGTAGTTGATGCTGCCGGTGCTTCTGCAGGAACTACCCTTACTAAGGGTGATAACACAAATCCATGTAATGGTGTTGTTGGTAATTCCTTCATCACTCTTCCAAACGTCGCTTCCATCATGGACGACATCACAGTTGGAATGGATGTTACTGGTAACAATGGCGTTGCATCAAACACCGTTATCATCGGTATTGATCTTCTTAATAGAATCCTCTATTTGAACAATGCTCTGATTGATAACATTCAGGTTGCTACCGACTCATCAATCACTCTTGAGTATAGCAAAGTAACTGCTACCGGTCATGGTTTGGTTGCTGGTGATGTTATTTACATCGCACAGGGTTCAACCAACACTGGCACAGTTGCTGCTACATACACAATCTTCTCTGTAGATGATGCTAATACATTCACTACAACTCCTGCTCTGAAAGGAACGGGCGACCTCACTCTTTACAGCAGCATCATGTTTGCTGAAAGATTTACAAATGGTCCATACCCCATTCAGAACAACGGTGACCAAATCAAGATCACATTGAACGTCAGCCTCGACTGATATATAGTATACAACTTTTTATTATTTGTTTTTGCGGGGGGATTATGTCCCCCCTTTTAATGACAAAAAACATTAATGAATACATTTAACTACAATACATCAAACGTAAACCATTATGTAACTACGGATTTAGGCTCTCTTGGAGATGCCCCTACATCCACAGTCGATAATGGTGAGACCGCGTATGATTTAGTAGTTTCTGGTGATTATATTGTTACTGGTGATATATTAGTTAACTTCTTTACTGAAGAAGATTATCAAGAAATTAATTTTACTGAAACAACTTATCCGTTCGGCACGTTTAAGGTTTCTAATACTACAAACTCTGCAGCTACAGTAGTATTCGTATCGAAACCAGAACCGATCAAGTTATATCAAAAAGCAATAGTAGTTAGAAAACAAGCCTGGACCGGTTCAGGAACCCTCTTTGAGATCGCTGACGGGCGCGAGAGGATGATTGCGCCATGGATAGGATCATCTGGACCTCTGAGGGTTTCTGGCGGCGCTGAGAGCAGCGTAACGCATAAATTTACAGAAGACTCAATAAGAACCTATGGTAGTAGCGTTGACTATGGACTAGTCCCTGCTGCTGTAGGTTCTTCTATATCTTATGGACAAGTCACTGATATTGTTGATGAAGGAGAATTTGATAATGGTGATATCATACCAGGTGATGGTAGACCCTACGGGTTATTCTCACTAGAAGGATTTAATAGCAGTAATTTCAGAATTAAAGCATGGGCTGGTTCTGGTAACATCAACATCTCTGGGCAAGAAAGTTCCCAGTTTAATGAACCAACCCCACAAATCTATATTGTAAAGACATCTAAACTGACTGGTGTTGGTTTAAATATTTACAATTCAACCAATCCAGATTCATTCACCCGAGCAACATATCAAGGAAGTGGATCGCTATTTGAAATTGGTCAGAAGGACGAAAGATCAGTATTTGCTTATAATACTCAGACAGTAGGATCAGAATATCAGTCTCTTCAGACAGAAGATTATCAAACAATTAATCAATCTGCTGGAACTACAGAAAATTATGGACAAATTCTCAGTCCTGCAGATGCTGGCGAACTAAGTTACGGTGGATTTAATACTAATTTTGCCAGGTTTGGAGCAATTAAAGTTAATGGTTCTGCTGCGGTAAGACAAGCAGATAATTATACTGCATCTTATGAAGCTTCATATGCCTTTGTAGATATTGGTCCTGATGTAGATATAGTAAGTGATTTCTATTATTCATCTGGTGTTCAGTATAGGAATGGTGGTCTTGGATTTGGATCTAATGGTGGATTTAATATTGGACCCCATTACAAAATTGATGGCAGCAATGGCATCGATCAGATGGCATGGTTCCTTGATCTCACTAATGTAACTCATATAACTGTTACTGGTATCAGAGGTAATGATAGTAATGGTGGAAATGAAGACAATATAAGTCCAGATAGTTTACAGTATTACTTCACTAAGACAGGAGTATCTGGAGTAAATGGTGTAGCATTCCCCGGCGAACAAAATTTTGTTGGTCTGGAAGTAGCAACTGATGGTGTTAGCGAAAGAACTATCACAGTTCCAAGTGAATTCAGAGTTTCTGGTGTTCAGTTCAGTCTCCGATTATATTTCTCGCAAGATGAATATGGCATAAAACAAGTAGCATTAAGAAATGCTGATACAAATTCAGGATTTGTTACGGTTCTTCCAGATGAGTTAGTATCTAATTATAGTGCAAGTCTCACTCATGTTGCAGTTGAAAACTCTGGTACTGGCACTGGATATACTGGAGGATTTAATTCAGGTACAGGCACTAAGTATTTTAGATTCGGCACTTCTAATGTTAATGAGTACAGAGAATTAACTTGGGTAGCTGATGCTTCAGAACTATCTGAATTTATATTTGATCTTATTGCTGGCAATAATAGTAATGGAGGAAATAGTCCAGAAAGTGTAGACGATCTCGTCTTCTATTGGAGAGATGTAAATACTTTCCGTCCTATTGAAGTACTTACAGATTCCGATGAACCTGAGGATTGGAAGAAAGTATTTTCTACTATACCACCAGAAGCTAGAAATGCCGGACAAGAGTTTAAGTTACGTCAATTTGGATCTGGAACATTTGATAATGTTGGTATAAGATCTATTGAATTTGTTCCTACACTGGATACATCTAATGTAAATATTGTAACTCCTAATCTTAAAACTGATACTGTTTTCGTTCGCGGCGATGCTACGGTTCAGTTTGTAGAACCAGCGGCACAAATTTATGTTGTAAATGGTTCCGGTGTTCTTACATTATCAGGCACAATGCCTGAGCAATACATTATAGGAAACTATAATACAACTGGTTCATTCATTACTTCCGGTCAGAATGATGAGAGAGCAGTATTTGATTACAATGATAGTTCTATTGAGGTAGTACAAGATCCTATTGATAATGGATCACTATCTTCCTTTGGATCTACATCTGATTACGGTCAAGTTACTCAACCTTCCGTAGGAGAAACAAGTTACGGTCAGATAGTAGTTACAGAAACTACGCAACCATTTGGAAGACTATTTGAAGTTACCGGTGGTGATAGAGCACACGCAAATCCAAAAGCATATCTTGGTGCTACTGCTGAGATTAGAATTACTGGTGGATATAGTAATCTCCAGTTCACTTCTCAAGCTGGTGAATCAACAGTTCTCTTCAATACTTCTGGTGGAGATGCTGATAGTTTCAGCAGACCTTACATTGGTTCTGGATCACTCTTCCATATTGGAGATCGTGTAGAGAAGACAGTATATGCTTATAATAGTTCTTCAATTATAACTTATGAAGAACCAATTGACATTGGATTAATCACAAATAGTGCTACACAATTTACAGATTATGGTTCTGTAGGTTCTGATTATTATCCTAATATTAATTATGGATCAGTTTCAAATGATGGATCAGATCTCAATCCACTCGGAAAATTATTTGAAATTGGTGGATCAGCAGTTGAAGAATTCTTCCCAACGTTTGCTTGGAACCGTCAAAGTCCTCCAATTAGGATCTTCAACGAACAGCAAGATCCTGCTGACTTTAGGTTCCGTCCACATTGGAGAACTGATACTACTACAACTAATCCTCCAAAACTTAGAAATGCTCCAGATGGAGAGTTCAATACATATGCTCAGTCTAGACCTTTCATTGCATCTGGTTCACTCTTCCATATTGGAGATAAACTCGAAAGTGCAACATATGATTATAACGAATCATCGATAGTCGAATTCACTCATGGTGGAGACTATGGTTCTATTACATCAGCATCGTCTACTAATATTGATTATGGTGATGTAACTGGTATAGTTACTGAGGGTGAATTTGATAATGGTCAAGTAGTAATTACCGAAACTACACAACCTTATGTTGGATTGTTTAGTTTCCAAGGTGCTGCTGCAACATTCTTCATCCGTGGACCTTATAGTTCCAAAGAAGGTGGCATTAGGATCTTCAACGAACAGCAAAATCCTGCCGACTTTAGTTTCCGTCCACATTGGAGATCACGTCCTTACGAACAAGGAAAACTTACCGGTAATGCTGAAACACCAAGAACTAGACCTTTCATTGGTTCTGGTTCACTGTTCCATATTGGAGACAGAATTGAGAAGGCAGTATTCTCATACAATAATTCTTCAATAACAACTTTTGAAACTGCTGAAGATTATCAATCTATTACATCAAATGCAACCTCAAATATTGACTATGGTGTAGTTGGTGGAATTGTAACTGAAGGTGAATTTGATAACGGTCAGTTAGTAATTACCGAAACTACTCAACCATTCGGTCTGTTTAATATTACTGGTGATTCCATTGATAAGTGGCAGCAGTGCTTTACTAAGATTGGTAGTGGTTCACTATTCTCATTCAACGGGGGAATTGAAAGCAGAACAGATGATTATCCAGAAAGCACAGTACTGTTCAAGTTTACTGGTAACCTCACAGAAAGTTTCGGTAAGGGACTTTACACTGGTTCTGGTTCACTGTTCCATATCGGAGACAGAATTGAGAAGGCAGTATTCTCATACAATAATTCTTCGATTATTGCTAGTGTATCTCCTGATGAGGAGTTTGGTTCCGTTACAGATCCAAGCACTACATCAAGCGATTATGGTTCAATAACAAATGCTTATCTGCCACCTAATACTGATAATGGTGATCTGATTACTCTTCGTGGAGATGAAAATCCATTCGGATTATTCAGTATTTCAGGTGGTTCATCCGAAAGGCAAATTGATGATTATGTTGGTTCAGGGTCACTGTTCTCTGCTAAAGGTGCTGCTGAAGCATTCATCGCTCAGACACCTGAAGAAACCTTCCTGCTCAAAATGCGTGGTGGCGCAGTTGAGAAGCATATTGAGAACTGGGTCGGATCTGGAACCATCAAATATCCAGAGGACACACCTCTCGCTCCTAATGCTGCAGTCAGATTCCGTCCACATTGGAGGGGGCGTTCCTTTGAAGGTCCAATTACCCTCAGCGGTGTTGGTGGTGAATTCTTCCGTGGATCTTATGTTGGTAATAAATCTAATGTCAGCCTCAGAATTCTTACACCTAATGAAGGATTTGAGTGGAGACAGTATAGACCATCACCACGTTATGTTAACTCCGTATATGGCAAGATTGGTGGATCTGCAACAGTTGCTGGTATATCAGTATCTCAAAAAGTTAATGTTTACGGATATTATGGTGATGATAGAGATCCAGGAACTTCTGGTTCACTATTCACATTTAATAGTGCTACAGAAGTAGCTGGTTATAATCCAACAACAGACACAGTTCTTTATACTGCTTCTGGTACTGCTGCTTCCAAATGGAATCCTGCATGGACATCACGTCCTGATGGTTCACCTAGACTTTCCGGTACTCCTAAACTTCAACTTAGATTCAACATCTTCACTAATCCTGAAGTTGAAGTATTCAAATTTGATGGTACTCCAGATCTCAAGATCACTCTTAATTATAATGGTTCGGGAACATTATTTACTAGTAATGGATCTAGTGAAGTTCGTGGGTTCAATCCATCAACAGATACAGTTCTATTCAAGGCAAGTGGAAATCCAATTGTTCTGTTCTCGCTGTTACATATTGGTTCTGGATCACTATTTGGTTTCGGATCTGCAGCAGAAGCAAGAACAATTCTTGCGCCAGAAAGCACAGTTCTATTCATTCCATCTGGTTCAGGATCAGCAAACATTGTTCGCGCACATGAAGGTTCAGGAACAAATATTGTTTCTGGAACTGTCGAAGAAACACTTACAAATGCATATCAAGGAGAGGGTTCACTCTTCAGTGCAGGAAGTGCAGCAGAAGTTACAGCAATTTCCGAAGCAGAAAGCACTGTCCTATTCAAGTCTTCTGGTGGAGAAGCAAATGCATTCGTCAGATCTGCTATTGCCGAAGGTAATGTTACTATCAGCGATAATCTGGATGAAGCATTCGCAAGACCTTATGCTGGCGAAGGTTCGCTCTTCGGATTTGATGGTGCTGCCGAAGCGGTAACAGTAGACGAAGAATCTACTGGTCTGTTTAACTTTATTGGTGATGCCAATATTGTTAGAGATAGATCTTTTGCTGGCGAAGGTTCACTCTTCGGTATCGGTGGAGCATCAGAAACAAGTGTTATCTCACCTGATCTCGAAACCGGTCTATTTGAGATTACTGGTTCTGCTGTTGGAATTAGAACTAGATCCTTTACTCCTGATGGTGGAGAAACATTTGTTTACGGTGATGGTGGTGTAGTATCAACCAGAATTTATACCGGTAAAGGTTCACTCTTTGGAATTGGTGGTGCTACCGAATCTACTACAACTAATCTTCCTCAAAATACACTTCTTTATACTGTCGAAGGACGTGGTGTTGTTACTAGAGCAAGAGATTTTGCTGGTTCTGAATCTATATTCACTAGTGGCAATGCCCTTCCTGTTGCGGCAGTTGTATTTACCGGATCAGGAACACTCTCAACATTCAATGGTGCTGCAGAATCCAGAACAATTACTTCCGAAAGCACTGTTCTCTTCAAACCAAGTGGTAGTGCTGCAGAAAGCTTTACTGAAGGAAATTATGATGCTTCTGGAAGTGCAACAATTTCAGGTGAAGCATCTGATATTAAGAATACTCGTAGTGAGAGAGTATTTGCATATGTATCAACTAATGGCGAAGCAATCGCCCGACAGACATATGCTTACCTTGGAACTGGTACATTCTCAACATTCAATGGTGCTGCTGAAGCGAGAGCAATTGACATTGAAACACCAGTATCTGTTAATCTGTTTACTGTTGTCGGAAATAACCCAGGAAGTGTTACTAGAGTCACTCAACCAGGAACAGCGAAGTTTGTTCTGAGTGGAGCATCTGTCAATGTTTTAAAACTATTCAGTCCAATAAGAATATTCAGTACGATAATATAATAGTTCTTATAAATAAAAGAAGAAAAACTCCCAGTTTAATAGAAAATGACAACCCAAGTACAGTTTCGTAGAGGAACTACATCTCAACATCAAACATTTACTGGCGCTGAAGGTGAAATCACCGTTGACACAGATAAGAAAACTGCTGTTGTTCATGACGGGGTACAACCAGGAGGACATGAGATGGCTTCTAGAGCAGCATTAGTTGCTTATACGATAGCCATGGGTCTTTGAAAATTTATTATATTTAAAAATCATAAGGAAATTTAAAAAATGGCAAAGAAATTAGTTACCTATTACTCATTTGAACCTTCTACAAATACTGTAAAGATTCCTGGTAATATTAAAGCAGAAAAGCTTCTGCTTATCACAAACATTACTGACAATACACCGATTTACATTTTCTCAGACCAATTTCTTGGTCTAGAATCTGCAACTTATAATCAAACTACAGAAGAAACTGAGTTTGTTCTGTCGTGTAATTGCGGCACAATGTCCTCCACGGATAAATTGCAAATTTTCTATGACAAACCATATGTAAGTATTGAACCTTCCGAGACTTTCGTTGACGCTGTTTCAAAGTTCAGAGTTTCAAATCCAGAAAACCTGATTGATACTGACTTTGAGTATGGTCCTCAGGCTTCTAAATGGGAAACTCTTCAGACGATTAATAATATTCCGTCTTTCTACTCATCTTCTTCTGATACTACTATTTCGTTTATCACGAAAGTAGAATCATTTATTGATAGTGAGTTAATTACTGTTACTACTAGTTTTGATCATGGTCTTACTTCTGGTCTTCCGATTACAGTAACTGGTCTTTCTTCCACTACCGCAGAAGGTACTTATTTAATCCAGTCAGTACCAACTACTACAACATTTACATTCAAGTGTAGAGCAGCACAACCTAGTAGTAGAGAACTCCAGGGTACTTACACCTCTATTATTCCTGGTAAATTCTTCCAAGGTTCTCAAATTGCTCTTGATGAATCACAAGGAATTGTCAGCGAACTTTACAATTTCCGAGTCAAAGTCTATTCTGTCTGGCAATTTACACTTCCTTCAGTTCCTGCTTCATGGGCAGTAAACGATTCTATTATTATTGATAGCGGTGGTGCGGGTTTAATTTCAAGAATTGACGGAAATGACGTTTACGTCTGGTTCAATTCTGTTGCTCAATCTAATCCTGTCGATGGTGATACACTCACAGCCAAAGAAACTGATGTTGTTGTAACAACAGTTGTAGGAGCAAGTAACAAGTATTTCATTAACTCATCTGAAGCTGCAGGAACTGAATATAATGATCAGCAATATGTTCAGCAAGAAACATTATCTCTTGCTAAAAAAGCGATCTATACTTTTGATGTATCAGATACATCAGTGAGCACCCACCCATTTGAATTCAGCGCAACTGATAATGGTACTCATGATGGTGGTACAGAATACACAACTTTTGTTTATAAGCATGGAACTCAAGGAACTGCTGGTGCTTATATAAGAATCTACTTCGATTATAATACCCCAGATAACTTATATTATTATTGCGGGTCTCACAGTGGAATGGGTGGTGATATCACAACAGCTGTTACTACTACATCTAAAGTATTCTTGACAACATCTGCAGAACATGGTTTTGCTGATAATACTAATTTCTACTTTGTTAATACAGTTTCACCTAAGATCTTTGACATTCAAGATGGGTCAGCAATAGCAGCTGATGGTGAACCTGTCATTTCAGATTCCGATACATTCACTAATGTTATCACACCTGATCTTACTAAAACAGATCCATATAATATTGAATCTACATATACATTAAGATTTGATGAAGCAGATATCAACTATGGTTCTGATAGAATTACCCTTCCCAATCACAGATTTGAGACTGGTTATTCATTACTATACTATCCAAATCCAGGAGACACTCCTATTGGTGGATTGAGCAGAATGTCTGTTTATTATGTCAAAAAAATTGATGATAATACCATTGAATTATATGATTCAATGAGAGTTCAGGCAAATTATCTGAAGAACCTCAGTCCAGGTGGTACATTTACCCATGGTCAGCATAATCTTGGACTGGTATACAATATCTACAGGGAGCAGAAAGGATATAATAACTGGTATACTTACTACTATCCTTACTATAATAACTTTGGTTCTACATATTCCGGTTATGATCTTAGAGATAATCAATATGGATTAGGAGGTCAGAACTGGGATAGAACGATCTTCTTCTCTCAAACCAGAAGTCATGCTGGTGGTAATAGTGGTAATGATAGATTTAGGTATTGCGATACTTGGTTCAGATTCTTTAATACATTTTGGAAAACTTATGGTTACAATCATGTAACTCTTCCACTGGGAACATCCGCTCAGTTCCAGGGAGTTTATGATATGCTGACTGATACTTCACATAATGGTTATAGTAACAATAGTTACGCTAATGCATATTGGGTTGGTGCTTTAAATGGTAATGGTCCTGCTGGTGTAGGAAATCCTTACTATTGGACATCTAATTTCTATATTGACTATGTTCAGACTGGAAACTCACCATACATTAGAATGCGTGGTAATAACTGGTTCTTCTGGTATCATCAAAACGGTCGTGGATACAACCTAGATAGAAGATTTGGATCTCACACCAGTGATGGTGGGACCAACATGTATATCATGTTTGGTAAGCAAAATACTACCACAAATGATTCGATCTATAAAGAAAATCACCTTGCAGAAACCGGACACACTTATACATTAGATACCACTAGTGGTGACATTCATTACTATACTGGCAGTAATGCTACTAGAAACCAACTTGGAAATGGAACAAGTATCACCACAGAAAAAATTGATGCCAATAGAGTTCGTTTGAAGGATACAAGTAACAATGTATACAGATTAGCAGCTGTAACAGGTGCTCCTACACTTTCCGGTACATTTACATCACCATTCAAAAACTCAATTTTTGTTGCTGAACATCAATTCTCAAACAATGAGTATTTAAGATATGATCAAGTTGGGTCTGCGCCAATTGCTGGACTGGTTTCTGGAAACTCCTACTATGTAAAAGTTGTTGATGCTAATAGATTCCAACTAGGATCTACAGTCGGTTTCTCAACTGAAATTGACTTCACTAATAAAGGAACTGGACTTCAGTCATTTGAAAATACAACCGCTGCTTTTGGTACAACTGATGGTTCATATACAACTACTAAAGCAGTTAGTGATACCAAACTTTCCGTAACAATTCCATTCAAAATTCCTCCTGCATTGAAGGGATTTGACGCTAATGCAAATGTCACTATTGCTGATGATTATATCACAATTAATAATCACTATTTTGCTACTGGAACAAGGGTCATCTATGACGCTCAAGGAGGAACACCACTTGGCGGATTGACTGATGGTGCGGATTACTACATTATTGTTATTGATAACAATATCTTCAAACTAGCAACAACTTTGGCAGATTCTGTTGCAGGAAATGCCATTACCATTTCAACTAAACCTGGAAGTACTGAAACACAACAATTCATTAGTGCTAGTATGTCAGGTCAGGTTTCTGGCACTGGTACAGTAGAAGTTACATCTGGTAGTAGACTTGTTACTGGATCAAATGCTGCATTCCAGAGATTCTATAAGATCGGTGATAAACTGAGAATTGTTAATAATGCAACTACACCTGGTGTAATTGTTGAGAAGACAATTACAGCAATTACTGATGATGATAATATGTTGGTTGATACAACATATGACTTCACCAACAGTGGTTTAAATTATCTAATTCCTTCTTACATCTATGTAAGACCTGATGGTTTCTATCTCCACAGACCATTTGACGGTGGCATGGAAATTGGTACTTCTAAGTCACCTAACTCTAGAATTTCTAGACAGACTCGTAAGTATTTCCGTTATCAGTCAGGTAAAGGTATTCAGACCTCATTCGCTATTAACTTCATTCCTCAAGTTCCTGTTCAAACAATTTCGTATACTCCAATTGGAACTACTACGGTAGTAACAGGTGCTACGATGACAACGGGTGGATCAACATTGACGGTTAGTGATACATCAGCTCTAACAGTAGGACAAATTGCTTCTGGAGAAGCTGGTCTTGGAACCAAGTCCAGAATTGTTCAGATCATTGATGCTACAACACTAGAAATGAGTACATCTTGCACTGGAACTTTCACTGGTGGCACAATCACATTCGCTAGAGTCGAACTTGCGACCATCGTCTGCACAAAACCACACCAGTTTGAATCTGATGTCCAAGTTACGGTCAAGGGTTGTAGTGTTGAAGAATTTAATATCACTGGAGATATTTACAGTATCGAAAATGATTTCTCATTCAGATATCTTCTCCCAGCACAACCCACATCTGATGTTGGTGGTGGATTCACTACCGTATCTATTGTTGCCTGGAGTGACTGTTCAATCCGTGCTGGTATGTTTGATGATCAGAATGGTTTCTACTTTGAATATGATGGTGCAACACTTAACTGTGTCAGAAGATCTTCTGTCCAACAACTTCCTGGAACTATCGCTGTAGCAAACGCCAGTCAAATTATTACTGGAACTAATACATCGTTTATCTCTCAAGTTGCCGTTGGTGAGCATCTCGTTATTCGCGGAATGACATATCAAGTTGTTAAGATTGCTAGCAATAGTCAACTTACAATCCAACCTTCTTATCGTGGTGTTAGTGCAACTGACGTTATTTGCACCAAAACTATTAATACTGCAGTAGCGAAAGAAAATTGGAACATTGATAAAGCAGATGGTGATGGTCCATCTGGTTACATCTTGAATCTTGATAGAATTCAAATGTGCTATATGGATTACTCCTGGTATGGTGCTGGTAAGATCCGTTTCGGATTTAAAGATCAAGATGGACATGTTAAGTATGTCCATGAATTTAAGCACAACAACCGTTTGACGGAATCTTACTTCCGTTCTGGTAACCTACCTGCTCGTTATGAAGTAGTTAACTTCACATCACCGACATATGTCGGAACCTTGTTCCACTGGGGTACTTCAGTTATCATGGATGGTACAATGCAAGATGACGAAGCATATCTCTTCACAGCATCAGGCAACGTCCAGAAGTATACAAATGCTACTGCCGAAAGTTCTAGCACCAACGCCAATAGTTTCCTGAGATCATATTACCAAGGCACATGGTGGAACAGAACGTTCTATCTCATCATGCGTTTCCCATCTAGTGAAGCATCTAAGTTCTCAATTAACACATTGATCTATGAGAACACTGTTGCCAATGGTTACTTCTTAGAAGGTAGACCAATTGACTCTAAGTCTCGTGTCTCAGGTAGCTACTATGAAGCCGCAATTCAATATGTAGAAGGAACTGCAACTGTATTCCCATATAACTATACAAATCAGATTAATTCTACCATTGGAAATCCTGCTGTTCCTTCAGGAACAACAATGAATATCGGTGCCCCTGCTGGTGTTGATAACATTATTCCTGATAACATCCCACTGATTTCAATCAGACTGGCACCTTCAGTTGACTCTTCAATTACTGGTGCTCTCGGAGAACGTGAAATTATCAACAGAATGCAACTCAAACTTGACTCTGTTGGTATTCTAACTACACATGAGACGGAACTATCACTGATCTTGAACCCACAACTTTCAACAGATGAGTTCCAGAATGTTGACGAACCTTCGCTCTGCCAACTCGTTAAGCATGGTCCTAACGATGTTATCACAGGCGGTTCTAAGATTCTCTCATTCAGAGCATCTGGTTCTGGAGATGGTAATACATTCTCAACAGAATACGATCTTACGAAACTGAGTGATTTGGGTAACTCAATTCTTGGTGGTGATGGCGTTTATCCAAATGGACCTGACCTACTTTGCGTCGTTGCTAACATTGTTGACTCAACAGGTGTTAGTGTTACAAACCCATACTCAGTATCTGCTAGGGTTACCTGGCAGGAATCACAAGCATAAATTTAGGAGAAATCTAACATGCCACAAAACGAAATCGATGTGCCTCTAAATGAGGCACCAGGTGATGCGACACTTGCTGCTTATGAAGCAGCCGTTCAAGCAATTGACTGGAACTATGCTGAGGGTGATGAAGCAGCATTACAATCCTACTATGCTGCTAAAGTATTAGAAAATGGATTAAGAGATCAATTTGGTGGGTCAATACCATCTAAATTAAATAAACCAGGTATGGAATCAATTGTCAATATCTGGAATAAGTATGCTCCAAATTCAGAAAAATTAGTTTAGTTTTAGAAAATAAACAAAAAAATGGAGGGTCACCCCTCCTTTTTTTATGCAATTGCGCCAACCAAAGAATATCTAATAGATTTATATTCATCAACATCATACCCTATACTGTGATAGAAATCTCCTTTGTATATGGTAAGTGAATTGAAATCAGCTGATACTGAATGATATCTTTCATAATGATCATCCGACTTAAATCTAATCCATTTACCTAGTTTTTTATCTTTCAGTAAAGAATTGTTATAAGCATCATCTACTTCATTTTCAGTAGGATATCTAGACATACGAGATCCTCTATAATTATAAGAATTATTTTTAAGTTTATACCTAAAAAAATCTGTATAACTTTCTTCATTCTCAGTTAAAAATAAATTTAATGCAAATGAAAATGGATCCGTATGGGGGCGATAGTTTGAGCAATATGATGGCATTCCAGGATAACAGCAATTAGTATAATAATTCCATTTAATTCTTCTATACTCATACTTTACCATATGATAGTGTTTAAGAATATTAAAAAATGCTATCGATAAATTATTTCTGAAAAAGGTGTCTGGAACTGGTGCCTGAAAACCAGGAGCCATGCTACTACTATTGCTATCTTTAGTAGTTCCATCACTTATAGATTTGGTTTTATCTTCAGAAGGAAAATAGGATATAAAATTTCTTAGATCTATAGGATTTTTTAGGAAATTATGAACTTTAATATATTCAAGCTCTTCTACTTTAAAAGCTTGAATGTCCATATCAGAATTTACTTCTGTTAATTCCTTAATTTCACCAGCACTATACCTAGGTATAACTTCATAATTAAAATCATTCATATGAAAGAAATTCCATAGGCATTTCATTGGTCATTTGATCGCCCATTACATTTCCGAAACCATCCTCTTCTTTAGCAGGAAGACTTAAACATCCTTCAAGATGATAGTGTTCAGAAACATTATCGTAAACATTCTGATACCAACAGTTGCCTGGATAAAGAATTGCTCTATTGTATTTTGCTGGAACATGAATAAGTTTATTAAAATACTCATCACCATCCCAAGTTTCATATTGTTTAGTGGTATTTTGAGATACATACTTATAATTAAGTAAATCCATAATCTCTCGTTTAGATTCAGGATCTGTAACACCTTCAAATAATTGAGTTACACCATAGTAAATTTGGTTTTCGTAAGAAAAATTATAGAATGACATACCACTCTTTCCGAGTGCTTCATCTTCAGTGCCCAAAAATACTTTCATATTCATATAAAAATTTCCAGGATGACATTTTTCTTTATTGGTATTAATTGTCATATTAGGATAATAATAATTTCCAGTCCAAAGACAACTGTTTATCATCCTTTCAAATTCTTGTGTAGTTGGTTGATTATTACTATCATTTGGAATATAATCCCATTCCTTCAGAACGCCAATTGCATTCATTGTCAATTGCTGAGTAACATTTGGATGAAATAATTGGTTCTCACCCATAGGTTTTTGGAATTCATATTTTTGATCGCTTTCTCTTCTTGATTCTTCTTCTAAAGTTTTTTGTCCTGTATCAAATGGAACAGATAATAAATTATTTAAAGAACTTTCAGGATCAGAAAAGAAATCATCAATTACCAAGCAGCTAAATTCAGATACTCTTTTTTCCTGAACTATAGCTTTATCGGTCATTTCAAATCCGAAGTTATTAATATATTTAATTTTTGATTGAATATTTTTCATAATCAATGCTCCACCGTAGGTGTTCCGCTAGCAATATCATTCCAAATTTCTTCTTGTTTTTGATCTATTTCATCAGAATGAACTAAAAATGAATTATCAAGTTCAATACTTTTAACGTATTCCTGAACCCATTTACTCAGAATAGACATATATGCATTAGTTACATCAGTATGAGGTTCGTAAATGACATCAATAAAATCGTGCGTAACATTAAAACTTCTTTCATTTGATAATGGAAATAGTCTACCAAATTGAAGTTCACCTTGTTGAGTAGGAAGGTCTGTAATATTCATATCCTCATCAACATTAGACAAAATATTATTAACACATTCGATAGTAAATGGATCTGAAATTACATAACCCAAACTTTTATTTTCTTCTTTGTCCAAAGCTTCTTTAACATCACAAACAATTGTTGTTTGATTTTTGAGTAGGCAAAGTTTAACTGTCATTGGTATTTGAATTTATGGTATAATTATAATACAGAATTTAGTTCACGTCAACCCGCTAAATAAATTCAGTTCACCAATATTTATAGCACAAGAAAATGAATACCGTTTCGGATATCCCCCTATATGAAATTGTTCAGGAAATTGAAAAAGTTCATGGTTCAGAAAAACATATGGTAATTGAGATCATTACCAATGATGAAGCAACTGAAGATAAACCTCATCCATTAATTAGAGAGGAAGACATCTACAGACCTGATGGGTGGCAATTAAATGATGGAATTTGGTTCTGGTGTGAATTTGAAAATCAAGTTGCTGTATTTGATAATGTTACTGCGGTAAAACATTGGTTTATTGAAGATTGTAATAGAGAAAATAAAGAAGATAATACTGATATCAAAATAAAGCAGGACTTATAAATGAAACTAAATAAATTATTTCCTAAAATTGTTGCTGAGTTTGATGGTGTATGTGTAGATAATATTCCAGCAATGATAAAAGAGGTTGAAGAATTATCGTCATATGGCACTAAGAGAAATAGTACATTGAATGTAGAATCTTCTCATAGATCTATTCAAACAATTCATAGACTGCCACCTTTCAAGCCATTAGCAAAAGAAGCACTTTCAAATGCAACTAAATTTTTAAGTGAGTATGGATATACCAATCAGCTGCCACATCTCTATATTAGTAATATGTGGTTTAATATTTCAGAAAAAGGTGATTATTTATTTCCCCATACTCATCCCGGATCATTATTATCTGGAGCATATTATCTAGATACAGATGAGTCCCACTACATTTATTTCTATGATATGTATAGAAATCTTACCGAATCCCCCAGTTTTCCTAATGATTTAAATACAGACACATACCCTATGCCATGTACTCAAGGAATGATGTATCTATTTCATTCAGATTTTGTTCATGCAGTTCCTAGACAAGAAGCAGATGCGAGAAAAATTGTCATTTCATTCAACTTAAGTTTTGAAAATTTGAAATCCATGCATTAATTATAAATACCTCTAGGAAACTAGGGGTATTTTTTTATTCATGGCAAAACCCTCGACACGCCAGGAGCTAATTGATTATTGTCTGAGGAAATTAGGATTCCCAGTACTAGAGATTAATGTGGATGATGATCAAATTGAAGATCTTGTAGATGATGCAATTCAGTTCTTTCAAGAGCGTCATTTTGATGGAAGCGTCAAAACATTTTTAAAATTAGAAGTAACTGACCAGATGATTACCGATGCGAAAGTGAACGGTGCCATTGCTGGTTCAGATTTTGTAGAGCAAAATAATTTTGTAACTGTCCCAGAACATGTTCTGGGAGTAACTAATGTATATGCTTATGATAATAGTTCATCAGCAGTATCAGGAAATATCTTCAGTATGAAGTATCAATTATTCCTGAATGATTTCTATAACTTCGGTTCTATGGAAATTTTAAATTACTATATGGTAAAGCAATATCTAGAAACAGTTGATTTTGTAATTGGTAATTTTAAACCGATTAGATTTAATAAGAGAGAAAATAAACTATACATTGATACTGATTGGGATCAGTTAAATGGTGGTGATATGATTTTGATTGAATGTTATAGGATGATAGATCCATCAACTGCTACTGAAGTTTATAATGATGTGTGGATGAAACGTTATCTTACTGCTCTTATTAAAAGACAGTGGGGGCAAAACCTCATCAAATTTAAGAACGTTCAACTTCCTGGTGGAACAACTCTGAATGGTAGAGAGTTCTACGAAGATGCACAAGCAGAAATTGATACTATTCTTGGTGAATTTAAGTTATCAGCAGAGTTACCACCACTAGACATGATCGGATAAAATGACTAGAAATTTATATTTTACACAAGGAACTAAGGGTGAACAGAACCTAGTACAGGATCTGGTTGACGAACAGATCAAAATGTATGGTCTGGAATGTTATTACATTCCTCGTCAGATCTACGAAGATAAGTTGTGGAATGATATCTATTATTCTCAGTTTAAAGATAGTTATCTTATTGAGATGTATCTGGAAAACTTTCAAAATTTTGGTGGCAATGGTGACATGCTATCAAAGTTTGGTCTTCGCGTAACTGATGAAGTAACACTTACACTTTCTAGGAGAAGATGGAGAGATTTTGTAGATGTCTCTACTAATAAAATTGTATCTGGAAGACCTAATGATGGAGATTTAGTATGGTTTCCTTTGAATGAAACTGTATTTGAAATCAAGTATGTAGAAAATCAAAAACCATTCTACCAGTTAGGAAGTCTATATACATATACGTTGACGTGTGAAGTCTTTGAATACGGCGATAGTATCTTTGATACTGGCGTTACTTCTATTGATAACACTGAAATGGAATCTGGAGTATTCCCAATTCTATTGAACCTCAATGGAAGTGGATACTTTACTGAAGATGAAAAAGTTTCTGGAACTAGATTTGATGCTGCTGCAACTGCAGTCGCTGATGCATCTGGAGTTCTTGGTGCGATTACTATCACATCAGCTGGTCAGAAATATGAAACTGCTCCAAATGCATTTTGGTATTCTCCTACAGGAACATTCATCACTTCATCTACAACTGCGATCACCAATGGTGTAGTCAGTGCTGTCAATGCTCCTACAGGATCATACATATATGGAGATGTTGTTTATGATGCCAACGATCAAATTGTAAGTATCACTGGATGGAATCCAATTATTAAAATTGATTCA
>Ga0209630_10000353_pt1 | contig 52747 bp, 85 predicted proteins | sample COG_01_FD_184745 | JGI IMG/M metagenome (GOLD analysis project Ga0209630, IMG submission 184745) | Pelagic Microbial community sample from North Sea - COGITO 998_met_01 (SPAdes) (version 2) | ecosystem: Environmental > Aquatic > Marine > Neritic zone/Coastal water | place: Helgoland, sampling...
AACTCACTGATGACGAGGTACTACCTGTGACAGTAAATCCTGCATCTTCTAATTCGCTTTTTAAATTACTATACTGACTACTGGTTGTGTTTGAGTTGTAGTATATTAATGCATCGTTTGCAAATGCAACAGAACAAAAGAACAAACTAATTACGCTGAATAAGAGTAATTTCATTATTAATTGATCCTCCGTCCGGGTTTATATCAAAGTCAGTAACCTCGTTGCTGCCTTGAAGGTGATTAAATCTGTATGTATAATCTTTGTTTAGTTTTATCTTAACGTAATTGCCTGCAGCGTCTTCCCTAATATAGATGTATTGAGGATCTTGATCCAATACTGTAATGCCAGTAGTTTCATTAGTTCCTAAAAAACTTAGTCTTTCTGATGCTGCTAGTTCGTCTGCCATTTGTCTAAGAATATTTGCTAACGATGCATCAAGTGCATCATACAAAAAGTTTTGTGAAAGTGGATCGTAATCTAATTCACTAGTCCAAGTTTCTTCTGGTGTGGACAAGTAATCTTTTGATAGTTCTGCAAACTCTAAGAAATCTAATTTTAAAATATCTGCAATTGTTTTTACACGGTCTCTTTCTTCTTCTGCTGTTATTTCTTTTGGTTTACGTATTATCAACAAATTGTTAATGTAATCTTCTGACAGATCAAGTAGAACAGGTTTTAAAGGTTGTGATTTTTCTGTTTCAACAACAGTTGCCTGAAATGCTTTGTTAAGTATTACAGTTCCTATATCACTTGAAACTTCAATTTCTCCTACAACACACAATCGTTGACCCATTACCATTGTACAACTTGGTAACAGTATGATAGTAGAGCTTCCTGTTTCATCTACAGTTAATGAAAAGTCAGTACCACGAACACCAACTACTGCTGTGGGTGTTCTTATTTTTATATTTTGCCTAGAGTTTTTTGCAATCTGTCCGCTCGCATATCTTACTGTACCAAAACTTGCTTTTAGTGCAAGGGTACCAGTTGAAGTATCAGGATCGTAAACAAACTCATCAATAACAAGTTTGCTATTTTCTGTTACATCTACCCGAGTCTCATCAAGGAACTGTATTGCTGTCTTACCATTCTTGGTTATTATACTGTCATAACTTTCAACATCAAAATCTTTCTCTATCTTTTCAAATCGAGGACCATCCTTACGTTGAATGTCTGTTTCTCCTTGCTGCTGTATCACATCACCTATTTTAGCATATGATGGCGCGGCCAAGAATATGACAAGTAGTACAACCAATAAACGCATTAGTCTGTCTGGCTTATATCAACGTCAAAGTCATCACCGGATATTGTCAGGTCAACGATGTTATCATTGATACCGCTTTGAGTTATATCAATTTTACCGCCTCCACCTGTTACACCAAGTGTGATTCCCATTCCTTGACTATCACCATTACCACTTTGCGTTGTTGTTATAGCAACACCTTCATCACTGTTATCACTGTTTATAGATGTTGATGCACTGTTGTCAACTGTTACAGTTAACGCTGCGCTCTGTCCGTCTACATCAGTATTAACGATGTTATTATCACCAGTTACAGTAAACGAAATAGTTGAACTATCAGCACTGGCACTTTCACCAATGTCAAAGTCGTATGTGTTATCGTCTCCGGTAGTAGTAATATTAAGTGTCACAGTATCACAGTTTCCTGTAGCAGAACTGGAACATAGCAGATCCACGGTATTTGAGTCACCCGTAAACTGCCAGGTGCCAGTATAAGTGTCACCCTTAATTATTGCAGCAATAGTGTTAGAACTACCTGTTTGCGTAATTGCAAAGTTCATAGTATCGCCTGCTAGTGTAACGTCAGTACTTGATGTACCGATTACGTTGTTTGCTCCGTCTTGTGTGATGTCTAAGTCCAACCCGTCGCCTGATTGTGTAATGTAAATGTCATTAGCAAACGAAGGTGTTAAGAATAGCAACATCGCAACAAGAAGGATATTTGATATTGAAAATGATTTATTCATTATTCGCTCCTTCTTCCTTTATGGTTTTGTTATTATGGTCCTGCGGATGAGTTTGTATAAGTGTCGCCTTGCCTTTAAACTTCCACAGTTCTTTTACCTCTCCCTGGTGTATTAACTCAACTACGGCTGCTTCGATTGCAGTTCTCACAGCATAATTGACAGGTTCATTCACAGCACTTCCGCTTTCTATCTCTAAAGCCTTAGTGCCAAGATCCAGGAACCTAAATACGTCTGCTCCAGACCTGTGACTAGCGATTCGCTTTTCGGTCGCTGTAGTAAGCAAAACTTCTCCTGTCTGCACACTTACGATTCGCATTGCCACTGTTACTTGGTCTATACGGTATTGCATGTTAGCACCAATACCGAAATAACGAGCACCTATGCCCCCACTTTCGATATTGCTTTCATAACCAACTACACCACCTTCTATCATTAGACCAGCAAACAATAATGGTTTTAATTTAATTGCCTCTTTGCCTTCATATACTTCCCTTGTACTTTTAATAAGTTGCCTTTCCTTGACGAGGTTATCAAGACCAATCCTCTCTACGACAGTGAACCAAGTGCTGTCGCCTACTTCCTTTAGTGCCTGTACTACCCATACTTCTGAGCCTTGTGTAATCGCAGAACTTAACTGCGAAAAATTTTGATTTGGTTTACGTTGCCCTGTCTTGTCCATAAAATTGTAAACTGCTATAGTAATCTTTGGACCGTCTAACTTAGGAACTGTATCAAGAACGCTTTGAATTGGAGACCGTGAAACTTCTGGTGGTGTCCATTTCGCTTGATTCATAGATGTGGCGCACCCCGAGAGTACAATCGCCATTACTATCGCCATCACAGTCTTAAGCACTAGTTCCTCCTAAAATCCAAATCCAGTTAGCGGAACAATTAGTTCTGTAAATGTTCCGTCTTCTTCTGTGATTTGCACAGTTATGGTGCCTGCTGTTTCGTCCTTTATCCAGTATATTGTCGCGCCTTCGATTTCAGCAGTGCCTGTTAATGCACCGTTCTCTTCGAACATACCGTCAACTAAATTCTTTGAAATTTGTGCGTAAATTCTAGATTCTACGTTGTTCAAGAATTTTGCCAATGTGGTATTTGCTGCTTCTCTCGCAGCAGCACGTTCTTTAGCCTCAGCCTCGTCTTTTAATGCTGCTTTTCTGTTGGCTTGCAATTGCTCTATTGCCAACACGTGGTTAGAATATCCTTGTCCACTAAATGAGGGATTTTTAAAGTTGAATGTCATACTATCAGCCACTGCTGTAGAAGCAGTCAGTGTCAGTATTAAAGTTGTTACCCAAATTTTGTTCATTCCGATTTCGCTCCCGGAGTAATGATTATTCCAATAGTATTTATTACTAAATGTATGATTTAGTGTGAGTAGTTAATATGTGCGTAGTTTAGTAAAGGACTTATCTTATATACAGTTGGGGCATGTTCTCTCTTAATTGCTGCCCTTTGTATATAACTTGTGCTGATGAAATCTTAGCAGAATCAATTAACTGTTCTGCTTTAACAGCATAGGTGTAATGCGTTTGTCCTACAAGTAATAAACCTTTGAATCCGCTATCTGCTTGGTATGCATTAAAACACACCTTATTCCATTCTCTACGAAACTCTGGGTTTCCTATTTCTAAATTACCAGCAATGCTTGCAATATCGTAATCTTTTATAATAGCGTTTAATATTTCTTCTTTAGGAAAATCTTCAGGAACTGCTTGACTAAGTTTTGTAGCAGATAATCCAACAGGCATTTTTACTCCTGCTGCTGCTTTTATCTCTTTATAAGCGTTCCATGCTTCAAGTGAATTAGTTAATGACTTGTTAATAGTAGTCCAAGGACCTAGTCTTCCTTCATTACCTTTTACCTCTACCTTACCTACGCCGTCTATAGAGATATCACCACCTTGTTCATCTACATCAGCATCAGAAGCATATGTTATCTTAGTTGAAAGGATAGCAAGTGCTGCTTCACCTGGTCCAGCATCTGACTTGCCAAACTTCATACTTTGCATTTTACGGAACAGTTCTTTAGGAATACCTTCATCAACTACACTTTCAAGCGGAGCAATATCTGTCATTCCGGTGGGTGGGCATAGTTCTTTTACATCAACGTAATCCATACCTGCTTGTAATTTATTTACAAATTCATTAACTTGATTAGTATCACCTAGTGTTGGAATTGTTTTTATGCACCATGCCATTACTTCAGCAGTTACATCAGGATCTTTTGAACCTTCTAAGTATCCTTTAATCCTTTGTGCTACTGGACTGTTATCGTCAGTTTTTACACCACCGCCAGCAATAAGCATATATGCTTTGTCTAACGTAGGATCATCCGCTCTCATTTTTTCAAACTTGCGGATAATATGCGCCTTTTTCTGCGCATCACTTTGGAATTTTTTAAACTCGAAGAATCTCATAACACAAGTATTTATGTCAGTTTAGGAAAGAGCATGTCAGTGCAAAACTTGTCTACGTCCGCTTCATCTAAGCCTAAAGACTTCATTGTGCGTGGTGTATGTGGGTTCTGTTGCTGATTGTGGCAGTAGTAGTTCTGCGCTTCTGCTGTTTTTTCAGGATCAGCAGTTCCTGTAAATTCGCCTATTTCTGCAAAGTATGCACGTAGATTATCAAGTGCAAGTTGAATGATAACAGTTGCTTCTTCTTCTCTTACATTACTTGCTGCAATCATGCTTGGAGTAAAGATGTTTGTTGCCCACTCTGGTAATGCACGCCTCTTCTCTGGTACAAAGTCTTGTACTGCTTCCATATAGCCGTTAATCATAGGATGGTTAACACCGCCACTACTACGACTGAAGTCATGGAATGCACCTGTCATTTTCTTCTTACCTGATATAACATCAAACCCATATATAGGTCCATCATTGCTTAATACAGGAAATACACAAACATGCATCATCCACAGGCCTTTTGTTTCACGTGCATCAACTACATCAATATGAGCTCTACGAACATGTTCGTTTTGCCATACTCTATTGATCCATAGTTCGTTGTTAAAGTGTGCTAGTCCTGGTTCATCATATTCTGTGCCGTTAGCATCAAAGATATTAAGAATCTCTTGTTTGCACTCAATGAGTTTATCCCATATTATACTACTTTGGGACATATTGCATCATGTCTTTGAATAGTTCAGTTGCATAATCAAAACATATTTTTGCTTCGTCTGCCATACTGTCATTTGTTTTTGCTCTAATAGACTCTTTAGTTTCTTTTATATCACCTTCAAAGTCATAAAACGTTCCTTTACCTGGAATACGTTTTTTAATCATTTGTCCACCACTTAGGTCTCCCATATGTCTTACATATACATGTGCCATAAGTTTATCAGCATCGTTCATAATTGTTTTCATATGAGCAAGATATTTTTTAGTTGCCATTGTGTGTTCTGGTGGTTTCTCATCTTGTGGCCAAAGTTCTCTAAAATCTGCTAGTATTGATTTAGATCTCATTATGTGTGGAAAGTCATCTAATAGACCTTGCGCTCTTGCCATAACTTCTAAAACTTCATAACACGGAAATTGATTCCAAAGATATGTTGCATACAGTTTAGGATCAATTGATCCGCCCATTAAGTGTTTTACAAATTGTTGTCTTTCTGCGTTCTTATGGTGTTCCCATGTTAATTCTTTAAGGTTGTTCATTCTTCCTCGATCCTAATTTTTAGTGGAGATCCATTTTTCCTAGCATAGGATGTAGATTCTATTGCAAGGTGTTCTGCTAATTCATGAGAATAAATTCCTGCAATACCACTGCCGGTATTATGTATTTCCATTGTTACTTTTTTTGCTGATTCTTCAGTATGTTTAAAAAATGCCTTTAAGATATCTATCACAAGATCCATAGGAGTTACGTCATCATTTAGTAACAGCACTTTCCACAACCCCGGAGGCTGGACGTCTATTTTAACTTGTTCATCGATTATTATATCTTCTTTAACGTCCGTCATATTTTAACCTATAAATTGTGAGGGAGTTGCCTCCCTCACATTGTTCTACAGTTACTTAACTTCGATACTTCTTGCTTTCTTAGATTCTGGAATAATTCTTTCCAAAGAAATTCTAAGTAAACCATCTTTAAGTTCAGCACCTTTTACTTCTATTTCATCTGCAATAGTAAAGGCTTTTGTAAAGTGTCTTTTACTTATACCTTTGTAAAGCACACCGTCCCCGTCATCTGCATTAGTTTCGTGAATAGATTTGATAGTAATTACACTATCTTTGTATTCTACGTTAATATCTTTTTTACTAAATCCAGCCAACGCCACTTCAATATCATAAGTGTATTCACCTGTCTTATTGATATTGTATGGTGGGTAGTTACTGCTTGAACTGTTCATAAAGAACTCGTCATTGAACATACTTTCAAAGCGTTCAAACATAGGATCAAATCCTACAGTTACTGGTCTTAGTTGATTAAAGATAGATAGATTTTTGCTTGTCATAGTTTTCTCCTTATTAAGCAAGTTAATTTGAACAAACCCTGTTGGCGTTTGCTCAAAAGTATTTATCATACTCATATATTATATATGTATGAAACGATAAATTTCAAGTTTAAATCTTTCCAAACTACGCATTAAATTGATTAAACACTTGATTTACCTGTTGTGTACATCTTACGAATGTTGTACACTTAGGCATATCTTTAATGCGTTTTGCACCAATGTATGTGCAAGTGGATCTTAGTCCACCTAGTATTTCTGTTAGTGTACCTTCTACTTCTCCTTTGTAAGGAATAGAAACAAGTTTACCTTCTGCTCCACGGTATCCATCTTTACGTGTACCATGTGTTGCCATTGCCGCATCTGAACTCATTCCGTAGAACTCAACAAAGTTTTGTTCTTCAAAACGTGGAACATAAGTTCCGTTGTCTAACTTGTGAGCACCACCTGTTGCAGTATGTTTTGTAATAATGTTACCGCCACCTTCTTTGTGTCCTGCTAACATACCGCCTAGCATTGTAAAGTGAGCACCTGCTCCAAAGGCTTTACTTACATCTCCTGGATACACACAACCGCCATCAGCAATAATGTGTCCACCAATACCGTTGGCCGCATCAGCACATTCAATAATGCCTGATAGTTGAGGTACACCAACACCTGTCATTAATCTTGTAGTACATACTGATCCTGGACCAATACCACACTTAACAATGTCAGCACCTTTGATAATAAGTTCTTCTGTCATCTCTGCTGAAATAACATTACCAGCAATAATAGTTTTGTCTGGGTATGCATCTCTAACTCTTGAAATAAAGTCTGCATAGTTTTCATGATAAGCATTTGCAACATCAATAGTAATAAACTTAATGTCTGGATACATCGCTAGTACTGCTTTCATAGTAGCATAGTCTTTTGCATCTTTATCCCAAATAACTCCTGTACCTGTACAAACACTTAGGTACTTCATCTTTACACCTTGACTTTGTTCTTTCCAGTCATCAACGGAGTAGTGCTTTCTCATTACAGTAATCATCTTATGTTCTTGTAATACTTTAGCCATTTCAAATGTACCAACACCGTCCATGTTACTTGACATAATAGGTACACCTGTCCATTCGTTACCGTAATGAAATTTGAATGTACGAGTCAAGTCAACATCACGTCTACTTTCTAATTTAGAACGCTTCGGCTTAAACAATACATCCTTGTAGTCTAGTTTAATATCTTGTTCGATTCTCATTATTACCTCGTTTTTGCATATGGCTGGATATAATCACCATTTAGTTTAGAACTTGTTCTAAGTGTTCGTAGAACATTCTGCACACCTACTGCTTGATTCCAAGCGTCTTCCAGTGCATGGTGTGCAAGCACAGGAGGTCTTTCAGGATTGATACCTATATCAAATAGAGTTCTTGTGCATCTTACCTGCCAAAAATTCCAAGGAACCATCTTTTCTAATTTTGCAAATACATTTTCGCAGATTATTATATCAAAGGCTGCACCGTGGCTCCAAACTCTTTGTGCGCCCCAACAAAACTTGTACAGTTTATCAAAAGCATCTCTAATGTGTATACGACCTTCAGTACTAAATGCTTCATCTTGTGCTGCTTTACTTTGTTCACCCCACCAAGCAATAGTCGCCGAGCTAGTTGAAAGTCCTAGTTCATTACAACTATCTACATCTACTTTGAGATATAATTTTTCACAGTTCTTAGTATTAAGGTCATCCCCGAAAGGATCAAATTTAATTACCCCTATAGTTAGGATGGTAGCATTTGGAGTAGTATCTAGAGTTTCTAGATCTATCATGATATCTGTATTCATACGTGTTTGCCTTTCGAGTGTATTAATTTATTATAACAGTAATTGCCTAAAATGTCAAGCGATTAAATTTTAGCCGCTTCTTTTTGTTTCTTCTTCCATCTTGCGATCCCAGCCTTTTTTGCTGTTCTTCTTTTTTCGCTTGGCTTTTGATAGTATTGCCTATCTCTTAATTCTTTAAATAAACCTGCTCTCTCAATTTTCTTTTTTAATTTTCTAAGAGCTTTGTTTATGTCTTCGCCTTCACGAACAAAAACTTGTAACCCACCTGGAGCAGGATTGCTATTGTTGTCTCTATCTCTATTTGGTTTTTTATAATTAGAAAAACTACTATAGTTGTTTTTCCCTTTGTTTCTATTATATCCTTGCATATTAAGTTATGTGATCCCCTATTATAGTTGTTAGTTGTTCTTCGGTATCAATTCTATTATTATTGACACCTTCTAATGTTCGCAGTTGTCCAAAATAATATGAATTTGATTGTGCTGTTAAATATCCTATCATAGTTTGATCATCTGCTTCTGCATTAAATATTATTATACTACATTTTAATTTTTTGTCAAGTGCCCATTCACTATCATTTTGTCCATTACTAACATATATAATGGTAGGTTTACATTCTTTTAATTGATAAATGACAGATGAAATCAAAAGAGTTTGTTCTTTCGTACATCCGTATACTAAAATTCTAACACCGTCTTGGGCAATATCATCCGGTGGTGTTATTATTGTGATTCTATTTTTCACATTTGCCTTTCTTTGAGTCTTTTCCAAACTGTACTTTCGCCTTGTTCTGCATTTTGTATATAGCCTATTCTTGTATTTCTTTTGTCTTCTTGATTTGTTGTTTTCCCTCTTTTTCTATCCAATTTAGATATTCTCTCTTTTTTTTTAATTCTTCTTGGTCCTCTACAACTTCTGTGTAGATAGGCTTGCCAACTTTGATTTCTTTTTCTAAGTCTGGCATAATTTTAAATTTAGAGTTTTCGTGTGGTGCTGTTACTTCTTCGTATAACTCTTGCCATTCTTTAGTAGTATCTTCTTCGTGGTCTGGTTTTGGTTGTAAATGTTTCATCCAAGGCAAAGTTTCTATTTTACCTTCATCAAGTAATTTTCTACTAAATTTTACACTGTTGCGTTCGTCTTCTGCTTTCCATTTAGTAATAGCAATTCTTTCTTCTTCCGACGTGTTTAGTAGTTCTGGATCGTCTTCAGCAGCCTTATTAGCAGCCTCTACCCATTCATTCCATTTATCTAAATCGTTACCTGGAACTTCAACTTCTTTTTCAAAATCAAGTTCCATTTGATCTTCGTCTGCATATAATTTCTTTTCGTATTCATATCCTTCCATAGCCATTTCATGTAAAGTCTGTTCTTTAGGTTCAGGATCTACGTCTGGCCATAGTAGGAATTGATCAGTGTTTTTTTTTGACAGTACTGGCGGAACGTTTTCTGCTATCTTCTTTGCACGATTGAACTCATCGTTTCTACGATGTGCTTCATTCCACTCTTCGTCTGAATAAGGAGGTCCTGGCTCAGGATCTGGATTTGGCTTTCCCGGCAAATCACCGCCTTTGTTCTTGCGATGCCAATTAAATGTATATTGGCTTGCAATTAATAGTAATACAGCAAGCGGATCGAACACGAATATAATAATTATAATCACCCATCTTACTGCTGCCTCTAGTAAGTTTTGATTTGCATCTTCACCATATATGAATTCTGCAATATACTTAATAGGACCTACTTCTGCTTCTAGTTTACGATACTCTTTTTCGTAACCAAATTTTTCTTCGTTAACTGCATCTATCTTAACCTGCTCGTTTTCAATAAAACCTTCTAGTTCTACTACACGGCCATCAATATCTACTGTTTTTGTATTTGCTTGATTACGTAGGTTTTGAATACGATCATTGATTGCTTTGAGATCAGCACTGTATTTGCCTTCAACTTTAGATAAGTCTTCATCTAGTTTTGTATTGATTGCAAGTATTTCTTTTTGTGCTCTTGATGCTACACTTAGTTCATTATTCTTTGCTTTTTTAACTGCATCATCATATGCTTTTGTTCCGCCGAATGATCCTTCAAACTTTTTCTCAGCGGCGGTAATTTCTGCATCACGTCTATCCTGTGCTTGTTTGATACGTGTTTGTTGCTGTTCAACTTTAAATTTAGCATCTGCTCTTAATGCATCTTTTTCTGCGTTAATACGAGCATAAATTTTATCTAAGCCTAGTTCTTCTTTTTCAATAAGGCTGTCTACACGTACATCATCGCCACTCATTAAACGATCTAATTCAGTACGCCATCTTTCAATTTTTGCTTGACTTCGTGTTTCTTTTTCATCAAGTGTTTCTATAAGAGCAACTTGTTCTTGCGACATACTTGTCTGTTCAATATGTGCTTTAGATAAGAAGCCAAAAATACCCATGCTTGTAATAAACATGAGTATGAATACTGCTAAAGAAAGATAAGTTTTTAACCACCATGTAGCACGATCCCAATATCGATGGAGCCAAACTGCTGTAACTAACTTACCTACTTCTAATGCTACACCCATAACTATAATGGGGATAACTGCGGCCGCAAAGATTGCGGCTAAACCTGCTACACTGTAGTAGATTGCTATTGCACTAATCGTAAGTGCAGATAAAAATGTTAGTATTCCAAATATCATTGTATATATTTATTCCCTATGCCAAGTCCAATTACTATCCATATTACTAAAGCATGCCGATACCGCTTTAGTTTTGTGTTTACCATGTGCTATTACACTTAAATGTAAGCGCCTGCAATACCCGTCACTCACAGGCCATGTAACAACTGGGACAGAGTATCCACTAGCATCATTTAGATACCATTTTACTTTGCCACCATTCTCTGCATATTCTAATGCATGTATAATGCTCTGATGATATGCTATCTTTTGTTGATTGTCAAGTTTCTTATTCCAGCCAAACCCAAACTCTACTAGTCTAGGTATAATACCATTAGAACTATATTCATAGAACTTAGGATCCCACATAGTTTCAGCATAAGATGCTGTGCTAATAGTTAATGCCAGTATTAATGATTTCCCAAGTACCATCAGGTTTTTGACAACTGATTCCGCGCCTTTGAACATCATGACCTCCTAGTTTTGTCCAGTAAGTAAACTCTCCGCAATTAGGTGCCATTCCGCTTTTAACTGCAAAAAGTTTTTTTATGTTATCGTCTGTGCATTCTATCAGAGTAACACTGTCAACAGTTTGTCCGTTCTGAACAACAATTTCTTCTGATGTGTTACAGTACTGTGGCTTTTCTGCCTGCACTAGTGGTTGGTTAGTAGAAGCGCAAGCAGTAAGTAAAACAGCACTTGTTATGATTAGTGCTATTTTAAACATTACTGTACCTGCTTTGCTTCTTGGATTAACCTATCGAATACATCGAGCGGCATCTTAATTCGTACATAAGTGTGTACTCGGCCTGTACTTGCCAATTCGTATGAGTACTTCTTAACTTCAAGATGTTCTCTAATAGTTGTATTCTTAACGAGATGTTCTACTCTGGTACGATCGCTTCTCTTGTCGTTTTGGATGTCGACAACAGTTGAACTGTTAACTGTACCGTTGATTCTTTCTGCATAGCCTTTTACAGCAAATGCATAAGCCTGCGATTCACTTGCTTGTTCATAGATACTTTCTCCCATGCCACATGCATAAGCATAATCGTCTTTCCAAAATAAGAAACCTTCTGAACCAATTTGTTCACATTCGATATACCAATTTGGATTTGCTTTTGTTTCACGTACTTCTATAGTTTTCATTGACGAACAAGCACCTAATAAACTTAGTGTTGCTACTGTCAATACTGCCTTTGTTATTGCCTTTTTCATAGTTTTACCTTTCCGGTTTTGTATTTAACAAGTACATAATACTATAAATTTCTGTACTTGTCAAGTGTTTTCTTTCCAAAATGATTATCTGGAAACATAAAATATATGCAATCCAATCCTTCCAATAAGATGCATACTCTTGTTCCAACTAGGATCAACATAAGTTGCGTGATAGTGTGTTGCACCATCTGATATACCTCTTAGATAGTCGAAGTGATACATTTTGTAAGCAATCTCTTGTGCCTGTCGCCATTTATCGCCTTTTGGTTGATCATCAGGCTTACCATCGCAATACCAACTGAATTGGCAACGATGTTTAATTGGAACTTCTTTTCCTTTTTCTTCCTTCCACCATTTTGAAATTGGTCCTTGCTTCACAACACTACAAATATCATTTGGATAACGTGTGTCATAAACTCTGTTTAATACTACGTCAGCAACTGCTGCCATGCCTGCAAGATTATCTGTACGTGATTCGTAATAGATATTCTGTGCTAGACAAAACTCTTTTGGATTAGATTCTGCTGTGTAATATTGTGTTGTCGTATTGTTCGAGTTGTCCATCAACGTCTCAGTACGAGCATCTAGAGCGAATGTCGTAGATACTGTAGCGATAACAATTAACATTGCTAATGATGAATATTTCATAATAGTGTACATCCTTTATTTAAAATGTTAAGAAGTATAGATAACATAGTAGTTTAGTTACAACCTGATATGCAAATCATAAAGACTTCATTACCAAAAATCTTTACAATAATAGCAAGTATTAAAATACCTTCTAACATCAGTTTCTCCTCATTTGTGCAATTTCAGTTGCCTGTTTACTACCTGTCTTGTCATCGTCATCTGCAAACACAGGAACAAGATTACTTTTGTGCATCATTGCAATACCTACAAGTTTACGCTCGCCTGTGTACTGCATTGATTCTTTCTTAGTGCAAGGAGCAAATGTATGCTCACTCTTAAGACTAGGAATGTTTTCTGTTTCTCTACGTGTTGGACCACTGTAGTGCCAAGGTGTACGCATAATAGTTTCTGTCTTACGTTTTGGTTTGTATTCGCCACGCATATATTTTACAAAGTCATCTAGTTTCTCAAACTGAAAACTGTGCAAGTTTTTCTTACGCATATCTTTGTTATGCTGTCGCCATTGAATAGTATACTTCTCAAGTTGACCTTGAGTTACAGGTTTCTTCTTACGTTTTTTTGTGTTGATGGTTGTAAGACCACGTGCAAGGTGCATTGTCATATTAGGCTCCTAATGCGTAATCGTTAATGTTAAAGTTATCGGAACACACTGCTTGCCAACGTTCTGCAATTGCTCTAGTGTGTTTGCACTTGCCGTGCATTGTCATGCCCATACAGTCGCAAGTAAAGCCTTTCTTAGTAAACTCAACTGTGTATGAATTACCACGACTACCTTCTATAGGATACTCAGTATCTACTGCCCAGTGTTTACTCATATCCATAAAATTTACTTTAAGATATCTTGGTCCGTATTTGTTCTTTGCCATTTGTGCCTCTCTATTGCCTAATTAATATATACAGTATACTACCTTTTATAGTAATTGTCTAGCATTAATTGTGTCCAAAATGATAGCACTATACAATTCGTTAGTACTCCAAGGAGCAATATGCGGAACTAATAGTTCGTAATTCCAAGTTTCAGCCCATTTAGATTGTCTTGCTCTTTCTATTCGAAAGTCTGCATATGCAGGATGCCTATTTAGAATATCAATGGCATCTTGTACACTTTGACACTTTGTTGGGTATGTTCGTACCCCAAACCTAGCATCGGGTAGATCTAAGGGTTTGAGTTGTGGAATTTTTGGATCCCAAGTTCTAATACCAAATAGGTTATTACCTTCTTTAGCAAACCTACTTGTACCCCATCCACTTTCAATACCAGCCATAGCAATAATTAAACCTTTAGGTATTCGTTTGTCGTGATGTACTGTAAAGTTAAGATAATCTACACAATCGCTAACTGCTTGTGTAAATGATTCTGGTGAGTTGTATTTGAAGTCTGGTTCGTGTAGTCCAAGATCACTAGCACGATCTAGTATTAAACTTTCAATCTTATATACTAATTTTTCTTTGATATGAGCATTTGGATAGAATGTACCTGTTCCGAACGCTCCTGATATTAGTAATAATGTAACCAGTATAAAGAATATTTTGCCTTTGATAGTGCCTAAAAACTTATTAAACCTAGCCATTATATGCCTTTCGTTTGTTAATTATAGTTTATATTGTATATTATATGCAACATAATGTCAAGTATTTTTTACACTATTGTTGCCAAACTGCTGCACTATATCCTTTACCGTTTGTGTCGCCACCTACATTATCTAGTTCTTCATTGTTATATGAAATAGTGTGTATAACATCTTCACCATTAGGTGCTTCACTATATTGGATCTTAAGTTTCTTAGGATCAAAGTCACCTACAGTTTCAACAGTTGCATCAAAGAATGTACCTTTTTCCATACTTAACATTTGTATGATGTAAGTTCCTTTGTCGGGATATAAGTCTTCAATTGGGTCTAAGATTTCTGTTTCCCAATCAGTTTCTTCACTAATAGCACTTGCAAGTTCATTGATATCTTTGTTCGCTATAACTTCATTTATATGGGTAGCATTGTAATCGTTACTATCAACTTCGTCAACGTTTATGTTTCCACTATCAATACTAACACTATTAATGTGTTCAAACTCTGACGGCATCTCATACCAACTGCTGCGCCATTCTTCTCCGTCACTATCCGGACTCATTAGAAAGTCTGCTTCAGGTGGTACACTATCAATGTCTTCGAATTCAAAATCATCATCTTGTGCATTAAGAAGATAGTTGCATAAATCACCATCGCCGTGATCCTCTACTACTTTTTTCCAAAAGTCATGTGCTTCTTTTGTGAGTGTGCCGTAAGCGTGTTCGCCACCATACCCATAAATTTGTATGCGATAATAACGCTTGCCTTTAATTGTTTCTACTAGTTCTTGCTTCTGTTCTAATGTTGCCATTTTCTACTTCCTTTACCAGAATATCTAATAACTCAATAAATTCATGAACAGCCTTTAACTTTTCTTCCTGACTGGTATTACCATTAACAGTTTTCAAAAGTTTAGGATATTCTTTGGTTAGAGTTTTATTAATCATTCTTAATTATATGACAGTTTAGAATTAAAGTCAAGAAGAAATTAACGTTTGCTGGTACGGATCAACATCCAAATACTTGCCCCATTCTGTATAGTAATGGCGCATGCCTACTTCATCGTGTATGGTTCCGTTCTCATGTCTACCATGCAATATGTTACGTGCTTCTGTGCCTTCACGCATTGTAGTTCCTTGTCCTGCTACACCAATTAGGTCTTCATGTAGGTTACGCCCGAACGGTCCCCATATGCTGTTGTGATGATTGATACGTGTGCGTCTTTCTTCTGGTGTGTCTTTGCGTAGTCCATAACCTCTAAACTCTATAAGCACTTTGTTAGGACCTAATGGAGTAACACTGTCGCTTCTATACGCACTGCCACGCAAGTTAAAATTAAAGCCTGGGAACAAGTCTACCATATACCATTGGTTGGGCGGCAGATTAGGAAAGGACAGTTCGCCTCTATCTTCAAAGCCTTCATACTCTTCGTAGTTGACAGTGAATGAACTTACATTTACATGTCCGTTGTCAAAAGGTATATTCTTACGTGCAAAGTATTCATCATTGAATCCGCTTACACGATTGAAGTAGTGCATGAAGTCGTGATAGAATTCACTGTTAGTATCGTGCCAAAGTTTGTAGTTTGTATCTATAACTGCTTTGTGATAATGAAACACTTCCATTTCTTCTGTGTCAATAGCATCTGCTATACAATCAAATGCCCCTGCTGTCCACTCTTCAACACTCTGTGTAGGATTAGGATCAAGTGTTACCCATACCATACCTCCGTGCTTTACTTCACAGTGTAGTTTAGGTTCACTTGTTACGACAGGTGCTTTAAATGTACCGCTTGGCTGACTAATTCCATAGTTTCGCCATGCATGAACACGTTTGCCAGTATTGTATGCAAGTACGTTTACACCTGCTATCTGTGAAGTTCTAAAGTCTCCTTGATTATACATTTCACTAATGTGACATATAGGCACCCATACCTTTGAAAAGATATGTTCTTGTTCTTGTGCAAATATTTCTGGACTATTGTAGGCTGTGCTACTGATTGATTCTACGTTTGGTTGTGCTAACCAATTCTTATGATTACGTGGTGGCATGGTTTCTCCTTATGCTATATTTAAATTATTATAGCACAGAAAAAATATAAAATCTAATAGACTGTGTCTATTGATTAATAGTAAGGATTGTTAAAGTTTGGATCGTCCATTCCGTCAACTGCTGTTACTTCTGGAATGTAATGTTTAAGCATATTCTCGACACCCAATTTAAGAGTAACTGTACTACTTGCACAGCCGGAACATGATCCTTGTAGTAAAACACTTACACGGCCTGTTTTCTGATCAAAGTCTTCAAACTTAATAAAACCTCCGTGTTGTTCTACAGCAGGTTGTACCTGCTCGTCGATAATTTTATTAATTCTAATAACTGTATCGTTGTATTCTTCTTTATTCATATAGGTATTTATCGTACAACTTGCCTCTAGGGGTAAGAAAATTTAGCCAAAAAGAAAGGGTGCCGTTGCCGACACCCCCACAGTTTAAGCGAACTGTTTTGCTATTTCTCTTTCTGCTTCAGTAGCCATCTCCTTATCCCATTTGTCCAAATGCTTTTTCATAAAGCGATTGAACACAGGAGGAATTAATGCTAATGCAAAAAGTGTGAAGTAACCTACACCTGTGTTAGGTGCGCCTACTTCGTCAAGTTCCCAGAAGTGTGTTTCACCTCTGTCATGATGATCAGCCTGGCGACCAATCTCTATGAAGAACCAACTTGTGAATAATGTAGAATTATCCCATGAGTGTCTATAGTCTATTGGTTCGCTCTTAACACGAATCAAACCATAGTGTTCAAGATAGTTAAGTGCTTCAAGTTCGAAGTTTGATATTAACCAAACAAGTCCGATACATGCGACACCTAACCAACCACCTGCAAAGAAAAACAATGCAAGTGTAGGTACACTCATCATGTAACCTCTTATCCATCTGTTACTTACGGATAAGAAAGGTTTACCTAAACGTTTCAATCTACCACGTTCCATTTCAAACAAGAACTTACTTTGTCCTAAGTGTGATTTAGCATAGTGTGAATAGATATCACGTCCTCTAGGTGCAGTTGCAGGATCATCTTCACTTGCTAATTCCAAGTGATGATTGTACACATGAGCATAACAGAAATGTGCTGAACCACTTAGTCCCATCATCCAACGACTTATTACAAATGCAATGCCTTTGGTGTGCGATAGTTCATGCCCATAGATTATACCTATGCCTGCAAATATACCTGTTGATAGTGTAGCACCTAATAGTTCTGCACCTGCCATACCATTAAATATTTGGTAAGCAAGAGCTAACTGTAATGCTACAAAGACTGGCAACATCAAATACATAACCATATTCTGTAACCAGGGGATACCTAAGGTCTCTCCATTCTCATCAACTGCTCCACGAGTGTGTTTAGTGATAAGTGTGTCAAGTATAATGCCTACTCCCAATAAGCCTACACCTGTCCATGCCCATGCTCCACCTGCCAACACTCCTGCGAGTGTTACAAGTATTAACAATGGTGCTATGAAGTACCTTATGTTTACGAAAAGTTTATTCATTGTGTTTCTCCCGGCTTTCGCCTGTAGTTTATCACAATGTTCGTAATAGAACCTTTCTATTACTTTACTATAATACTGTAACACAATAAGTGAACAGTGTCAAGTATATACAAGTATTTAATAGATCGACGGAAAAACCACCGTGTTATAGAATATAGGTAGATACTAATATACTAGGGTTATATAAAGTAATTTCTTACAGTTTTTACAAATAAGGACACATTCTTAGGAGGTGTTTCTTTTAAAATACCATGACCTAAACCACATACCCATCCTGTAGGATCTTCGATAGTTTTGAGCCATTTTTGGATTTCTTTTTCTAATGTTTCACTATCTTGTAAAAGTAATGTTTCGTCAAAGTTTCCTTGTACAAATCCTGTATCAACTTTCTTAAGAGTTTTGTTTAGGTCAACTGTACTATCTACACCTATACCTGCAAAATTTAAATCAATTACTTTGTTTAAACTATTATAAGGAAGTGTTCTAGAATAATATGCTGTATTGCCGACATCTGCAAGTTGTTTCAAAAGAACAACACTATATTCTTTGTCAAAATAACTCTTATTAATATTTGAAAGACCGCTATCAAATATCATTACACAATCAGCACCTGCTTCAATTTGTTTTTTAATACTTTCTTTAAGTAATGGTACAATTACATTCTTCAAATAGTTGTGTTTGAAGTCATCGCTTACTTCTTCATCACCTATCGCATAATTTAAAATAGTCCAAGGTCCACCTACAAATCCAACTAATCCTTTTTTGTGAGATAACCTATCTCTAGTTTGTTTAAGTGCTTTTGATTGAAAATTCAAAAACTTTAATGCTTTTCCTATGTCTTTATGATCTACCCAATTGTCTTCGTCTAGGTTCCATTCGAACTTTGGCCCTGGATTAAACTTCAACGGTAACCCTAGCCCTTCTAGATGAAACAGTATATCACTAAAAAGTATTGCTACATCAAAATCAAATTCATCAATAGGTAGCATTGCTACATCTGATGCAAGTCTTGGAAGTTTGCACATTTGTTCAAATGACCAATCTTGTTTCATTGCCATGTATGATGATTGGTATCTACCTGCTTGCCTCATCATCCATATTGGAGGACACTGATTTTCTCTCCGTAGTAGAGCATTCTCAAATTTCAAAAAACGATTCCTTTTTGTTTTTATTATGCCGCCGCAATATTATCGTTGGCAGTCAAATAGTCCATTATATTTTCTGGTGATGTTTCGCCATATGGATCGTCATTTTCTTTTGACGCTTCTGGTTCGACAAAACCTTTTTCTACTACGCCGTCATTGATAACAACAGCGAAACGTCTTGAACGCATACCAAATCCTTTGTGTCTAAAGTCAATTAGCATACCTAATGTTTCTGCTAGTTCACCATTACCGTCTGGGATAACTTTTACGTTCTTAATGCCAAGGTGTTGCGCCCAAGCATTCATTACAAAACTATCATTAACACTTGAAACGTAAATTTCATCTATGCCTAAGGTATTAGTAATGGCTTTATAGTTTTCTTCAAATCCCGGAAGTTGATAAGTTGAACATGTTGGTGTAAATGCACCTGGTAAAGAGAACACAATAACTCTCTTACCTGCAAATAAATCATCAGTAGTCTTACCTACAAATTCGCCGCCAATTGGACAGCCGCCGTCTTCTGGTGCTTCATCGCCTACTCTACACTGAAAGGTAATAGTAGGAATCTTCTTTTCTTCAATCATATAGTTTTTTAGTCCTGTTAGTTTGCTTTAAAATTTTTTAAAGTCTATTGCATTATATTTTATCTATAATAATATGTCAAGCACTTATTCTTGAAAGTGCAACTTTTCTGTTGCCAGGTAAGTTGCCAACCCCGTCACCTAGTTAAACTAGGCAGCAAGAGCAAAGTTTTCGTTTGCGTCTATCGTTTTGTTCGCGATAACGGTGCTTACATCCCGGTAATCTCGTTCACCTTTAACAAGCCAGTCGATCCTAGTTCGCCCCCATCATAAGCACATTAAATTGTCTGTGTTAATCTTCAATGTGCTTATGGTGGAGGCGTCGGGTACTGCCCCCGAGTCCTGTTCTTGTGACATATGATGCTGTCATCAATTACACTATATTTATAACACCTTTTTAAAGGTTTGTCAATCTTTTTTTAAGAATGGTAGCAGTGGCCGGATTCGAACCGACATCAGCCAATTATCTGTTGCTACGGAGTATAAACCCGCTGTTTTACCATTAAACTACACTGCCAAAGAATGGTGGGCCCGGAGAGAATCGAACTCCCGACAAGACCGTTATGAGCGGCCGGTTCTACCACTGAACTACAAGCCCTGTATTCTTAATGTATTGTGTCTACGCCCGGTATGGGGTTTGGATATTCTGCTATGAGAAGTATGTCGTCTATTTTGATTTCTGGATGTTGTTCTTCTAGGGTAAGACATGCATCTTTAAAACCCATTGCAACGACTTCGTATATATCGTTGTTAGTCAATTCAAAATGATATAGTATCGGCATTTGCTTTCCCTTTTGCTAATGTTTAACTAATATAGCAGAGGTCGTTTAGTTTGTCAACCTTTTTATGCAACTTCTTGATAAGGTATTTTTTCTTTTTGTGATGATTTTTGTGTGTCTGGACGAAGCGGTTCTAGCCAACTGTCTGCAATATATGCTTTAGGTGTATCACCAAACATATTGCTTAGGCCTTCTCCGCTTATCCACCAATAATGATCTGCAACAGGGACAACGCAGGTAACACCTCTAAAATCAAATCTGCCTCCTGCATCAAATTTACCAATATATTTGTCAACAAGAACTATCTTACCGATGTTGTTCTCGTTTACCGAAAATATAATTTTTGCTAAATCTCCCTGTTCGCACTTCATATTATTTTAACCAAGCAATCCTTTTGCCTGCCTTTACTCTACGTTTTTGTTCTTCAACTGAACCTGGATATCTCCAAGCCCATATTGCTACTAATGCCATTGAACCACCTGTCCAAGCCACTGCGGCAATGTTGTATGTAGTAAACCAAAAGAAAGCAAGTGATGATGCCATCACAGCAATCATTAAATATTTTCCTTTTGTAGGAAATACTTTCTTCTGTACCCAGTTTGTTAAGAACGGTCCAAAATATTTGTGATTGTATAACCAATCGTGCATACGTTTACTACTCTTTGCAAAACAATATGCTGCAAATACTAAGAAGATTGAAAACGGAATACCTGGAACAACTACACCTATATAGGCCATGCCCAGTGATAAGAATCCAATTCCCATCCATATGTATTTTTTTATTTTATTCATAAATCTATTACCTTTATTATTGTAAAAGTAGTTATCTATAAATTAACTATGGAGATACAACTATGACTTCTTTTGTTGTAGGGTTGTAATACATTGGACTAAATCCTGCAGGAGCAGAACCGCCTGTTACTTCTCGAATAGGACTTATATATGCTTCGCCAGATCCTGAAGGAGCAATTGTTGCTAGATCTGCTGAAATTATCAATGTTTCATCTGGTTGATTCGAAGTTCCAGTAACACTTCCAATTGCTATACACTTGGCACCCTGACCGCTTCTACCAGCCGTATAACCAATTGCTATTGAATTTTGTCCTTGTGAAGTGGCTCCTGCTTCAAATCCTATTGCTATACTGTTATTACTTTGTGCAAATTCGGCAGCCTGCGCACCTATAGCAACTGCTCTATTACCGGCGTTTGTTTCTTGTGCTTTCCATCCAACTGCTGTGTTTAAGTAACCTTGATTAGTCAATCCTGAGTTCGAACCAATAGCAACGCTACTAGATGCCTGATCTGTTTTTCCTGCTCGATATCCTATAGCAACACTAGAACGCTCAGAAGCGTGGGAGGCAAATATTCCGCCTTCACTTTGATTTTGATTACCTGCTTCAAATCCTATAGCAATACCACCTGACAGTTGACCTGTAGCACCTGCGGAAGATGCTAGAGCAATTGTTTCATCTTGTGTCCTTAGAGAAGATGCAAAAACAGAACCGTTAAGTCCGTCAATAACCAAAGTGCTGTCATCTGCAAATACACTGCCTTTAAAATCTGCTGTAATTAATTCAGGAAGACCAGCACTTTGAAAAGTTAAATTGCCGTTTCCGTCTGTTTGTAATACTTGATTTGGTGTGCCGTCTGTCGCAGGGAACTGATAACTCCCATCACCTCCTAGATGTGTAAAGTTGCCATCTAGTTCTTCGTAGGTTAATGCTTGTCCCTTGTCTGCACGTTTAATTAATGTCATTCGCTAGTAGTTCCATCATCATCGTAGTGTTTGCCTACGTAACTACTATATTTATTACCACGTGTTCCAGGATTATCTTTTATGTAATCAAAGACTACATATTCAAATCTTGCTGTTTGATTTTTTGTAGGGAGTGTTTTAAAACTAAAACCGTCTGCTGTTAGTACTGCTTCTGTATTGCTATACTTCGGCATAGCACTATCCGTTCGCTATAACATTGCCACTTGCTGTGGCTGCTGCATTTGGAACCCAACTACCATGACCAGCAGTTGCATCTCCTAGTCTATGAACAGCAATACTATTAGCAAATACATTTGGTGAAGCACCTACTGCAGGGTCACCACAAGCAGTTACATCACCTAGTCTTACTGTTGAACTATCGTTTGTAAAAACATTTGGTGAGCCTGATGCGTAAGAAGTTTGATGGAAAGGACTTGGTGTAGGACTTGCGTGTCCAACGTGTACGTCCTGTCCTACTCTTACTACGCCAGGCATTATGTTGCTATTCCAGTTGTGCTTGTAATATATTGTTTAGACATGTCGTCTTGTGTTTTTACAACACAAACTACTTTGCTATTATCTATTGACACTGTAGCGTCAGTACCAATAGTAAACATAAATGGTGCTAGACCTAAGCCTTTTTGTGTTGCTGTAACCATTAAAGGTTTAGACAGTACCATAGCACTGTTTTTATCTTCTTTGTATCTTGCGACAACTTCCTCGCCTGATGTAAGTTTAATAGAGACTGTGTCTCCTACTTTGTAAGGTGTTTCAATTATCATATAGTGTGTCCTGTTCCGTTGTATCCTGTGTCATCTAGATACTTTTCAAATTCATTATAACCGCCAATTGTTTTACCATTAATTTTAATTTGCGGCACTGTTCTTGCACCTGGAAACCATTCAAGTAATTCTTCTCTTGAATAATCTGTTCCTAGTGATTTATATGTGTGTTCAAGTTGACGTGTTTTGCATAAGTTTACTGCCTTAACACAAAAAGGACAACTTGGTTTTCCGTATATCTCAATCATTCTTTCATCATCCATTTCTTTAAAAATTGTTGTTGTTGCTTATCTGTATATATGTATTTAGATTCGCCTGATACAAACAATCTGAATTTCTGCAGAAGTGCAATTTTCCAATCTATCAACTGTAGTAAAAAATATCTCATACGTTAACCAGAATAAATTACTGATCCTTTTTTATCAGTAACTCTTACCATAATAACATTTTGTCTTTTCTTTCCTAAAGCAGCAGAAATAGCCTGTGCTTCTGAACCGTATGATCCAATTGTTACCCAAGATTCGTATGGTGAATGTTTTTTAAATTGAGCTTTGAACATACTAATACTTATCTAAAGTTCGAAACCTTTGAAGGTATCTTTCTCAACATCTTGTTTAACACCCCCAACGATATAACTTTCTACTTCTGTTTCTTGTGGAGCAACTTGCAAGCCTGAGCTAGATAGCCAGTGCTGTGTCCACGGTAAAGGATTAGTGTTTAATGGACGATCGTAGATTGTTTTAAGTCCTAGTGCTTTTAATCTCTTATTAGCAATAAACTCTACATATGAATGTAGTAGATTTGCATTAAGTCCTACAATTGATCCTTTTGCAAAAAGATAATCTGCCCAACGCTTTTCTTCTTCAACACACTCACGCCACATTTCATAAACTTCTTCTTCACACTCTTTAGCAATCTTAACAAAATCTGGATCATCATCACCTTTCATCCAATGCTTTAAAATGTGTGTAGATAAATTCAAATGTGTTGCTTCATCACGTGCAATCAACGAAATAATCTTTGCAGATCCTTCCATCTTCTTTAGCTCGCCAAATGCAAACGTACATGCAAATGATACATAGAAACGTAAACCTTCTAAAATGTTTACAGTCATCATTGCTTTGTATAATTGCTTCTTGACTTCATACATATCGCCTTTCTTATGATGGAACCAATTGTCTGCAATCTCATTAAACTTGTCGTATTCTTTAGTAACACTTTCTGCTCTAGCAAGAATTTCTTTGTCTTCTAAGATAGTATCAAATACTTCGCTAGGATTTGCATAAACATTTTTTACAATGTGTGTATATGAACGACTGTGAATTGTTTCTTGAAAGTCCCAAGCCACAATACAACTTTCTAATTCAGGATTAGAACAGTATGGTAGGAAAGCAAGACAAGGTCCACGTCCCTGTACACTATCTAATAGTGTTTGATATTTTAAGTTACTTGTAAAAATATGTTTTTCTTCTTCACGAAAGTCTTGATAGTCTGCTCTGTCTTTCTGTAAAGAAACTTCTTCAGGTCTCCAAAAGTAACCTAACATAGTTTGATTAAGTTTGTCATACTCTGGATAACGAAATACGTCATAACGTTGTGTGTTACCGTCTTCTCCAAAGAACATAAATTCTTTAGTAAAGTCTACTTTCTTTTTGTTGAATACTGTTTTAGCCAATGTCTGTCTCTCTCTCTTTTTCGTCATACGTTCTATTATATATTACATGCTTCGCATTCTTCGCCGTCATCAATATCCACAGTGATAGTTTCTTTACCATTCACATGTCCATTAACTCCATTATGGCCATTTATAGTGCCGTTCATTGTAGCACCATTAATTTGATTGTCAACTGTAGTTTCTTCCAAACCAGCAGGTTGAACATTCTCATCATCACCCTTAAAGTCATAAGTGTTTTGATAGTAACTAGTCTTCCAACCCATCTTGTAGGTTGTTAACATATCTTTCATCATAACACTTAACGGTACTTCGTTGTTTTCAAAGTGTGTTGGGTTATAACTCCAGTTACCGCTAATTGCTTGATCGTAAAACTTCTGCATAGCAGCGACAATATTTATATAACCTTCATTGCTGGGCATATCCCAAAGCAATGTATAAAAATTCTTTAGTTGACCAAACTGCGGAACAACTTGTTTAAGAGGCCCTTTCTTTGACTTCTTAATGGACAAGAAAGCTCTTGGTGGTTCAATACCGTTGGTTGCGTTTGACACAACGGAACTGCTTTCTGATGGCATCTGTGCGGACAAAGTGCTGTGCCGTAGTCCGTGCTTCTTAATATCGTTTCGTAAAGTTTTCCAATCATACTGTAACTTCGCCTTAATAACATTATCGACATCTTTCTTATATGTGTCAATGGGTAAGATGCCGTCTGCATATTTAGTACGACTGAAGCCTTCACACGCACCGCGTTCTTGAGCAAGTTCGTTACTTGCAACAAGTAGATAGTATTGGAATGCTTCTGAAAGTTCGTGTACTAGTTTCCATGCCTCTGGATTATCATACTTAACTTTATGCTTTGCAAGATAGTGTGCAAGGCCAATGTAACCAATACCAAGCGAACGTCTTGATTTAGTGCTTAGTTCAGCAGCCTTAACAGGATAACCTTGATAGTCAATAATTTCTTCTAATGCTCTTACTGCAAGATCACATAAGTTTTCTAATTCTTCTAGTTTGTTAATTAAACCTACGTTAATAGCAGAAAGAATACAAAGAGCAATTTCGCCTTCTTCATCATCAATGTGTTGAATAGGCTTAGTTGGTAGTGTAATTTCTTGACACAAGTTACTCATAAAGATCGGATCTTTAAATGAACTGTGTGAGTTACAATGATCAACATTCATAATATAGATACGTCCTGTTTCAGCACGTTCTTTTAATAAGTCACCAAAAAGATCTCTTGCCTTAATTTTCTTCTTTCTAAGAGATGTTTTTCTTTCTGCTGCTTCATATACTTCTTGAAACTTATCGTTGTCACCTGAGTAAAATGCATCATACACTTCTGGGACATCGTGTGGCGAGAAAAGAGTTATGTCTTTATCAGCCAACAGCCTTTCGTAAAATACTTTATTGATTTGAATTGAATAATCTAATTTACGTACACGATTGTCTTCAGTACCTTTGTTATTTTTAAGTACAAGAATATCTTCAATCTCATAATGCCAAATAGGAAAGTGTGTAGTTGCACTACCACCACGTACACCATTTTGTGTACAACTTCTTACTGTGCTTTCGTAAACTTTTAAGAATGGGACAACGCCTGTATGGGCTACTTCTCCACCTCGTATTTTTGAATTGATTGCTCTTGTTCTTCCTGAGTTAATCCCAATTCCTGCCCTTTGAGCAATGTAGTAACCGATCGCGCTATTAGAGCTAAAGATACTAGGAAGAGTATCATCCACATCAACAAGAACACAACTGGCAAACTGACGAATAGGAGTACGCACTCCTGCCATGACAGGGGTTGGTATGTTGATTTTAAAAAGTGAAGTCGCGTCATAATATTTTTTCACGTATGATAAACGTGTCTCCTTAGGATATTCAGCAAATAGTGTTGCAGCAATCATCATATACATATGCTGTGGCGTTTCAAAAATGTCGCCGTTACTTCTATCCTGACACAAGTACTTATCTACAACTTGACGTAATCCAGCGTATGTAAATTCTTCGTTACGATCATGTTTGATATATGTGTTTAATTTTTTTAGTTCAGTGTCTGTATATTTTTCTTTAATATTAGAATCGTATACGCCACGCTTAATATTCATATCGATAATTTCTGTTAACGACTGATGTTCGTATCTACCGTAAACTTTTTTATGTAAAGTATACAGTAACAATCTTGCTGCTGCATATTGATAGTTAGGTGCTTCTAATGATATAAGATCATTAGCACTCTTTACTAATATATTTTGAATTTCATCTGTTGTCATGCCGTCATAAAATTGTAAATCAGCATTCATCTCTATTTGAGATGCACTTACACCAGAAAGACCGTTACAAGCCTCATCGACTACAAAGTGCATCTTATCTAAATTTAGTATTTCCTTGGAGCCGGAACGCTTCGTGATGTAAATCTCTTTTGTCATCTTTTTTTCTTGCCTCTATTCCTTAATTATTTGTATAAGGGTATTTATCAGGATTGGTTTTACCCACCCATATTACAGAACAAATGAAGATACCTTTTCTTCATGTGCATTTAATTAGTTTTTATTGTAACAGAAAGTGTTCAAGAACGCAATAGAAAAAGCGTTCAAAAGCGCAAAATTATACACCGTAGGAAACATCAAAAGATATATTGCCTGTTTGTCCTGTTGTCAAAGGATTTTTATAGTACAATACAATTGTTTCTACGCCACTGTCCGTATCATTGTCTCTTAGTTCTACATCAAACTGAAAGTTACTCATAATTTTGCCACCCTCAGAAGTTGTTCCTAAGTCTGAATATTGATACTCATCTGTAAAACTAATCTTCTGTAAGCCGTCACCGACTGTCATAACTAGTTTTCCGTATCTTACATGAACACCTAATCTTAAAATGTAGTTTAACGATATAAAATTGTTTAATGCGCCGAAGACCGCTACTGGTCTAAAACTGTTAGATAAAAATATCTGTGAATTATTTCTATTTGTAATCTGTGTAAAGTCTGAATTTACAACCTCTGCTATACCTGTAATTGTTTCTGAACTTACAATACCTGCATTTTGTTGTCTGTTAGAAAAACAATTGTGTACAATGTTGTCAGTACTTTCACCAAACGATATCATTGGCCAAACAGGATTGGCTGCTGTGTTAGTGCTGTTACCACAGTTTGTAAATGTAGACCCTGTAAATTTAGTTCCTGAACCCCAGTTACTTGTAAACACATATCTACTTACTTCTTGGAATTCACAATCTTTAATTTGCCAATTGTTTGCTTGCCCACTGACACCAATAACATTAATTGATGTATCGTTAATAAAGAATTTACAATCATGGAAGTCAACTTTAGTATCAGTTACAATTGTTTGACTACACTTAACACTCAAAGCATTGCTTTCAAATAAACAGTCCTTAAATTTAATGTCGTCAACTTTGATACCTGCTGTTGAGTTTGTCCAAAACACTGCACTATCTATTGTAGATAAGTTAATGCTTGTTGAAGGAGTACTTAATAAGTATTCGCCTTTCCAAGTAACATTTTTAAAAGTTGAATTTTTCAAACCTGATATAACAGTTTGTCCACTTGACCTTTCGATAGTCAAATTCTCAATTACAATATTTTCTGGTCTGTCGCTACTTGTAAAACTTGAAAGCGCAGTTGTTCCTGCAGATGTAATAAATTTAATATTTGTTGTGTCTATTTTAAGTTTTGCACCTGACTGTGTTTCTCCACGTAATATTACATTACTAGGTATCTCTAAGTCACTAGTAAATAGGTATTCTCCATTAGGTACTTTTAAGACTTTTTTATATGTGTCGTCAGTATTTCTAAATAGTTCTGTAAATGCATTTACAAATGCTTGGTTAGCAGATGTAGAACCATCTGGTACGGCACCATAATCAATAACAGAAACTTCAATTTCATCTACCTTACCTAATAGTGTTCTTGGTTGAGATAATGTAATTGCAGGATCGTCTGATGAGAATCTATAACTGTTGGCAAGTTCTAGTATGTTATCATGCTCAGTAATTACTTTAGTATTACCTACATACGGAGCACCTTCTTGAACTGAACCGTTACCAATATACAGTTCTTGTGTATCTACTGCCCATGCAAGTTCAGCAGAACTTAACTGCGGAACACCACTGCTTGAATTCTTTTGACCTCTACGGATCTGGATTTTGCTTATTTGAACAACAGCCACTTAATAACTCCTAAATTGTTATTAGTATTTATCAGACTGAGTTGTAATACTCTTCTACTTTATTAAGCCACATATCCTGGTACTTTGAAAAAGTGTCCTCTGTTACCTCAAATTGCTGGTATTGAAAGGCTCTACTACACATAAAGATAACGCCTGTCTTAATATCTGTGCCATATACTTCGTTATGTGCCATAGCGTATGCCACAAGTTGCAAATAGTAATCTTCTACCCATTCTGCTTTCTTAGGCTTATTAGTTTGTTTGTGGTCCATTATAGCAGGTTTACCCTTATAAACACCACATAAGTCTGTTGTACCTGAGTATAGCCCTGGAAAGTATAAACTTTGCTCCATTGCCCATACTTCGTCAACATCTTTAAGTCCGTTCTCAATAATCACATCAGCCATCTTGTTCGCTTGTACGTGTACAGGATTGTTTCCTGGCTGTCTTTGCATACCAACTAAGAATCTTTCTAAGTTGCCGTGCATTGCAGTACCAACTCCGGCTGCTTCAGTTGTAATACGCCTAGCATTTTCTTCACCAACACGCTTGCGCCATTCAATAAGGTGAGTCATATCTTTAGTTGCACCAAGGATAGTTGTAACACTTGGAAGTTTTTCACCGTCTGGTGTAAGGTATACACGTTTACGTGTAACTTTATCATTAATTTGTTTCAGCTCGTTATACTGATATCTTTCTACGAAGGGTGGTGGTGTTAAAGTCTTTGACATATTATAATACTAACCTATTGATTGGTGCTTTATCTTTCATCCATGAATCATGAAAATCTCCGTGTGCAAACACATTAAATGCTAAACAGTAACGCTTGTCTGTGTTAGATGTCATAGGAGTAGTTCCGTGTTCTAGGTAGGAAGGAAAAAGTATTGTTGTTCCTGTATTTGGTTTTGCTGACCAATTTTTGCTGTTAAAAATATTCCATTGTTTATATTTTGGTTTTAAGAAACCAAAAAGATTATGTGCCTGCGGAGCATATATTTCAAACATACTTTCATCGTCGTCTGGAATATTAATATAACAAGTTCCAGATAGCAAACTGTTATCATGATTGTGTGCAGGTGCAAAATCACCCTGTTTGTGTACTGTTACCCAACTGTTGGTTATGTAAAATTCTATGTCGTCTTGTATTTGTAACATAGCATGTGCATAACCTTGAATAATGTTTACCAGGTTGGATTTGAAACCAGCCATAACAGGATTATCTAATACTAGAGTATCTTCGGAGAGCCAGCCAACGCTTGACTCCATTTCATAATACTCTAAGTTTCTTATGTGTTTTGCTACTTCTTCCGTAATCGGCAGTTCTGTAACACAGATTGGCTGAGAAAATAGTGGCAGTAGATCGGCTTTGGGTTCATGTGTCATACTGTATATAGTACTATCATTTTGTTTGCTTGTCAAGTATGATTGGCAATTAAATTTCCCCAAGGATGCATCTTTTCCATTGGTAACGTAACTGTGAAGTTGTGCTGTCCAATTTCAGATACGCCTGCAATTTTTTCACCTGATACCCAGCATCCGCTAGGAGATGAAGTTCTTCCATTATAAGGTTCTCCTTTCATATGGCAACTGCTGTCAACACTGATAACCACAATCCTAAAGATACTGCTTATTTGTTGTAACCAAGCAGTGTGCCAATCCCAATTAATCTGATCAATTAACTCACCATTGCCACGAGCACCATTCGTGCAGTGTATTAGGATATTGACAGCGCCGTCCTTACAATATTGTTGTGGAAGGCAAGTCATTCCTCCGAGTGGTCCTCCCCAGAAATCATTGCATACCATAACACCGGCAGAGATACCAGGATGATTAGGAAGTTGAATAGGGTCGGTAGTTGGTGCAGGTTTACATCCTAACTGTGTATCGTAAGGTATAATTTGGCTTTTCGGTTGATGATTTACAATCGTTCCTTGGTTGTTAATAATTAAACAATCGTTATATAAGTCTTCTCCGTCTTTTGCCATTGTGCCTAGGAATAAACCTGTTTGTGTTTCTCTCGATGCATTTAGCACAATCTCTAATGCTTCATCGCTTGAATCATTCGGGCTACTCTCTCCATACCCGCTCAGCGCACATTCTGGAGTGATTGCGTAATCACACCCAGGATTATCATAAAGAGATTTAGCAATATGATTGGCATTTCTAACAGTGTCAGAAGTGCAGTCCATTTGTATTCCCAAGAATTTTAAATCACTATTCATAATAGTATATATTTTACGCTGAGAGTTAAAATGTTAAGAGTGGTATTATTGTTGCGCCAATTGCTGTGGCGCTGCACTTGCTGCTGTAGCATCTACTGCTGCTTGTGCGTCTGTTGCTCCGTCTGCTGGAGTCTCATCGTCTTGTGCTCCGGGAACATTCAGTTCAATTCCATCTGCGTTAAAGTTCTTAACTAGATTTTGGATTGCTGGTGAACTATCGTACATCGCTTTGAACATTTCATAATCTGCCATTAGTGATGCATCGTTTGATTTAAGTATTCTATTAAGTCCTGCCCAATTCATCTTAGCAGGTACTTTCTTAGCAGATGCTCTGCCTATAAGATTTTTTAATACAATAACATATCTATCAACCATCATGTTAGGAGAAAATTCTACAAATCTCATTACTTAATGCTCGCTAGTTGTTTTTGTAAGTCCATAATTTCTTGTTGTTTGGCTTTGATAGTGTCTTGCAATTCTTTCTTTCTATTCTGCATGTCAAGTGCTTGCTGTGCCATCATCTTGGCTTGTGCTTGTGGATCAGTAGCAGGTGCTTGTCCTGGAACTGCTGGTGCTGGTGTAGGTGCTGCTCCCATTCCTGCTGCAGGAAGAGCATCAGTAAGTTCTTTGTCTAAATAGAACTCCGACAGTTTCATATTAACCTGCCAGTGTTTTTAATAAACGTGACTCGTAATTAATTGATTCGCGTGTTTCTCTACCGGCTGTTTCCATTCCGCCTGCTGCTGGTTCTGCTGTTGCAAAATCATCTGTTGCTGGTGCTTCCGCTGGTGCTTCTGCTGCTGCTGGTTCAGCCATATCAGTTTCGCCACCTTCTTCAGGTTCAGTGCCAAGCATATCGCTTGAAGTTTCTTCGCCTGCTAAAACGCCAACTGCGCTTGATAGTGTTTCACGTGTAGTTTTTAAATTTTCTAGTGCTGCTTGAATTGCTGGAGCACTTGATTCGATGAATGTCTTTGATTCTGCTTGACCAATTTCATCTCTAATTGAATCGCCTAATTGTAGTAATGTTTCGTTTTCCATTGAAGAAATCTCTTCAATGAAACGGCTCAATCTGTCAACCATAGTTTTTGCTGTAACAATAGCACTGGCTTGTTGGATTTCACCTTCTGTGACTTTAGTTTCCATTTCTTCTCCGGAGTTATCTGGTGTTTCTTCTGCTATTTCAAGACCTTTAATAGCAACTTCTTCTCTTTCTTCTAGCTCTTTGTTAATTGCATCAAGCATCCATTGTGCTTCGTGATATGTATCGCTTTCTAAGTTTTCATTAAACTCAGATGTACTTCTTGCTTGATGTAATTGTGTTCTAAGTTTGTTCCGTGCATCTTCTAATTTTGCGGCATCAAACGTAGAAAAATCAATTTTCTTGCCAAAAGCCTTGTGAATTGATTCATTCACCTTTGCTGCTTTAGTTTTAAATAGGTCTTGTGTTTTCATTGCTCTCTTCCCAGATGTTATAATATATTTATTCAAAAGCCTGTCAAAAGTTCTGCTCTCGACTTAGCATATAGTGCTTTTTCTTTTGCTATGTCGTATCTTGTCCACAAAATCTCTGCTCTTGCTTCGTTACTGTTATTTACCGCTTTATGGTAGTTATCCAAATGAAATTTGCTATCTAAAAAATATTTGCTATATTCTCTATCAATTGCGAATAATTGGGTAGTAAGGCTTTCATTTTTTCCACTTGCTAGATTGTTTGCTATCTTAATTGCAACGCAATTAAGTGATATTTCGTTAAACTTAACTACTCCGTCAACTACTATATCTTTTAGTGGGCCAGCACTCTTTATGAGTACGTTTCCTACTAGAATTCCTTCTGCTGTTCGGGTTGGCAGATGTATTCCGTTATCTATAAATTTCTTATAGACGGAGTTAACTAGTTGTTCAAAACGTTTTGATACTTCATTCATAAAAAAAGGCCCTTAGGCCAATATTTACTCTTTCTATACTTGTGAGTGTTACATCTTGAGTAGAATTGTAACTACTATTGAAAGAACTGCTGCAATTACAGTACCTGTAGTACCTATAATAACTTTTGTTAATCCTTTTTGTCCTTCTGTAATATCTTTATGAATGTGAGCAACCTTAACTTCTAGGTTATTCATACGTGTGTCTAACTGCTCGTATCGAAGAGCGCACAGGTCAACGTGTGCTTCTAAACTTTCTCTTTCTAAACTTGTTGTTTGGCTTTTTGCCATCTTTTGTTCTCCAAAACAAATCCCCTCTCTAGGGACAATTAGTAAACTTGTTAGTTGGCCTAATGTGTTTTTAAGATAGCCTAAATGTAATTAAATGTAATTGCCTATATGTTTATTTATCATCATTGCGTTCAAATAGTTTCCTAATAAGTCCTTTTATACCGCCTAATTCAACCTTAACTTCAACCATTTTATCTGCTGCCTTTTCGACTCTATCAAACATATCCTTAATTACAAACATAACCCAGAACCACCATACAGCACACACACCAGCCATAATGCTTACGCCCACATAAACTATGTTATGTGCTTCTATGTGTAATCCCCATAGTGATAATAGAAAGCCAAATATCATAAAAAAGATAGTGCTCATCATTATTGTATTGTAATATAGTTTGTTCATATTAATATTTACTCCAAGATAGGGGGCGATAATACTGCCAGTATATGCTTAAGATTTTTCAATCCAGATGTTTTGATCTCCGTTAAGAGTCATAAAACATGCTTTGGATAGTGTTTCTGTTTCTGTTAGATTTTTTATAATTGGAATGCCATGCAAGTCTTGCTTCAATAAGCCAACAGGATCATCTCCCTTAGTAAAAGTATCTTCACGTTCAACTTCAAAGTTCCAATGCCAGTAGGCAATGTCGTTAGAAACTGTTCGGATAGGATCTTTTGGCCATTGAGTATTTGCTCTCATGCCTATGCCTTGGACCAACGTATTGAAATTGCTTTGTTGGCCTTGTTTAATTTGATCAGAATCTGCTCTGTCGGGGTTAGAGCGTGTAATGTCAATTATTGTTTTAATTGTGTAACCTGGCATAGTCATAGTATTTAGTGGTCATAAAAAAAGGGTGCCAACGAATTGACACCCTTTCAAAGTTATAAAACTTTTTACAGTTTTGGTTCTACAATGTTTTCAATTGTTGTTACTGCACCAGTTACTGCATAAGCGTTTGTGCCGTCTGCTGTAATTGTACCAGTAGTTTGAATGTGTAAGAACAATACGTCTGTAGTTGCGCTTACGAAAGCAGAACCGTCTGCTGTTCCCATTCCAACAATTACTCCAGCATCGTCAGTTCCGTTTACGTTACCTGCTTCGATACCTTTTACAATTGTATTAACTTCTGCATCAGTCATGTTAGTTTTTGCAACTTTCACGACAAAGATTTTTCCAGCCAAACCAGATGATTTAGACATCTTGTTATAGTTGGAAGTCAGTACTGAAGCAGTTGCTCCTGCGTTAGTTACTGTTTGTGCTAAACTTGATAAATCAGCCATTTGTTATTCCTCCTATATTAAAGTGCTGCTAATGGAAAACCACTTACCACTGCTACAGTTGCCGCGTTAAGGTTAACTGGACCAACGCCTGCTGCTGTTTTTGCTTGGATTAGATCTTCTAAGTGTGCTGCGAAAGTCTCTTCGTTTGCTCCGTCGTAACCGTCAGTTCCGTAGTCACCTTCGATAAGCACAGTTATAACTTGACCGTTATTAGCACCGTCTGATCTTGTTTCAGACATACCAACGATAGTTCCCATTGATTTGATTGTTTCAACAACTTCTTTTACAGCCCCTGTTGGTCCCATTTCGGTAGCACCAAAATCAGTTCCGTTTACTGCAAAGTCGATGTCAAACGCTGCAAGTGTTTTGCCTAAAGTACTTAGACCCTTGTCAAGCGTTCCTGTTGTATTTAGACCATAGTTGACACCTAAAGCGCCACCTACATTTGATCCAGCGGCATTACTATCTGCATAGTTTCCCGCAATTCTTAAATCAGCCATTATATTTTCTCCTCTGATAATGTTAACTCCTCTCCGGAGCCGCTATTTTTGTTAGCACTTGTATTTATCCAAAAAGGGTTTTTTCAGGAGTTATGGTGTTTTTTTAGGGGTTTTTAGCGAATTAATCGCTTTTAAAAGGTGTCCAACGGTCTCTTGGTACTAGTTTAACCTTGTCTTTGGTTTTAACATAGCCTTCTCCGCCTGGCTTGCCGCCTGTAGTAGAAACTACATCACCTTCAGCCTTATCAAGTTCATCAATGATCTCGTTCTTGGCTTTCATCAGTTCAGTTACAAGATAAAAGATATCTTTCATTACTTGTTCCTGTTCCTTAGCAATATTTAGTATCTTGTCTTGTTTGTTAGCAGATACCTTTGAATTTTGAAGCCAATTGAGGAAACTGTTTACATTTAAGTCTTCTAGTTTCTTAGCACGACTCATTTGATTTATGTAGGTATAGAATATATTATTTAGGTCACTTAGTCCTGCACGTTTTTCAAAGAACTTAGAAATATTACCCTGTGCTTGATTTGCTACCTTTTCAATATTACCTAAGTTGTCAGCATTTACAGCAGGTGCTTTACTTACATACTGTTGTCCTAGTACTATAATTTCTGATGATCCATTAAACTGTTTAACATCTGATATAGGAGTTCCGCTCTTGTCACCAAAGTATTGGTAAGTGTTATGTGCTGCTACTGCAACTTTGCTTTTTGCAATGCGTCTTCCTAAATCACTATCTGCTCTTACATTGTAAGTTACTTGGTTAGGTGTAAAACTAATACTGCCATCACTGCCATCATATGGCTTTCCAGGATAGTATAGCAAGTCTGCATAAATGTATCCCTTAAAGTCTGCTGGTGTTGCTTTCTCAAATATAGGCCAAAGGTCTGCCATTTCACCTGCGAATCTTTCACGCCAGTCCTCGCCTTTGCCTCTGCTCATAATAAACTTTTTAAGTTCTTCTGGACTACCTGACTTGCCTTCTTCTCTACCCCAGTTGTTCTTGCCAACTAGTCTAAAGGTCCCATCATCGTCACGTCCCCAGTATAGTGTAGGATAACCATCCCACTTGATAGCAACATCTGAACTGTCCTGTTCCATATCCTTAATGATTTGAACAGCACGTTTTGCTCCATCATCTGGATTAGTAAACACTAGATCCTCAAGGTGATTAAACTCTCTACCTACTGTTGCTTCTGTTAAAAATTCAAATGCTCTCATTTTTTAAGTAACTTCTTTTGTCTGTTTGTTTTATCCACATACTTTGCATGCGGAATCTTTAAATTCTTCTTGCCATATACGTCACCAATGGTATGCATTTTGCCTGGCTTGTCAAATGCACTGTACCTAATGTCAACTACTTCATTTATTCTCATTTAACAACATCAATCATCTGTCGCATCCAACCAATTGTGCCTGGCTGAAAACTTTCTAATTGACCTTCTTTAGGAAGTTCTAATCCATCCTTTTCAAACGTTTCTCTTGCATCTGCTACAAGTTCCTCATAGTTAGGTAACTTCTTAATGTAACTTATAATGCCTTCCACGCTATCCATAGTAGATGGAGTTGCAGTTTGACCTAACAGAGTTTTTGCTACCGCGTTAGGATCTTTTGTTATTAACTCGTTTGTTTCTCTATCCATTAAACCATTATTCGCTGACCACTTCATATCCTTAGTTTTCGCTATGCTGGCAAGCAAGATGTGTCTGTGAACCCCTTTGAATGGGCTACCCTCACCGCTTCCCTGTAGGCTAAATTTCATCCATTCAGGATCACCAAACATAAGGTCTGTTTGCACAAAACCGTTTGCTGGGTCGCCCTTGATTGGAGTTTTGAAGTGAACCGAAATGCCTGACTTTCGTATCCACATCTTAGTGTTTTCACCTTCGTGATTCTTTGATACGTAATCTGCTAGTTTGCTTTCTAGATCTGCTTTAGTTGTTTTTGTTGTGTCTACAGCAACATCAATGTCTCCACTGTCTGCTTTTTTGCCGGTAGTACCTAACATGTTATCTGTTAGTTCTAAGTCAATAATACCTTCAAGCCACTGTAGGGTTGGTACAATGTCATTCTTTTGAATTCTTTGTGTGGCAGGGTTCCCTTCAGTATCTTTGAATATATTCCCACCTTCATTTAAAAGTTCGTTGCCTGACATTATTATCCCTTTGGTCTCTTAGACTCTGTTATTTTTCGTATGCCTCTGTTAAATTTAGCGACATCAGAGCCCTTAATACTATTAATAAATCTTCTTTCTAGATCAAGTGCTGTCTGTTCATCATATGTTTTATGTATTAGTTCCATAAGGTTAATTGCACTATTAAGAATATTTGCCGCACGTGATTCTATTATTGCTTCAGAGTCTTTCCTGTCAGCAATTGCGTTAAGTTCTTGTAGAATTGATCTAGTTTTAATTTTCATATGCTTCCCTATACAGTGTATTTAACCTTTTACGTTCATTATTATATACGGTGTGATATCTATTGTCAACCATTAACATTAGGTGTCAACATCTGTTAGGCACACTCATGCAAAAATAGCACTGACGTTATGCATAAAAGTAATGAAAAAACCGGTTGATTTCTGCTCTAATAGGGGTTATAATAAAGTACGTTTATATAAATACACGTGAATAGGGCAGTGACACTGTACTATTCGACACACAGACACTGGGATAGACCGGGGCAACTTCACAATGCCTTACAAAGCGAATGACGGTAGCAAAGACTACTGACGGTAGCAAAGACTACTGACGCCTAGAAAAGACTAGGGGTATCATGCTAACCATAAAGCATCCATACATCAAAGGAGAAAAAGATGAACCACTTAATACGTGGTCTGATGTCTTGGGTGAATAGCGGGTCAACTAAAAGTTACCGCTCTGAGCTACTGACTTGGGCCAAAACAGAATACGGAAACGATTGGCAGTATGCATATGAATATATGCTAACGCACAACGGCCGAGCACCAACATTAACAGAAATAAACGGACCTAGATACTTACGTAAGGAGGTAGCATAATGCGATTCCTACGTAAATTACTCTCAAAACTATTTTGGTCTGAAAAAGATTGGGTTGAAGATTATCTTAGTCAGTCTACTGATCATGCTGATCTGGAACGCAGGATTAGGAAACTGGATAGGCGCGAGGTCACGCACGGACCTTTTGGAACTATCACACACCATGGTTACAAATACCGATAACACATACACACAAAGGGGAATATAATGTTAATTTGGGAAAGAATAAAAAACACATGTGAAGCAGTTGGCTATTCAAGAGCAGCATCACAACTAGCATCGCAAGGATACTACGAAGCATCAAAGAATTTGTTACTAGAGAAATCAAAGTTATCAAATCAAAAACTAAAAGCAATTCGCAGACTTGAGAAAGTAAAGAAAGCAAAGGCAAACTATGAGCCAGGCGATCATTACTTCAAAGGTAAGAGCGTAGCGTTCTGGAAAGGGAAGGCAGCATAATGATTATTAAATTTTTTCAAGCAGCAATACCTTTAACTTTTATGTTCGGAGTGTTAATTTGTGTAATGACACTTAATGGTTTATTCTGGGGAGGAGCATTTTAATGTGGCCTTATACAGATGAAGAAAACGATTTCTTAACTAGTCCAAAACCTAAGAACTAAATTTAAAAAGAGTAGGGGAGCCGCCCGTCAAGATGACTCCCCTACAACTTTTTCAAGTTGAGTCTATATATTATTTACGATTGTAGATTGAATATAAAACCCATACAGCAACAAGTCCAACTAAACCTTGTGCAGAAAATCCTGCAACAATGTTTTGAATGTTAGCAATTATGTTGATGTTTGGCCAGAACGGAATGTTCTGTCCGTTGAACAAGACTTCAAGTATGATACCTAAAGAAAGTAAACTTACACCTACTTCCGTTAAGGCACCTGCCCAAGTCTTTACTTTATTAAGAATGTCCATAATGTCATCCTCCTCTAGTAATCTAATCTCAAATTAAGATTAGTGATATTATTTAGGTAAGTCGTATTAAAAGTAATAATACCATAAATGGTTTGCGGCACCTTAATAACCGGTTTGGAAGAAAAAAAGTTTATTAAGTACGCAGACAATACTAAATACTTGTGTTACATTAGTAACAAAACACACATACACACAAAGGAGAACCAGTATGAACAAGACGTTTAAAGAAGGTATCGAAAAAGGTGCCGAGCAGTTAGCACAATCAGTGCGTGAAACACTTCCAAAAGTACAGTTTAATAAAAATGGTTACGAGATTCGTACCAATGTACTTGATATGGCTAAGTCATTTACAGAGTTTAGTTATAGCAATAAATGGATAGGGTGGGAAGTAACTGCCAAACGTGATGAGAAGTCAGGGCAAATTATCAACAAAGTTGATATGCCTGAGATTCCAGGAGTAGACCAAGTATTGGAAACTGCTGAGAAGTTCTACGACTTCATCAACACTACCAAAAAATAAACAAGACATATTATAGAGTTCCCTATTCGGGATGAAGCATATTAAAGACCGCATAGCGAAATAATAAAGAGTCATAGGATTGGGTGTTAGTCAAAAATAGGCTAACACCTTTTCTATTGGTTGACAAATACAACAACAGAGTGTACAATACACACATGAATAAGAAAAGAAACAAACTAGAACGTAAACTAGATGAATATAATCACACTATGGAATTGATTAGAACTATAGTTCCACTTATAGTTTTAGGGTTGCAAGTGTACATTATATTGAAACTTATATGAAGAAAGGCAAAATAGTGAAAGATAATATTATAATGGTAGACGCCGACGGTGTCTTGTTAGACTGGGAATGGGCGTTCAACATTTGGATGTTAGAACACGGCTTTGAAAAGCAAGAAGGATATCAGTTTGTGTACGGTATGGACTTGCGCTATGGTATTAGTAAAGAGCAAGGCAAGAAGTTAATTAAAACATTTAACGAAAGTGCTGCTATAGGCTTTTTACCTGCACTAAGAGATGCTGTGTATTATGTAAAACGTTTACACGAAGAACATGGTTACAAGTTTCACTGTATAACAAGCCTTTCAAAAGATCGTAACGCACAAAAGTTACGTAAGATGAACTTGCAAAAACTATTTGGTAAAACAGCATTTGAAAAATTTGTGATACTAGGAACAGGTGATGACAAAGACGAAGCACTTACTCCATACAAGGACACAGGATGTTGGTGGGTAGAAGACAAACCAGAGAATGCATTAGCAGGCGTCAATGCAGGGTTGAACAGTATCTTAATTGAACATGGACATAATATGGGCTACAAGCACGATAGTGTAACTGTTGTTAAGAACTGGAAAGAAATTTTTAATTTAGTAACAAAATAAAAAATAGGGTGCTTGTCGAAGGCACCCTATTTTTATGACTTGTAGTTCTAGTATCCGTTAGGTACAATAACATAGTGTATCATTAACACTACGCCTACTGATGCACCTAAGCCTATCATCATCTTGAAGAAGTCTTTGGTCACCAACGGAAACACTGTCTTGAACTTTTCCTTGCCTGTCATAGTTGCCATAGCAAGTTCACGTCCACATAGTAGTCCTACGAACACCCATGTTGTTGACATAGGTATATCGTTTAGTTCTTTAAAGAAGAATAAGATCAACCAATACACACCATCAATGATAGTTGCTGAACGCACATATCTTGTGTTGTGTTTTTCTAGTACAATCTTTTGTATCTTACCACCACCCTCTTTAAACATAAACGCAAGTCCTACAACAAACACAAGGCTCACTAGGATCATTAGGTCCCATGGAACTTGTCTTGGAAGGAACACAGCAATGTTTGCCATGTCATGACTTAGCCAAGTAAACCACAGGAAGCCTGTTGTTACCCATTGTGCTATTCGCCATGCTTTCTTATGTTCTTCTTTGACAGGCTTTGCTTCGTCAAGTAGTTTAGTAACTCCTATCCAAATAATGTATGCCGCGACTGCCGCGACAGCATAGCCCATCATGCTTTTCATTAGCATCTTCTCTAGTACAAAGGTACTTGCGAAGGCACTTAATACTAAAAAAGAAGTACTAACTGGTACTCCTATTCGTGTAAGTATTAATAATAGTCCTGGTGCCATTGCGTGATACCATTGTATCTCTTGGAACGGTATTTTGTTTAGTCGTCCATAACTAATATCTCCACCGTTGGTATACCAACCATACCAAAGTGTATACAGTAGAACAGCCGAAGCCGCTCCCCACATCACTTTCCAATTAAATTTTTCGTTATTACTTGCGATCCATGTACCTAATGTTTGTACGGAATCATTTGCGATAACTGCGTAACCTGCGAACAGGAAACCTACAGCCATCCATAGGGTGAGTGCGTCCATTCTTATTTCTCCTCTGCTTGCCGCTTTTACCACGGCGCTCACATATTAAGACAGGGCTCGACGTTGCCCTGCTGGTAACATCATTGTTACGTTTTATTTATAGCATCAATTTAGATTAATGTCAAGAATGAAGATTAAAGTTTTGTTACAAAAAAATAGCACCCGAAGGTGCTATTTCTATTTTATTGATTCTTTCCAGTTGCAGTTTCTTTTTCTGTGTCCGTTCCAAGCCATAAAGCCTCCTAGTCTTAATGAATAGTAAGCCAAGTAGTTCATAACGTAGAAACCGTTTACATTAATGTTAATATCTCTAAAGATTTCGTCTGCTCTTTTTTGTGATATTACACCAAGTGTATCTTTCTTGTTCTTGTGTAAAAGTGTTTCATACTTATAAGCATAGTCGTGTACGAGTCCGCCCATAAGTAAAACGCCGACAGGAGAAAAGAACGTATGCAAGAACTTAGGAATACTTGCTCCGTCAAATGTAAATCCTGCAGGAATAACATAGTCTTTGTCATTTAGATTGTAGTGAAAATCTTCTGCAAGTTGCCAATGTCTAACACCTAATAGCCACATGATGATACCTTTGAAAAAACCCTTGTCCTTAGTCTTAATTGGTAATGGTTTTAACACAGGCATGTCAGTGTGTTTATAAGTATGACAAGGCGCTTTTCTCTTATCGAATCTGTTAATGATGAAACCTATGATGACAACTATTATTAAAATAGTCCACATCCAAAACTTCATCGCGAGTGTTAGTAATAGATCCATTGGTTCGCTCCCGTTGTGTATACTATCGTATTTAGTATTATAACGGAGTTTTATCTATCCAAGGAGTAAATTCTTTGCCTATAACAACTATGCAACCTGCATTTTCGTCTAGCATAAGAACTACTGAAAAACTGCCAGTTTTTGGGTTGACATACATTCTTAGTTCGTTTTCGAAACTGCCGGCTTGGCCAGGAATCAATATCATTCCTTTGCCTTTTAACAAAGGAAGCTCATCATACTGTGATATTACAGAATTAAGATTCTCGATGTCTGTGCAATTGATAAATGAAGGTAATAGTCGCCATAGTACTTCCGGCTGAGTTGGTTCTGTTGCAGGTGGGTTTGTATTAGCGTGACTTAACATGCCGCCGTTAACATTAGTTACGAAAACGAACAGCAAGGCAAATAGTAATGTTTTCATGTTTTTTCCCTTCATTAGTATTTAGTGTATAAATACTTTTAATATAACTTTTAAGGAACAGGTATGGCTTACTCGGATAAGGTACTTGATCACTACGAAAACCCCCGCAATGTTGGAAGTTTAGATGCTAAGGCAGTTAATGTTGGTACAGGCATGGTTGGAGCACCTGCATGTGGCGATGTTATGAAACTTCAAATTGAAGTAGAGGATGATGTTATAACAGATGCCAAATTTAAAACATATGGCTGTGGCAGCGCAATAGCAAGTTCAAGTTTAGTAACACAGATGGTCAAAGGTATGACACTAGATCAAGCCTCTGATGTTAAGAACATGGACATTGTAGAAGAACTTGCTCTACCACCTGTGAAGATACATTGTAGTGTTCTTGCAGAAGATGCAATTAAATCAGCAATAGCAAATTATAAATCTAAACACAAAGAATAGACTGTTATTTCTTTTCCATTAACTTAACTGCTTTGTCGTAATCTTTTTGAGCAACAAGTCCTTCGCGCAATAACTTCTCGCGGTTAGCCATATGTTTCATTTGTACTTCGTCTTTTGATCCGCCAAAGTATGCTACAGCATGTCCTTCTTCAACAAGTATTTCAGTGGCTCGTTTATCTTCAATAAGGAAGTCTCCAAGGACTCTTCCAAATTTTCCTCTGCTATCTTCTCCGCTTCTGTCAATTTCTGTTTTGAGAATTGAGATAGATCCGATTGGTAATAATTCTTTAAGTCTTGCCTTTGATGCGAGTCCAAATGTTTTCTCTACTTTATCTCTTGTACGTGATTCAGGTGTGTCAATACCCATCATGCGAACACGTTCTTTGTGCATCCACATTCCAAAACCTAAGTCGATATCTACATCTACTGTGTCGCCGTCTACTACTCTTAATACCTTACATTTATATTCATACATATTGTTCGCTCCTGAATTATATGAGTATTTATTCTATACCTAGTTTATTATAGGCCTCTTCAAATCCTTCTTCATGTATGTATGATTCTTCATTATACCATACACGTTTAAAATAACCATCGTAGCAATCTAGAATGCAATCTTCACTTGCATTGAGGTGCCCTTTTACTAACCAAAAAATCCTATAAGCATCTTTCTTATTAATCTTTAAGGCCTTCGCCTTTGTCCTTGTATGCCCATTCATCTGTATGTCCAACACTCCATTTAGGGTTATTTTCTACTGTATAATTCTGTGTACAAACTTTAAAGTCTGGTGTTTTTCTTTCTGCTGGCACTAGACTTTGATCTGTAAACACAACTCTATTATTTGGTTGTGCTGCTATTTGTCCATTGTCTAGTTTGATAACGTTAAATGATTTATGCTCTGGATCGTGTTCAGCAAAGTTAGTATCGAGTGTACTGTTTTGTGCGTGACAAGTATCTAGTGTGAACATGTATTCACCTTTGTGCATTTTACGATCCTTACCAAAGAACTCACAATCTGCTAACATAGGTTTTTTAATTACTGTAATATCATAATCAAAGCAATCCCATATCTGTAGAGTATCTAATGGCAGTTGATTATCTTTATCATAATCTTCTTTCCATACAAATGCTGATATAGGAAGTTTGTCGTATAGTGCGCCATATTCTAGGAGTAGCGTTTCAAAGTATAATGCTTTACCTTGTATGCTTCTAACACTTATCCACATTCCAGGAGTTAGTTCACCATGTCCCTTTTGATGATCATAAAGATATTCTTTCTTTACATACACTTCAACGGGCGGTAGATTATGTACTAGAAAAGCCACATATACTCCTGTGTTAATTATGTATGTATTTATTAAATTACTGTTTAAGCAGCGTAAGGACGGCCTTCTTTTAAGCCACCTGTGTTAGCGTTATCAGTTAATGCTCCGTTGTTGTCTGAAGCGTGATATCTAGTAGGGAGTTGTGTAGCATCTGCTGTAACGTCTGCGTAACGCCCTGCTTCTACTACATTACGTGCTGCTCTATCAGCATTAGCAAGTACAAGTTTTTGATCTTGTCTAGTTTTCTTTAGTGCTTGTGTTGATATACCGTTGGCTGCCATCGTATTCCCTTATTTTATATATTTTTTTAATAATAGGTATGCAGCATAACATACAAACAAATATACTGTTGCTACTCCTACATCTAATATATGTTCTCGCATATGATAGATAAACTCTATGCCTGCTTGAACATCTCCCATAGTAGCAGGATCAACCGTAATAGTTTCTACCTTGCCATCTTGGTTGAACTCTATAGCGGTTCTTTCTGTTTCATTTGCTGCCATTGTTTCTGTTCCTATATTACTATTTATGTTAAATACATATATGTTCAAAGCAATAAAAAAGTGGTGGAAAAGTTATGGCGAATGCGAGGAAGAGCTTGCAAGATTAGGAATATATTCATATACTAACGCATACGGACATCCAACATATTTACATACTAAAGAAGATATTTCAAATGATAGACAAAAAACCGATAAACGAATTATTAAAAAACCTAAAAGATAGCGGCAAATATCGAGTTTTCAACGACATTATCCGTGAACGCGGAGATTTTCCTAGCGCAATCTGGTATGGTCCTTACAATATTAAAAAGATAGTTAACTGGTGCAGTAATGATTACTTAGGTATGGGTCAACATAAAGTTGTTATAGATGCTATGCATACAGCATTAGACCAAACAGGATCAGGCAGTGGTGGTACAAGAAATATTGGTGGCACAAGTCATTATCACGTAGCTCTTGAACACGAACTAGCAACACTACACAATAAAGCCAAAGCATTATTATTCACAAGTGCCTACGTTGCTAACGAATGGAGTCTTATTTCATTACCTAAGATTATACCGAATCTTGTTTACATAAGTGATAGTAACAATCATGCTAGTATGATTGAAGGCATAAGAAACAGTAGAGCACCTAAAATAATTTGGCAACACAACGATTTAGAACAACTAGAAGAATTATGTGCAAGTGCTGTACTTGCAGGGCAGACACCTTGCATAGTATTTGAATCAGTTTACTCAATGGATGGTGATATATCACCAATGAAACAGATATGTGACATTGCAGACAAGTATAAAGCAATCACATATATTGACGAAGTCCACGCTGTTGGACTTTATGGGGAGCACGGAGGAGGCTGGACAGAGAAATTAGGGTTACAAAACCGTATTGATATAATCAATGGCACACTTGGAAAGGCCTTTGGAACCCAGGGCGGATACATTGCTGCTGATGCAGAAGTTATTGATGCTATACGTTCAGTCTCGTCCGGCTTTATCTTTACTACTTCAATGAGTCCTGTTACTTGTGCAGGTGCATTGGCTGCTGTAAAGTATTTGAAAGATCATAATGAAGTAAGAGTAAAGCACCAAGAACGTGCTAGGAAACTTAAACATCGTTTACAGAAGAATGGTATAGAAGTTATGGAATGTAGCACAACACATATTGTTCCTGTGCTTGTTGGTAATGCTAAGAAGTGTAAAGCAATGAGTGATAGATTATTAAACGAACATAGTATCTATGTTCAACCAATTAACTATCCTACAGTTGCAGAAGGTACAGAGCGATTAAGATTTGCTCCTACACCTTATCATGATGATGGAATGATTGAGGATCTTATTTTAGCTCTTCAGAAGACTTTTGAGCATCATCAGGAGTAAGCCTAAATATATCATCTAGGTTGTCAGGAGTTCCTGATTCAAATATAATAGAATTTGCTTGTAGTGACTTAACAGTGTGTGGACTCATTTCAGCAATGTCAACTGTTTTACCTTCTTCTAATATTGCAGCAGTAGATTTGCCTGTTTTGATATCTGTAAAAATTATTTGAAACCTTCCAGCATTTATAAACCAACTCTTCTTTCTGTCTTTATGAATAACAACAGTTGTTTCGGCGCCTGCTTTTTCAAATACTAATATCTTTCCGCAGTAAAATTGGTTTGATGCCCATACTATTTCGTAACCCCAATCTTTATCAATCTTTCCTGTAGGTGATATATTCATTATGTTCTCTTTTCTTTTATCTCGTCAATTAGTCCGTACTCGAGTGCTTCCCCTGCACTCATAAATTTATCACGCTCCATGTCCGCAGCAAGTTCGTCAAACGTTTTACCTTTGCTATTATGCTTTTCATAGATAGCAGTAAGTTCTTTTTTCATTTTAAGAATTTCTTCTACTTGAATCTGCATGTCGGTTGCCTGTCCTCTTGCTCCACCACTAGGTTGATGTATCATATGTCTAGCATTAGGTAACATATATCTCTTTCCTGGTGCACCTGCTTGAGCTAACAAAGATCCCATAGAACATGCTTGTCCCATAACAAATGTTGCGACTTCGGGTTTAATAAATTGCATTGTATCGTAGATGCACATGCCTGCTGTAACAACTCCGCCTGGGCTGTTAATGAATAAACTAATTTGTTTATTAGGATTTTCGCTTTCTAAAAACAATAACTGTGCTACAATAAGGTTAGCCATATGATCTTCAACTGGACCATTCAGCATAATAATTCTTTCTTTCAGTAGTCTACTATAAATGTCAAAAGCTCTTTCGCCTTTTTGAGTAGTTTCAACTACCATTGGTACTAGTGCCATATTTGTTTGTTCCTTTTCGTTAATCATAATGCTATTATAATTTATTATTATACAATTGTCAATTCTTATTTTGAACTAATAAATCCTTTTACAGTTATATTTTATCAAAAAAATAGTTGACACTAATATAATGTGAGTATATACTGTAAGAACAATGAAGCATTGACCCATTGATTCGTCAAGCAGTCGTGCATAACTGATGCCCTAGTAATTTGTTACACAGGCACACAATTGGAGAAGTAAAATGGCAAACCCATTAAAGCAAAAACTTACACCCTATAATCGCCAGACAGAAATCAACAAGTACCTGGCAAAATTTAAAATTCCATTCGAAATGAAAGATGACGCAATTGATTTGCGTACTATGTCGGACAACTACCCTCGTGGTATTATACCACTTGATGATATTGCAGAAGCAATTGATATTGTACTTGGTCCTGACAAGAAGCCTGAAGTCCAAGACCCATACGATCCTAAAGAAGGTATTGTAAAGTTTGGTTGGATTGATTGGGAAGATATGTATTTGTGGCCTAGGTTCCAACGAGATGTTGCACCTAACCATTTATATAAGATTGAACAAGACTACGAACATACTGCGGTGCTGTTGCCAACTGCTATACTAGTAGATGGTATGTACATGCTGTGGGACGGACATCATACATCACAAGAAATGTTTAGACAAAAGTATACTACATACCCTATGTGGTATATCGATACAAATATGATTACTGCTGAAACTGTAACTGAAGCAGGGTTTACTGACAAGGTAGAGTATGCTGTTTGGTTAGCAGGACAAAACATGATACGTATTAACAGTCGTAACAAACGTAAACTACATGCTTATGATGAGTTTATGATCCTACTTGAAACAAAAGACAGTGCAATTGTACAAATGAATAACGTTCTTACTGCTACAGGGTTCAGTCCTAAACGTAATGCTAACACTCCGAATGCATTCAGTCAGATTAAAAGTGGACAAACTATCTTTGAAATGACTGACGACTACGGAGTCAAGGGCAAATATTTCAAACGTGCATTGCAATTCCATAACACACATTGGACAAAGGCTGCGGCTGAATTAGAGATATGGAGGCCTATGGCATTGTTATACAAGATGGCTGAAGTTGAAGGCTTTACAATTGATGCTGCCTTTGATGATGAACTAGGTAAACTGTTTATCAAACTATGGGGAGACCCAGAGTCAGTACAAAAAGGACTCAAGGACAACTATGAGAATGCTCTGCACACCAAAGGGTTTACTAATCCAAGAGACCATGACCAATGGCGTGTGTACGATTCTATCGTAAACTTATATAATAGTACAGTTGGACGTATCACACTTCCAACAGCACAGTGTAGGTGGTAACATGAAATTCTTATACTTAATGAAAGACCCTCTAGGTAGTGGTGATTGTAAAATTGGTATCACAGGATTCGATCATGCTAAAACAAGACTAGGTGTCTATCAAAATAGTTATAGTGCGAACAGTAATATAGCAACGTTCAATCATTTATGGTATGGCAAGCCTAATCCAATTAGCAAGTTAGAAAGCGTACTAAAAGATACATTTGGATATGCAATAATGCTTGAAGGTAGAGGGTTTTCGGAATGGATTGCAGAGCCAGAAGATGTAATTCTATCCAAAATAAAAGAAACTATAGAAGATTATCATTTTCATGTGTACAAGGCTGATACAGATATCAACATATACAGTATAGATTCTGTAATAAAAAGGTTGACAAACAGTGAATAATTTGTTATAATATACTTAATAATTAGGCAAACAGAAAGGCAAAAAACTATGGCATTAGAAACTAGATCACTCGATAGAATCAATCGTCAATTCCGTGAAATGAATGCAGTTGCTCCCAATATGTACTGGCAGCACGGCACACTATGGATAGATACTAACGATAAGGCACATCTTACAATTATAAAAGATGCTATGTTAGAGGACGTTTTGGATATAAAATACACAGTAAAATTTAATTTGCTCAAGGCTACGGAAACAGAACCGTGGGACCAATGGGCAATGGATATCGTGGAGGCAGCATAATGAGAACTCAACCGCAAGACATTATTAAAAAACTAGAAGCCGACAACAGTCGACTAGTAAAAGAGCAAGTTATTGAAGACGCAATGCAGGAAGGACTAGACGAGTTCTTTGAAGGTCTTGCATGGACACTAGATAAGTTACATACGTTTGGCGTAAAGCAAGTACCAGAGCGTGTTGAAACTCCTCAGCGTGGACAAGGACTTGCTTGGCAACCATTTACAGAACTTGCAAATGCGTTGTATACTAGAAAACTCACTGGACATGCAGCCAAAGATGCTATTGAACTTGCAATGAATGTTGCAACAGTAGAACAATGGAATGGCTGGTATAGACGTATCCTTATAAAGGATCTACGTTGTGGCGTCAGTGAAAAGACAGTTAATAAAGTTGCAAAGAAACTTAAACTGGAAAAGTATAAAGTTCCTGTGTTTGAGTGTATGTTAGCCCACGATAGTGCCAACCATGAGAAAAAGGTAAAAGGAAAGAAGTTACTGGAGCCGAAACTAGACGGCGTCAGATGCATTACAGTAGTGGACTATGAAAGTAGAGTCGTTACACAATATACTAGGAACGGTAAGGTCCTGGATAACTTTTCACATATTACAGAAGCATTAGAATACTATATGGATGAGATTGGTCGTTCGTATGTACTAGACGGTGAAGTAGTAAGTGATAGTTTCCAAGATCTTATGAAACAAGTACATAGAAAGAGTGATGTAAAAGCACAAGATGCTAGACTTGCCCTGTTTGATATTATTCCATTAGTAGAATGGAAGAAGGGTGAAAGTGTACAAGGACAAAGACGTAGAAGCAAGATGCTTGAAACGTTTAAGAATATATTTGCTGACACAAAATGTATTGAGATTGTTCCACAAACAGAAGTGGATCTAGATACTATGGTTGGTGAAGTTGAGTTCAAAGACTATAATAAGAAGATGGTTGAAGAAGGCTACGAAGGTATTATGATTAAGGACATTGATAGTGTGTATCAATGTAAGAGATCGACTGCGTGGCTTAAGATGAAACCGTTTATTGAGGTTTCATTGGAGGTTAAAGATGTTGAAGAAGGAACAGGACGAAACGAAGGAAAACTTGGTGCATTCGTTTGTGAAGGTATTGATGACGGAAAGAAAATTAATGTTAATGTCGGTAGTGGCTTTAGTGATGCTAATCGTGATGAGTTTTGGACTGGTCGCGCTAATATCCCAGGTCAAGTTGTAGAGGTAAGAGCTGATGCAGTTACACAGAACCAAGACGGAACATACAGTTTACGTTTTCCAAGGTTCTTAAGATTCAGAGGCTTTATAGCAGGTGAGAAAATCTAACATGGATAGTAAGTTAATAAACTTTGCTAATATTCAATGTGATATAAAAAGCCTTGTAAACACTATTGCACTACAAGGCAAGGATCTTGTTGGAGTTGAACTTGGTATCTATCGTGCGGAGAGCTTCTGCACTTTGTTACAATGTGTACCTAACATTAAAAAACTGTATGGTGTAGATAATTGGCAACCTTATGTTGATTACATTAAAGATCCGTATGACGGCACACCTAACGGAGCCAGCACTGACAGAGAAATTGAATACAGTAAGTTTATGGCTTACCACGCTATCAAATACTGTGCAAATAATCACAAGGCTGAAGTACTAGAAATGGACAGTACCGAGGCAGCAGAGAAGTTTGATGATGAAAGCCTAGACTTTATCTTTATTGATACCTATTACAGCAAAGAACAAGCAGAGAAAGAGTTAGATGTATGGTATCCTAAAGTAAAACAGGGCGGATTGTTCATGGGCCACGATTATGACACAACGATCATTCAAATGATTGTTCACGAGCATCGACACAAGAACAATGTGACTACTCCATTAGCAACGTATGATAAGTGTTGGGCTTGGCATAAATGAAGAAGTTCACTGTTGATATAAATGTTGGAGACACTATTATGGTCGGACGTTGGAAGAACGTTCCTATCAAAGTAGTTGACATTGAACTCGACAAAGAAGGACAACCTGTACTAATATCTAACACAGGCAAGAAACATCTATTTGCTTGTAGAGTAGGCAAACTATCTCCGGGAGGGCTTACACCTACTCAAATTATATCAAGAGCTAAAACAGCAACAAGGAAAAAGTAATGTATAAAATTGAAGATATCGAAACAGGAAAGAGTTACGGGTGTAAGTTTAAAGTAACTACAATGTTAGACACCCACGGTCGCCCGCCAGGGCTATCAGACACACCATTGGCAGGCCCAGGAGAGTATGAAGGATTTGGTGTTATACAAGTGCGTGATAGTAACAGCAAACTTGTAGAAGTATACGATACAAAAGCTCGTAAAACATTTCGTGTAGGCTTCGATAGCATCTGGGATATAGATGATGTTGAGTATGTTGATGCAAATGAATAACAATGGACCAGTATTTGAAAAAGGTTATCCTAGTTACGAAGCAGTCAACCCAGTTCAAAGAACTTATGAAGTTACATACCCATCAGGTCAAACAGTACAATGGAAGAACTATACCATAACAGACTGTCTTATAAAATTTAATGGACATAACAGTATGTATGATTATCAACTTAAAATTAAAGAGCTCAACAAATGATTTTAAGAATTGGTGTTAGGGGAAGTAAACTAGCATTAGCATATGCAGAACGTGTGTGCAATGAGCTTTCTTGTGATACTAAAATAGAAATCATTAAAACAGACGGAGACTTGTTTCCTGATACTCCAATACACGAGATAGGTGGCAAGGGTGTGTTCTGCAATGCTATTGAATATGCACTTGCACAAGATATTATTGATGTTGCTGTTCATAGTTTAAAAGATATGCCCGGAGATGTAGAACATCCAGACTTACATATATGTGCAGTGTTAGAACGTAATAGACCGCATGATGTTCTTATAGGTAATGTGTTTGATGGCTTTACATTAGGTACTAGCAGTCCTAGGCGTAAAGCACAACTAGAAGAACTATATGCTAATCAAAATATACAGATTAAACCTATTAGAGGTAATATAGATACTAGACTTACTAAACTAGATTCAGGAGAATATGATGCTATTGTACTTGCAGAAGCAGGACTAGATGCATTACAAATTAAAAGAGATTACATTAGGTTACCTATTGTCCCAGCAGTTGGGCAAGGTATTATTGCATTACAAACACGCAAAGATGATGTAACGACAAACGAAATTGTTAGCAAAACAAATCATAAACTTACATATGAACAGGCAAAATTAGAAAGAGCATTGTTAAAAGGCATAGGTGGAGATTGTTCTACAAAAGTTGCAGGTCATGCAACAGGTAGCAATCCTATTAAATTAGAGGCTGTGTATTATGATTGACTGCTATAACCAAGTGTTAATAGCACTGCTTGCTGATAGCTCGCAGGATTTATCCCATAGTTGATCTACTGGACAATTCCATACCCATTGCGGGTCAACATCATTTGCATATAGCCAACTGCTTCTCTTAGAGAAAGGCCCCTGCCCACTTAGTTCCATATCTA
>Ga0209630_10000354_pt1 | contig 52689 bp, 68 predicted proteins | sample COG_01_FD_184745 | JGI IMG/M metagenome (GOLD analysis project Ga0209630, IMG submission 184745) | Pelagic Microbial community sample from North Sea - COGITO 998_met_01 (SPAdes) (version 2) | ecosystem: Environmental > Aquatic > Marine > Neritic zone/Coastal water | place: Helgoland, sampling...
ACCAGAGCCTTAATCTGGCGCCTTAGACCACTCGGCCACGGCATCGTATACAAGCTATTGCTAGGATTTGAACCTAGGTGATTGGATTCAAAGTCCAAGATACTAACCACTATATGACAATAGCTCCCCGTATTTATTTTGTCTGTATTCTTTAAGTATGAAGTACGATAGAAAAATTAAAATATTTTTTTTATCGATTATAATATTCATTATATTTGTCTTAATTTGTAAAAAAACAAAAACACAGGAGAATAAAGCAGTATCAGAAGACACTGTTTGGACGTATTGGCACTCACCTTACCAACCAAAAATCGTAAAACGGTGTATTAAAAACTGGAAAACCGTAGGTTCGTGTAAAGATGTAAGAGTTCTAAATAAGAAAACCATTTTAAAATGGATACCCGAAAAAACCATGGCTAAGTTTTCATCTATAACAAAGAACGAAGCAAATAAAAGCGATCTAATTCGCCTATACTTAATTTATAAGTATGGTGGTATTTGGATGGATGCATCTGTCTTTGCAAATAGGAAATTAAGTTCGTGGGTACCAAAAGGTGATAAAGTATTTTGTTTCAAGGCGGATAGGTTCTCGAAAAAGAATGTAACATGTTTAGAAAACTTTTTTATAAAAGCAAAACCGGGTGATAAACTCATAAAAGATTGGTTAAATATGTGTATAAATGATTTTTCAGATGATCAGTATAAAACAAAAAACAAGGAATTTCGTGATATAATAGGTAAAAATGGCGATTATCTCGTACCATACGTATCAAGTATGAAACTCATTTTAAATAATTATGAGAATCTAGTTACCGAAAGTGCAGAAAAGGGTCCGTATAAAGATACGATACAAAATGGATGGAACCCTGTTAAAATATGTCAAAACATAACGTATACGGAAAATTTAGTTAAATTATATAATCAAACGAGACAACAGTGTAGTCCTGATATTATTCCTGTAACGTCATCGAATGAAGATTATTTACCAAATAATGTATATACCCGATTTAAAAATAGGTTTAAAACTGTGAAACACGAAAACCATAATTTGGATGTTGATATGATATATTGTATATCTATGCCACAAAGGAAAAAATACATAACACAAATGCTCGAACAATTACAGACCCCTTATAAAATGTTCGATGCAATAAAGCCTTCTGATCTATCCGTCGAAGACTATACGCGTTTAAGTCAGACATATTCACCAACAAATTTACATTTATACAAACGATGGACAAAATTACCCGTATCTTTATCGTTTTTCATGTGTTATTATGACGCATATCTGAACGGATACGAAACAGTTATGTTTTTAGAAGATGATATAAAATTCATGGTAAGTTTGGATAAAATTTACGCCGCCGTAAAAGATTTAAAATCGACTGATTGTGAAGTTTTGTTTTTAGGGTATTGTTGGGCAAATTGTGGTATGACATACCCAAGTATAACAGAACATTTGTATAGGGCACCTGTAGATACACAAATGTTATGCAATCACGCACTTGTTATGAAAGAAAGTTTCCTTAAAAGATTTATGGAAAGAGATGAAGTTACTTTTTGGAGACATAGAAATGATCACACACTTTCGGATTACATACAATATAATAAAGTAAATAAGTGTGTAACATCACCGGCTTATATATCACAAAATCGATCCGAACTTGGTAGTAATAATGAAAATTCAACTAAAGATCCAACTACGTGCAATTTGCACAAACGAATTTAACTCCATGGTATGTCCTGTGGACGAAACCGACACCCATCTTTTAAAAAGTCAACAAACTTTTTAAATTCTGGTTCAGATATATCGGTATTTTCCATCGAATTGAGAACGTTACCGACATATTCGTTATACTTTTTATGATTACCTCTGTGTGTAAGTCTATTCTCACGTAAATTACCAATTTCACGCGGCATCATGATTATATTCTCACTCGCATGAATATCATAGTTTACCTTTTCAATAATTGGGTGACTCTTGAACTCTTTTGGTATGACGTGATGGTCCTCGACGTTACGAACATTCCATCTAAGTTTGAATGTTCGTCTGAGTAATGAGCCGTATCGCATACTATAGTTTTGAAATACTTCTACACCGAGACGCATCATTGAATCTTCCAATTCATCAACTTCTTGCCATGCCGCAAAACACTCTTCTGATGTTCCCGAAACGTAACACTTTTCATCGGCCTCGTCGAGTGCTTCTGCGAACCTAAACTGAAGGCGTGGGTTCTCGAACGTTTGAAACGCAATATTTATTTTTTTAGAATACGTACCTTCGAGAATGTTCTTACGTATTTGACGGCGTTTATTTTCGGGTGACGGGGGAATTGAAGAAACTCTGATCATTTACTTTTTAACGTGGTATATCTTTAACACATTAGAAACCTAAGTTAAGTTATTTAGTTACAGTAATTAAAAAGTAAAATGAAATCTATCTGGAAAATGTGTGAAAACGGCGAACTCGACGAATTAAAAAAACGTCGTAACGAAATTGATGAAATAATAGAAGAAATACCCAATGACGGTGATGATATGAGAAAAGATGAAGACGATTTAAGTTTTGCTGCGGCATTCGGTAAAAACCACGATACGGGTTTAGAAACATTTAAGTATTTATATGAAGAGTGTAGTTACCCTAGACATTGTGTACATTACGCTATGGTCGGGGCAGCCGCATCAAGAAATGTAAAACTTATCAATTACATATATAATGACATCGACGAACATGAAAAAGCAGATTTTATAGGTGATCTAGAGGATGAACTTGCGATGACGGACCATCCTAGTCCAAGTGTATTCATAGAATATGCTTTATTCGAATTAAACAAAAAAGAACTTAAATTTTTTCCTTAATAAAACTTTTTACATGTAGAACAGTACATCTAAAAAGTAAGTGTGATCCCAGCGGGGGTCGAACCCGCGGCCTCGGCGTTGCATTTGTGACACTAAAGTCACTTAGGTATACCTAGTAGTGTATAAGCACCGCGCTCTAACCAACTGAGCTATAGGATCATATCTATATATCAACCATAAACTTTAAGCCAAATACTACTTTTATTAATCGTAAAACATACTCTTTGTATTCAATCATTTGTGGTGTACTATACTATATCGTTTAAACTTTATACCCCACACGAAGGGTGAGACTCTAAATCCATTGATTGTCTGGGTGTTGGTAATTTATTATCTGGTGTTTTTGGGCGTGTCATCCATTTTTTTATAGCTTTTGATACGCGCGAATCGTCTTGTATTAGAGCATTATTTGAAATTATACTTAACCCGTTACACACGTCAGGTTTGTTTTCTTTATCGGGAAACGTCTCGTTAAACGCCTCTATCGTGTGTCCGGGTATATCAGGTGCTTCATCAAGTAATCTATCGTAATCTAAACGCACTTTATTTACAAAATCTAAAACGTCTTCGCGATATTTTGTTTCTAATGATAATTCCATATCAATGTTCCTATAAAATTTTGAGTATTGTACGGACATGACCGAGTGTGCTTCCATCATACGCGAAGAGTTGTTAAACTTCGATATTGATGTGAGTATGCCCGCGACCACGTTCAAAAACGCGAAAAAGTATTGAAAAATGACAATTTTTTGTTTTTGTTCATTCGACATATTTTGGTCACTAGGACTTAGTACTGCAAAACCACCAACACCCGTAATACTTGATATAATTATACACGGGTACGATAACCAATCGTTTTGTTTCTTATAAAACATACGTGCGTGATTATGTAACCATCGGTATCCGGCAGCTTTTTCAGCCCACCGGATTAGGAGTTGTTCTTGTTTCGGACACCAGTGATGTTGTTCTGGGGTATCGTCTCCCATTACTATTTCTTAGAAAATAAGTATGCATATTCCCGTGCCATTGTATCAACACGTTCATTATTTACATTTCCATTATGTGCCTTAACCCATTTAATATCAACTATATCAAATTTACGCATCAAATCAATCATTTGTACCCATTCACATTTGTTTTTTACATCATCACCTTTAGTTGTTTTCCAACCATTACGTTCCCAATTTTTAGACCATTCTGTTAGACCCATTTTTACATAATTACTATCCGTAAAAATACGCACGGTTTTATGTTCGAGTTCCAAAAACTTTTCTAAAACTTTTATAATCGCGGTCATTTCCATAACATTATTTGTGGTAATATCTTTACCACCTTTCTTTTCGATTTTAGGTTTCGTATTTATAAGATATGCCCAACCACCGGGACCAGGGTTTCCTAAACAACTTCCATCTGTGTATGCTTCAATCATTTATAGTATACACAGGTTTAAACTTTATACTTCAAAAATTTGTTCCGATTTATACGGAAAACAGTAATAATAACATTTAACCACCGGATTAAACATTATACACGAACCAGTCACAGTTCCAAAAATTATTAAGAATGTATAAACACTTTCCATTTATATAAAAAAGACTTAAAATTTTAAGTATTTATATATTAAAATATGTTTCACCAGGATTGGGATGAAGTTACTATACACGGTAAAAGTGTTAATAAAGAAAAAGAAAAAGAAAAATACGTCAAGTTCATGGGTCAGGAAATTAGGTTACCTAAACGGAGTCAGTATTCAGGTAAATCACCTGAACAGAAACTAGACGAATCTGAATTAGCCGGTACGCATAAAAAAGTGAGTAAAGAAACAGGGTTAACGATACAGCGAGCGCGTGTTGCAAAACAATATACACAAAAGGATCTCGCAGGTCTTATACACGTATCAACAGATATTATCTCTTCATACGAATTAGGTAAATCAATTCCGGATCCTAACGTCATGCAAAAACTGCGTCGAGTTTTGGGTGTTAAACTCTAATCACTATCAATATGGATAATACAATAGGTAAAAGAATTCAACGTATACGTATAGAAAGAAGTCATACACAGGTTGAACTCGGTCGTAGAATACGAGAAACTTTAGATACGATAAACAAAATTGAAACGGGTAAACTTGAACCGAATTGGTACATACTCGAAAAAATACAAAAGTATTTTAAGATTAAACTTTAAAATTTGTTCTAAATTTTAAAATCTAAATTTTATTTATTTTTTAAATTTTATTTTTTTACTATAATCAATAAACTAAGAAACGCTTAGTTGGAGAACGCGAGACCGCCCATACCGGATTGCACACGGAGAACGTTGTAGTTAACCGCGAACATGTCGAGGGATGGAGTAGCCAAAGAGGTGTTCGTAAGATCCTTGAGCTTGATCGCAACTTGCGCGTTGTCGATTCTGGAGAAGTTGCAAGTACCCGTTGGTTGATGCTCTTCTGGCTTAAGCGCAAAGGAGTACGAGTAGATACCTGGGCATGGGGAGCCAGAGTGATGTTGGTATGGTTGCACTTGGTTAAAGTACTTACCGGATTGTTCCTTGAATCTGTCTTGACCGTTGAGGACCAACTTGAAGGTGTCAACTGGACCGACGGAGGCAGTATCCGAAGCGGTACCATCTTCTTGCCACGACTCAGTACCACCGTTGGCACCAACAACGAGAAGTGGTTGACCAACTTGACCTGGGGTAACTTGACCTTGACCAGCCTTTTCTGGGGAGCAATCGACAACAACATCGGCGGCAGCCGCGTTGGAGCAGAAGTTCCACAAACCGGTGCTCGCCGCGGAGCCGGCGTTAACACACCAGACCAATTCCTTGACTGGGTGGTTGTAGGACAATCTAACTTGCTTGGTCGCGTTAGACGTGACCGAATCGGAGCCAGTGTGTTGCACTTGCTCGATCAAGTATTCGTGACCCTTTTGGGCGAATCGTCTACGCTCTTCAGTGTCGAGGTAGATGTAGTTGGCCCACACCTTGAAAACGGACGTGTCCAAGAAAGAATCAAATTCCCCAGTCAAGTCAAAGTCAATTCTGACTTCGTGGTATTGCAAGGCAATCAATGGCAACGCCAATCCTGGGTTACGGTTGAAGAAAAAGATAAGTGGCAAGAAGACTTGCGACGCACCTGGAGTAACCGCGGAGGTCATTTTACCCCAGTTGGACTTAGCCGCATCGGACAAGTACAACTCTGCGTACAATCTCCACCATCTTTGGTAGTGCTTGTCGATTCTTTGACCACCGATCGACAATTCGCAGTTCTTGATCGCACGCTCAGCGGCCCAAGCGGAACCATCGGCACCGCTTGTGTTGGCGAGAGCCGCCTTCGTCTTGAGTTCGACGTACATGTCACCGACCAAATCACCGTTTCTGGCGACAGTCACGGAAACGCGACCAGAGTTCGCGGCAGTACCGTTGACAGTTTGTTCGATGTTTTCCATCGCGAAGTTAGTGTGGCGTTTGTAGACAGCCTGGAAAAAAGTTACTTTTGGGTTACCTGTAAGGTAGACATCTTGGGCGCCATAGGCGACGAGTTGCATGAGACCACCGGCCATTTTTAGTTTGTTTGTACTATACACTGAGATTTTTATTTCAGATGATTTCGCGAAAAAACACGGTTTGATTTTTCCTGTGTTATATAAATGTCCAGCCAAAACGAAATTGATACCCCACCCGAACTTGAAAGTGTCGATGACTACCCCGAAATTATTGAGGAAGAAGAAATTTCTTCAGAAGAAGAAATTGAAGATTCTGGATCGTTCGTTGAAGATTCTGATATTGATGAAAATGATATTGATTTAGATGATTTTGATATGTCCGAGAATCCATTATCCGATACAAATATGTTATTGAGTTCTGTTCTCTCCACAGAAGAAGGGGAAACGATCTGTTCCACACTCGTAAACATTTCAAGACAATTTGAAATGCAAAACAAAATATTAATTAAAATGTTATCTCAACTTCAAAAAAAATAGACTTAGAAAATAAAGACCCGTATTTATAAAACATGACCGAGATTTATTACCCTCAAAAAAATCCGGATATTGTACTATCATCTAATATTCTTATTAATACATCTATCGAAAGATTTAATTCGGAAGAATTATTATATTTCTTATGCAAACTTGAAAAGTACTTTCGTCTAAAATCGTTAGAACATACAAACCCTTTCAAGCTTGGATATATGTTTTTTTGTGATAGTGAAGAACTTGATGAAAACGGTCTATGTAAAGAATTTTCGTATGAAAAAACAAATGAAAAATATACAACTTCTATTCAAAGACTTGGTACACTCTTCAATAGAGCTGATACACTTGGAATATTAACGATGGAAGACGAAGATTTTACCATATCTCGTCGAATTAACCGTATAATTGATCAACTTGATGACGCCTGGCAGATCATATACAGGTATAATAGAACAGTGCAAAGAGTTGAATTTCCAACGTGGGCTGAAGCTACTGTTAAATCTGACCCTACTATTTTTAGAACGTCTATATTTGACGTCGAAAAATTGAATACTTTTCAAAAAGCTCTTACTACCGTCCTGAAAGAACTTTATGAAAGTAATATCAAAAGGTATCGAGGATATTGTTGTACACAAATAAAATATAACGGCTTCGATACGCGTGCATGGAATCAAAAAGAAACTATAAAAGAATATGTTAATCGTATTGCACCCAAAGAGTCTCGTTTTGAATTATGGCAGGAATTAACACATAATGGAACTGGTATAATCGATCAAGTCATAAAACATCTCGGTAACTGCTGTGATATGCAATTTCCTGAAATTGTAAAAGACAGACACGTTTGGTCTTTCAGAAATGGCATTTTTATCGGTAAAGAATGGTCTGGTATAACAGAAACGTATAAAACCGCTTTTTATCCATATGATTCAAAAGAAGCTTCAACGCTTGATCCTTCGATAGTAAGTTGTAAATACTTCGATAGTGATTTTGAAGACTATAGTCACGTAAAAGATTGGAAAAAGATACCAACTCCGTATTTTGATAAAGTACTCAATTCACAAGAATTTCCGGAAGAAGCATGCAATTGGATGTACGTTATGGGTGGTCGTTTAACATTTTGTTTAAACGATATTGATAAATGGCAAATTATACCATTTTTAAAGGGTATCGCGCGTTCAGGTAAATCCACACTCATAACTAAAGTTTTTCAAAAGTTTTATGAACCAACGGATGTGAAAAAACTTTCAAACAATGTCGAAAAAAGATTTGGTTTATCGGGTATTTATGACGGATTGATGTTTATTGCACCTGAAATCAAGGGTGACTTAAATCTAGAACAAGCTGAATTCCAGTCAATAGTTTCTGGTGAAGAACTCGCAATCGCCGTTAAATTTGAAACTGCAAAGAATATAACTTGGGACGTACCAGGTATACTCGGTGGTAATGAATGTCCAAATTGGAAAGATAATTCCGGTAGTATTTTGAGAAGATTGATGACGTGGCATTTTAAAAAGCAGATCAGAGATGAAGATACAGATCCATTACTCGAATTAAAACTTGAAAAAGAAATGCCTATTATTTTACAAAAGTGTGTAAGAGGTTATTTGGATTATGCTCAAAAATACCAGGATCAAGATATATGGAACGTAATACCGGAATACTTCAAGGAAGTTCGGAAATCTGTGGCAACAGTTACGAACGCACTTGAACACTACCTTCAATCCGATAAAGTTCAGTTTAACAGTGGTGGTTTGAAATATATGTGTCCAATCGATATATTTAAGGAAAGGTTCTTTACTTACTGCATGCTTAACAATTTACCAAAACCAAGGTTTAATTCGGATTTTTACATTGGTCCATTTAGTAGCCGAGGTATAACCATTGAAAAAATAGATATTGAATATAATTTCAGACAATATAAAAACAAGGATATCATATTAGGAGTTGACATGGTGGCAGAGGAAGAATATTAAAATTCTCAGCCTAGTGTAAGTATGGACCCGCGTCAATTCGTGAAGAATTCAAACATACAAATACAGCGTACAAACCCTGGACAAATAGCAGCTCCTGTGCGATTACTTCCTGGATCTAATTCACGGACACAAAGTAGTGTATTTTCAGAGTTAAGAACTGGAAGTTTAAAACCGGGTATATACAATATATTAGTAAACAAAGACTTTTCACAAGAGAGTCGCGTAGATTTACTATACATATTAAAACGCAAACCAAAGGGACATGCATCTATTGCACCAGGTTTATCAATAGATCTTAATGAAATCAAGGGTATATACGGTCGTTTTCAAACAGGTGCTATACACACGAGTAATTTTGGTATGAGAGGTGATTTAGATAAAAATTTCTTTTCTGTACAACTCTCTGGATACATGACAGATGGTATGAACAAGAAAAATTTTAGTTTTAATATATACAGAAACGGTAAATTACGTTTTTCGGGAGGATTTTTGGGTTCAAAAAACTTAAAAAAACAGCCAGAGGCACTACGAAAATATTTAATAGACACGTACACGCAGAAACAGGGATTTTTATACAATGATATCAAATACAATAATATCGGTGGTCAGTTTTCAACAAACGCAAATTTTGATTTAAATAGAATAGCGCAAGAAAACCCATTGAAATCATTTATTTCTTATGAACCAGAAAGATCACCTTTTCTATACGTTGAATATAATGAATATAATTACATTCTTTCATCTAAATCTGGTCAGCTCGGTGCAGGTATAGTGCAAATACAAGGTGAAAATAATCCAGATAATCTCGAAAATGCTTACGTTTTTGGTGTGGAAATGATTAAAAAATTACACGAAATGGGGTATACAATGGGATTAGTAAATAAAAATGTTAATGCATCTATACCATTGATCAAAAAGAAATCTAAAATAGGAGTTTCTACGTGTCCAAAACCTAGAAGACCACCGTGTAAAGAAGGTTATGAAACTAGAAAAAATCCACAAGGCTATGAATGTTGTTTTAAAATACCAAAAAGAAAACCGGTTAAGAAAAAAACAAATTCGAAAACAAAAAATATGAAGATAACGTACGATAAAGATGGTATAATGAAAATTGGTGGTCGAAAATGTGAACGTCTTACAAAACCAGTTTTACTTGATGTTGCCAAAAAATTGGGTGTTGTTGGTGTAAAAAATAGAAACAAAAAAGAAGATATTTGTAAAGCATTGGATAAATTAGAAAAAGGTAACTCTGATTATAAAATAAATGATAAGTTGTGTAAAGATATGAAAAAAGAACAATTGATTACAATTGCTATTTCTAGAGGTATATCCATAGACGATAAAGATACCGTTAAAATTTTATGTCAAAAACTTAAAAATAGACCAAACACACCAAATTCTCCAAATGCTCTCGCTAATGAAATTGAAAAAGAAATGTTAAATAAAATGAAAAGAAATAAAAGAGCACCTGTAAATTTGAAACGAAAACTTAATAAAACAGGTATTAAAAATGATTTAATTAAACTTTATGGTAAGTATTGGATGAAAAAGTATGGTAACGTAATGAACATTAATGAAAATGTCAATGAAGTAAAAAAAGAATTGAATCGTATGGAATTAAAAAAGAATTTAGTCTCTAAAAACGGCGTTTTAAGAAAAGGGGAAGCTAATAAAGTAAAGAAAGATATGGTTTACCGATTTAAAATTGATAAAAAACAATATTTTAAACGATTGTTATTAGAAAAAGAAGCTAATAAACTATATGGCAAATTTGGTAAAAACACTGTAAACAAAGTTGTTAATTATGCTATATCTTTACCAAAAACACCTTCGTTAAACAGTAATAAAGTGGTTAATTTTATTAAGATGCGTAGAGAATTGAACGGTGCACCAGTTGTTAAATTAAATAAAAAGAGACCTACACCGCCTAGACCTAAGCCCAAAGTTGTTAAAAGTACAAAAAAAATTATTAAACGTCCACCTATTAAGAAGAAAGTTACACCACCTAAAAATAAAGTTGTTAAACGGTTAAACTTTAACTCGAACTCGAACTCGAACTCGAACTCGAACTCGAACTCAAACTCTAAAAGTAAAACTAATCAAAAGAAATTAAAAAACTTATACAACAACTTTAATAAATTTACATTAAAGAATAAAGGCAAGAAGTAAATAGTACAATGGAAAATCCAAGAAACTTTTTACTTTATAAAGTTAATACCAATAAATACAATAACGTAATAGATGATATGGAAAAAATTGATAAACTTATAATATCAAACATAATCGATACTATGTATTACACTATATGCGATTACATAAAAATGACACGGAAAGAAAGTAATAAATATATGGGACGTTTAGAAATAAATTATAACTATACGGATGAATTTCACGAATCTGTAGATCCAGAATTATATTTGGAGGAGAAACGTGAAATTGATGATACGGGGTTAATTATGTATGTTTATGACAACTTCCAACGAATGGAATCTACTAAACATAGACGTATTATGTTTTACTTGATGAACATGTTATATTTCGATTTATAACTTTATCTGGTTCAGATATCTGTTTAAGGTGTTTCGTGTGATATGAAAAATCATATCCCTTGAATCTATTTTTTATTTCATCCGAAAGTGCAAAAGCTTCAACTTTTTGTGAAACTCCTGAACAAACTGATTTTCTTTCTAAATTTAGAAAATCATCTTCCATTATTACAAAACTTTTTAAGGATTCGTATGCTATATTATCATTTTCCATTTTTTCAAATATCTTCTTAGATTCACCGTGACTCATATAAAAATATTTAGATGTATAACCTAGAATATTAACATAATCACGGGATGTTATATCTTGATTATCATAGTATATGAATAAAACTAAACATGAAATTAATAACCAGATTAGCATATATAATTACTCATATTAAAAAAATCCTTAATTTTATGAATAATTTTAAATAGTGTATCTATATCCTCAACTTTTTTAGAATCAATTATTTCAAACTCGACCTGATAAGTGTGAGAATCTTCTGCATCCATGTCTTGAACCATTCCCGAACATATAGTCATATCAATCGATAAATTCTTTCTAATGTAAGAAAATCGTTCTTTATTTTTTAGTTTCGGCCATTCATTATTACCAGTGTCTTCAATCGGTATTTCTTGTGACACACTAAATCTTACATCATAGGGTGAGTTATTCAAGTGTTTGAAATCTTTTGTAAAGATTTTTTCCTTTCTAATGAGTGTATCTTCATCCGCATTTTGATCAATAGTTAATCTATTGGTATCCGTTTCTCGATAATAAACTACGGATGATGAATGAACATTTTTTTCCCACCCGGTGTATATATCCAAACCTTCCTTGAACTTATAAAAAGCATCTTTACCGACATTTGTATCGAAAAACGTACCGTTAAATTTACCTAATCTGAATTCCATTTCAACATATTTGTCATTTTTATACTTATCTAAATGTGGTTTAATCTCGTCACAAAGTTTATGAACGTCCATTTTGTTTTTACATTTTATAAAACGCGTCTTCTTCTTAAGCCTTTTTTGTCACCTTTTTTTAGATGCACGGTTTTTTAAATTTGGGAAATACGTGTTATTTTAATTCAGCTATTCAGGTTTTATTACATATACACGAAATATCAGCACATATATTAGATAATAAATATAGTGGTGAATGTACATTTACTAAAGAATATGAAAAACTTATTCATATTTATTTCAAAACGAAAGAAACAAAAGTTTTTACAATAGGACCAGTTTTAGAAGAGTTTGTTAAAATATTTCCAAGATTTAAAATAGGAGAGCCACATGACGCACAAGACGCAATTTTTTGTATAATAGACATACTTGAAAAAAGTTACCCTTTTATAAAAAAAATAGTATACGGTCAAGTTAACCAAATAACTATATCACCCGTAGGTAAAAGCATAACGGAAAATCCGTTCTGTATTCATATATTAAATGTGGAAAGAGATGTCAAGTGTTTAAAACAAATGCTAAATAAAAGTCATAAATGGAATACACTTGAAGATTATATCGATAAAGATGGAAAAAAACATCATGTTGCAACTACGAGAAATGTATTTTCTAAATACCCAAAAATACTATTTATTTCGTTCGATAAAAAAAGTTTTGTGGAAATAGAAGAAGAATTAATATTAGGGAATAATGTATATAATTTAAAATCTACTATAATTCATAAAGGTATTCAATACGGTGGTCATTACATGTCTATTGTAAATCATGGTGATGATTGGATAATACAAGATGATGATACTTTAGGAAAATTAAATAGTTTTCCTAAAGAAGATAATCATTTCGTCCTGGTCTACAGTCTAAAAACTCTTTCATCTGAATGTCTTCTTTAATATTAACCAGAGTTCTATAAAATGTTCTTCTACTATTAGGAAACGTTTTGTCATCCCTTCTTTTTATTGGTTTCCACCAAAAAGGACCATTTTCCCAAGTGACATACATACATTCTATAATATCACCTGATTTTATCCATTTATATTCTTTCATTCTATCAATAGGTATAGAAGATTCAAAAACGTGTTTTCCCCGATCTTGTATATACATTTTCCATGTATAAGCACCGGGTTCACATCCAGGTGTTTCATTGGTTGGTTGTTTCTTGAAGAGAAAATCAATAGTATTTTTGTTTCTCGGTTTCCATTTAAACATTGTTTCATGGGTTCCTATTCGAATACTCTCATTTATAGGTGTAAAAATAAGACCGTCCATTTCCTGTTTTACGGTTGGAAGATACTTATCCATAAAATTATTAAAATCATCGTGTAAATGAAACGTTTTGACTTTCAGTTTAAGTGTATCCGTTGGTAAAACGATTGCCTTTTTACACGTATTTTCACAATACTCTAAACGTTCGAGGAAATTTTTATTTCCCACAATTTCACCGCAAGACATCAGGCAATCATAAATCATAAACACATTATCGTATAATTCACCTTCAAATATTGTACCTTGATAAGCTGCAAGTCTAAAGTTCAATTTAACAGTGAACATTTCCAATGCACGATTTATAAATACACATATTCTTTGATTTCCATATTGAATTAATAACATCATATATCTTACACCGTCTGTCTTTTCGCAAACAACGTAATCATTTTTTGATAAAATGTTGAAATGTTTTCTTTCGATGGATATTGGTTGACACCCCGGAAATATACCCTTACCCAAAGTACCCCATGATTCTTCCATGAATCGAATCGCATATTTGTAAAGATGATCTTCTTTCTTTACAAAAATACGTACCATATGTTTTATATTTTAATTATATTCTTTAATTACTTTTAACACCGTATGCGTTTAAAATATTACTTATACATTCGTGGTTATATGTCATGACCAACTTAGCTTTTGTATACGCATGAATTTTAACACCCGATTCCTTAAATTTAGAAAACATCGTTTCCATTTTAGGAAAAATTTTAAAATTAGATGTTTTTTTATCTTTTATGTGTTTAATTACATTTTTTGATAATATAAGCCAGGATTTTGCACGTGTAGTATATACTGAATATATACCATCAGAAATTTTTTTATTCCGATCGACCGTAGTGTCAAACGATAATCCTAATTGTTCAATTGGTTCATTCGATTTAGTGTTTACTTTATTTTTAAACATTTCCCAATCTATACCCTCTTCTACACCCGGTAAAACCAAACAACCAATACCCTCGTGGTTTTCGAATAACATGTTTAGTGAACCATCATCTACATGAATACCATAATTAATAAAAAACAATCTCTCATGCGTTTTCATGTACCTGTGAATTATTTCTGATATTTGAAAAGGGTCATCGTTTACAAAAACAACTTCATTTTCAATACCACCCCTTTGTAAACACATTAAATTAAATCTAAGAATAGTGTGTAAAGTTTTTACATGGCATGATTTATTACGTGTAACTATTATAGAAGCAAATTTCATTTTATATATTAAAACTCTAAACCTTAAGCCTTTCTTCTAAACAACCCGAAAATGGTAAATTACCAATGTGACCCAGACTTGTATGAACATCCGCATAAATTTTACCCCCTATTTGTTGCCACCTTCTACAAAATGCATAATCCTCCGAAAGATATCTTTTATTATCCGGGTCTATCATACAATCAAATATGGCACAATAATCATCAAAATCGCGATTTTGGTGATCATTCTTACAATTTAAATCGGTATAATGTTCGTGCATTTTTTCAAAAGCTTTTCTTTTTATAACCATGAAACCAGTTGGTCCATCGAGCACTTCCACAAAACCATTCTCTACACTTCTTTGTGTAGCTCCTATATTTGCAACGAGACATGAAGAAAGCATTGCCATATCCCTAGTATCTCCATTTTCAACTGCTTCTTTTGCTTGATTCCACATTACAACTTTTTTAGGGTATAAAGATACAGAAATGTCATGGTCAGAGCGAACTAGACGAACTACAGATTTTGGATCAAAATCAATATCAGCGTCAATAAATACAAAATGCGAAGCATCTGATTTCTGCATAAATCTACCTACCGCTACATTTCTTGCGCGGTGAACCAGGCTTTCGTTTTCCGTTGTATCCAAAACCATTTGAATACCTTCCCTTATAAATTCTAGTTGAAGTTTTACTATACTTATCATGTATTTTTCTAAACAAACACCACCATAACACGGTGTACTTATAAATACTTTAGGTTGTACAGTCATTTTATTAAATTTAAACGCTTTTATCCTCTAAGTGTTTTTTTATAATACTTTCAATTTTATTAATAGTGGGTATAGATACAGTACACTTTTCATTGATTTCATTTTTGGTTACACGATGTTTCAGTGTTATGTATATTATAACAGATGCAACACTGTTTGGTGTTTTACTCATAAGATCAGAACACGTTTCCAATGTAGAACACATTTTGTTACATTTTAATCTCTCTTCTCTGGAAACGTCAAATGAATTTAATAATCTTTGCATGACATCGTGTGGTAAAGTAGTGTACGTATTAGTTGTTTTACCCAACATTACCTCCTTAAACATCTGTGAAGTTCTACTTAAATCCTTTGGTTGCACGGAAAACATATCAGAAATTTCTTTAGTAGTTCTTGGAATTTTAGACATTCTACAAGCAAATAATACACAGTTTGCTTTTATACCGGTTCTGACGGCACCCCTTGTTAATTTTTTATCATTAAATTTTTTATACATCATTTTTGCATCTTTGACAACAGTGTCTGGTAATCTAAAACATGCTTCTTCTATATCTTTGTATGCGTGAAATAATGACCTATCTTTGTGATTCATTGAATGATGAAAATTAATCTTTGCCATTCTTTTGTTTGCATAACTCGAACTTCGATTAGTTGCAATAATAGTGCCTTTACCCCAAGCACTTGAAAATAATTCAGGGTTTACATTAGGAGCACTACATCGCGAAGGATCGTTAATTTTTCCATCTTCTGAAATTCCACTTGTCCATTCTGGACGTTCATCTATACATGTATTATCAACTAATCCACAATTGGGACATGTTGGTAAACCTTCTTTAGTTATTATTTTAGCACATTTACATTCTTTACATAAATTATTATCTACTGACTTTATTAATATTGGTTTTTTTAGTAATTGTTCCACATCGGACCAAATAGCAGCCAGTTCTTCCATGGTATTGAAGTATTTTATAAATTTTAATATTTATCACGCGAACTTAGGTTTTAAAAGTTATTTTCATCTGCTTGTATTTTAGCAAAGGTTTCTATATTATCCACCGCTTGTTTATATAACAAAGACCCTGGACTCTTTGGTTCCCATTCTTTCCATTCTTTATCTATAACAGTGTGATTAGACGGGGGTATAATAATACCGTCTATTTCATTATCCGAAACTATAAAGTCGTTTAGATCACTACCATCGTCATCTGATTCATTTATTATGTCACTCTCTTCGTCTGAATCTATTTCATGTATCATTGCATACAATCGATCCTTTACATTTACAAAATACTCTATAGAATCGTGGTGTTCTGATAAATTTACTTCCTGAACAAGCTCGTCATTTTCTTCGAGTTCATAAAGTCTAGCTCCTTTATACAGGGAAGAAGTTTCTGAATAATAAGATACTACTAAATACTCATCATGAACCTCGTTTACTTTGGCGTAAACTTCGTCTTCTATATCGTCCTCTAAGTTGACTAAAACTTTTATTAATTCTCCAGGCTGAATTTCTGAAATTTTAATCATTCTTAAAGTTTTCATACAAAAATATTTATAAGTATTAGCACACATGGGAGTCGAAATTTTATCAAAAGAAGGATGTCAATACTGTGATTTAGCAGTTGACTTATGTAAAGAATACAAATTAGAAAACAAAAAAATTATGGTAGATAAGGATGAACTAAAAAAACGTTGTGGTGCTCAAGCGTCTGTATATCCACAAATTTTTATCAATAATAAAATCATTGGAACTTATTATGACTTTCAAGACTATCTCGAAGAAGCAGAACCAATGTTGTTACCAACATTAGACCGTTTCACTGTATTTCCCATAGAACACGAAAATTTATGGGCGATGTATAAAAAGGCACAGATGTCAAATTGGACAGCTGAAGAAATTGACTTTTCTAAAGACATGGATGATTGGGTTAATTTAAGTGATAACGAAAAACATTTTATTAAATATATTCTTGCTTTTTTTGCAGGTTCAGATGGTATAGTATTTGAAAATTTAAATAATAATTTTGCAAGCGAAGTTCAGTATACTGAAGCTAGATCATTTTATGCTTACCAAGAACATAATGAAATGGTTCATGGAGAAACGTATAGTAAACTTATTGATAAATATATAAAAAATTCTTCTGAAAAAAAACAACTTTTTGAAGCTATACAGACTATACCGTGTATAGAAAATAAAGCTAAATGGGCTATGAAATGGTTTAGCAAAGATAAATCTTTTGCTGAAAGATTACTTGCATTTGCGTGTGTCGAAGGTATATTTTTCTCCGGTAGCTTTTGTGCTATTTTTTGGTTGAAAAAAAGGGGTTTATTACCTGGACTTTGTTTTAGTAATGAACTTATAAGTCGAGATGAAGGGTTACATTTAGAATTCGCAATTGAACTATTCAAAATGTTAAAACATAAACCTGATAGGTCTACAATAGAAGAAATTGTTAAAGATGCAGTTTCTATCGAAAAAGACTTTATAATCGATGCATTACCATGTAGTCTTATTGGCATGAATTCTGAAAAGATGTCGGAATATATTGAATATGTCGCCGATAGATTATTAAAACAAAGTGGTCACGATAAAATCTGGGGAACTAAAAATCCATTCGATTTTATGGAGAATATATCACTTGATGGTAAAACTAATTTTTTTGAAAAGAGAGTTGGTGATTATGGTAAGATTGATGAAGATTCATCTTCAATTGAGTTTAATGAAGAATTTTAATTCATGGTTATACTTTTACCGTTACTACACTGACACGTCACAGTTTCCGCATTATTAAATTCTCCTGGTAATGCTGAGTCTGGAACGCTTGTTATATCGAAAGCACCCAAAGATAATCCCGAATCCATTGGCGAAAATTGTGTTTCTGACATATCTGGTAATGGGAGAGGCATATCAACCATTGGTGGTGGTACAATTTCCATCATTGAAGATGGAGCTGTGGATGGAGCTACAGATGGAGATGGGGATGGAGATGGTTTAATAGGCTTTTCTTCAACTAAAATAGCATCTTCTGGTATGATTTGCACTGGACTGGGTGATGGTTCGGATTCTATCATTTCAAAGCCTTCTCTTCTTATATTCATCATACCCCACGTAACTAGAAGAAACACTAATGTATGAAACATTAAACCTTTACCTGTTGGGCACCCAGTTGGACTGGAAATCCATTTACCAAATAGTCTACGCGTTATTCTAAATGTATCGGGGTTTGCGATTATAAAAAAAACCAAGGCCGACATAATAGAAATCAAAAACTTTTGTTCTTGTTTCTTACCTTTACATCCACACCCACAATCATTAAATAACCAACTTTTTTTGTGACCTGTACAACTCGTCATTTTTATTTAATATACTATTAGAAAAAAATACACTTAAAGTTTTTGAACATATATAATATACAAAAAAAATGTCTAATAATATTCAAGTTTCCAATCAATTCGAACCATCTGGTGTTATTTTTAGTGCTCTGAAGAAAAATAAAAACGGTGGTAAATCAGTCGTTCTTACGCGCAGTGACAAAAAGAAACTCTACTTACAACTCCCTTTCATGCGTTCACCCTTTGGTTTGAGTGCATTCACGGATGAATCTACTAACAAAACTTCATATTCACTCGATTTATCATTTGATAATGACAATGAAGAAGCTCAAGAATTAGCAAATAAACTGAGAGAATTAGATGAAATCATTCTTAATACGGTTGCAACTAATTCTAAAGAATGGTTGGGTAAAAAATATGATATTAATGTCATTCGTGAAGCCCTTTATAAACCATTGGTTAGACAGGGTAAGGAAGGGTACGCAGATACACTTAAGCTCAAAGTTCAAACAAATTCTTCTGGTGAATTTGTATCAGAAGTCTATAATTCTGATCGTGATCAAATTAGCATGGATCAAATTGAAAGAGGTCAGAAGTGTATGTGTATTGTTGAAATTGGTCAGGTTTGGTTCATTGATAATAAATTTGGTGTTAGTGTTCGGTTATCTCAAGTGTTATGTGGCGAATCTAATAAACTTCCCAAGTTTGCTTTCCAAGGTTTGGATAACGATGAAGATTACGTAGAAGAAATTATGAATGATCTTATTGACGAATAAAATATTTTATTACATTAGTCATGGAACGCGAACAGCATTTAAAAAATTTAAAAAAATTATCTAAACTTGCAAAAAATAAAAATAAAAATTCAATTCAGAAAAAAAATTTAGGTAAAAATCTAATTAAAAGTATGCAGGGTATGGGGTGTAACCCCGCAAAATTTTTATATTTACCAACTAATAAATCCATCTCACTTTCTATAGAAGACTCTTACTCCTTGGGCACTAAGAAAATTGGTCAAGGCGCATTTGGTGATGTCTATATGGGATGTATAGATAAAGAATGTAAAAAGAAAATTGCTATAAAAATTGTTACGGGTGAAGATATATCGCATGAATATAAAATAAGTAAACGCATTTCTCCTTACGGTGGTATAAAAGCTTACGCTATAGAAAAATGTAACAACGTCACGTTTATGTATTCTGAATACGCAAATAATGGCACTTTAAAATCATTTTTGAAAAATAATAAAGATAATATATTACCTATACATTTTAGAACTATAGTTACACAAGTTTTATACAATTTGTATAGAATACAAATAAAATATCCAACTTTTAGACATCATGATTTACACGCGGATAATATACTTATAAATTCTTCAAACCCATCTCGAGTTAAACTATTAAAAATAAATAACTCAACATTAAAAGTTCATGACATTGGTATACATGCATTGATATCAGATTATGGGTTATCCACAGTAAATGATATTAAAAATCCTGAAATAGACAACGATTCAACACTATTCTATAAAACGAAATCGGGTATATTCAGGGGGTCACATTCTATGTATGATGCACATTACTTTTTGAATGCTTTAAGACAGGAAATAAAAGCATTTAAAATCGGGAATGGTATGGAAGTAGTTCAGTTTATAGAAAGAATATTACCGTCAGATTATTTAGGTATTAGATCTGATAAAATACTTGATTTCCGACTTCGTGACAAGGATCATTCGAAATTGCCAACGTTTAAACAAATATTTAACGATAGGTATTTCTCACCTTATAAAAAAGCGGTGGTACCTATTGATATTAGTACAATTATAAGAAGAAAAGTGAATGTTAAAATACCTCAAAAAAGCGTAGTAGCTGCGAAGAAAACCATGAATGAAATAAAAAGAAATTTAGCCAGCAAAAATATTAAAAAGGTCGCATTAAAAAGACCCGGTATTCGAATTCGTCCAAAACCAACTCCTAAACCAATACAGAAAGTTATTATGTCAAATAAAGGGTATATAAAAGTAGGTACGCGTAAATGTCAATCTTATAGAAAACCAGAGCTTATAAAAATAGCTAAAAGTATGGGTATAAACACAGATGGTAAAACCATAAATAAAATATGTGAGTCTATAAAATTAAAATATATCAAATAAGTATATTAACATGTTCGCTGCTTTATTACTTCTATTAATAGATGTGTATATTCTTGTAAACATGAACACGAAAAAAGAAACTAAAATTGATACACCAGCAGCGAAGGCGGTGGCTGGGACTAAAACGGAGTGGACTGTTTACGGTACAAATTGGTGTGGGTGGACTAAAAAACAATTGGCTTATTTAGAAAAGAAAGGGATACCTCACAAATTCATCGATTGCGAAAAAGGCAATTGCGATGGAATTGAAGCTTTTCCAGTTATGAAAAGTTCTGATGGAGAAGAAGTTGTAGGTTATAAAGAAATTTAAATACCACGAACAACAGCTATCGAGAGCGAAAGAATAAACGCATCAAGGAACGTACTGATTGGCTTAAGCACGGTAATGTGCTTAACAAGGGATTTGTTCCACGCGAATCTAAGTACGAATGTACTGATAAGAATCGTGATAGCAAATACAAGAATTTCGGTCAAAACTTGGTTCATTTTTTTGGCGTTGGCAAGGTCTCTAATCATTTACTAATTAATAATATTTTTTTTCTGTGATATTATTAATGAGAAACAGATCTAACAAGGGACTTCCCCTGAGTGGTTCTGAACCAGTATATACTCAAAGACTTTGGGGTCGTGCAATTGGTATAGACAATAACAATTGTTATGCTTATGCAGTTGGAGATTATGAAAAAACCCGTCTTCAAAAAAGTATACCAGGTGAACGGGCTGGTATTAGAAATTTAAAACATACTTACACACATTGTAAAGGTTTACCCCAAAGAGTTATTGCAGATAACCCTAAAAAAATTTATAAAGTTGACGCAGAAACTAAATGTAAACCAAATCATTTCAAAATCATGATGTTTGTTGCTCCTGGAGAAACGAAAAATTACTTTAGACAAGGGGATTTTCATTTTTATAAACAACATGGTTTTGTTGAATATAAGGTGAAAAGGGGGAACACCTATGAAAGTATAGCCAGATTTTTCCAAGTCCCATTGAGTCGTGTTAAAAACTGTGGTGGTAAGTGTATTCCCGGTAGAATATTAAAGTTTAAGGCTAACGTTTTTAGTCATAAACGTGGTTGGGCAACTGGACCACTTTTAGTCGACGCTAAAGGTAAAGCAATAACAGACCCACGAAAAGCGTCTAGAGCATACACTGGATTATCTTATAAGAAATACTGTAGCTCATTCTGCGTTAAAAATAGAGGGATCAAAGTCGGTCATACTCACCCCAAAGTCGTCAAGAATACTCGTTAAATCATCCTCGTGTTCGACAGCTAATAAAATATCTAATGCGTCAAAAATGAATTCATTACTCACACTTACTGTATTTGAAGTCAATTCGTAATCATTGAATACAGTAATCTGTACCCTAAAATTAGAACCATCAAACACTTTACGACATATTGGACACGTAACGTTGCCTTTATTTTTCCATTTTTCTAGACAATGTGAATGAAAAATGTGTCCGCACCGAATAGCTTTACTATTTCTGGTCTGTCGAACTTCGTTCAAACATATGGCACATTGAGTCATTATCTAGAAGACTTAAAGAATTTTTTAATCGTATTATTACTCATTATCCTGTGTATTTTCGTTATTCGTTCTTTGTTCCGCACCTTCACAAATTTTCTGTACTTCATCGATAAAATCGTATTTTTTTTCTAAAAACTTTTTATCTTTGGAGTCCCATTCGTGTGATGGAAAGTCAATACTACCAAATTCTTCTCGAATTTCATCTCGAAATGAAGTCAAATTAGCACATTCACCGGGAATTTCATCACTACCTTCCTCTAAAGACAATATAACCTCCGATCGTGATTTTATTTCTTTGATTTTTTCTTGCTTTTCTTTGCCTATACATGATTCTTCGAGTGTTCTCATGAAATCACTGGTTTCCATATTATTCATATTTGTAGCTTCTTCAAATAAGGTATCGATATCATAAGTTCCGCGTAAATCCCATATATATTTTACGTCCTCAAAATTTGGTTCTGCTTTTCTCGTTTCTTCTCTAAGTTTTTCTAGACGGTCTACAAACACTCTACAATCACTCCCCATGTTCTCCGTTTTATCAATATCATCGAAAATCGATTTTAAATCGTCTAATTTATATTTTTTAATGACATGGTTTTTTGTGCCTGGTATAAGAGATGTAAATTGTACACACAAAGAAGATGATAATGTAGATAAAAAACATAAACCGGCTGCTATAGCGGCCATTATATAGTTTATCTAGATTTAAAAAAAAGAGTGTATTTAAAAAATTAGTAGATGTTTGGCATTTTGAGAAGGGCTTTATCACAAGAACCACATTGATCTTTTTGTTGCGCCTGGGATGGTTTCAAAAGTTCTGGACCCTTTTCTTGAAGAAGTTTGCGAAAAGAATAGTTATCTTCATATTTGATACCATTCTCTTTCATGATATAGTTATTGTAGAGTTGATTAGATGTGTTCATAGTATAACATCGACCGTCAGCCATTCCCAATCTTTGAGACATTTTGTATATATTAGTATTACATTAGAAATTAATTTGTCTATTCTCGGTTGTCAATTTCCACGAATTGAACCCTAATTTTTTTGCATATTTTATAACACTTTCAATTTTGTGTCCTGAAATCTGATCGAATAATTCCTTCTTGGATTCTTCGCACGGGGAAACTCGTACATCTTCAATATCATTGATAGTGGTATTTATAATATTGTACCCATAAGCAACTTCTTTTAGTGTTTCTGCACCCGTTATTATAATCTTACCGGTACCAAAAATACTCGTTGTTATTTCTTTCATATCATTTGCTGGTTTAAATTTAACTTTTACTGCTGAGTACTTATCAGGTTCAAACGAAACTTTGAAAACATCGTCGTATTTAGAAAAGTGTCGAGAAACTTTCAAAAGATTTATTTTATAATTCAAACTGAAATTGGAATTTATCATAACAATTCTAAACGTTTCTATAGGTGCAATGAAAGATGTATCACCCATTATCAATTTGAATATATAAGAAAGTTGATTTATGATTCTTTTACAATCTATCAGATCAGAACACCCGGCAACTTGTATACTCCCATTTGGAAACAGTTTAATAGATTTTGTACTGTACACGTCACGATAAACCATGGTTATTTGATTATAAAAAGTCGTATGTTTCTGTTCCCATACAAAATGACATTTAGAATTGGTAATCTTAGCGAGATCGAGTGTATTTAATAAACGGAAAGCACGTCTGAATTTTTCTAAATCGATTTTCTTTTCAAATTTTGATATCATGGTTATAGTTGTAAGCTTAATCCACGAAGGTCGTATTTCTTTCTGTATATTATCACGGAACTCGTTTAGTGTTAGTATATACGAAAAGGTGTTATTTACAATACCCCTAAAAGTAGTATCATTTTTGTGATTTAAACATGAAATGGTACTCATTTTTAATACTTAAAAAAAATATAATATAAAGTTAACTTAGGTTATTAGAACATGCCATGTTTTAAGTGTAAAAAGAAAGGAATACCGATAAATTGTAAATATTGTAATTATGGTTTTTGTTCTAGGTGTATTATTTTAGAAATACACAACTGTGAAGGTATTAAACAAAAAAAAGAAAAAGAACTAAAAGAATTAAATAATAAACTTGAGTTTGTTCCAGATAAGAAATTTGGATTGGTTTAAAGAGTTTAAACTAAATAATTTTATGACACATTTTGTAAAAATAGCTAAAGAAATCATAAACTTAGATTACGGTAATTCATACATGGTTGAAATCAAGTATAGTAAGTACATAGAAGGTTTCGGTTACGAAACGTTTACAGATTATTTTAATACGTGCATGAAAACACCTATGCACATTACAAAATTCGAACCTCACGCAAATACATCAATACGATACGAAAAATTTCTAGATACGTGTATAGACAAAACTACAGAAACGAGACGTAAAATGGTTTCTGTACAATTGGAAAATGTCATGTTAGAAAATAATAATCCATATTCACTTATACGCATTATGAATTGCGTTAAGATTTTAGATCCAACTTTCATACCACCTTTAATTAACGTTTCGTGTGGATGGCAAAAACGTATGATGCGTGAATTCTGTTTAACAACTTTACCAAAAGTTATTGAAACGTGTACTAGTGATTATAGACTCGAAAAAATGTTTAGAGTACTGCAATTAATAGAATCAGACACGTTATACTGATCAATGTAGTTGTTGGTGAAACTTCGTGTGATTTTACTTCCTTTTTAGTTACATAACTTTTATCAAAATCCATTCGTTCACGAGGTGTGAATCCGTGATCTATATTTCTTCCTGGAATGAGAGATCTAGATAACGAACACTTATCTTCACGGTACCCCAGTCGACCAACCCCCTTTGTCAGAACACCGCATGCAGGACTCACATATTCTTCCTCTGGTTCCTCTACTGGTGGTTTGTGTTTTTTATAATCATTATTTTGTCGACTCGTACCAGGTGGGAAAAAATTTTTCGTATCAGCAAATGGGTTTATATCACTCATGGCTTTTTCATCGTCAAGCATTAATTGACTCATGTTTATTAATACTACTCGAGATAAAAAAATATAATTGTATTATAAAATACTATCATGTTACCATTACCAGTATTAATTTTAATTGGTGTTGTACTTTCAATTTTAATAGGGTTGGGGTCTTACCAATTTTATTTCAAGGACTGGAATTCGTGTGATTGGGGATATGGATGTCCAACACCGTCGACACCATCAGCGCCTACACCTTCGGGTCCCGCGCCTGCACCATGTGATGTGAATCAACGCATTAAAGGTGGTGTGTGTGTCGCGTGTGGGGAAGGATACATTAATCCAGCAGGTGACGACCCTGCGGAATTTACGGACACGTTCTGTAAACAGTGCGCTGAAAATTACCATGTATCTAATAGAAAGTGTGTTAAATGTGGAAGCAAATACACACACCCAGCGGGCGATGTCGTTACCGCTGGGAATACGAAATGTAGTAAGTGTGCTAAGGATCACAGAGTATTAGGAGAAAGTTGCGTTTCGTGTGACATAGGAGCAGGGGCAGAGGGAGCTTATAGAGACGCGGGTGATGATATATATGGTAGCGATACAGCGTGTATTAATTATTTAGCAAGAGGTATACCAATAAAAGTTGATAACGACTATTACGAGTACCAACAGTGGCAAACAGAGAACCAATTCAAGGCGTCTTTCCCAGGTGGTTGGACCAATGATCTCAAGTGTAAATATAGTGAAGTAACTCATACAACTGATGAAGCTTGGAAAAAATCGTGTCCAGGGGGTGACCCAGATGTAAGGTACAGTTACACAATTCCACAGGAATGGAAAGACATGAAAGATGCTCAGTAATTAAATTATAATCTCAGTACATGTTAAAATATGATAGGTGCTTTGCTCGCACTTGTATTTGTAATATCTCTTATGGTTGGTGGTGGTTACTATTATTACGAATCACTTAATACCCCAGCGCCTGCGCCTGCACCTGCGCCAACACCTGCACCAGCGCCTGCACCAGCGCCAGCGCCTGCGCCATCACCAGCGGAACCAGAAGGTGCCAGCGATGGCGAAGATGGTAGTCCGACAAATGGTTACAGAATCGAACCAGAACCTTACTCACTGTACAAATAAACGTACTCATAATTATCAATTATAATAACAATAAAAAAACTGTTATTATAGTTAATTTTTAGTAAAGAATAAAGTTAAGTTAATTAAAAACCAATTTTTTCATTTTTACCAAACTTTTTACCGTATGTAGTTGTATTCACGGGCAAATCATTTACACGTGTTGGTGTATCTATATCGTGTATATATCCCATATACTGAGAAACACCGGATTGAATTTGACCAAGTGCAGTTTTTATAACAATACCGTTTATAAACCGAACCTGTTCCTGAACATTTGTATTGTGATCACCCGAGTTGTTAATAAAAGCAACGCGCATGATAGCGTATAAATCGTTTTTATTTTGATAATCGATAGCTACACCAGTTTTGTTTCTAAATTCGCTTCGAATTGCACGCTGAAGAGTATTCATGTTAAACTCAGAAAAGAACAGGGTGTTCAATGGAGTTGGACATTGTTTCAAGGAATTTATGTGAATAGCGTCACACATTTAATATAGGCCTGGAAAAAAAGTATTGGTAAATATAAATGATAGCATCAGCCGATTTTGAAATAGCGTACAGCACAAAACCATGCAATTACGAAAAACCAATATGTCAACCACCAGCCTGTTTCGTTGGCTCGTATGCACCAGTCGCAAAGGTAGGTGACCCAAATGGTAAATTTTATGTAAACTCGTCACTTCTTCAGCCCAATCGTTTGGCTGAAACTAAAGGACCAACAACTGTTAGAAGTGAAGATTTCACATGCAAGTAAAATAAACAATTTAAAAAATTTAGTATAATTAGAATTATATAATGAGGGTAATAAAACGTTCCGGTCGTGTTGAAGACGTAAAGTTTAACAAGGTCACCAACAGGATTTCAAAACTTACAAATAAACTTTCAGAAAGTGTAGATGTGTCAATGGTAGCACAACAAGTTTTCTCGTCTATGTATGACGAAATTAAAACTCATGAAATAGATACCCTTTCTTCTGAAGTATGCATTGGTTTAATAACCAAAGACCCCGATTACGAAGTTTTAGCAACTCGTATTGTTGCTAGTAATATTCAAAAACGCGCCGCAAATAACTTTAATATCGCCATGCGCAAACTCCATAAAGCTGGAATCATCACGCACGAAGTGCTCGAAGTTTCTTCTAAGGTCAAGGAAGACATTAAACATGAACGTGACTTCGAATTTGGATATTTTGGTTTAAAAACTTTGGAAAGAGGGTATCTTCAGAAAATTGACGGTGATATTATCGAAACACCACAATACTTATACATGCGTGTCGCTATTGGTATTCATGGACACGATATCGATCACGTACTTGAAACATACGATGCATTATCTCGTGGTTTATTCATTCACGCGACACCTACTCTATTTAATGCAGGCACACATAGACCACAAATGTCATCGTGCTTCTTAATTGCAAACAAGGAAGATAGCATTGACGGTATTTATGACACTGTAAAAGAGTGTGCACGTATAAGTAAATGGGCGGGTGGTATAGGGTTACATATACACGATGTTCGTTCAAATAAATCACACATTCGCGGAACAAATGGTACGTCTGATGGTATTATCCCTATGTTACGAGTTTATAATTCAACTGCGAGGTATGTTAATCAGGCAGGTAGAAGAAAAGGGTCTATCGCGGTGTATCTAGAACCATGGCACGCCGATATCATGGATTTTCTCGAAATTCGCCTAAATCAAGGTGACGAAGAAGCCCGATGTCGTGATCTTTTCTCGGCAATGTGGATTCCTGATCTATTCATGAAACGCGTAGAGAACAATGGTACATGGTCTCTATTTTGCCCAGATACGGCGAAAGGTTTATCGGATGTTTACGGTAAAGAATTTGAAGACCTTTATGAAAAGTATGAAAGTGAAGGACTCGCTATAAAAACATTACCTGCAGTTGAAATTTGGAAAGCAATTATTAAATCACAAAGCGAGACAGGCACACCTTATATGCTTTATAAAGATGCGTGTAATGAAAAGTCCAATCATAAGCATATCGGTGTGATTAAATCATCGAATTTGTGTACAGAAATTTTAGAGTACACCGATAAAGACGAAACCGCCGTGTGTAATCTTGCATCCATCGCTTTACCAAAATATGTCGACATCGAAAAAAATGAGTTTAACCATGAAGAGTTACACCGCGTTACTAAAATGGTTACACGAAACTTGAACAAGGTTATTGATAAAAACTTTTATCCAACAGAAAACGGAGAACGATCGAATATGCGCCATCGTCCAATTGGTATTGGTGTTCAAGGTCTCGCCGACGTTTTTATCATGCTCCGTATGACGTTTGGATCAGATGAATCTAAAAAACTTAATCGTGACATTTTCGAAACTATTTACCACGCATCTCTCGAGTCGTCTTGTGAACTCGCCGAAATGTATGGGACATACGAAACGTTTAAGGGGTCACCGTTCAGTAAAGGTATTCTCCAATTCGATATGTGGGATCGCGATCCACAGTTCAGTGGTCGATACGATTGGAATGCTATGCGTAAACTTGTTAAAAAAGGTACGAGAAACAGTCTCTTACTCGCACCCATGCCTACAGCCTCGACCTCCCAGATTTTAGGGAACAACGAGTGTTTTGAACCATATACAACGAATATCTATTTGAGAAGAACCCTTGCGGGCGAATTCGTCGTCGTAAACAAACATTTGGTTAACGATTTAAAGAAAATTGGTCTATGGTCAAAAGAAATGAAGGATCTTATGGTTAAGGCAAATGGGTCCGTTCAAAACATTATTGATATTCCCGATGATCTCAAAGAACTATATAAAACGGTATGGGAAATGAGTCAAAAAACAATCATTGATATGGCTGCCGATAGAGGTGTATATATAGACCAAAGTCAAAGTATGAACTTATTCGTCGAGAGTCCGACAGTTTCAAAACTTTCGTCTATGCACATGTACGCGTGGAAAACTGGTTTGAAAACGGGTATGTATTACCTTAGAAGTAAAGCAAAATCGCGCCCGATCCAGTTTAGTTTAGAAGCAGAGTGTTCTATGTGCTCTGCCTAAATATTTTTTTATTTATTGTGTACCTCATCATCATATACGAAACGTGTATCTCTATGATTTTGATACGTAACCAGTTCATTACTTTGTGGTATATAAAATACCAGACTATATAAATGACAACACCAACACCTGAAAATTTACAGCGTCGTTTAAGAAGAGTAGAAACACAGGGTCCAAGTAGATTAGGTCCAAGGCATGATTTATTTGAACCCGGACTAATATCAAGGTCAAATATGAATTTTATCGAAACACCGTTACCTAGTAATAGTAATAATAACGTAGATCCCATAACACATAACAAATTCAAGGTTGGTAATGAAGCAGTTGAATACGGTACACGAAAAAAGAGGTACATGACGTTAAACTCATTCAAAAATTATATTAAACCACGTACATTACCAAATGGTACAGAACTACGTAAATCAACAGTCAGTCGTATGAGAACTATATATAATACACCCCCAAATTCAAATAGCAATATGGAGATAGAAAATTTATTTACACGTGAAAAATTAAAACGAAAAAATATTAGGTTTGTTAGATTCACGGAACCAAGTAAAATATTGGGTATAAAATCAGCTATAAAACAACTCGAAAAGGAATTAAACGCGTTACGAAAAACTAATACTCGACCAAAAATTTTAAAAAAGAAAATTGAAAATAAGAAAAAAGCTATTAAAAATTTAAAGGAAAAGCTTAAAGCTTAAAGTGTATATACATTTATAAAAACAATGGCAAAATTTATAAATGCTAAAGATACACTGAAAATTGCCAACTACGACGGACGAAAAATCTCGTTATGTACTACGGACGATAAGGTTATGAAAATTATTTTTCCGCGTATGTATATGCCTTTTGGTATTTCTGGGTTCACACCTGAAATAGGTCCTACTAAATATAATATCGACTTTGCTATGAAAGGGTGGGATGAAGAAGGTAATTTCGTAAAGAAATTTTACGAGTGTATGCGAGAAGTTGAAAATAAAATTATACACGCGGTATCGGAACAGAGCGAAGATATTTTTAGTAAACACATGAGTTTTGAAGAACTAAAACCGATGTTTTTTTCCAATATCAAAGAATCACCTGACCGTGAACCAAAATTTCGCGTTAAAGTTGATTCTACTATCGACGATAAAGTTAAACCACACGTTTATGATGAAGAAAAGAAACCGTTAATTGATGACATTAAAAATGGACTATATGCAAGAAACTCTGGAACTTCCGTAGTCGAAATGAATAGTGTGTATTTTCTCAATAGAAAATTTGGGGTTTCATGGAAACTTAACTCGCTTGTGGTATATGAGCCACAGAGACTTAAGGGGTTCCAATTTATTTTGTAGTTTTATCATTTAAAATGAGTATTTGATAAATAGCCTGTGATTCTTTCAGCAATTTACCTTTTAATGTTATAAAAGACTTTGGGTTTAATCCGAGTTTAATTTTAGCAACACGAACAGACTCGTTCCATTTACTCAGTGTCATTATTACTTACTTTATTACAACATTTTCTTAATCAGTGTTTTATATTTTTTTGTACCTTCCTTTGGTTGAAGCCCAAATCCTTTCTTTTTTGGCTTGAATACTTTGACGAGTGCCTTTTTACCTTCTCTTTTCATGCGATCGATTGCAGATTTACGCGCAGCTTTACTGACGATTCGTCCATATTTATCTTGCATGAGGTCAGATTTTGCGAGTCCGCCTGTCGTTTTTAAAGCAGTTCCGTGGAATACTTCAGCTCTTGATCCGAATGTTTGCATTTATATTACTCTAATATTTATTTTGGCGATTCGAATAAAAATAGAATCCCAACACCAAAATTATAATACATATGAGTGCATAAATATAAGTCATTCTGGAACCACTTTCCTTTTTAGATGTAACAACACCTGGTAAGGGAGAACCCGATGGTGAAGGACCAAGTTGTGGTTTAAAACATTCGTTATTGTCCGTGTAATATAATTCTGCCTCTTCTTCTGTACACATTTCTGGATCTAAGCATACTTCACACGAGGTATCATCGTTTCGATTACATTTGCAACATAAATCCATTGAATCTTCTGGGGTATTAATATTTTCAGTTTTTGCCATGTACCCTGATTTACATTTATCCTTACTGACGGGTTCACACGCCTGTGGTTTTATATCTGTGATATCACTAATATCTGTTGTACAACCTTTCATTATGGTATATTATACTTTTACATTTTAAGTTTCATCTTCGAATTCTAAAAAATTTGAACATGAAATTTTTGATAATTTTTTATACACCTTATCTTTTATATTCGTTATAAGCCACCGTAGCTAATAACAGTAACACTAAACCACATAATACCCCTAAAATTATAAGTTGAGATTTGGACATGGGTTTTTCTTCTTTCATAGTATTTTTGTGTATCATTACCGTCGGAGCAGCCCGAGAAACCATTTTATTTTAATATAATTTACATTTTTATTTTGAAACTACTTTACTTATGAGAGTTGCAATTTCAGCTAAGATAATGGTATGATGAGACATGACGAGAGCTTTTGCGCGTTGAGTTTTAGGCGAAAAATCACCGTACCCAACCGTACTCATCGTCATGAGTGAAAAGTAATACGGATCGAGAGGATCTTCTGTAAACCCAAAATCCTCTTTCATTTGTGAGTAAAGGTAACCATATAATAGAGTTATTGTAAGAGTTATAGTTACTGTACTATATAAGACAGTCCTGTTCATTTATTAATACTCATCATAATAATCCTCGTCTGAATCTGTAACTATAGGACATTCTGGTCTGATAATTTCTTTTTTCTTTCTAATTTTTTTTGGTGGTGGATCTTCTATACCATGTTCCCTATGATAAACAACTTTATCCCAAAAATCACGCATAATCGGCATATATTTAGCAAACCATTCTCGATCTCGTTTTACATTTGTAACTATAAACTCACTTGGTTTAGGCCATGTAAGTTCTTCTGGTTTGTATTGTATAAAATCAGCCTCTTCTAAATCTAATATATCCATGCACAACTGTAATTGTGGCATGTAATGTTCAGGTACAGTACCATCAATAGATCTCATCATAGGACATTTAATCTCTATTAACTTACCTGATTCACTCACGCCATCTGGACTCCCACCTAAAAATGAATAGTTTGGATGAGGACATAAACCCAATTCGTGGACAACTTCGTTGTATTTTCCTTCATAAATTATACGCGCCTCATCTTCATACTTTTCGCCGTGTCGTGTTGCTTCATTACCTGTAAAAACTGGACCTTTACCACACTTTTTCAATAAAAGTTGGTATGGTGTTTCGTATTTATTAACACCTATAGCCGATGCAGCATCACTGGCTGTAAGCATACCCATTCTAAGATCTAACCATTCCTGTGATTTCTGTGGTGCATATTCAAATTCTAACCATTTTTTGACATTGGGATGCATACTAAATTACTTAGTCTCGTAATTTTTAAGCCTGGTTTTTAAAATTCTAACTGTACCATCAGAATCTATATTTCTATCTTTACACGCTTCCACAAGTTCTTCTTTTTTCATGTGAGAAAAAGGCTTGACACGCTTCACCAATTCTTTTTTTTCAAACGCACCCATACGAGATGTTAATGTTCTTTTTATAATGATATTTTCTTCAGATGAAGAAGATTCTGTATCATCTTCTTCGTTTTTATCACATGTAGGTTGTACGGGTTTATCAAATGATAATAATAATTTAACGCTGATATAAATACCAATTATACCACCAACAATAGCTAAACAAGGTTTTATCATTTTATAATTTATAAATAGTTATGTATCTTATTGTTTAAGTATTTTTAATGCGTAGCAAGATGAGGAGGATAAAAAAAGTATCTAGCGGCTAATTGTTCCGCTTGTTTTTTGTTTTTTGCACAACCTCTTCCTAAAAATGTGTTATTAACATAAACATCTATGAAAAATATACCGTTATCGTGATGTACAACCCTATAATCGGGTAAACTGAGATTGTTTGTTTGACAATATCTCATAAGATGATCTTTAAAGTTATCGTCTATCATTATACAATTCATATCAACCATCTGTGGATTGTTATATATTTTTAGTATAAACTGCTTAGCATGAAGTAAACCGAGGTCCATGTATATAGCACCGACGAGTGACTCAAATACGTCTTCGAGTATCTTTGGATTTTTATACCATTGGTTACGCATACCCTTTTCATCCATTTGAACCCATTTATAAAGTTCAAGTTTATTAGCTATATTAGCTAAAGTTTCACCACGGACAAGTTTTGTACGAGCTTTTGTGAGAAAACCTTCCTGTTTGTTCTCGTATTGATCAAATAAAAATTTTGTTATGACAAAACCTAACACAGAATCTCCTATAAACTCAAGTGTTTCAAAGGACCCCTCCAAAGAATCATTCTCTTTTAATGCAGATTTGTGTGTAAATGCTTTTTGGTACAAATCTATCTTAGATATTTTTGTACCAACAAGGTTTTCGATAGAAGTTCTATCGATAATCATGTTTCTTTGTTATATTGTATATATATTTTTTTAAGTCAATTTATTTAACTTAGTTTACTTTTGTTCAACTTTTGTGTAATGTGGACTCAAATATTTTTGTAAATTCAAGAATGTAATTTGAACATCGTCCGGTGGTTGAAGAAGGTCCTTCAATTTTTCATCCAATACGAGAACTCGCCCATTATCTGGGTGTTTCAATCCATTGGCAGTGACATACTTATTAATAGCTCGAGTAACCGTACTTCTAGAAACAAGTTCACCTTCTTTCAAACCAAGAAACTTTCTAAGTTTCTCGGAAACAGCTTGTTCGCGGTTGAAACCGTTATTCTTGGCGCGGGAAGCTGCTTTTTCACCCGTCGGGTCATCTTGTTTAGATTTGATTTTTCTACATATTTTAGAGAGAGATTTAACTTCACTTCGGAGAGCGGCAATTTCGGTAAGGACAGATTCGATAGACATTTTATATATGAATTTAAACCAATATCTTTAAGTACTTTTTTTGATAACTAAAATTGTACTTATAATTGTTAAAATTATAGCTAATAAGATGGTGTATTTAAAAACATTATCAAATTGAATATTCGGTTTTATATAAGCAAATGCATATGGTTGTCTAGGTCTAACATTTTTACATTGACCAGGGCACCCACCTGCGCAACAGCCTGCTTTACATGGTAATAGTATACCATTTTTTCTAATACCACAAACCTGGTTTGCGTATGGGTTTGATTCTTCAGTACTCGCATAACATCTACATTCACCAAATATTTCGTCACATGTATTTTCGTCACTCTGACAATCCATATTATTATATACACAATATAATAATGGTAAATACCAACATAAAAACAGTAAAAAAATTACCTAGAAATTTTTATTTATTGTTTAACGATTATACGGATAAGAATATAGAAGAATGGGTAAAAAAGAAAGTATGTTTTGGTGATAAGGTTTTATACAAATATATTTCAGTGTATAGTCAGGATAATATAAAAAAATTTAGATCTAGAGTAAACAGGCTTCATAAGAAAGAATCTTTTGAAGAAGCTGCTAAAGTACTCGTAACAGAATCGATACGTCCTTTATTACTTGATATAATAGATGATCTAACAAAATTCTTAAAACCAATGGGTGATTTAGTTTTGAGTGGTGGTGAAGCTGTTAATTTCTATTTACAAGCAGAAGATAAAGTTATAACATCGGATATAGATACTAAATTTGTACCCAAAATGAAAGCGGATGATAAATATTTTGGTAAATTACAAGCCGTTAAACTTTTATTATGGAATAAACTTGGAGAAATCGCACAACGTGATAATTATAAAATTATAGATACGGTTCTTAAAGAAACTAACCAATACTTTACGAATAAAGATATTAATAAATATAACTTGAACAATGCGGCATATAGAACCAATTGGGCTTATAAAGTTGCGAGATATATAGGATTAACCTCGGCTACAAGTAAAAAATCAAAAGGGTATCACGTTACACGTAGATACTCGTTAATACCTAAACGTAAAAACATAAAAAATGCGTCTAATGTACTCATAGATGTTGAATTATTCACACTGGATATGAAGTTTCGTTTGTTCAATATAAAAACAGGTAAAAATGAAGATATGAACTTTGGTGGTATTCTAGACATCGCATTTATGCGCCCAAAACAACTCGGATACGACGTTGCCAAAACAAATACCTTTTCAACTGAAATGAATTACACAAACATGAACAGGGGTAAAATATACACGGTAAAATATAAGTACTTAAGCATACCTACAAAATCATACCTTATAAAAGACATATTCATGATGCAAAAAATGGGTCTCAGAATGGGTAAAGTCGAAAAGGATAGAAAACGTATGATCGCTTTAGGTAGACTAATGTCTAAAAAAAGGATTTTAAGTACAGATTCTATAGATACAATTGCAAAAAAAGTTGGTATTAAACTCGGTAAACCTGCACATACGTTCCGAACCTATACAAAGGTGGGTCCAGGTGTGATGAAGAAGGCTGCAAAGATCAACCCACAAAAATATAAACTTTCAACGACAACACCTTCTAAAACAAAATTGAGTAAAGATATATTTTACGGTTTAAAATCAAATCATAACACTATAAAAACACCTCCAAATTATTTAAAAACACAATCTAATCAAATATTCAACCTTGAAAAAATGAATTGGCGATCAAATCCAAATCAAAACTATGTACGAAATGAAATGAATTTTAGACCAATCAAACCCAGACCATTACCATCTAAAATACGTAATGTAAATATGGAAGAAACCTTATACGGATTCAAACCAGTTAGAGACCAATGGGTTCCAAAACCAGTTTTGGAAAAATCAGCAATGATACCTTTTATTGGTTTAAAGAAATGAGACCAATGTAATATATAAAAAATGATTTACAACAAGCCAACAAAAGCAGATGATGGTATGCGACACGTGACAGCGTTCACAGACGAAAAAAAGAGATGTTTTATCCAATTACCATGCGTAAAGGTTTTGGATATTGACTCCGAAATGGAAGAAGTATCATTCGAAATCACAGGAGAAGAAAATCAGGCGAAGATCGAATCTGTTCATGCATCTAGTATTCAGTCCGCAGTTGAAAATGCAGTAGAATGGTTTGGTAAAGAATTGCCAGAAAAAACAGTTACAAATGCTTACACCAAGGAAGAATGTTTATCAACAGACAAAATCGGAGCGACTCGAGTTTTTAACTCTAAAAACGAACAGGTTGATTTTGAAACACTTTCTCCAGGTACGACGTGTTCCATTTTTGTCGAATTCTCAGGGCTCTGGTTTGCTAAAAAAGCGTTTGGTCCATCATGGAATATTGTTCAGGTAAAAATCCACGAAGAGGAAAAAAATGAGGTAGAAGAAACTCAGGAAATTGAAGCATACCCAGACGGGTGTATGTTTGAAAATCCAGATTCGAAATAAAAAAAAGTATTTACTATATATAAAAGACATTATGAAGATGAGCAAAAAAATTACCCCAAGACAAATAGGAATTACACTTGCTGTCGCAGTTGTCATCTACCTTATTTTCACGAACATGAGTTCCGGATCCACTTACTCGGTCGAGGAGCGTATGTACGCACCATTGGGTGACGGACCATCCCCAACCGCGAGCGCTGTTGCGGATACTTCGGCTTCTTGCGAAATGAAGTCGGGTAGCGGTCTCGCTTCATCCCTTCTCCCAAGAGAAGTCGCTTCCCAGGAAGAATTCGGTGAATTTGCACCAGAAGACATTCTCGCGGGACAAAACTTTCTTGAACCACGCGCCCAAATCGGTTTCCCAGAAACTGTCGGTGGTGCATTGAGAAATGCTAACCAACAAGTCAGAGCGGACCCACCAAACGGTAAAGAACCATTCGTGTGGAATAACTCCACAATTTCCCCAGATACTATGCGCAGACCACTGTGTTAAAATAGTCAATTAAAGAATACAGGTATTATTTATAAATAAAAACAATGTCGTCATCGTCAGACGAACTTTCTAACAGCGTCTCTAAATTGGTTGAACTCAACAAGCAGATTACAGAAGCCCGAGAAGATATAAAGATTTTAGTTCAGGCGGAAAAATCTTTAAAATTACAGATTAAGAAAACCATGACAGATAATGGTTTAGATGTTATAAATCTTAAAAAAGGGAAGATTTCAGTTAAGACAAATAGCAGAAAACAAGGTTTAAACAAGACCTCAGTTAAAGAAGGTCTCGTAACATATTTTGAAGGGAACGAAGAAAGAGCCGAAAGTGTATTAAAGTTTATACTCGATAGCTTACCAACAAAGGAATCAACTTCGCTCTCTCTCACGGGTATCAAAGATAAAAAACAACAATAAAAATTAAAAATGGTTTGGAACCAATACGTCTACGAAGCCATGAATGGTAACGAAGCAGAACACAGTGATGCGGAAGACGAATTTCACTCTAATGAACCTCTACATATAAACGATTGGGAAGAAGTACACCATGAACATCTTCGTTATATGTGGGGAATACTACAACAGTATTTAGATGACGCTATTATGTCACATATAATTTTAAGATTTGCAAATTACGATGATTTTGTCGAATTTTGCTTTTATAATTCCAATTATGGTTCCTAGATTAATATGTAATGAATATATATACAAACATGATCCCAGATATTACATCCAATAAAGTCGCCGTACCAGCCGCTCTTTTTTTAGCACTCAGTCCAGGAATACTTCTCAGGACAAATGGTTCCAAAATTGCGTTCAGAGATGGTCTTACGGGACGAACCGCCGTTTTATTTCATGCGCTCGTTTTCTTCCTCGCGTTCTCACTCATTGCCAAATCAATGGGTTTGGTTCTCACAAAGACCGATTTAATCGTCACCACAACTCTCTTTATCATTCTCAGTCCAGGTATGCTCTTAAGCATTCCACCAGGGTCGAAGGGCTTGTTCATGTCGGGACAAACCAGTATTTCGTCGGCAGTGGTTCACGCAGTTGTCTTCGCGACAGTCTTCGCTATTTTGAGAAAGCAATTTCCTCAGTATTATTAAACGAGGATATGGAATACCTTGTTATAGGACCAGGTGCAATGGGAATTTTCTCCATGCTAGGATACTTAAAAACTATAGAACACAAACTTGATAATATAAAAGAATATTCAGGTGCATCAGCAGGTGCAATAATATGTTTAATGTTAGCATTAGGGTTTGGTATAGACGACATACTTTATAAATTTGCATTAATAGATGGTAATAAATTAGTTAAACTTAATTTGAAATGTTTTATGAATAAATATGGGTTAGTTGATTTAAAACCAATAAGAGAAAAGTTTGTAGATATTTTAGAATCGGATCCAACATTTTTAGATATAGAAAAAAAAATATACATATCAGCGTTTTGTGTAAACACCTCAAAAACAGTTTATTTTTCTAAAGATACACACCCAAACATGAAAGTAATAGATGCACTGTGTATGAGTATAGCTGTACCATTCATATTCTCGTCGTATAGGTATGATGGTATGGTATATGTAGATGGGGGAACTTTAGAAACTTTACCGACCTCACCTTTTATGGATAAAAAAGGTAATAAAATACTCTGTATTCGAATGAAAATGGAATCAGATTTTATAGAAGATATAAAAAGTCCAAAACAATTCGCAGAGGCATTAATGACATCAACGTTAAATAACAGGCAACAAAATATAATAAAAAATAGTAAGGTTATTGATATTGATATAGGACAGGTGGATGTGTTTAATTTTGGTATGACTTATGAAGAAAAAATGCACTTATATATGAAAGGTATAGATAATTAATTATTGTTATAAACTTTTTTGTTGGTTTATAACAATAATGGATGCATGCGATCCAGGAATAGATATAAAAAATCTAAAAACTCTTATTAAACAAACCACAGGGGAAGATATCAAATTGTCGAGGAGTCAGATATGTGATGTTTATGCAACTATCCAGGATGGTAAACTACCATTACCACCGCTTATATTAAGTAGGGATAAATCACATTTGTTAGATCGAAAATCACCTTTAACAATAGTGGAATTTGAAAAACTGTTTAGTTCATCGACAAAAGTTGCGAGTATTAGAAGAATTGCAAAAAAAGTTGGTCTTGCACGTCACGCGGATAAAAGTCTTACTAAAGCACAATTGGTAGATATAATAGGTCGAAAACTTCATTCATTAAATATACATGAACCAATTCGACTCAGAACTGTTCATAAGAAGAAAATTAATGTAAAACCATTTAACATTAATTCTAATTCTAATAATTTGATGACTAACATAAAACGTGAAAATGGAATCAATAACTCTAACTCCAATAGAAATATAACACGTGAAAACGGAATCAATAACTCTAACTCTAACCGAACCAATAGTAACTACACGAGAAATGAGAACAATAGAAACAATAATAGAGGAGGAAATATGTTTAGAAAAGCGAACAAACCGAATTTCTTAAAAAATAATTCGAACACGAAAACACCTTATAGAGAAGTTAAGGGTATAGAAAGAGGTCGTGTAAAAAACATGTTCTCTAGTCTTTTCTCGGGTGGGTTCAAATTAAAATCACAAAACGAGGTTAATTCCATGTCTGCAAACAAAAGAAAATTTTATCTCCAAAAACCCGAAAAGTTATACACGCAATTGAGAAACGAAGGGTATATAGGTAACGAATCGTTTAAGGACTGGCACAAACGTTTCAAAAAAGCTGCTAAAGAACATGTCGGTCAAATTAATAGAGGTGATTATAAAGATTTAATTAATCAAGTTATCAAGTTTAAAAAATCACCCGGTCCACTCGCATCGCAACAACAAAGTAGATCTAATAACGTAAGTGGTAGTACATTATCACCGACAACACCCGCTTCTTCGGTACAAGGTCCATCACCACCATCAGTAACACAACCCATCGCTCCCACACCAAGGTCAACACAACCATCGGTAACACAACCCATCGCTCCCACACCAAGGTCAACACAACCATCGGTAACACAACCCATCGCTCCCACACCAAGGTCAACACAACCATCGGTTAGGAGAACACTGTTTTCTGGTGGTACTTCCGGTAATGATAATATAAAAAAGCAATCAATACTCAATAAAATGAGAGAAAAATCAGAAGAAAGAAAGCAAAGAGCAGAAGAAAGAAGACGGACAAAAGAAGCAGCAGCTGAAGCCAGAAGACAGGCTAAAATAAACAAACAGAAAGAGATAAACAGTGCAAAAAACGAAAATAACCGAAAACAAAAACTCAAAAAAGCTAAATATAATAATGCAAGTGGTTTAAGACTTAATTTGAATAACCAGAATATTAAAAATCTCATAAATAGCCCAAATGTAACCTTAAATAACGCATCAAACAAATTCAAAAACTATAAAAAAAAGAACCATAATAAACTCAATACCTTTTTAAAGTCCAATAACGGGACGTTAAAACTGAATGAAAATTCAATAAAGGAATTACATAATATACTCAATGAACCACGATCACTCGTTAATACAGTCAAAAACGCAAAACAAAAAATCGAACAAAAATTTCGAAATAAGGAAAATGCAAATACGGAAGCGCGTAAACAGTTCATAGCGGAACTCGAACAGTTTGCATCAAGTAGATCCCTTAACAAAACGAGTAGAGATGTACAACAAATTATAAAAACACAAAGAAATACGAAAAGAAACATTCAAAATGGGAACAGTAATAAATTTGCAGGTAAAGAAATTACAACCGCACATAGAATGATACAAAAATTGGCAAATGCTAGAAATGCTAAGAGAATAGAGGAAATAAGCAAGTTCTTAAACGAAAATAGTAACGCAAAACAGTTTATAAAAAACAGTGATGGTATTAAGAGACGTGTTTTAGCAGAACCCAAAACATCCATAAAAGACATTATTTCCGATATAAAAAAGGATATAAAAGGTTCCCAAAATCAAGGTATAAAAGCAAATGCAAATGCTTTACGAGCTAACTATACGAATAACGCGAATGCAAAAACAGTTATAAACAATTTTGAATCACGAAAACGTATCGGAAGAGGTATTTTTAGTAAGGGTGAAATAAAGTATCCAACGAAACAATCTGTTATTAACGCGATCGAACAAAAGAAAAAGAATAATAAAAATAAGAGTAACAAAAACGCCATTAATAAGGCTACCGAAATTAAGAAAAAGGAAGAAAATAACGCAAAAAAAGCGGCTAATAAGGAAACGAGAGAAGCTAACATAAACGAGTTAAAAACAAATGCTCGTTACCAAAATGAAAAATATCAAAAAATTATACAAAATTATGTAAATCAAAAAACACGTATGTTTAGTAGTAAACCAATATACCCAAATAAACAAAGTGTTAGAACTACATTAAACAAGAAAATAAGTAATAACCAGGTTAAACAGGCTCAGATTAACGCTAAGAAACTATCCAGTCAAGAATTGAAACAAAAAATGGAGGAAAAGGGGTTACAAAACGAAAAAATGAAAGAAGAGAGACTCGCTCGTGCAGAAGAATTAAAAACATACATTACGAGTTTGAATGGAAATAATTTCAAGGCTCAAGATTTTAGAACAAATGGGGTTGTTACGCGTGTTATATCGGGTGGTATAACAAATATTTCATTGGCTAAAAAGGAAGTCAATGCTATCGTTACAAAACGAAAGGGTAAAGTTAATGTGAAAAAACAGAAAAATGCAAATGTCGCGGAATTAAGAAATAAGTATGGTAATAACGCAAATGCAAAAAAAGTTATAAACAAGTTCGCAAAAGGTGGTCTTCTTGCACCAAAAACAAGGGAAAATGCAAGCAAAATTATAAATAAAAAAATAGAAGACAGAAAAGGTAAGGCAATAGCTCAACAAAAAATACTGGAAAATGCAGAACGAAATTCAGCCGCATTTGATGAGTTCTTAAAAACGTTTGTTGATGACACACTGTCCGAACAACAAATTAAATCACTTTCTCCAATCCCTCGTCTCGTTGGAAAAATAAAGAAAGGTCGCTACGAATTAAAAAATGCAAAAACACGAGCAGAGACGGCAATCAAGGGAAGGAAAAAAGCTATTCTAAATGGAAAACAAGCAGCAGCAAACGCAAAGACCGGTGGTGGAAATAGTAAAAAGGCATTTTTAAAAGCACAGGAAGAAAAGGCTCAAGAAAAAGCAGATCAGACTAAAAAGAATGCTAACGAAGCACTCAAGAAAAAGAACGAACTAGCTAAAAAAGCTGATGCTTCCAAACAAAATGCGATAAATAAACAAAAAGTAGCAAACGTGGCAACGAATGCGACTAACGCAATTAATAAAAGAAACGAACAGGAAAAAAAAGCTGCTGCGGCTAGACAAAATGCGATAAATAAACAAAAAATTGCGAATAGCTTGAAAGCTAAAGCAAATGCAATTCAAAAACGTCGGAACTTAGAATTACAAGAAAAACAAAGGAAACTCGAAGAAAAAAAGAAAGCGAATGAAAATGCGAAAAAGGAAAAGGAAAAAGTAAACCAAAACGCTAAAAATGCGATCAAGCGTAACGAAGAAGCAAAGGCGAAAAAAGAAGCCGCGAATAAGAAAGTTCAAAACTTGAAAATACTGGAAAAAATGTTGAGTACATCGACATTACCCATTAACGCTCAACAAAGGTTTAGAAATAGGGTACAAACGGAAAGTTTAAATAAATTTAAAACTAATGTCATAACCGCGATAAAAGATAAAAGAAAACTCAACAAAACCGCGGAAACGCGAAAAGAGAGGGAAAAGCTCAAGGAACAAGAGAATCAACGTAAACAACTCCTTTTACAAGCTAAACAAAAAGAAGAACAGAATAAAAAACAAAAATCAAACCAGAATTATGCGAATAAAAAACAAAAAGCACTTAATAAAATTTCTAGTTTAACGTTTAATGAAAACAAAAAACGAAATTTGTTAAATAACGTGAGAAGAGAAACAATAGGTTCACAAAAACCTCTCACGAACTTCACACTCGCAGCTGAAAGGTACGCTAATCAATTTTCTAGAAATAAGAAAAAAGCTGCGTTTAACGCGAAAAGGGAAGCAGAGAGAAAGAAAAAGGAACAAATGAATCAAAGTGCTAAAGAACAGAAAGAAAGAAACATCGAAAAACAAAAAGAACTTAAACAACAACAATCAAATAAAGCGGCGGCAAATGCAAGTGCAGCAGCAAATAAAAAGAAAGAAATTGAAGAAGAAAGAAAGAGAAAGAGACAGGAAAAAAATCAAAAACAAAAAATTGCTATGGAAGAAGCGGCAGCTCAAAAGAAAGCTCAGATTGAAAAGAAAAGAATAGCTAACGAAGAAGAGGCGACTAAGAAAAAAATTGCTATGGAAGAAGCGGCGGCTCAAAAGAAAAGGAATGCTAACACACAACACGCACGATTAATGGAAATGAAACAAAAAGCGTTAAGGGAAAAAGCAGAGAAAAAAGCTTTAAATCTTGAAAAGGCAGAAAAAATTAGAAAAGAGATGGAAATTGAAATGCAGGGTCAAAGAGATGTAGCAAGAAAACGAGAGAAGAATAAGAAAAATGCACTCGAGAGAAAAGCGGCAGCGAATAAAAAAGCTGCAGAAAACAAGGCTGCAGCGAATAAAAAAGCTGCAGAAAACAGGGCTGCAGCGAATAAAAAAGCCGCGGCGAATAAAGCTGCATCAAATAAAGCCGCAGCAAATAAAGCGGCAGCCAATAAAGCGACAGCAGATGAAAAGAAAAGAAAAATGGAAGAAATGCGTGCAAAAGCGCAAAAAATACAAGCTGAAAAGAAAGCAAGAGCCGAAAAAGCTGCTGCAAATAGAAAAATTGCAATAGAGAAAAAAGCCGCGGAAAATAAAGCTGCAGCAATAGCCAAGGCGAAAAAAAATAGGGCAGAAAGTAATGCACGCGTTAGACAAAAAAGACTGAATAATATTAGAACGAGAGAAATATCGGGTGGTAATAAAGTTGTTAACGAAGCTACACAAAGATTACAAAAACGTGTAGATAAATTCGTACCATCGGGATGGGCCGGTGGAAGACGTCGAGAATTTATGAATCGGGCAAAAAGAATGGGTGTTATGTCCGTACACGCGAACTTAAATGCGCGTTTACGACTCAAAAAACAAATTAATAAATCGGTTAGATCGAATAAGAAAAATTTATTAAACCAAATTCATGATCCAAAATATACTATTGCCGCTTTAAATGCAAAAGTTAGAAAACCACCACCACCACCATTAAATACATAAATTAATATAAAAGAAATAATCTAATCAATAATAAAACATGCACAGAGGTTTATCATCCGTTATGATGAACTACGCGCGTTCTATTAGTGATGAGAAGAAGGCAAAAACTATCGTTAAGGGGAACAAATCGGGGGAAATTGAGGGGAGTCGTGATGATATGCACGAAAAACTCATATATAAATGCGGGTTAAAAAGACGTGAAGTATGGGATACAAATTCAAAATCTTGGTACACGAAAGTCTATTACGTGGATGGTTCGGGTTATAACCCCGTTTTGTTTCACGATGGGAAACTCGACAAGAACCCGTTTTTTAAAAAAAATAAATGTATATACTATAAAATATGAACGCGGGACTCGTCGCGATTACTATTAGTCTTTTACTATTTTCTTTATTTCTTTACCTTGTAATAAATGCTTTTAAAAATTTATTGAATAACATTAAGATTACTAAATCTCCATCCCCAGCCCCAGCCCCAGCTCCAGCTCCAGCTCCAAGTAACTCAGCAGTTACAATAACTAGTGATGGTATCCAATTTCCAAAACCTTCGACTACAGAAGGGTATATATCTAATAGTAATACAGCAACAGAATGTGATCCAGATTACTATGAAAATTTTTTACAAATTGAAACAAATGAAACACCCAATGCTTTTTTGTCCCGTAAAAATGAATTTTTACAAAGTAAAATAGGGTGGTGTACATTAGCCGGTATTACCGATCCAAAAGGATTTACTGTGGCATATAATTACCACGATGGGGATTATAACGAACCTGTTTGGGATTTTGATACTAAAAAATGTGTATTTTCCGGTGACGATACACCGTACGCATGTTTATATACAGAAGTTAAAGATGCCGAAGGAAATGTTATAAAAGTTGAAAATAACGAGGGTGAGAAATTGGAAGTAAAATTCTATAACGATTATAAATCGGGTAAATTGCAGTCGTACCTGGAACACATAGGAATGGGTACTTCCATGAAGTTTTTAATAAACGATGATGGAAAACTAGAATTACATAGAAGTGCGAACGATGACATGCCAGCACAAAAAATGCTAATAAAACCAGGGTATAATTACATTGTAACATCTATGTTATTGGGTACTGCTATTGCAATGGCGGACAATGATATTGACATGCCAGCTACTGGTATACCAATAAAATTCCAGACTCTTACTGTAGATGAAATAAACACTAATATGCAAACAGATGTAGTTGATGCTTAATGTTTAGAATCACCATTTTCTTGTGAAGCTATACCTAAAACTTTACCGTATCCACCACCTGTAGATTTGAAATATTTTGCGCGTCTTACCCATAAAATGTCCTCGTCGGGGGTATTACCAATTCTTAAAACAACATCTTTGCCATTTTTTTTAAACATGTTAACTCGATCCATTATGAAATCTTCTGATTCTAACAAACAATACGGTGTATGTGATCCTACAATTATATACACTTTATCAAGGTTCTTCTCGTTCATGAATTTCAATATATCACGCCACCACTCGGGGTTATCTTTTTTTGTATAATGTTTAATCATGGATGATGACGCAAACCACCGTTTTACATTAGCATGATGTCTACACAAAACGTCACCGACACGCATGTGTAAAACAAAACTGTTATCTTCGGGCATGCTATCTAATTGTGGTTCGTTATGTAAAACTTGTAGAAATTTATCTTTGTTATTACTTTCTCCTTTTTTCAATAAATTAAGGTATTTTGTAGCTATACTATTTGGAAAGTTTTCTTCATGGTATTTTACCTTGTTATAATTTGGACCTTTACCCCACTTATATACATCACCCATTCTATACCTATGATATTCTTTATCGTATAGATTTTTCAATTTTAATTCCCGAACCGGTTTTTTAGTATTTATTAAAATTAAAAGTATAATTAAAATTAAAAGTATAATTAAAATCATATATAATAAATACACATTTTAATACAAAAAGTTAAAGAAAAAAACCACTGTTTTATTAAGTATGGAGTGTACCGTGTGCTGTGAAAAATATAATAAAACAAATCACAAAAAAGTAACATGTCCTTTTTGTGATTTTGAATCGTGTAAAAATTGTGTTCAGACATATTTATTATCGAGTTATGAAAACCCACACTGTATGAATTGTAAAAACGAAATTAATCGAGGGTTCGTTGACTCATTCTGTACTAAAAAGTTTAGAAACACGGTATACAAAAAACACCGTGAATGTGTTTTATTTGAACGCGAAAAAGCACGTATGCCAGAAACACAACCACACGTTGAAAGAATTCATAAAATGCGTACACTCAGGCAAAAATACCACGAATTGGTAGCTATTATAAGAAACAATCGAGTTTTATCTATGGAAGCAATTCGTGAAGGAACGGAAAATAGTCAATACGAAATTATTATACAAAATACCATAAACCAAACCGATATAATAGTAGAAGAAATGAACCTTTTAAGATATGGTGATATAACCGAAGATTCACCACGAAATTTCATTCGGATGTGTCCAAGTGAAGAGTGTAGAGGATTTATAGATGAAGATTATAAATGTGGCTTATGTAAACAAGTTTTCTGTAAAAAATGTAACGAAAAAATAGAAGAAAATCATAAGTGTAATCCGGAAACAGTTAAAACTATAAAACTAATAAACAAAGATACCAAACCATGTCCTAAATGTGGAACAATGATACACAAAATAGATGGGTGTTTACAAATGTGGTGTACGAGTTGTAATACGGCGTTTAATTGGAGAACCGGAAATATAGAAAAGGGAAGAATACATAATCCACACTTTTTCGAGTTTCAGAAAAGATCACGGGAACATGCAGATATACCATGTGGTGGAAGACCCACGTTCAATGAATTGAGACACGAAAATGCACCTGTAAATATACTAGACTTGTGTGTTGTATTACACCAAATAGATAGAGATATAATGTATAGATACGCCGATATATATGATGCAGATAATCACCATTTACGAATTGCTTATATGTTGAACAGTATAGACGAAACCAATTTTAAAATAGAATTACAAAGACGAGATAAACAGGTTGAAAAATTAAATGATATACGCGATATATACGAAATGTTCACGAACGCGTGTAGTGATTTAATGCGCCAATGGGTCATCGATAAATCCATTGAAATTTTCGAGGATGTTAAGGAATTAGTAAAGTATTCGAACTCAATTGTGACACAAATACGAAACAGGTATAACTGTACTTTACCAAAATATATCCGTTTAATCGAATAAAAAGTATCAGTATATACTAATAATAATGAATAAACCAAATAAATTTTTGATATTATTTGCTCTATTGTTTTTATTATGGTATATCATACCCATATACCATAAACCTATAATAATAGAAAATATGATAACACACGAAGAGTGTGATCACATTAAGAACCTAGCAAGTAAAAGGTTATCGACATCGACCGTATCAATGAAAAGAGATATAGACACGAAAGTAAGACAAAGCGAGACAGCGTGGATTAAACCAGGCGAAGATAAGGTCGTTAAAAAATTAATTGATAAGTGTTTAACTAGAATAGATAGACCATCAAAAAATTGCGAAGATTTACAAATTCTCAAGTATAAAAAAGGTGGATTTTATAACCCACACCAAGATGCATTCCAAAATGATAAGAATAAACGGATGTATACGTTCATAATAGCACTCAATGATGATTATGAAGGAGGTGGTACAAATTTTCCAAACTTGAATAAGACATACAAATTGAAAAAAGGTGATTCCTTATTTTTCAATACACTCAATAATTACGAGTGTATATCAAAAAGAGCATTACATGGGGGGTTACCAGTTGAGTCTGGTGAGAAATGGATATGTAATTTATGGGTACATAAATACCCATATACCACATAATTTTTTTATATAGTATAAATAAGAATCAGCCATGGCTAAAGGTTCAGGGAAAACAACATTTATTGTTTTCATAATGTTTATGATGTGTCTATCATCTATAGTAGCGGCTGGAGGTTTATACGTAACTTCCAAGGAAAAAGTTGATGGAACTACTCTAGAAATACGAAGCGAAGCAACAAATATAGCCGTTTTACCACGTCCAGGTAATATCGTTGGTAGGTATAACGCAGCTTCACTAAAGAACAATAAGTGGGAAGATTTATCGGGTAAAGCAAATCATATATCAGCCGATAAAATTAAAGGTACACTATCGAAAGGTGAAGGGTTCAAAGGTGAATTTGTTAAAGGGACGACGAGTGATGGGTTCACGTTACCACAAGTGTTCGATAACAAAAACTGGTCGTTTTTTGCAGTCGCACGGTACGGGAGTAACCAAAACCAAAACCGTATATTCGTAAGTGGCGAAGAAGATAAAAATTGGTTAATAGGACACCACGAGGGTAAGACGGGTGTGGCATACTATAATACTTGGGTAACTGATTTTGTAAATGTACACGGTACACGCCCATGGATTAGAATAACCGCCCAACATAATAATTTTGAGTCCAATGGTCAATCAAGGTCCACCGGTTTTTCTTTCAATACAGATGGGCAAAAACCTTTTAATAACCCAAAAAGTTTAGGTATAAATGTTGGACAGAATTCAGAAAGTGAACCAAGTGATTGGAACGTTTACGAAATACTCGTTTACGATGTAACTTTAGATGTTGTAGACCGCGAGAAGGTCGATAAGTATTTGAAAGAAAAGTATATACTCGGGAGTTTGAAATCCGGGGTTGAAATCGCTGGTGGTAGACCCAAAATAGAAGGTAATATACAACTAAGTGTCGATGAAGATAAATCCGAACCTTGGTACGGTGGAAAACAAAGGTTCGGGACCCAAGAAGATTGTAGACGGTACGCACAAGAACTAGGGTACCTTCAGTGGGGACACTATAACGAAAAATATAGTGATGAAGCAAAAAGGAATACGTGTTTCTTCTACGGTCCAGAAATAGTTGAAATTAAAGCATTAGATCAGTTGAAAGATGATGAAAAAACGGGTGTAGACGATATGACTTTCGGGTGTACCCAACCATATAGAGACCCAAAACTTATGTGTGAAGCCGGTTCGGGTTCGGGTTCGGGTGAACCAGTGGGTGGTGTAGCTGCAAACGCATCCGGGGCGTATTGTAAAGCTAAAAAGAAAGTAAACGATAGTTCGGATATAGATCGGGTACAGGCAAAAGTGTGTGGTAAACATTGTACGAAATCCGATTGTATGAACGCAACCAAAACTTTTACGATTGGTGATGGTGGTGCGAGTTATAAACGGGACGAATATTGTGTATGGGACAACGATCCAGATTTCGAAACTTTTTACAATACTTGGATCAAGGATGTTGCGACTCACCCAAATGCAGAAATACCAAATAAGGATGCAGACGGAAACGCTATAGATTATTTAGGAAAACACTTAACCCAGTGTACTGATTTTAAAGTACCATCAGTAAAAAATGTTAAAGCCATATGGTTTGGATTCGCGAATAAGAGTGAATATTTAAACATTTCAGAAATCGAAGTATACTCGGGTGGTGTAAATATAGTGAAAGATTGGGATGGAAGTCAGGTAACAGAAAAAAACAGTGCTGATACCGATCGTGGACCAAAAAATTTATTTGATGGAGTATTAGATGGTTCACCTATTATGTACCATAGTGGACATGGAAATAATAATTATGTTAAAATAGATTTGGATAAAGAATACGATATAGAAAAAGTTAGAGTGGTTAACAGAGAACATTGTGGAAATGCAAATACAGATGATAATGACACCAATAACGACCAGGACGGTTGGTGTAATAATAGATGGGAAAGTGCAGTTCTTAAACTTATAGGTTCTGATGGAACAGTATTAAAAACGAGCGAAGCGATAACTTCTACCGATACAGCCGCCGGAGCTAAAACATATTATTTTATTTAAAGATGTGAAACACTTAAATATACATGGCATACACGCGAAATATAGAACTCCTTTCGGCGGTAACGTCACTCATACCCATGCTCGTTTCGTACTTTTTCCCGTTAAATTACGCGTCTATGGCGTGTATATTACACTGCCCGTTTAAGTGTAGGTACCATATATACAACGCATTTAATGCGAATAAGTATAGAAGCCAATTAGTATACAAAAGGTACAGATCGTTCGTACACGTTGGGTTTTTAGTATTCCATTATGCGTGGAATGATAGGATTAGATTCTTATACACACTTTTTAATTTACTCGCTATTTCGGTAATACGTATTTCCAATCCTCTAACCGATATCCGCGATATGAAATATATAAACTCGTTTTCGGTTATAGGTATTTTCAATTCAATAATATACATATACCACGAAAGTAAAATGTATTTCATGTTATCTACATACTTCTATATTATGGCGTTTGTAATCAATGAAGATAAGTTGTATGGCGGATTATCAGATAGTATTGTAAACTTACTACTCGTCGTACCTCAATGTTTATCACTCGCGAATTATAATACTTAATGATTATAGTATATAGTAAACTATGAAAGAAACCCATAAATTCAAAATAACGGATACCACAACACCAAATGACATGGATTCCTTTTTTTATGACGTATGGTCCCGAAACGCGAGTGTTTATATTTTATTAGATACAACATCGTGTAAAAAAGTATCGTTAACGCGAATACTTTCAATCAAAAGTGTTCTAAACAAACACAGAAACAATTCAAAAAAATATATAGATCATACAACGATACTAGTAAAATCGCGTTTAGTTAAAAATATATTACGCGTAGGTTTATCTATACTAAGAACCGAACGACCGGTTTATATCGAGACACTTTAATTATATAGAACATGTTCTGTATGTGAAATATAATTAAAATATTCATTAATATAAATGAGTAATACCAATTCGTGGAATCTTAACGAACGCAAAAAGCGTGTTAAACCAAAAAGACTTTTAAATAATTTTAAAACTGTAGAAAATAAACAAAGAAATTTAAACCAAAAAAACAAGTGGCAAATTGATTATTTAAAACGCAAGATATTCAGGTATGAAGAGGATATAAGGATTCTAGACAGTAAGGAGAAAACGGCTATCAATGCAATGAAAAACAAAGGGGAATCAAATGCAGAAATTAAAAATAGAAAAGAACTTTTTAATAAAAATAAACAATCATATCGATTGAAGCTTAAAAATGCTAAAAAAGATTTAAAAAATTTGGAAACTTAATTAATTAGTTTTTTTTAATCTTTCTGCCATATTTATTAAATTTTTATATTTGTTCTTTTCAGCAACTGTTTTAGCAGCTTTAAAACGTTTTTTCAATTCCTTTAACATTTTCTCGTATTCTGAATTATTTACCATTTATAATAACTTATAAGAAAATAATTTAGTAAGACGACAAAAACGTCCCATTTTCGTCAATGACAAGTTCACCCCGATCTGATAACATACGTCTATTCACCATGTGTTGTTCCTTAACATCGTCCTTGTTTTGTCCGACGTATGGTACGGCATAGCCTTGTTCGCACATCCATTTGTTTACGTTCGTCCAGATACCATCTTCAAATACCCAAAGTTCACCGAGTGCACGCCCATACTTACCTACAGAGTCGCGTTCCTGGCACCGTAATTCAATTTCACAATCGTCCTTATCGGATTCAACCGCTTTTGTCACCCATTTAAGAATCTGTTTCTTGGCGTGTTTCCCGTAAACCTTTTCGGTCAAATCACGCGTTCGTGATTCTTCGGTATCGATACCGAGCAATC